>Ga0315899_10000006_pt1 | contig 324339 bp, 324 predicted proteins | sample LakEriMetagenome_2_FD_203518 | JGI IMG/M metagenome (GOLD analysis project Ga0315899, IMG submission 203518) | Freshwater fungal communities from buoy surface, Lake Erie, Ohio, United States - Buoy 4 MA112 | ecosystem: Environmental > Aquatic > Freshwater > Lake | place: USA: Lake Erie, Ohio...
TCATCACCCCGCAGGCCTTCCAGCACGATCCTGATCTTATCTTCAGCAGAAAAATGCCGCCGGGTTGCACGCCGAATATCCTTCACAACACGCTCGGCAGAGGCCTTCGGTTGGCCAGAGTGTTTTGGTCTCATCTTCGTTCCTTCGTCACTACGATGAGACCAAAACACTCCTTAAATCACAACATCAAATCTGTGCCATTGGTGCTGACGGGGAACATCTTTTTTGGAAACTGCGTTGGCGGGCTTTGGAAGAGGCCCCGTGTTAATAGCCCTTTTTGCGGAACAGTACCTCACCGCGACGGGCGACGTATAATTTTTCCAGCGTGACGGGGTGAAAATAGGCTTCGACACGGTCACCTTCCGGCGTGGTGCCATAAACTTCATAGCAGCCGCCATCCACCTTTGATTTGCGAACTGTCCACCCTTGCTTGGTGAGCTGTGCTTTCAAAGCTTCTTGGCTTTTCCAACTCGCTTGGGGGGTTGGCTTGCAGGTTATAGCGCCCGTAGCTTGGGCCGGGGCGGTTGGCATGATCGCCATGGCTGTGACAGTAAACAGAGCCGGTAAAAATCGACGCATTTTCAAACTCCTCACGTTTTAGTTCGGTAAATCAGTGGCTTAATCAATCGCATAGGCGTCAGGATAGCAAAGGGCAGGAAATGCAGAAAGGCCGCGGTGACACTGTTATGGACCCAAACCCAATGCAAAAGCACCAGCACAGCCGCTGGATAGACAAGGCGCTGGACGCGTTTCCAGCCAGCCTTTAGCCAGCGCATCGCCAAATCATTGCTGGTCAGCGCCAGTGGGAGCATCAGGACCATGGCCGCCCAGCCCGTCCAGATGCCGGGAGCAAGCCACTCTGCAAGAATGTCCTCCAAATTGCCCATATCGATAAGATAAAAACACAGGTGCAGAACCGCGTAGACAAAGGCCGCCACCCCAATCCATCGACGGTGTAAGAGCATGAAGTTCAGCCACGGACGGCGGCCTATTGCAGCCACCAAAGGCGATAACAGCATCGCGAGGATCATCAAACGCGCTGACCATTCACCCGTCAGGGAGATCATGTCCATGCTGTCGATCTGCCCCTGCCAATAGCCAAGGCCCAACCCGAGTGCTGGGATAGCCAATGCCAGGCCGAGCAGATATTGGCTATTGCTAATGGTTCTCATTACTGCCGAACTAGCTGGTCAGCAGCGAACGATCAAGTTTTTTGAAATTGGCATATGGAGCACGTCAAAAGCCGCCACCCAGCTGGCCCAAGGGGGTTGCTCGGCCGTCTCGGCCTGACCTTTGGGTCATGTTGTGATGTCGCTTTCAGTTCCCATTTTCATCTCAACGTCAAAATAGTTTGGCGTTCAGGATATGTCGCCCTTGAGGCGTTTTAGGAAGGTTCCCTGACATGCGTTTTCTCCAAGCATTTGGTGCCGTTTTGTTAGCCACAACCGCCACCACAGCATTTGCACATGACCACGGCAAAGCTCCCAACCTTGTGGAAGCAGCAGTTGCATCTCCGGATCACAAGACACTTGTCGCTGCCGTAAAGGCCGCCAATCTGGTCGACACGCTGGCCAGCCCGGGGCCGTTCACTGTTTTTGCACCAACCGACACGGCCTTTGCAGCCCTTCCTAAGGGCATTGTCGCCTCCCTGCTGGAACCAGCGAACATCACCAAGTTGCAAGCCGTGCTCACTTACCATGTCGTTCCCGGCAAGGTGGCCGCGGCAGACTTGATTAAAGCCATTCAGGCTGGCGGTGGGTCCACCAGCTTGAAGACAGTTGAGGGCAGCGTCCTGACCGCAAGCCTCGCCAATGGCGCTGTTGTGCTGACGGATGAAAATGGCGGAAAAGCGACAGTCGTTGCAGCCGATGTGAAAGGCTCTAACGGCATTATCCACGTGACCAATGCTGTCTCTTTGCCGAAATAAGCAAAACAAATAGAGCGTCAGAGAAATGCCCCGTCGCCACGTGTGTGGCGGCGGGCATTTTTTAAGGACGATCGACCTGAACTTGCCAGCAAAGGATTGTGAGCAGCGCTCGCCAGATGGCAGGCAGGCGCACAGGCCTTGGCTTGGGCAAAGATGAGTGGCTTTTTTTGAAAATGGCGCGCCCGGAACGATTCGAACGTCCGACCCTCAGATTCGTAGTCTGATGCTCTATCCAGCTGAGCTACGGGCGCGCATTGAAGAGGCGCGGTTAGTCGGCTTTTTCTAAAAGTGCAAGCCCGTTGCGACAAGGAAATGCAAAGCCTAGAAGCAATCTATGAAATTCTTGCTCCCTTTGACCTTATTCGTGATTGTCTCTGCCTGCGCGCCCAAGGGAGAATTCCCCTCGCTCGCGCATCGACCGATTGAGGCAAAGGCGGCAGATTTACTGGCTGAGCCGCAACGCCCGGCTGAACAGACCCCAGCTTCTGATCCTGCGCGCGTCGCAGCCATTGCCGCAGTGCGGCAGGCCGCGTTGGACGCAGTGCCCCGTTTTGAAGCGGCGCTGGCCCAGGCACAAAAATTAGCTGCCGCAGCCGGGCCAGCACAGAGCGAAAGCTGGATTGCTGCAGAGATTGAGCTGTCTGCCACCGAGCGCACGCGCGAGCCCGTCAAAGCCGCGCTGGCCGATTTAGACACGACTTTGCGTCTGTTGATGCTGGACAGCCCGACAAGCCCCGATCTGGGAGCCGTGCAGCAGGCTATACGCGATATAGAGGCGATAGATGCCCGGCAGGAGGCGGAGATCCAGTCCGTCGCCGGCCTACTTACCCGCCAATAGCAGCCTTATGCAGCTGCCCATTATGCACATAATGGGCGACGGCCATTTGGTTCATCATGGCCCAGCTTTCGTCCAGCTGACGCATCAGTCGCGCCGGGCGGCCACCCCACATTTGAAAGCTTTCAATCCGCTTGCCGGGCGTCAACATGGCGCCTGCAGCCAGCATCGAATTATCTTCGAGCACGCAGCCATCCATAACGATTGAGCCCAAGCCCACTAAGGCATTGCGGCCAATGGTGCAGCCATGGAGCATCGCCATATGGCCAATCAATGCGCCCTCTTCGATAATCGTCGGCGTGCCTTTCATGCCCCCCTTATCCGAATCGCAATGAATGACTGTGCCATCCTGCACGTTCGAGCGCGCACCAACGCGAATGGCATTTACATCGCCACGCAGCACGCAATTATACCAGATGCTTGCCTCTGGGCCAATTTCCACATCCCCAATGATGCGGCACCCCGGCGCAATATAGGCAGAAGGGTCAATACGCGGCGTGTGGCCGTTGAGCGTGATGATGGAAACGTCTTGCATGGCGCTGTCATGACGCAAGCCGGGCGCGGGATCAACCAACTCTATGCCGGGTGCGCGGCTGACCAAATGGCGCGATCCACGCTATAGGCAATATGCGGCCTTAGGGGGCTGTCTGCGGGCACATTGGGATGATCAAAGCCAAGCTCCGGGTGGCGGGCCATGCCCAGACGCTCCATCAGGCCCCAGCTGCGATCATTATTTTCAACAGTAATCGCCCAGACGCTCTCATCCGACAGATGGTGGAAGGCCCAGTCAATCGCAGCAGATGCCGCTTCATGGGCATAGCCTTGGCCCCACATATCAAAGGCAAAGCGCCAGCCCACTTCGACTTGCCCGGCAATGGGCGTGCCCTGTGCGCCACGGATAAGCCCACACCAGCCAATTAATCGACCATCTTCCTTGCGCTCCGCTGCCCAGAAGCAATGACCAAGCTGGTCCTGCATCTCTTGCATCCGCACGATCAGCGCATCGACATCGTCCAGCGTCATCAGCGGCCCCAAAAACCGCATCACGCGTGGGTCTGTGTTAATGGCATGAAAAGCAATGCGGTCCGCCGTGCGCCACGCACGCAGGACAAGCCGGTCCGTCTCGAGGCGGAACTCAGCCATTGAGGAGGCGTGCCGCATGAAGCGCATGATAGGTGAGCACGCCCGAACAGCCCGCCCGCTTGAACGCCAGCAGCGTTTCCAGAACCAGCTTGTCTCTGTCGCCCGCGCCGGCGGCAACGGCGGCCTCAATCATCGCATATTCGCCCGACACCTGATAGGCGAAGACAGGCACTTCAAAGGCCTGCTTCACACGGCAGATAATGTCGAGATAGGGCAGGCCCGGCTTGACCATCACACTGTCTGCACCCTCTTCCAAATCGAGCGCAACTTCCCGCAGCGCCTCTTCGGCATTGGCCGGGTCCATTTGATAGGTCTTCTTATCGCCTTGCAGCAGCCCGGCAGCCCCCACAGCATCGCGGAACGGTCCGTAAAAGGCGCTCGCATATTTGGCGGCGTAAGACATGATCTGGACATTGGGGAAAGCCTCTTCCTCCAATGCCGCACGAATGGCGCCAATGCGGCCATCCATCATATCCGACGGCGCAATAATATCTGCCCCGGCGCGGGCTTGGTTCAGCGATTGGTCGACCAGCACCTCAACTGTGGCATCATTGAGCACATAGCCTTTGTCATCAATCAGCCCGTCATGGCCATGCGCGGTATAGGGGTCGAGCGCGACATCCGTCAGCACGCCAATATCAGGCACGGCATCCTTAATGGCGCGCGTTGCACGGCACATCAAATTGTCCGGGCTCAGCGCTTCACGTCCATCATCGGTGCGTAGATCACGCGGGGTATTGGGGAACAGGGCAATACAGGGAATGCCCAAATCACGCGCCTCCTTCGCCCGGTCGACAATTTGCGAGATCGACCAGCGCGACACGCCGGGCAGCGTGGCAATGGGCTCTTGCGCATCGCCCGCCGTGATGAACAGCGGCCAGATCAGGTCCGCCGGTGTCAGGACTGTTTCCCCATGGAGCGCGCGGCTCCAGCCCGAGGCGCGCGTCCGGCGCATGCGCGTGGCAAGATGAAGGCCGTTGGTCATCGGATCCCCTAACTTTCTATGCGTCTCTTATAGAGGAATGATTAGCCCGCGACCATGCGCGATTTGCGCCAGCCGCCGTGCAGATAATAAGCGATAGAGAGCAGCGCCGATGTCAGCGCGCTCACCCCGAAAGCCGCCCAAATCGCATCTGCGCCCCATTGCGGATACAGCCAAAAGCCAACTCCAAAACGCATGACCACGACTGAGAGGACAAGGATCAAGAACGGCACAATCACTGCGCCATTCGCCCGGACAACCGAACTCACGACCATGGAAATGCCAATCAGAACAAAGGTCCACCCAATCATGAAATTGATATGTGCCGCCAGCGCAATGGCTGGACTTCCAGCTGGCAGGAACAGCCCGGCCAACGGATAAATCGCCAGTGTTATGAGGCCCAAAAGGCTGACTGTCATGATGACGTTAATCCCAATGCCGGCCCATGCCACGCGGTTAAGCCGCAACCAATTGCCAGCCCCAATATTCTGCGCCGCCATCGCGCTGACCGCACTGCCCACAGCAATGGCGGGCATTTGGGCATAGCTCCACAATTGGTTCATCACGCCATAGGCCGCCGCCATATCCACGCCCTCACGATTGATAAGCCCAATCATCACCAAGGCTGAAAGCGACATCACAATCATCGACAGACCCATGGGCATGCCTTTGGCCAAAATGGGGCCAACATGCTTTATATCTGGGCGCAGCCAGCGCAGTTCTGGGCCTTTGAGGCGAATGGCACTATCCTGCCTGTAAATCTGCCAGATGAGCACCAGCAGGCTCAAAAATGTCGCCAGAACTGACGCAAAGGCAGACCCTGCAATACCCATAGCAGGGATGGGCCCAAGGCCCAGAATGAACACGGGGTTCAACCCGGCATCCAACACAACATTGAGCAACGTGTTCCACAAAGGCGTCACGGCATCGCCCACCCCCCGCATGGCAGACGTGAGGAGCACGCCCAGAAAGGCAAAGGGCATCCCCAAAAAGATGACACGCAAATAGGTCAGCGCAAAAGGAAAGGCCGCTTCGGGCGTGGCCAGCCACTGGAGAATATTGGGCGCAAAGGCCCAGCCAAGGGCAGCACAGACCACACCCATCAGCCCGAACAAGCCAATGGCGGCCCCCAAAGTGCGGCGCACATCGGCAATATCGCGTCGGCCCATAGCTTGGCCGATGAGGATGGTGGTGGCCATCGCAAAGCCAAACATGGTCGAATAGAGGAGGAACAAGGTCATATTGGCATTGGCCGTGGCCGCCAGTGCCTTTTCCCCCAGAAATTGCCCGACAAAAACCGCGTTGACCGAGCCATTCATCGATTGGAGGATGTTCACCCCCAAAGATGGCAGCGCGAACAGAAACAGGGTCTTGGCAACAGGCCCCTGTGTCAGATCACGCTGGCGGGCCCGATCACTCACGCGCCGAGACGCGCCAAAGCAGCTGTCAGCTTTTCAACTTCAGCCGCCTTTTCGGCATGGTCAGCACGCGCTTTTTCAACAGCTTCGGGCTTTGCCTTTTCAACAAAAGCCGGATTGTTGAGACGCCCAGCAAGCGAGGCGGCTTCTCTCGACACAGCCTCAATTGCCTTGGTGATGCGCGCACGTTCTGCCGCAAGATCAATCACACCTTCCAGTGGCAACACAAAGGTCGCTTCGTCGACAACCAGCTGCACAGCGCCCCCAGCAGGGGCAGCATCGGTGGAGACGCTATCCAACCTTGCAAGGCGCGCAATGGCAGCCTGTTGATTTGCCAAGCGCTCAACCGTGAGAGGGCCAGCATCGCGGACAAAAGCATTGAGGCGCGCGCCCGGCGCAAGGCCCAGCTCATTCTTTGCTGTGCGCACTTCGCTGACGAGGCGGATCAGCCAATCAATTTCCGCACTGGCCGCCGCATCCGCCGAAGCCCCCGGCGCCGGCCAGCGCGCGTGGATCAGATCATAGGGTCGATCCGCCAGAGCGTGCCACAATTCTTCTGTAATGAAGGGCATGAACGGGTGGAGCATGACCAGAATCTGATCGAGCACCCAGCCGGCAACGGCCTTGGTCTCATCATCAATCTGGCCCTTAATCAGCTCTAGATACCAATCGCAGAATTGGTCCCACACAAAGTGGTAAATCGCGTCGGCCATGCCATCAAAGCGCAATTCTTCAAACGCCTTGTCGAGCTTGGCGAGCGTCGCGCTCACTTCGCCAATGATCCAGCGATTGACGGCGGATGTCGCGGCGGGCGCTTCCAGACTGGTGCTGCCACCAATGCCATTGGCTTGCGCAAAGCGCGTCGCGTTCCATAGCTTGGTTGCAAAGTTGCGATAGCCTTCAACGCGCTTTTCATCCATTTTCACATCGCGGCCTTGGCTTTCCATGGCCGCCATGAAGAAGCGCAACGCATCCGCGCCATATTGATCAATCAGCCCCAGCGGATCGACCACATTGCCCTTGGACTTGGACATTTTCTGCCCATCGGCCGCACGCACCAGACCGTGGAGATACAGCGTCTTCCACGGCACGTCCTTCATAAACTGGATGCCCTGCATCGCCATGCGCGCATCCCAGAAGAAGAGAATGTCAAAGCCCGAAATCAGCACATCATTGGGATAATGGCGGGCGAGTGCCGTAGTCTGATCGGGCCAGCCCAGCGTACCGAACGGCCACAGCGCCGAGGAGAACCATGTGTCCAGCACATCGGGATCGCGCGTTAGGTCTTTCCCGCCCGCAAGGGCCTTTGCCTCTTCCTCGCTTTCGGCAACAAACACATTGCCATCCGCATCATACCAAGCGGGAATTTGGTGGCCCCACCACAGCTGGCGCGAGACGCACCAAGGCTGGATATTTTCCATCCAATTGAAATAGGTTTTTTCCCAAGTTTGTGGGACAACTGTGATCGCGCCCGACTTCACGGCCTCAATTGCTGGCTTGGCGAGCGTTTCGGCATCCACATACCATTGATCCGTCAGCCATGGCTCAATCACTTGGCCGGAGCGATCCCCATAAGGGGTTTGGATCACCCGATCTTCAATCTTCTCAAGCAGCCCTGCGGCTTCAATGGCTGCGACCACCTTCTTGCGGGCGTCGAAGCGATCCAGACCCAGATAGTCTGCTGGGATCAGCTCGTCTGCTGTCTGCACCACGCGCGCCTCAGCATCGAGCATATTGAGCATGTCAGCCGCCTTGATGCCCGCGCGCTTGCCGACTTCAAAGTCATTGAAATCATGCCCCGGCGTGATCTTCACAGCGCCTGAGCCCAGTTCAGGATCGGCATGCTCGTCCGCGACAATCGGAATTTCGCGGCCCGTAATGGGCAGGCGGACCTTTTTGCCCACCCACGCCTTATACCGATCATCCTCGGGGTTCACGGCAACGGCCATATCGGCCAGCATGGTTTCCGGCCGCGTCGTCGCAACCAGAATATGCCCGCTGCCATCGGCCAGCGGATAGCGGAAGTGCCAGAACTTGCCATTCACTTCGCGCGTTTCGACCTCAAGGTCTGAAATCGCAGTTTTCAGGCCCGGATCCCAATTCACCAGCCGCTTGTCGCGGTAAATGAGCTTTTCATTGTAGAGATCAACAAAGACCTTCAGGACAGCGCGGCTAAAGCCTTCATCCATTGTGAAGCGTTCATTGGCCCAATCCATCGAACAGCCAAGGCGGCGGAGCTGGCGGGTGATCTGCCCGCCTGATTCCTCTTTCCATTCCCAGACTTTGGCGATGAAGTCTTCGCGCGTGAAATCGGTGCGCTTTTGCCCCTTCTCATTCAATTGGCGCTCAACCACCATTTGCGTTGCAATGCCCGCATGGTCTGTGCCGACGACCCACAGCGCATCCTTGCCCTGCAGACGCGCATGGCGAATGAGAATGTCTTGCAGCGTATTATCAAGCGCGTGGCCGATATGCAGGCTGCCGGTCACATTGGGGGGTGGATTGACGATCGTATAAGGCTCGGCATCCGGGCGATGCGGGCGGAATGCGCCCGTTTCTTCCCAATGGCGGTACCACTTCGCCTCAATGGCGGACGGATCGAATGTTTTCGGCAGTTCTGACATGATGCGCCGCCTTTGCCAGCCGCGTGCCGGGGTTGCAACCCGCGGGCTTTTTTTGACTGGTGAGCCGGGGGACGAGTTAGGCGGGGTCTTGCCCCGTAATGCGCGCCACTTCTTGCGCGACAACGCGCTCCACAATGGCCGGCAGATGCGCGTCGAGCCAATCTTTCAGCATGGGCTTCAGCATCTCACGGACCAGGCCCTCCAGCGTATCAGACCCGGCACTCTCAGGCTTGACGATCAGCCGGGATAAATTGGAGAGCGCCTGTCGGCTCGCCGCCAGCGCATCAGACGACATTATTGGGGTGGCGGTGCTGGTGCCAGCATCTTCCGTTAATTCCAGCACTGTCTCTGGGCTCTCTTTGGCTGGCGCAAGGGGGGTAGGCTCAGCGCGCGACCTTTGCCGCGGTGCCGGTGCCGCCTTTGCATTGTCTTCTGCAATGATCATTTTGATGGACGAGAGAATCTCCTCCATCGAAGGCTCAGTCGCCTTGTCGGCCATCGACCTTGCTCCCCTTGCTTGCTGCCCGGCTTATTTGGCCGGCGGAGCCGAAATGTCGGATGTCTGAGCCTTTGAGTCAACTGTACGCGTTGCTTTAGCCGCGGGCTTTGGATCCTGATCCCAATCCCAGAAAATGCTTTTCACACGCCGGTAATTGACGGTGGGATCATAAAGCGGCCCGCCATCCAGACCCAGATTGCGCGCTTCTGCTTGGCCCATTGCCGCCAATAATTGGAAGCCCGCAACATAGCTGTTGCGCTGCGCGGTTACCAATTCCACTTGCGCGTTCAGCAATTCGCGCTCGGCGTTTAGAACGTCAAGAATGGTGCGTGTGCCAACACTATTCTCTGCACGCACGCCTTCCAGCGCCAATGTGCTGGCATCCACCGCAATCTGCGCAGATTTGATCACTTGGTTAGAGGCTTGCCAATTCGCAAAGGCCGACCGGGCTGAGGCAATCACCCCGCGCTCGACCGCAATTTCCCGCTCAATTGCTTGGCTTTGCCGCGCCTGCGCTTGGCGGATACGGGCCGAAGGGCCGCCGCCTTGGAAAATGGGGATGGTCAGCTGCGCACCAGCCGTTGTTGACTTGCTGGACCCTGGCAGGGTGCCCGGCAAGGTGTTGAGATAATCAACATAAGAACTGCTGCCAACGGCATAGAGCTTCGGCAAACGTGTCGCGCGCGCAGCCCCCACATCATAACGCGCGGCATCACGCACCCGCGACGCGGACAGCAAATCAGGATTGTTTTTTAACGCCACAGCCACCGCGGAATCAGGTGTAGAGGGCAGGTTGGGCAAGGCTGGCGGGCTTTCCAGCGCATCGGGTGCACTGCCAACCAACTGCACATAATTTTCGCGCGTCGAAATGAGCAACGCCTCTGCCTGCTGCAGCTGCGCCTTGGCAAAGGCCAGACGGGCTTCAGACTGAGCCACATCCGTGCGCGTGAGATCACCCACTTCAAAACGATCGCGCGTGGCTTCTAGATTGACAGTCAGCACACCCACTTGCTTGCGGTTCAAATCCACAATGGCTTGGGCGCGGATCACATCCATATATGCCGCTACGACATTGGTGAACACAGTCGCCTCGGTGCTGCGCAAATCAGCCTGCCCTGCTTCAACGCGCGCCTTGGCGCTATTGACCGAACTGCTGACGGCCCCGCCAAGGAAAATCGGCACACTCAGGTTCGCAACGCCGCTGGCAAAGCGGTCAGGCGTGCCCAACGTCACTGTGGAGCTGTGCACATTCTCAGTATAGGCCCCAGAGACAGACACACCCGGCAGGCCATTGGCGCGGGCAATGGGTACATTCTCATCATTGGCGCGCTGCCCAGCGCGGGCAGCCAGAAGCGTTGGGTTGCTATTATAGGCCTTCACCAGCGCATCGCGCAGTGTTTCGGCCCAAATTTGGCTCGGCAGGCACAGCGCTGATGCAGCAAGGAGCAGGCCTAATTTACTACGCTGGGACATAATCCAAACCTCTTTTTCCCGGGCTATTGCCCTGCTCTTGCCGAGATGCCGTATCGCAGGGTCTAGGCCCCGGCTTAGAATGTAAACCCCTTGGGCTTGGCAAAGCCAGGCAATGCCACCGCATCGGCATCCATCACAGGGTTTACGCCAAAGCCATCGCCTGCCTTATACCCAATGCACAGGCGCGATACGCCCCCCTGGATCAGCGCGCCAGCCAAACGGCCGCCATCCGCCAATTGCCGGACCAGCGCGTCAGGCAGATCTTCCACAGCGCCATCAATTAAAATAACATCATAGGGCGCACCCTTGGCATGGCCCTTTGCCAAATCCGCACAGACCACCGAAACATTAGCAAGGCCCTTTAAATGACGCTTGGCCTCTGCTGCCAAATCCGCATCCGACTCGAGCGCGACAACAGATTGCGCGAGCCCCGCCACCACAGCAGCGGCATAGCCAGAGGCCGCGCCAACAATCAGCACCTTGTCTGAAGGCTCGAGTCCCGCCTCAACAATCAACCGCGCCGTCACGAGCGCCGGGTTCATCGCGCGCTTGTCAGACAGCGGTACAGCCCGGTCAATATAGGCAATGGCCCGGCGATCTGCCGGCACAAAATCTTCCCGCGCCACGGTTTCAATTGCCGCAGTTACCCGCGGGTCATTCACGGCATTGGTCCGAAGCTGGCTGTCTACCATGGCCCGTCGCATGGCCTGAAAATCGAGATTGCTCACATTCGCTCCTGTGGCATAACTGTCTTATAGATGCAATACACCCACGTCCGCCTATCGCTTTAGCGGGGCCTGCCCGCTGCGCCAAGCACCAAGCGTTAATTTCATCACTGGTTGACAGAACGGTCCTTTTCGACGCACAGACCGCCCCGCACCGCACGCGAGGCCCGATGGCGGAGTGGTGACGCAGCGGACTGCAAATCCGTATACGCCGGTTCGATTCCGGCTCGGGCCTCCACACACCGGTTAGCTGAATCCTGACCGACACTTGTTAAACCAAAGGCTCGCGTTTCCGGGCACTTTTTGCATCTCGGGTGTCTCCAAATAGTCTCCGCAGAGACAAAAACAGGGCCAAATCCATGGGATTTGACCCAGAGTCTCTGCGCCCAGTGTGCCTGTGACGGTTTTGAAAATGCCTCCGTTTTAGAAGGTCGAGGCGAACCCCAGATGGTTCACCGAGCGCGTGCGCTGCGCGAAGGTGCGAAGCTACACGGCGTGAGGCGCCAGATAATACTCGATGATGGAACCGTTTGCGAGGTACCACTTGTTTGTCCGCACCAAGGCCTACCTCTTACCTGCGAGCCAGACAATGAAGGTACAATGACCTGCCCTTGGCACGGATATCGCTTCGATGCACGCTCAGGCGAATGCCTTTCCGGTCAGATCAAAGGATGGCAGCACCGATAAGCGACTGCCATATTCAAGACGCTTTGCGCGGGCTCGGCAAATTGAGTTGGCAACGCGTGGCTTGAATGTCATGTTTGAACCATGCTTTACTTCAAGACACTTCGCCTAACCGCTTGGTTTTTCTTTTTCTGGCAACTCCCAATCGCGGCTGCGGCTCATGAACCAAACCCGCAAGACAGTTTCTGGACAGCGTTAACAAGCCACTGCGGCAAAGCATATCGGGGACAAATGGTAAGCAACGAGCCGTCTGATGCAGAAATGCGGGATGTCGCCATGGTTATGCACGTTCGAGAGTGCTCAGAGGGCCAAGTAAAGGTGCCTTTCCACGTCCAGCGAACTGATGGCAGCTGGGACCGCAGCCGCACATGGATTTTCAGCCGCCCAAAAGGTCAAGGGAGCGGCGCGATCAGATTAAAGCATGACCATCGCCACGAAGATGGCAAGCCCGATACGATGACCCTTTATGGTGGCGACACTGTCACACCCGGCTCAGCGACAACTCAGGAATTCCCAGCTGATGCAGAGAGCATTGCTTTGTTTAAGTCGGAAGGCCGTGCCGCTTCTATTTTCAACGTCTGGAGGGTTGAGGTTACGCCTGCCAACCAAGCCAAGGGGAGGTTCGCATATAGGCTCTTGCGGCCCGCACCCCATACGCGCAACTTCCACGTTGAGTTTGATTTGACAAAGGAGGTTTCGGCCCCACCTGCCCCTTGGGGAAGTCACTGAAGCGCGAATTTCTGGAGACGCTTTTTGCTATTGCTCAAAAGATCAATCAAGGGCGCTCCGCTTCGCCTGCTTACGCTCTCAACCGCGAAGACGGCAGCTTAACCATAGAAATCAAACTGGCAGATAGAATGAGGGCAGCCACCCCCGCCGCTTGCGCAAGGTTGTAACTGCCAAAGTAATCGTAAATCTGACCCATGCCGACCATTCCTCCGACGTTACCAATCCAGCCAAACCCAACCGCGGCGCCATAAATCGATCCGTAGCGGGAGACATCAAAACGGCTCGCCACAAAATAGGCAAAGATATCGAGTTCCGCACCTTGCTGAACGCCAATGACAGCAACCGCAAAAAGGGCAGCCACAACCATGTTTTGAGTGGCCAGCAACACGACGAAGCCTATTGCGGGCATCAGCGTTAAAAAGACGGCGACCCGCCGCGGATCAAATCGATCAAGTAACCAACCGCCGCCCAGACGACCAACAAATTGGCCTGCGGCAAAGAGTGACAGCCCTAAGCCTGCCGTTTTTGGACCAACGCCTTCATCGGCGATCATAGGAACAAGCTGACTGACAGTTCCAGCAGTCGCAAGGCTCATTGTGATCATCGACAAGGTTAATAACCAGAAGTCACGCTCGGTTAAAAAGCTGCGATCAGACGGCACAGCAAATTTTTGCGCGGCGTCTCGCCCAATTGTCGGTCGATCTTTTGGCAACAGCAGCAGCGCAGCAGGGATACCGATTGTCACGGATAATGCAGCGAGACCTATAAAGCAGGCACGCCATCCATTTGTTTGAAGTAGCCACTGCAGCAGGGGAGGAGCGGCCATTCCCACAAACGCCACGCCCACAGCCATCAATCCTAATGCTAAGCCGCGGCGCTCGCGGAAATGAGCATTAATTGGCCGGGTCAGAACGACTGCTGTCGAGCCAACACCAAAAAAACCGACTGCTGCCACAGAGAGGGCCATATGAAACAAGCTGGTGGCAAATGCTGCAACCAGCAGGTGCACGCAGGCCACAACGCTCGTGCAACTAATGAAAACAGCACGCACGCCAAATCGGTCTGCGGCTCGTCCGGCAAGGGGTGCCCCGAGGGCCGCCGTGACAATAAGTGCCTGTATGGATCCTAGGTCGCCGCGCGACACTCCAAGCTCTTGCGACAACGGCAAGACAAACATCGAGAAGTTTAGAAACACCAACGCAACGCCAGTGCCCGCGGCAAGGGCTGCGCCTAAAACGATCCGCCAGCCATTATCGAATTCAGCTGACGACGTTCGCGTAGCGCGCATAACCCGGCCCCTATCTCGTGGTAGCCGCATCAAGCTGATCCCCTGCCCGAACAGACTAGGATCTTATGATGAGCTTCCTTCTATTCACCAACACATGCCCGTCTTGAAAAGACGATGCAAATTTTGGCTAAGCACCCGCTGATGTGCAGACACAGTTGCTCCACCCGCTTTTACTGGCTCAATTTTCTCTCTTGAGTTGGCCTTGAAGAAGGAATGGAATTACAAGCCTCGCCGATCATGACAGATAAGCTTGTAATCCTTGACGGTGGCACCGGCCGCGAACTTGCCCGGCGCGGCGCGCCTTTTCGTCAACCTGAATGGTCCGCATTAGCGCTGATGGAGGCGCCCGATTTTGTGAGTGCTGTGCACCAAAGCTATGTTGAAGCTGGGGCCGATGTCATCACCACCAATTCCTATGCGCTTGTGCCATTTCATATTGGCGCAGATCGCTTTGCAGCTGAAGGGGCGGCGCTGGCGGCGCGCGCTGGGATGCTGGCGCGCGCAATAGCCGATGCATCGCAACGCGCAGTTCGGGTCGCTGGTTCGCTGCCCCCTGTTTGCGGCTCTTACCGCCCAGACCTTGTTGACCTTAATCGCGCTCGCATTGTGTTGGAGGTGCTTATCAATGGCCTCAATGAGAATATTGACCATTGGCTGGCAGAAACGCTCTCATCGCTCGCCGAAGCTCGCCTTGCTGCCGCACTAACGGCGCCAACATCAAAGCCGCTCTGGCTTTCTTTTACGCTGGACGATCGTGACCCAGCACAGGCGCCCCTCCTGCGCTCTGGCGAGCGTGTGGCACTCGCGGCGCGCCTTGCAAAAGAGGTTGGGGCGGAAGCGTTGCTGTTCAATTGCAGCCAACCAGAAGTGATGGAGGCCGCCGTCCGTGAAGCGCGTTCAGAATTGGGGGCTCATAGCGCAATCAACATCGGTGTGTATGCGAACGCTTTCCCGCCAATGGCCGCCGATACTGAAGCCAACTCAGCGCTCTGCCCGATTCGCAAAGATTTGACGCCCGACGGCTATGGCGCCTTTGCCGCTGCCTGGCAGGCTGCCGGCGCATCAATACTCGGTGGGTGCTGCGGCATTGGGCCTGAACATATTGCGTTGCTTCGGGCACGGGCTTGATCTTCTTGAGGCTTAACGGGCCCAGTATGACACTGCCTGATTGACTGCACTCATGAGATAAGCGGCGATTAGGCACGATCAAAATATGACGGGCGCGCCGGACCCGGCATGAAAAAGGGGGAGAGCAAGCTCTCCCCCTCCCCCCGAAAACCAGTCCTAGGATTAGGCCCAGTCAGAACGGACGCGCGCGATGAGCGCCATGGCGATGCCAATAATGGCCGCACCAGCATAAGCCATGCCAAAGCCCCCGAAAATGGCTGCAAGCTTATCGCCAACAGTGGGAACGGACGACAAGAGCGGCGCGCAAATATTGAGCGCAATCGCCGTTAATAATATGTTCTGATTGTCGTCTGACTTATTTCCCAAAGCGGCAATGCCGCCCAACACGAGAAGAACCAACGCTGACTCGGGCAACATCATAAACGCCCCGACAATTGCGTAGATTACGGCAATAATACGTGCCGCAGGGTAGATCCTATCCATAGGAATACTCCTCTCACTTTTAGCTGTCCGTTCTTTTGTGGACTAGCACGGCAAAGGCTGCGCCCCAGCTGACGCTACGTCAACCAAAGACTCCCCCGGCATGGCATGGCTTATGGCCAGAATGAATCAATGGTGGAAAGCCAGTCGCATTCTCAAAGCCTCCCGGCTAAGGTGGTCGCGCACCCACATAAACTGCAGCAGGATAACGCCATGAGCGACGAAGATTATGTCTATGATGAAGAGAGCGGGGACTGGGTGCCTGCCTCGCAATTAGCGGCGCGTCAGTCTGCGGCCGATCAGGTGGATGTGCGCGATGCCGTTGGCAATCTGCTTGCAGATGGCGATCAAGTGACGCTGATTAAGGATCTGGATGTCAAAGGCGCCGGCCAGACCTTGAAGCGAGGAACGCTGATTAAATCTATCCGGCTGACCGGCGATCCCCAGGAAATTGACTGTCGTTATGACGGCATCAAAGGCTTGGTGCTCCGGGCGGAATTTGTGCGCAAACGCAACTAGTCACAAGCCGAAGGCGCACACAAACACTGTGCGCGCCAGACAGCGGAAAATTCACATCATCTCCAGCCCAGCCCTTGTCAGACGCACATCACGCTGGTAAGCGCCGCCTCCGTTGCCGCTTTAGCTCAGTTGGTAGAGCATCGCATTCGTAATGCGAGGGTCAGGTGTTCGAGTCACCTAAGCGGCACCATTTTAATCCTTACATTTCAATAGCTTGGAATCTCAGGGCCGTCTGAAAAGTTGTATAGTTTTTTCTATACAACTTTTAAGAGCGCATATGTGGCAGATTTTGGCCGCAAAATGCTTAGGATTCAGAAGGGCAAAATTGTTGCTATTGTCGGGTTACCCGACAAGGCCGACCCGACATGCGGATTGAGAAGATTGGAGTCACAGAGCCTCGCCTTTGATCTCCGCCTCGACCGCGGCGATTACGTTGTTGACTTCATAGTGGTTCGCATTGCGACTAAATGGTGCCTGAGCTGCGAAGGCCGCCTTCACCTCGTTGAGGCGTGCCTCAGCCGCATGGATGGCATGCGAATGGGTGACTATATAAAAATCACCACGCAAAGTGCCTTCAACCGCATCGTGAGCTGCTTCCTCTACTGGCATCCCGCGGGCCTGAATTCGGGCACTCATTTCTGAATTGCTCCGCTGCTCTGGCAATCCTGCGGGGCGATCGCCGGCGCCAAGAGCGGTGGCCACGAGACCGGGGCAAAAAATGCTGACGCTAATATTCTTAGGCGCTTCGGCGCGCAGGATTTCAGCCAGACCGAGCACGGCATGCTTTGATGCGGTGTAGATCGCGGCGCCGGCATGCTGATATCCAAGCGAATGCTCAGATCCGGTAAAGCAGATGCGGCCGCCTTCGCTCTGCTTTTCCATCATCCGGGCAAAGACAGCGGTTGTGCTCCAGATACCCCTGATATTCACACCAAGGATCCAATCGACCTCGGCCACTGTTAGTCTTGTGTAGCGCCGCGCGGCAATCACACCAGCATTGGCAAATAAGAAATCGCAGCCGCCTAGTGTCGCACCAACATGTGTCGCCAACGCTTCCACTTGAGCATGGTCGGAAACATCACAGACATATTCAGCGCAGCCGTCACCCAGCGTGGAGAGTGTTTCTGTTAACCCAGCTTTATTTACATCGCATGCAATCACCTTTGCGCCGCGCGCAGAGAGCTCCTGGGCGATAGCTCGGCCAATACCCGAAGCGGCACCAGTGACGACAGCGCGAGTGTTTGCAAGCTGAGAAGACATAGACGAACCCCCTAATAGCCAAGCCGCGTCAATTGTGGTGAAAATATTAATCAAGAAGCCATATTCATCCCCAAAATCGCAAGTGTTATTGGCGATTCCAAGGCTTCGGTTGCAAGGATAGAAAAAACGCAGCAAATCCGACCAAAGGCAGCAGCCGCACATTCAAGTAGATAAATGCCCCCATTCGATGAGGTCGTGAACGGTGTCATAAATAGTCTCTTCGACGTCACGAAACTCTACACCCAAATCACGCCGGATTTTGCTATTGTCAAACAGTGGCACGCTTCCGAGATGCGTTCTTAGATAGCTTCCAATGCCGCTCGGCTGAAAATGTGAGAGAAGCTTCATCGTTGCGGTACCAACGCTTCCGCTCATGTCGAATGACGGAAGCTTACCTCGCACACCCACCGACCTCATGATATCCGTGATTTGGTGCATATCCATATTGCCTGCGGAGCAGATGTAGCGCCCTTTGGCATTCGACGCCTTCATCGCGCGGACATGGGCCTCAGCCACCTCTCGAACATCAACAAACCCCCAATTTAGCGCCATCAAGGCAGGATACTGACCATTAGCGATGTCAATGAAGAGCTGATTGGACGTACTGACGCCGGTGCTTAGCGAAGGCCCGGCAACCATGAACGGATTTATGACGACGAGATCAAAACCAGTCTTATCGCGCTTCGTAAAAGCCCAAGCGGCTCGTTCAGCTTGCGTCTTTGAATAATAGTAAGGGTTGCGGGTTACAGAAGATTTTTCATTCCAATCCGCTTCGGTCAGCACCCTTCCATCTGGCGCATCGGTGATCGCGGCCATGGACGAGGTGAGTATAACGCGCTTAACGCGGCTAGACTTGGCTGCAGCCTCCAAAGCCGAGAGGGTGCCGCGCACTGCAGGCTGGACTAGATCGCGGTCTACATCTTCAACGTCGATAACAAATGGGCTAGCGGTATGGATTACGTAGTCCACATCTTCCGTATAATTCGAGAATGCGCCTGCATCATTCAAGTCCGCTGAGACAAGCTCTAGATTGCTGGCGCCTGGCAACGCTTTCAGAAAGCCAATAGTATCGACCTTCAGCGGGTTACGCACCGTTCCCCGAACGGCGAAATCCTCCTCCAGCAGCAGCTTGGTGATGTGCGAGGCAATAAAGCCGTTAGCCCCTGTAACCAGTACCCGTTCCTGCATGGCGTCATCCTCAGAATCATACGTTTTGAACGATTATCGTATGATACGATTGTTTAGTCGGTTGCAGATGTCAAGGCGGGGACTTATCAAGAGGCCATGACCCGCGACGATGACCCAAAACCGATAGCCCGTGCGAAAACCGTAAGGCGCGATCGCATTCTCGACGCTGCCGAGAGCTTGTTTGCGAGGGTTGGCCTGCGATCAGCTACAATGGAAGCGATCGCCGTGGCTAGCTCCGTCTCCAAAGCGACACTTTACGCGTACTTTCCTGATAAAATGGCCGTTTTCGCAGCAGTCGCATCGCGATTGGCGAGCGACATGCAATCCAGCGTCATCAGCGCTCTTCAGGAAAAAGGAAGCCTGGTGGAACGCATATCTAATGCACTGATGGCAAAACATGGGCGAGCATTTGATGCTGCTATTGGCAGCCCGCATCGATTGGAATTGCTAGGCACCCGTAGAAATGAATTTGGTCAACTTTTCAACGCAATGGATAGGAGAATCGAGGATGCCATCTTTGGGGCCCTACAAGCAGCCGGATCCCATACGCCTCGGGACGACGCTCGACTTATATTCTGCGCGTCAATCGGGATCAGCGAACAGGCCAAAAACAAAGAAGAGCTGGAAATGGACTTGAGAAGACTCGTCGCGGCTATCCTGCCTGCACCTCATGATATTTGAGACCTTGAATTTGGAAGATAATGGAGCGCCAAACAGTTTCGAAACCGAAATTTCATCAATGCGCTATGTTAGGATCATGTCCGGATTTTTCAGGTGTTTTATAATTTTCGGAATTTAAATAATTAATTCATCGACCTGAATATTGCCAACGTTGGGGTAGAGGAGGCAAACTGCCTTGGTTCGCTCCAGTTTTATCAAGAAGTCCGAGTTGAACATCGACTGATCTGCCTAGCAGTCGGGTTACCCGACAACGCGGATCATGCGCCTGTCAAACAACCAATATCGTGCGTGAGGATCATTCTGAGCTGATCAGGTTTCTGGGGCTGGCGTCAGCTAGGATGAACGTTCTTGTCGGGTAACCCGACAAGAAATGGTCATTTGATTGGCACAGATTGAAGTCGGGTAAACCCGACCAAGTTATTGATTTTAAACCATTTTTTTAATTTTACTATACAACAAAATATACAACTTCTGCTGAAAAATGACAGAATTCTAAGGTTTCTATTACATTCGTAATGCGAGGGTCAGGTGTTCGAGTCACCTAAGCGGCACCATTTTAATCCTTACATTTCAATAACTTCGAATCTTGGTGCCTGCTGAAAAGCTGTATAGTTTTTTCCGTACAACAATTTTGCGCGCAGATTCGGCAGATCTTGGCCGCAAATGCTTAAGCTTGAAAAGGGCAGAATTGCCATCATTGTCGGGTGACCCGACAAGGCCGATCCGACACGCGCATTGGCATCCTGAAATCATATTCGAGTTAACATTCCACAGCGAAATCGTTGATCTCAAATCTCTTAACTTTCCCCAGCTTCGGGGCCTGTTTCGCTGAAGTGGTTGCAATCTATCCCAGAAGTGGAGAAGTTCAGCTTCTAAACTCGACCAGCCACGCGGCCTGAAACTTTGGAACCTGCATATGAAACGCGCCTCCGTCTCCTTTCCGATTGCCTTTCTTGCCGCAACATTTTCGGTTGCGGCCAATGCGCATGAAACGACCGATGCGATCGAAAAGGCCGCGCATGAGGGATATGTGAACGCAATCAATAGCAATGACGTTGACGTGCTCATGGCAGATTTGACGGATGATATCGTCTTGCAGGCGCCTGGAGCCCCAGAGGTTATCGGGAAGGCTGCTGTCCGCGATTGGGTTGCCGGCTATTTCGGCGCTTTCAAAACCAAATGGGAGAAAACGTCCATTGGCTTTACTGTCAGCGGTGATTGGGCGTTTGAACGCTATACCTATAAGTCAACCGACACGGACCGGAAAACGGGCAAGGTGACGACGGACGCTGGCAAGGGCATCAATATCTTCCGGCGCGGCGCTGATGGCAAATGGCGGGTGGCCATTGATGGGTGGAGTTCAGACAACGCGTCGCAATAACCGGGTTCTATCCAGCCCACCTGCTCGATCAGTAAGTTATTGCCAATAAATGTTAATTTATCTTGTGCTTCCACCTCTCGTCCTTACCCTATTGGCAGCCTCGTGCGCGAACCTTGGGCATGGTGCCATTGGTTGCTGTTGCACCCGGTTATGGGAGGGGTCCTAGAATATGAAGAATATGCTTTTAATTGCCGCCTGCCTTCTCGTTGCAGCCTGCGGTGATAACGCGAATTCCAAGAACGAAACGGTGAGCGGCCAAAAGACGTCGTTCGCAAACGACGAAGCTGCGATCAGACAGGTGATTAAAGATGTTACCTTTGCGAAGAGCGCAAAGGAAATGGCCGCGTCGTTTACCGAGGATGCTGAGTGGATCATCGTTGGGCAAGCACCCTATAAAGGGCGCGCCAATATCGAGCAGGGCATCGCTGCAATCCAAACGGCGGAAAGCCAGCTTGTTTTCGGCAGTGTGGACACCAAGGAAGTGATTGTATTTAACGATCAGCAGGCGCTTGCGAAGACAGTTGCGGTTTATCACCGGCAGGTGAACGGGAAAGCTGAACCGTCAAAGAAGAACGAGTTTGTTGATTATTTCGTGAAGTCTCCTGATGGGGTTTGGCAAATCGCATATGAGATTAATTCCGACGACAATGGCTAATCGTCGATAGCTTTAGTCGGATTTTTGGAAAAATTTGGCGCGGGTGACAAAAATCGCCTGCGCCGTTTAATCAGTTCAGAGGCCCAGAAATCTCTGATTTCTATTCAGACGTATTGCCGAGGCGCTCCACAATCACTTCACTTATAAGTGATGTTTCTGAATTGCTGTTGACTACGCATAGCGCGCATCGTGTTATAGTTAAGAACAAGGCTTAGATCTCAATGATAAGATTATCGTTAGATCATCTCACTGCCGTCGACTCTACTCCTATAGAGCTGATAGATCTTGCAGCCCAAAATGGCTGCGATGGCGTCTGCATGTTCTTGCAGCCTATGTCGGTTCTCCCGCACATGCCGCATTTTGATATTTTGGGGGATCAAAGCTACCGCAGGCAGGTGCGTAATAGCCTTCTTGAATTCGGGATTAGTCTAGATCTTGTATATCCTTTCACAATTTCAACGCACACATCGATTCAAGATTTTGATAAGGCTCTGGACGTAGCTGCTTATCTTGGGGCGCGTTTTGTAAATGTCTTGATTTATGATCGCGATGCCATCAGGCGAAGCGCCCGCTTCGGCGCATTTTGTGAGCGTGCGGCGGAGTTTGGGCTTGGTGTTGTCGTAGAATTTTACCCAATATCCAAAGTTCAAACTTTGGGGGATGCTCTGACGCTTGTGTCTGAAGTCAATCGACCGGGTTCAGTCGGACTGAATGTGGACGTGTTGCACCTTATGCGGTCTGGCGGTGGACCCGAGGATCTGTGCGACATTCCCAGCGAATTCTTGCTCTTCGCGCAACTCTGTGATGGGCCTTTGTCTTGTACTGCAGACGAAATCGAACACGAAGCCTCTTCCTGCCGGTTGTTGCCAGGTTGTGGCGCATTTGATCTTCCCGGCTTTGTTGCCCGCCTGCCTGACCATTGCCTTCTCAGTGTTGAGATTCCACGATGTCCTGAGCTGGAAGCCGAAATTCCCGCCTCGCAAAGAGTCGCGACTGCTATTGCAGCTGTTCGCTCGGCGCTCCCCCTAAAATAGACGCGACGGCTCGGCTTTCTCGACGCGGGTTCAGCTCCCTTCGCCCGCTCGATTTTTATTATGAAACAACATTCAAAATTGGCCGGTGTGCGTGCGGCCAGCCAGCTGGCCGCCCAACCGCCGGGCTCTAGCTCAGCTGCACCAATTCCGGCAGATCAAGCGAGGCGCAAAGCACATTGGATATTTTGTGCACCGCGCCCGACAAGACAAGCGTCCCCATGACAGAGGCCAGCACCAGTGCTGCGGCAATCATGCCCATGACCATATTCTTCATCGAATCAGCGGCATCGGCTGAATAGCCGTTATGCGTTGAGCCCAATTGCGCGATCAATGTTTGATCGCCATCCCCAAGGCTGCTCATCCCCCAGCATCCTCTCCAATGCTGTCGCGTTATTTTATTACGCGACTTGATGATCTGGAGACTGATCCACAAATTCCGTTACGTCAATGCATAATATTATCAATCAAAGTCTTAGCCCATGGCGCGCGCAACAACTGGCGCATGACGGATCCATGCTTTACGCCTTTGGGATGCTGCCAAAAAAGCCGCGCATAAAAGGGGAGAGCCAGGATGAAAATTTATCGCACGCCTGAGGCGCGCTTCAGCCATTTGCCGGATTGGCCCTATGCGCCGTGCTATCACCAAATCACAGCTGAGCTGCGACTGCATTATGTGGATGAAGGGCCCAAAGACGCCCCTGTTATCTTGATGATGCATGGCGAGCCGACTTGGGGCTATCTCTACCGCCACATGATTGGCCCAATGGTTGCCGCTGGCTATCGCGTTGTTGTGCCTGATCTGATTGGCTTTGGCCGGTCGGACAAGCCTGTGGACCATGCTGTCTTTACCTATGCCCAACATGTCGCGTGGATGCGGCATTGGCTGGAAGCGCTGGACCTGAAAAACATCACGCTCGCCTGCCAAGATTGGGGGTCCTTAATTGGCCTGAGGTTGGCCGCTGAACTGCCAGATCGCTTTGCCGCTATTGTTCTGTCCAATGGCGGGCTGCCCGCAGGCAATGTTGATGCCCGGGCCTTTCGTATCTGGCGGGCCTTTTCCCGCTATAGCCCCCTTTTCCCAATCGCGCGGATCATTCAAGCAGGCACCAAGCGGCGCTTTTCGCCCGCAGAATTTGCCGCTTATGATGCGCCCTTTCCAACGCGTGCGTCTAAAGCTGCAGCGCGCATCTTCCCCAGCCTTGTGCCCGTGGAAAATACCAACCCCGCCGTGCCTGACCAATTGGCCGCATGGACCGTTTTTGAAGCATGGAACAAGCCCTTTCTCTGTGCCTTTAGCGATGGCGATCCGATTACGCGGGGCGGGGATGCCCAGTTTCTCGAGCGTGTGCCGGGGACCAAAGGTCTGGCACATCGCACGCTAAAAGGCGGACATTTTATTCAAGAAGATGATCCAAAGGGCTTTGTGGACGCTTTGTTGGCAGTGGCCCCAAAGCCAAAGGCGCAGGCAAAATCTAAGGCTGCGACAAAGCCCAAAACGGCAGCCAAACTGGCGACAAAACCAAAGGCAAAGCCCAAGGCTTAGCGCGCGGCGTGGCGCGCCTCGGCTTGGGCTTGCGCTGCGCGCAACAGCATGAGGAGATCATCGGGATGCACATCGATAATCTCGTCATAATTGACCAGCGCGGCACGGATATCATCCACTGTGACTTCCCGGCTCGCGCGGGGCGGGGTGGGGACGGCGCGGTGCGGATAGCTATGGCCCGTCGCTTTATGAAAGAGCCAGGCCAGCCCATTCAAAATGGCGCTGTTTAACGCCACGGGCATAAGCGCATAATGCCAGCCCGCCGTGTGAATCGCTGTCCCGCCAATCACGCCGGTTAGCGCAACGGCACCCCCGGGCGGATGCAGGCAGCGCAGCAAGGCCATCGCGCCCAAAGCCACAGCAACGGCAAGCCCGGCCGCAAAATCGGGATCAGGCACCCAATGAAACATCACAATCCCAACCAATGCCGAGACAATATTGCCGCCAATTACTGGCCAAGGCTGGGCCAAAGGGCTGGCGGGCAAAGCAAAGACAAGAACTGCCGAAGCCCCGATAGGGGCAATAAGAAAGGGCAAGCTATCCGGCGCATCCCCCAGCCATATGCGACAGATAAGGCTGGTCGCACCAATGGCGAACAAGGCGCCCAACATGGCACGTAGCCAGCCAAATGCGGGGGCTGGCGCAAATTGCATGGGCAGTTGCATCTTCATGACCGCGGCTGACTTTGCAGAAATCTAGATCTACGGCAATGCCTTGCCCCATCTTAGCTGGCCAAGCATCGCATGGCCTGCCATGTGTGCGCTCATGGCGAAGGCGCACAACACCGGCCTAAAGGGCTTTTTCAGGCGGCTGGGCCCTGGATTGGTGACCGGCGCTGCCGATGATGATCCCTCTGGCATTGGCACTCACAGCCAAGTTGGCGCACAATTCGGCTATGGGTTGGCGTGGACCTTTGTCCTCAGCTTTCCGCTCATGGTGATCATTCAAGAAGTGGCGGCCCAAATTGGCCGTGTCACAGGACGCGGCATTGCTGCCAATGTGCGTCGCCACTATCCCCGGGGGCTGTTATTCTTGATTGTGGCGCTGTTGATGATTGCCAATATCATCAATCTGGGCGCAGATCTCAGCGCCATGGGTGCCGCCGTGCAATTGCTGATCGGCGGCCCGGCAGCACTCTACACACTTGGTTTTGGGGTGCTGTGCGTCGTGCTGGAAGTTATCCTGCCCTATGCGCGCTATGCCGGCATCCTCAAATGGACCACCTTGTCACTCTTTACCTATGTCGCAGTTGTGCTGGTGAGCCATGTCCCCTGGCAAGAAGCTCTCACAGCCCTTGTGGTCCCCGATATCGAATGGACACCTGCTTATATGACGGCGCTGGTCGCCATTTTGGGCACCACAATTAGCCCCTATCTCTTTTTCTGGCAGGCCGCGCAGGAGATTGAAGAGCAGCACCGCCACCACGCCAAGCCCCTTTATGCTACACCCACAAAAGCTAAAGGTGAGTTGCGGCGCATCCGCATTGATACGCTAACAGGCATGGCCTTTAGCACCATCATTGCGCTTGCCATTGTCTATGCCGCCGCCGCCACGCTCCACGCCCATGGCATTCGCGACATTCAAACATCCGCCCAAGCCGCAGAGGCCCTTCGGCCGATTGCCGGCGACATGGCCTTTGCGCTGTTTGCGCTGGGCATTATTGGCACCGGCCTGCTTGCCATGCCCGTGCTGGCAGGCTCCGCCGCTTATGCCATTACAGAAATGTTGGGCTACACAGGCAGCCTTGCCGCCCGCCCCCTTAAGGCCAAGCTGTTTTATGGCGCAATTGCTGCCACAACATTGGCGGGCGGGCTCATTAACTTTGCGGGGATTGATCCAGCACGGGCGCTCTATTGGGCCGCCGTTGTCAACGGCGTTCTCGCCGCGCCGCTCATGGCTGTGATGATGCTCATTGTCCGCAACAAAAAAGCGATGGGGGATTTGGTTCTCCCCCATCGCGCGACCCTATTGGGCTGGATGGCGACCGCAGTGATGGCCACTGCGACCGGGTTATTCTTTTGGTTTCAGGTCTTTGCTGGCTGATCAGGCGGCAAGCGCCTGATCTTGCACAGCAGGCAAGCGGATCAGATAATCAAAGGCCGAGAGGGCGACCTTAGAGCCTTCCCCCATCGCAATGATAATCTGCTTATAGGGTGCCGTCGTTACATCGCCCGCCGCAAAGACACCGGGGACACTGGTCGCGCCCTTGGCATCCACTTCAATTTCGCCGCGCGGGCTCAGGGCCAGCGTGTCCTTCAGCCATTCGCTGTTGGGGACAAGGCCGATTTGGACGAAAATGCCCTCGAGTGGCAGCTGCACGATCTGATCGTTGGTCCGGTCCTTATAGCTCAGACCCGTTACCTTTTCGCCATCGCCATGGACTTGCGTTGTCAGCGCTGAGACAATCACACGAACATTGGGCAGGCTGTTGAGCTTGGCTTGCAGCACGGCATCAGCACGCAGCTGGCTGTCAAATTCAATCAGCGTTACCTCAGCGACAATCCCAGCCAAATCAATTGCGGCTTCTACGCCAGAGTTGCCGCCGCCAATCACGGCCACGCGCTTGCCCTTGAACAAGGGGCCATCGCAATGTGGGCAATAAGCCACGCCCTTGTTGCGATATTCATCTTCGCCCGGCACGTTCATCTGCCGCCAGCGCGCACCCGTGGAGAGAATGATTGTCTTGGCCTTCAGGCTGGCGCCATTGGCGAGCACAATTTCATGCAGCCCGCCTTCCGTCTTGGCGGGCACCAGCTTGTCCGCACGCTGAAGGTTCATGACATCAACATCATACTCCTTCACATGCTGTTCCAATTGGGTGACGAGCTTTGGCCCTTCCGTGTGCGAGACAGAAATGAAGTTTTCGATGCCCATGGTATCAAGAACCTGTCCGCCGAAACGCTCTGCGGCAATGCCCGTCCGAATGCCCTTGCGCGCGGCGTAGATCGCTGCTGCCGCGCCAGCCGGGCCACCGCCCACAATCAGGACATCAAAGGCGTCCTTGCCTTTAATCTTCTCAGCCGCGCGGGCTTCTGCGCCGCTATCCAGCTTGGCAACAATTTGCTCCAGCTCCATCCGGCCTTGGCCAAAGACCTCGCCATTGAGGAACACCATGGGCACGGCCATGACCTTGCGGTCCGTAACTTCATCTTGGAACAGCGCGCCATCAATCGCGACATGTTTGATGCGCGGGTTCAAAACGCTCATCAGATTCAACGCCTGCACCACATCAGGGCAGTTTTGGCACGAGAGCGAGAAATAGGTTTCAAAGACATAGTCGCCATCAAGCGATTTGACTTGGTCAATCAGGTCCTGCGCTGCCTTAGACGGATGGCCGCCCACTTGCAGCAGTGCCAGCACCAGTGACGTAAATTCATGCCCCATGGGGATGCCCGCAAAGCGCACGCCAATGTCAGTTCCCGTGCGGCGGATCAACATGCTCGGGCGACGGGAATCGTCGTCGGCACGGATCACACTGACCTTGTCGGACAGGCTGGCGATATCATCTGCCAGCGTTGCCAGCTCATGCGACTTGGCACCGTCATCGAGCGACAGCACCAGCTCCACTGGCATCGTGATATTGGCCATATAGGCCGAAAGCTGTTGCTTCAAAGTTGCGTCGAGCATGGTCAAAATTCCGTTTTAGGGGGGTTGGGGCCGGCACGCATGCCGGCCCCAACTGGGCCTCGCCGGAGTGAGGGGGGAGAGGGGTGGCGAGGCCCTTGGGTTTGGTTAGATTTTGCCGACGAGGTCAAGCGAAGGCGCCAATGTCTTTTCGCCTTCTTCCCACTTGGCCGGGCACACTTCACCTGGGTGCGCGGCTACATATTGGGCAGCCTTGATCTTGCGGACCAGTTCTGCCGCATTACGGCCAACGCCTTCCGAAGTGATTTCCATCACTTGGATGATGCCCTGCGGATCGACAACAAAGGTGCCACGATCAGCCAAGCCAACGCCCGGACGCATCACGTCGAAATTGTTAGTCACAACGCCCGACGGATCGCCGATCATTGTGTAGCGGATCTTGCCAATAGCGGGCGACGTATCAGCCCATGCCTTGTGGCTGAAATGCGTGTCAGTCGACACGGCATAGATTTCCACGCCAAGCTTTTGGAACTCAGCATAATTATCCGCCAAGTCTTCCAACTCAGTCGGGCACACAAAGGTGAAGTCCGCCGGGTAGAAGAAGAAGACCGACCATTTGCCCTTCACGTCTGCATCCGTGACCGTGATGAACTTGCCTTCCTTATAGGCTTGAGCCGAAAACGGCTTAATTTCGGTGTTGATGATCGCCATCGCTTTTTCCTTTTTTCATTGTTGAATGGGAAAGGCTGACTGCCTGTCCTAGCCTCTCTACCCAAAACCGGGCTGAACAGCCAATTGGATTGTCTGGTTTCATTAATCGACAAAATCGATCACTGGGCAAATGATAATCGAGTGAGCTTCGCTCAAAACGAGGCCCCAGCACCTGCATTACAGGCGGCAAAATACGCGGCCAACGTGGCGGCTCCTAGCTTAGGCCAGATGACCATTTATTCCCACCAACATGTCTTTTTTATCATTCTTCATGGACAGCGTGATTGAGAGAGCTAGAGCAGGCGTCAGCCAGTTTCGGCACGGGAGCGAAGATGAATACGCGCATTTTGCCCACACAAGGCATTCACAATTTTCGTGATTTCGGGGGCTATGCCTCTGCGCTGGGTGGCCATGTTCAAACGGCCCGATTATTCAGGTCAGGCCAGCATTGTGAAGCCACTGCAGCAGATTTAGACCAAGTGCATCAGCTTGGCCTTGCTTGCATCATTGATTTACGCAGTGATTCAGAACGGGCGCTCTACCCCTGCGCCCGGCACCCCAACCACCAGGCAGAAACCGTCTTCACGCCGGGCAATAGCCTGGGCCTGCAATCGCATGTGGATGCGGGCCAAGGTGTTCGCACCGCACAAGACGCGCACCAGGCAATGGTAGAGCTATATCGCCATATGCCCTTTCGCCCGGTCCTAACGCAAACATTGCGGGCATATTTTCAGCGCTTGTCAGAAACGCAAGGGCCCAGCCTCGTCCATTGCCTTGCCGGCAAAGATCGAACTGGCCTGGCCGTTGCATTGGTCCAGCATCAATTGGGCGTCCACCCCGATGATATTCGCGCAGATTATCTGCTGACCAATGACGCAGGCGACCGCGAAGCGCGCATTGCCGCTGGCGCAGAAGCCGTGCGGGCTAATTTTGGTGCGGATATGGACGATGCAGCTGTGCGCACGCTTATGTCTGTCCATCCCGAATATCTGGACACCGCTTTTGCCGCACTGGGCGACGTTGATGCCTATTGCCGCGAGACCCTTGGCCTGACTGCCGCTGCGCGCGAAACGATGCGCGCGGCCCTGTTGGCCTGAGGCATTCCAAGGACATAAGAAGTTCCTAACATGGGTCTAGTTTGAACGATTCTGGATGGAAGCGAACAAGAAGCTGCGCCTATCTGGTGCACATGACGCAGAAAATACTGCTCGTTGAAGACGATGCGACAACAGCCGAGTTCATCATCAAGGGCCTGAGCGAACAGGGCTTGGCGGTGGATCATGCCAAAAACGGCCGAGACGGCCTCTTTCATGCAACGGATGGCAGCTATGATGCCATTATTCTCGATCGCATGTTGCCCAGCATGGATGGCATGGCCGTGCTGCACGCTATTCGCGCGGCAGGCATTGCCACGCCCATCCTTATCCTCTCGGCCCGCGGGGCTGTAGAAGATCGGATTGCGGGGCTGACTGCAGGATCAGATGATTATCTGACCAAGCCTTTTGCCTTTGCTGAACTGCTGGCTCGGCTTCGCCTCTTGATGAAGCGCGCCGCAGGACCGGCCAGTAGCGTTGAAACTATATTGGCCTGTGAGGATTTAGAGATGGACTTGCTGGCCCGCCGGGTGAAACGCAGCGGCCGACCCGTTGATCTGCAACCCCGCGAATTCCGCTTGCTGGAATATCTTATGCGGCACAAGGAACAAGTCGTGACGCGCACCATGTTGCTGGAAGGCGTGTGGGATTATCATTTTGATCCGGGCACAAACGTGATTGACGTTCATGTCAGCCGACTGCGCAAGAAAATTGACACCCAAAGCGATGCGACGTTGATCCACACCGTCCGCGGGGCAGGGTATCGGCTTGGTGCTGGGGAATAAGCCCAAGGCTCTGGCAAAGTTTTGGCGGTCATCCACCACGCGCTTCATTTTGCTGGTCTTTGGCATTGAGCTTATTCTGGCCGCCAGCATCACGCTTACGCTGCGCGGCCTGACGCGGGCGGAATTGCAAACTGATGCCAGAGCATATGCCGCGCGCATGGCACAAGATATTGGCCGGGCCTATCGCACGGGGGATCAACAAGCGACACAAGAAGCCATTTTCATGCGGCTTGTCTTTTCTGAAGGGCGCACCGCCATTGCTTTGTTGGCGGATAAAAAAGGCATGGCTCTGGCTGGCAATTTAGATCGCTGGCCCATGGGGCTTCAAGCCGGCTGGAACGAAATCCATCTATCGCGCCCGGGGAAGAAAGAGACAGAGCATATTGGGGTTTTGGTCACACCGCTTCCCCAAGGGGCCAAGCTTCTGACTGGGCAAATCCTAGAGGCAGATAAACGCCTTTCAGCCATTTTGGATCGCGCAACTGGCACCGCCCTTATCTTTGCCCTGCCTCTTGCGCTTTTGGCTGCCCTGGCGGCCGTGCGGATCATTAATGCGCGCGTCGATGATATTGCAGAGACGGCCAATGCTGTGCGTGCTGGGCATTTATCAAAGCGCGTTGGGCTGGATGGAAGCGGGGATACATTTGACCGGCTTGGCGCCACGCTCAATGCCATGCTTGACCGGATTGAAGCCCTGATTTCGGAACTGCGAATTGTAACAGACGGGCTGGCGCATGATTTGCGATCCCCCTTAACGCGTTTGAAAGCGCGGCTCGACCAAGCTGCCAAAGCCGAGGATACAGGCCGGCTGCACAGCGCTGTTGTCGAAGCTGATCTTGAGGCAGACCGGCTGCTTGATATGCTCACCACTGCACTGCAAATCAGCCGGGCAGAGGCCGGAATTGGACGAGACCATTTCGCCCCGCTGCACCTAAATGCTTTGGTTGACGACCTAGCAGAGCTTTACGGACCATTGGCTGAAGACAAGGGGTTTGACTTACTGGTGACAGCAAACCCCTGCCCCGCCATTGACGGCCACCGGGAACTTCTGAGCCAGGCCATCAGCAATCTTATTGATAATGCCCTGAAATATGGCGCAAGCCCATTATGTCTGACCACCGGCGCAACTGACACGAGCTGTTGGCTGTGTGTTGAGGATCATGGGCCGGGCATTGCCCCAGATGCCCATGCTGAAGCGCTGCGGCGCTTTGGCCGGCTTGATCCTGCCCGCACGGGCTTTGGCGCGGGGCTTGGGCTCTCGCTTGTAGCGGCCGTTGCACGCCTGCATGGCGGGCACCTAAGCTTAAGCGATGCAGGCCCCGGACTGGCCGTCCGGCTGGTGCTGCCTCGACCTGCGACAGATCAGGGCTTCTCAACTGCGGCAATCTGACGCAAAGAACAGCAAAGATTGACCAAGGGATCAGGCAGATGGGCCGCAAATATTTCGGAACCGATGGCATCCGGGGCCGCACCAACGCCTCTGCCATGACCGCAGAGATGGCAATGAAAGTGGGCATGGCCGCAGGCGCACATTTTGTGCGCGGCGACCACCGCCACCGCGTGGTGATTGGCAAAGATACGCGCCTCTCGGGCTATATGCTTGAAAATGCCTTGGTCGCTGGCTTTACGTCCGTTGGCATGGATGTGGTGCAAGTTGGCCCCATGCCAACGCCCGCAGTTGCTATGCTCACCCGATCAATGCGGGCGGATTTGGGCGTCATGATTTCCGCCAGCCATAACCCTTATGAAGATAATGGCATTAAGCTCTTTGGCCCAGACGGCTATAAATTGTCTGATGCGGATGAGCTGTCCATTGAAGCGCTTATTGATAGCCTGCCCAATCTGGCTCAGCCCAACCGCATTGGCCGCGCGCGGCGCGTGGAAGATGCGCGGGGCCGCTATATCCATTTTGCCAAGGCCTGTTTCCCCGAAGAGCTGCGGCTTGATGGCCTGAAAATCGTGATCGATTGCGCGCATGGCGCCGCCTATAATGTGGCCCCGGCGGCCTTGTGGGAATTGGGGGCAGACATCATCCCCCTAGGGGTCAACCCCGATGGCACGAACATCAACGCCGCCTGCGGCTCTACCGCGCCGCAATTGTTGCAAGAAACTGTTGTGGCGAGTGGCGCCGATATTGGCGTTGCGCTGGATGGCGATGCCGACCGACTGATTGTGGTCGATGAGCAAGGCCGGATTGTCGATGGCGACCAAATTATGGCGTTAATTGGGGCAAGCTGGGCACAGCGTGGCGCGCTGAAAGGCGGCGGCGTGGTCGCAACTGTGATGTCCAATCTGGGGCTTGAACGCTTTTTGCAAGGACAAGGACTGACGCTGGAGCGGACCAAAGTGGGTGACCGCTATGTGCTTGAGCGGATGCGTACGGGCGGCTTTAATGTGGGGGGCGAACAATCAGGCCATATGATCCTATCGGACTATGGCACAACAGGTGATGGGCTGGTGGCCGCGCTGCAATTGTTGGCAGAACTGGTCCGCCAAGATCGGCCCGCAAGCGAGGTGCTGCACCTGTTTGAACCCGTGCCGCAACTGTTGAAAAATGTCCGCTTTGCAGGGGGTGCCCCGCTTGAGGATGACAGCGTAAAAGCCGTGATTGCGCGAGCCGAGGCAGAGCTTATGGGCAAAGGCCGGCTCGTCATTCGTCCGTCTGGCACGGAGCCTGTGATCCGCGTGATGGCCGAAGGTGATGATGCCGCACAGGTTGAAACGCTGGTTGATGCAATTTGTGATGCCGTGAAGAAAGCCGCCGCCTGATGTTGGAGATGCGGCCTGATTGTGAACAATGCGGGACTGATCTGCCCGCGCATGTTGGCGGGGCATTCATTTGTTCCTTTGAGTGTACCTTTTGCGCCGATTGTGCCGAGGCGTTGGATGAACGCTGCCCCAATTGCGGGGGAGAATTGCTCGACAGGCCAACCCGCGCCAAGCCGCTGCTGGAAAAATATCCAGCCTCGACGGACCGGCGCTTTAAACGATGACGGCACGGCTCCTGATTATTGCTGGGTCGGATAGCGGCGGTGGCGCTGGCATTCAGGCTGATATCAAAACTGTGACCATGTTGGGCGGCCATGCAATGACCGCGATTACAGCGATTACCGCGCAAAACACGCTGGGTGTCACAGCGGTCCACCCCGTGCCCACTGATATGGTGATTGCGCAAATTGATGCTGTGGCAAGCGACATTGGTGTGGATGCAATAAAGATTGGCATGATTGGTTCGGCTGAAACTGCCGCCCGCGTGGCCGACCGGATCAGCCAAATTGGCGCGCCCATTGTGTTTGATCCCGTGATGGTCGCCACCAGTGGCGCAGCGCTGGCCGATGCGGATACCATTGCCGCTTTTGCCCGGCTGATGGAGATGGCGACGCTGACCACACCCAATTTGCCTGAATTGGCAGCATTGGGCGGTGAGGCAGAGGCAGTGCGCCTTGCCGGACATGTGCTGGTGAAGGGCGGCCATGCCGAAAGCGAAATCCTGATTGACCGGCTGATGGACCGCACAGGCGAGGTCATGCGCTGGGAAGACGCGCGGATTGAAACGGCCCATACGCACGGCACAGGCTGCACGCTGGCCAGCGCAATTGCCACTGGCCTGGGCCAAGGCCTAACGCTCGAAGACGCAATTGGCCGCGCCCGCCAATTTGTGCGGGCCGCCTTGCTGGCAGCACCGGGCTTTGGTGGCGGCCATGGCCCAATGGGGCATCAGGCGGTCCACGGCTTTGCCCTATGCTGATTGCCGGTGTGGATGAGGCAGGGCGCGGGCCATTGGCCGGCCCAGTGGTCGCCGCCGCTGTCATTTTATGCGACGCAGGCATTGCCGGGCTGGATGATAGCAAGAAGCTGTCTGCCAAACGCCGCGCCGCGCTGGAGACACAAATTTTGGCGCACTGCCATGTGGGCATTGGCATTGCCTCCGTCGAAGAGATTGACCAGATTAATATTTTGCAGGCGACATTCCTCGCCATGACGCGCGCGGTGGAGGCGCTGTGCGCCAAAGGGGCAGAACCGGCCCGCATTTTGGTAGATGGCAATCATCTGCCCCGCTGGCGCTGGGCGGCTGACGCCGTGATTGGCGGCGATGCCCTGCACCCCTGCATTTCAGCAGCGAGCATTATCGCAAAGGAATATCGCGATCGGCTAATGATTGAAGCTGACCGCGCCCATCCCGGCTATGGCTGGGCCTCGAATAAGGGCTATGGGTCTGCAACCCATATGGCCGCGTTGCGCAAATTGGGGCCGACACCGCTCCATCGGCGCTCTTTTGCCCCTGTCGCACAACATTTTTTGGACGTGTGAGTCCTTGAGGCCACACCACTAGGGCTAGAGCCCCTGTGGATAACTTTATGCCATATATCGTGGCGGACTCGTTTCGTTCCCCCTCTTATGACAGCGGAATGACGCTTTTCTGCGGCCTTCATGGGCTTGACGCAGGACTCCCAATGACTCACCACGGGGGTTCTTGTGCAAAAAAGGAGTGTCACATGGGCGTGTTGGAAAAGGTTCGGAAGGCCGAAACAAAGGCCGTAGCCCTACCGCTCGACCAGATTTTGATCGGGGATTGCATTGCCGCAATGCGCTCATTGCCCGATGCCTGTGTGGACATGGTTTTTGCTGATCCGCCCTATAATTTGCAACTGGGCGGTGACTTGTTTCGTCCCGAAGGCGGCCGTGTGGATGCCGTGGACAATGAATGGGACAAGTTTGACAGCCTGAAAACATATGATGAGTTTTCACGGGCGTGGCTGTCGGAAGCCCGCCGCATTTTGAAGCCCAATGGCACTTTGTGGGTGATTGGCAGCTATCACAACATCTTCCGCGTTGGCTCTGTCTTGCAAGATGAAGGCTTTTGGATCCTGAACGACATCATCTGGCGCAAAGTGAACCCAATGCCCAATTTCAAGGGCACGCGCTTTACCAACGCGCATGAGACGCTGATCTGGGCCTCGAAGGGCGAGAACGCGAAATATACGTTTAATTATCGCGCCATGAAGACGCTGAATGATGAATTGCAGATGCGCTCTGACTGGTCCTTCCCAATTTGTTCGGGCCAAGAACGCATTAAGAAAAATGGCACCAAGGCGCACCCAACGCAAAAGCCCGAAGCTCTGCTCTACCGAATTCTCCTGGCCTGCACCAAGCCAGGTGATATTGTGCTCGACCCGTTCTTTGGCACAGGCACAACGGGTGCGGTGGCCAAGCGGCTGGGCCGCCACTTCATTGGGCTAGAGCGCGAACTGGATTATGTCGACGTGGCGCAAGAACGCATTGCCGCCGCGTTGCCGCTGGATGAATCGGCTCTGAAAACAATGCAGGCTGATACGGCGGCGCCCCGCGTTGCCTTTGGCACGCTGGTGGAAACAGGCTATATTACGCCGGGCACCAAAGTGTGTGACGTCAAGCGCCGCTGGATTGCCACCGTGCGCGCTGATGGCTCGCTAATTGCAGATGCGGACACAGGCTCCATTCATAAACTAGGAGCCACGCTGCAAGGTGCCCCAAGCTGCAATGGCTGGACCTTCTGGCATTATGAAACGCCTGATGGCCTCAAGCCCATTGACGCGCTGCGCCAAACCTATTTGCTTGCCACCCAGCCCTAATGGTGTCTCGGCCGACCATCTCGGCACAGCTCTACGCGCGGCCCACGGCCTTTATTGACGCGCCTTTCGGCTATGATGGCCAATGTGAACGGCTGGCAGGCGGGCTGCAATTTTTTGCAGCATGGGAAGTGATTGCCAAAGAAGCCGGCAAACGAACGGGCCAATGGCTCATCCCCGTGGCGCAGATGGCGGACTGGTGCACCACTCTGCCAGTGGATCAGGCAACGCGCCTTTTGGCGATGTGCGCAGCTGCCACCAGCCCGCGTCCAGCCCTGACTCTTGGCGACCAAAAGCTATCACTTGAAACTCCGCAAGTGATGGGGATTTTAAACCTGACGCCGGACAGTTTTTCTGGCGGCAATAGCAATTTGGGCGATGCCGAGACTTGCGCAACCCAAGCCCGACAGATGGCCGCACAAGGCGCTGCACTTATTGATCTGGGCGGTGAATCCACCCGCCCCGGGGCAGATATTATTTGGGAGGGCGATGAACTCAACCGCGTTCTGCCCGTGGTTGAATCGCTGGGTGACAGCGGCCTCATACTCTCGCTCGACACGCGCAAAGCGGCTGTTATGCAGGCTGGCTTGGCAGCGGGTGTCCATATCATCAATGATGTCTCGGCCCTGTTATATGATGATCGCGCTTTAGATGTGGTCAGCGCGAGCACCTGCCCGATTGTGCTGATGCATTTTCCGGGCAGCCCGCAAGATCCGCATAGCCATGATCACTATTTAGACCCGCTGACCGATGTTTATGATTGGCTGGAAGCGCGGATTGCCGCTGTGGTGGCCGCTGGCGTGGATAAGAGCCGGATCATCGCCGACCCGGGCATTGGTTTTGGCAAACGCCACGTCGCCCATAATTTGCAGATTATGAACGGTCTGGCGCTGTTCCATGGCTTGGGCGTGCCGCTGTTGCTGGGAGCCAGCCGAAAGCGCCTTATTGGGGCCTTGTCCAATGAGGCACCCGCAGATCAGCGCTTGGGCGGATCGCTTGCGCTGGCATTGAAAGCAGCCGAACAGGGCGCGCAGATCATCCGCGTGCATGATGTGTTTGAAACTGCACAAGCGCTCAAAGTCTGGCGTGGTGGGCGCGATACGGCTTTGACATTGATCTGAGTGCTGAACCTGACCCAAGGTCTCTCTCGCCTTTTACGACCGACATGATAGACCAAGCTAGAAAAAGAGGAGAGCGGCAATGATTGCACGTCTGATGGCCAGCTATGTGCTCACAGGTCTGGCCTGTGCGTTGATCGACAGTGTCTGGCTGCGCACCATGTACACCCGGCTTTACCAACCTGAAGTTGGGGAAATGTTGGGCGGCCTTCGGCTAGGCCCCGCCATTGCCTTTTACCTCATTTATATTGCGGGCATTTTGTGGTTTGCCGTGGGCCCGGCGCTGGAAAATGGCCGCTGGCAAACTGCGCTGGTGCAAGGCGCGATTCTCGGCTTTTTATGCTATGCCACTTATGATCTGACCAATTTTGCAACGCTGAAAGTCTGGAGCTTGAAGGTCACGCTGCTGGATATTCTCTGGGGCACGGTGCTGACTGGAAGCGCAGCTTTGGCAGGCTGGGCCGCAACCAATGCCCTGTTTCCAAAAGCATAGCTTTAGGCGACTTCGCTAATCCCAAGATCACTTAGCTTGCGGTAGAGCGTTGATCGGCCAATGCCCAAGCGGCGGGCCACTTCCGTCATGCGGCCGCGATAATGGCCAATTGCCAGCCGGATGATATCTGCCTCAATGTCATCCAACGGACGCATATTGCCATCTGGCAGATACAGCGTCACGCCAGCCTGTTGGTGGTGAACAAGGCCAGAGTCATGCGGGCGAAGACTGCTGCTGTGGCTGGCAATATGGGGGAAGTCCGCTGCGGTTAACGCATCTCCCTCACACAGCACAGCCGCGCGAAACAATACATTTTGCAGCTGGCGGACATTGCCCGGCCAGGCATAGCTGGCCAGCACGGCCAAGGCTGCATCCGTAATGCCCAACTCTCTCAAACCCGGTTGGCGTGTGATGCGGGCCAGCAAATGGCGGGACAGATCCGGAATATCCGCCAGCCTATGCCGCAAGGGCGGCAAGGTGCATTGGACAGCGGCGAGCCGCGTGTAGAGATCGCCATCAAATTGTCCGGCATCAACCGCATCCTGCAAGCGACCACTGGCCGCCGCAATAATCCGCACATCCGCCGCAACGGGCAGGCGCGCGCCCAAAGGCCGAATATGCCACGTTGTCAGATAAATGAGCAGAGCAGCCTGCCCCTCCGCGCTCAGACTATGAATATCATCAAGAAACAATGTGCCGCCGTCACTGGCTGCAATTTTGCCAATATGCCTTGCAAAGGCCCCGGGAAAGGCGCCTTTCTCATGCCCAAAAAGGTGCGACACAATGATGTTGGCCGGAATAGCAGCGCAATTGACATGAAGGATGGGCCGTTTGACGCGGGGCGAGGCCCCGTGAATGGCCTCTGCCAGCATTTCTTTGCCAACCCCCGGCTCCCCTTCAATCAGCACCGGCAGGCGCGCCCGCGCCGCCTTTGCAGCAATGGCCATCGCCGCCCGGAAATCGGGTGTGGACCCAACAATTTCATCAAACCGCAGAGGCGCGGAGAGCTTTTCCGTCAAAGGCCGCAATGCGCCCGAGGCGAGGCTATCACCCGCCGCTGCCTCTAGAGCAGCCAAAAGCCGCTCTGGCGCGACGGGTTTGACGAGAAAATCCGTTGCCCCCGCGCGCATCGCCGCAACTGCCGTGCCGACATCGCTGACGGCAGTCAGCATCAAAATGGGAAGCTGGTGGCGCCGGGCCTTAATTTCACGGATGAGCGCCATGGCTTCCTCATCCGACATCGCATGATCCAGCAGCACAGCATCCAGCATCCAGCATCCAGCATCCAGCATCCAGCATCCAGCATCCAGCATCCAGCATCATGCCATCGCGCGTGCCCAGCATGGCAATGGCTGTTTCAGAATCCGCAGCAAAAATTGTCCGCCAACCCGCACGCGCGGCAAGGGCCGACACCAGCCGTTGCTGGGCGGGTTCATCATCAATAAGCATGACCAGACGCATGCCGGTTGGCGTCATAAAACTTCCCTCAACCCGCCACTTCATGGGATGTGGTACCACCCAAGGGTAAAGACCGGCTTAACTTCATTTTCTGGCATTACCCCCGTGTTTGCGAATGGAGGCTTGAGCCGGGGCCACTCGCTCGGTAAAGCCAATGCAGATTTAGTCACAGGAGCAGAGGCCAAATGGCAAAGAAGAATGACATGAAGGCGCACACCGAAACTTATGAGGGCGTCATGTCTTTCCTGAAATGGGGCACAATTGCCTCCGCAGCCGCGGCTGTGCTGGTTATCATTTTGATCGCTGGCTGACGTGACGCGGATCGCCGTCCTGAAGGAACAGGCCCCGGGGGAAAGCCGGGTTGCGGCGACTCCCGAAACAGTCAAAAAGCTGATTGCGCTGGGCGCGCATGTGGCCGTGGAATCTGGGGCCGGTGCCGCTGCGGCAATTGCTGATGCCGATTATGCAGCAGCAGGGGCTATGCTTGGCAGCCGCAAGGATGTGGTGGCCAAGGCTGAGATTCTGCTGAGCGTGCAAGGGCCAGATGCGACCTCGCTCAAGGGATGTGCAAAGGGCGCATGGCTGGTGGCAGCGCTTGACCCCTTTGGCCAACTGGCGCGGATAAAGGACTATGCTGCAGCCGAGATAGAGGCACTGGCCATGGAATTCATGCCGCGGATCACACGCGCGCAATCCATGGATATTTTGTCCTCTCAATCCAACCTCGCCGGTTATAAGGCTGTGATTGATGCGTCCGCCACTTATGGCCGCGCCTTTCCCATGATGATGACGGCTGCGGGCACAATTTCTGCGGCGCGCGTGTTTGTAATGGGCGTTGGGGTGGCAGGCTTACAAGCAATTGCCACGGCCCGGCGTCTTGGCGCGCAAGTTTCGGCAACGGATGTCCGCTCTGCGACGCGCGAACAAATTGAATCGCTGGGCGCCAAAGCCATATTTGTGGACCAAGTGGCTGGCATCGAAGGAGAAGGCGCTGGCGGCTATGCGACAGAAATGTCAGACGCCTATAAAGCAGCTCAGGCTGAGCTGGTCTCCAGCCATATCGCCAAGCAAGACATTGTCATTACCACAGCGCTCATCCCCGGCCGCCCTGCCCCTCGGCTGATTAGCGATGCACAAATTGCCTCAATGAAGCCGGGCAGTGTGATTTTTGATTTGGCGGTTGCGCAAGGCGGCAATGTGGAAGGCGCAGTTGCTGACCAAATTGTCGAGCGGCACGGTGTAAAGATTATGGGCTATACCAATACGCCCGCGCGGCTGGCCGCCGATGCGTCTGCCCTGTTTGCTCGGAACCTCTATAACTTCCTTGCCGCCTTTTGGGACAAGGAGGCTGGCCGCCCGGTCCTGCCGGATGACGATGAAATTACAACGGCAATTCGCCTGACGCAAAATGGTGCCCTTGTGCACGCACGGCTGACGGCAGAAGCCTAGGATTAAGGAAACCGAAAATGGACTTTATCAGCATCTTGTCGATTTTCGTGCTGGCCTGTTTTGTAGGCTATTATGTTGTCTGGTCAGTGACGCCCGCCTTGCACACGCCGCTCATGGCTGTGACCAACGCCATTTCGTCTGTCATCATTGTCGGAGCGCTCATTGCAGCCGCACCATCGGGCAGCTGGGGCGCGGCAAAGCTGCTCGGCCTGCTGGCTGTCATTTTCGCCGCAGTGAATATTTTTGGCGGGTTTGCCGTCACGGAACGAATGCTGGCAATGTATAAAAAGAAAGACCGGCCCAACCGTTCTTAACGGACGACTTTTAGAAACGGCTTCGCCAGCTGGACCATTTTCTCGCGGGCCAGCCGGGCTGGGTAGAGCAATAGAGTTTCCAGACTGGCGTCTAATAGACCGGGTGATCGGACATCTTTGCCCGGGCGGATGGCAAATTGCCGGCCCAGAACAGATCCCGGACGCTGCCGGCCCTTGATCCGATTGGTGACATTGTCGCCATGGATTACCTGCAACCAAGCTGGACCACCGGCAAGTTGGGCAAGACGAAATTTCTCTGCCAGCAGCGCGTGGGGCCGCGCCCAAATTGTTTCAAAATGATCTGCTGGCTCAAGCGCGGAGGCAAAAGGGCTGCTCTCATCGCGCGCGCCAAAAACCCAGCCATCGCGCCATGCAAAGCCCTCTGGAAAGTTAAGGGCTGTGCCAATGGGGCGGACACGCGCCGCCTGTTGCAGCCGGGCGACAAAATCCCGCGCCAAAGCATCGTCATTATCCAGCCGCGTGGTCAGCACACGCTGTGTGCCGGGCGGCAGAACACTGCGGACATCGGCAACTACATCTTCAAGCGGGAGATCCTCCCGAAATAAGGCCAGAAATGGAAACTGGCCCTGCATGGCGCGGATTTGGGCACGGAGTAGCGCAGGCGTTGCGCGATCAAAATAGATGATCCAGCGAAAGTCGCGCACAGTCTGCGCCGACACCGAGGGCAAGCAATATTGATCAAAAAGCTGAAAGCGCCGCTCCAACCAACCATTGCGCGCTCGCACATCGGCCTCGCGCCCTTTGGTTGGCACGTTGAACCGTGTGAGGATGATATGCGCCACCTGATCCATGGCTAGGCTGGCGCGCGCAAATCAGCATGGCCAGGCCCTGCTGCCCAGCGGTGCCGATCTTGCCAAACCTGCGACCATGCATGCGCACGTGCAGCAAAACGCTGCGGCGCAAGGCCCGCTAAGAGCCGAAAGCTGGCAGCCCGCAGCCAAACATGCAGCAGCGACGCTTGTTGCCCCAAATGGCGACTCCAGCCCGTTAAATGTCGGTTCATCAAGCCAATGCGCGCGCCCATGACATATGCAATTTTGCTGGCATGGCCCGCTGAACTTGCGCCGCCATAATGCACAATTGTTGCCTCAGGCGTCATCATGGGTTGCGCGCCCAAGGCACGGGCACGGGCGCATAAATCAGCCTCTTCACCATACATGAAGAACTGGCCGTCAAAGCCGCCCAGCCGGTTCCATAAATTGCGATCAATCAGCAAGAAACAGCCCGAGACAATATCAACTGGGCGAATGCTATCGCGCGCCCAGCCGCCATAGCCTTCCGAGTTGAAAAAGGCACTGCGACGAAAGAGCGCACGCAAACCCAGAGCAGCTGAGACGGCACTCCACGGCGTAATCCGCCCCCAGACCGAACTTGGGTTTAGTCGGCCATTTGCAAACCATGTGCGCCCGCCCCAAATGCCCGCCCGCGGCAGCAGCTGCGCAAAATCGACAAGCCGATCAATCGCCTGATCCAGCACCAGCGTATCCGTATTGAGCAGCAGCAGATACTGTCCACGCGCCTGCGCTGCTGCCAGATTATTGGCATGGGCAAAGCCGTGATTTTTGTCTTCCGCCAACAACCGGACAGCGGGAAAATCGTGGACAATGGCATTGGCAGAGCCATCAGTAGAGCCATTATCGACCAGGATGATTTCAAAGGGCGTCCGCTCAGTCTGGACATAAATGGAGCGCAAACAGGCGAGCGTCATGGCGCGCGTGTTCCAATTGACCATCAAGATCGAGAGCAGAGGATCAGCACCTGCCATAAGCCTGCTATAACCTTGCCGGCGCCACGTCCTTGGCCGCTGGGCGCGGTGCAGACGGTGGCTTAGGAGGCGCAAAGCCTGTTTGATAAGTAACGGACTGACGCCGTTTGTTCACTTCTGCCTCCAACTCCCGATTGGCCGTGGCCATGACGGCGCGGTTCTGCAAAATCGTCATGGCAAGGCGTGTGGCCTCTGCAGCCGGCACAGGTTCAGCCTGGATTTTGGTGATGACATTGGCGGACGCGACGCCATTGGCAGGCACAATAAAAACCTCTCCGGGCGGAAGCGACAAAATCCGCCGGGTCGCTGCGGGATCAATTTGCAGCGTATCGAGCCGGCCAGGCTGGCGCCGATATTGAATGCCATTGTCCAACAACCATTTTTCAACTTCGGCCATGGTCTTCATGGGTGCGAGTTCTTGCAGCTTGTTGGGATTAACGGGCATTGGAAACACAAATTGATCCAGCGCCGCGATCCGACGATCAGCAAAGAGGCTGGGGTTTTGTTGAATGAACAGCTGGGCATCTTGCACTGTCGGGCGCTTGGCTTTGTTGACCATGGTTTGTTGAAGCAAATCAACCAAGACTGCCTCTTCAGCGCGCTGCTTAAGCAGAACAAAGTCTGGCGACTTATCCAGCTTTCGGTCACGCGCGAGGCCCGCCAAGATGCGGCGATCAACAATTTTTTGCAGCGCCTGTTGTTCAATGGTCTTGCGCGCCGCGCCACTGGGCAGGGGAACGCCCTTTAGCTCTGCATTAAGCTCATGAATGGTCACATCCTGTCCATCGACACGAGCAATAGTTTGTCCAGCCGGCAAGGCGTCATTTGCTCCCCGGTCACACGCGGTGAGCAGCAAGCCCGGTATTAGGAGAATAAGAGGCGCAAATTTTGGCATGGCACTGTCCCGTCCTCGCCCTCACACATATGGAAGGCGAAGCACCTTGGGCTATCGGCTGGCGGCGCGCCAAACAAATGAAATGCGCCTTAAATTCCCGTCATGCAGGCCGTGGTTTATAGCGCGCGAACCAGCCGTGTTGCCATGCCAAGCCACGCGGTGTCTTCAAAAATCTGCTGCTTGGTGCCAGCCCCCAAAGGCAGGATTTGGAGACGGCCCTCTTGCCGACCAATGAGCCGGCCAAAAACATAGCGGCCCGCCGGCCGAGGGACGATCACATCCCGGTTAAGTGCGCGTGCAAAGTCTGATGGCGCCAGCCGATCGCACCAGATTTCATCCCCCGCACGATAATCGCCAAGGCCCGCCTCAACTATCACGGCAATTTGCCCTGCAGCAGGCGCCGGTGCGGAAACCACCTGCGTATGGCGCGGGGCAGACGCCCCTTCTGCCCCCAAAATCGCGGCCACAGGCAGATCCGCCCGGTCTGGAAGTTCGACCAAGTCAGCTGCTGTCACGTCAAGGGCGGCCGCAATGCGATTGAGCCAATCAACGGATACGGTGCGCGTGCCCGTTTCTAACCGACCAATGGTTTGGGCCGTTGTCGGCGGCACACAGCGGGCGCCCACATCCGCCAAAGTTAGCCCCTTGGCCCGGCGCACTTCACGAATCCGCGTGATCATCAGACGCTTCCTAAATAACCAAATCGGTTTTTCTCTTTCCTACATATGATCCGAAATGGCAAGAGGCGAGTCGCAAGTGCCAAGGAGGATGCCATGCCGCAAATTCTGACTGAACGCCCCTGCCCTGACCGGACGGCAAATAGCGATGCCAGCCGCCAAAGTGTGACCATGAATTTAGCCGAGTCTCCCCTAACATGGCTGGCCGCGCGGGGGCTGGTGACGGCGCGGCAAAGCGCTGCGGGAGAGGTGCTCCGCCGCGATTTTGAAAAGGCCCAATTGGGACCGCGCATCACCATGCGGTGGGAGGCCTGCCCCAAATCCGACACACCCCGAGGCGCGTCCGACCCAGCGGGCGCACATGTTGCCCATTTGGCCGCGCGGCAGCGTTTTGATAGCGCGATGGCAGCACTTGGGCCGGGACTTCAGGACATTAGCTGGCGTGTCATTTGTGCGGGCGAAGGCATGACACAGGCCAAAAAAGCGCTGGGTTGGCCCACACGATCGGGCCGGCTTGTCTTGACGCTGGCGCTCGACCGCATCGCAGATTACTACCAGCTTCCATAAGCAAAATAGGAGCGGATGATGGCGCAGGCTTTGTGGGTGAAAAAGGACGCTTTGGCAGAGACGCAGATTGTTGATCTGCCGGATACACCCTTGGCCGAAGGCGCAGTGCGCCTGACCATTCAAAGTTTTGCCGTCACGGCGAATAACGTCACCTATGCGGTGATTGGCGATATGTTCCACTATTGGAATTTCTTCCCCGCTCCCGATGGTTGGGGCGTGGTGCCAATGTGGGGACATGCGATTGTAACCCAATCAAACTGCCCCGAAATTGCCGTGGGCGAGCGGGTCTATGGCTATCTGCCAACGGCAACGCAGCTTGATGTTATTCCCGGCAAAATCAGCGACAGCGGATTTACCGATATGGCACAGCATCGCCAGCCGATGAGCCCCTTTTACAACCAATATAGCCGCTTGGCTGCAGACCCAGAGCATGATCCCGCTCACGAAGATGCCCGCATGATTTTTGGCCCCTTGTTCAAGACCGGGTTTTTAATTGCAGATTTCTATCAGCGGAATGACTGGTTCGGCGCGCAAGAGCTGATCATGACCAGCGCCTCCTCCAAAACTGCAATGGCGCTGGCGCATTGTGCCAAGCTGGTTTCGCCCGCGGTGCGCCGCATTGGCCTCACTTCGGCGGCCAATATTGGCTTTGTGGAGGCCTCTGGCCTGTACGATCAGGTCAATGCTTATGACGCGATTGGCAGCTTGCCAGTTCAGCCTGCTGTTTCCGTAGACTTTGCCGGCAATGCCGCTGTGCTGCGCGCCATCCACAGTCAGTTTGCCGACCAACTGCGCTTTTCCAGCACCGTGGGGATGACGCATGTGGCGGCGCGCGGGGGCGAAGGCACGCCGCTGCCCGGCCCGCAGCCGCAATTGTTTTTCGCGCCCACCGAAGCGCTGGAAACCATCAAGGCACTTGGCCCTGCTGGATTTGCGCAAGCCGTGGGTGGCGCATGGGCCAGCTTTATTGCTGACACCTCGCGCTTTGTGCGTGTGGAGCACCAGTCGGGCCTGGTAGCCGCGCGCGATGTGTTTTTAAAGACGCTGGCCGGGCATCAAAACCCGGACACAGGCATTGTTATCCAGCTTTAGGTTAGACAGGCCTAGCCAAGGCTTGCCAGAATTTTGCGTTCGGTTGCGATGATGGGCGCAAAGCTGGGCCGCGCGTGCATTGCCTCTGCCCACGCATAAGTGCGGGGATATTGGCTGCGGTCTACTGCGCAGCGAGCATGGTCAAAATTCACGAACATGGCCGCAACTGAAATATCGGCAATGCTCAGGCTGTTGCCCACAAGGAACTGTCCCGGCTCTGGCACCACGCCTTCAAGATAGGCAAGGAGCGGCGGCAGATCCTTAGTCTCACCTTCCACCGCCATTGCTTCATCGCCCGGCTGCTTCATAAACAGCGGGCCAACCACACGATTGAAAAAGCATTTATAGACAATGGTCGACATCATCGTGTCGGCAAATTCTTCAAACCAAATGGCGCGGGCGCGGTCCGCCGGGTCGGCAGGCAGCAAGGCAGGTGTGGGATATTTGGCTTCAAGATAGGTGAAAATTGCAGTTGAATCGGAAACCGCAAAATCCCCATCAGCAAAGGCGGGCATTTTGCCAAAAGGGCTTGCGCGCCGGAAATCAGGGTTCTGGTCGCCAATGCGGACATTCTGGACGGGAAGATCAATGCCCTTTTCAGCAGCGGCCACCATCACCTTGCGGACAAAGGGAGAAAAGGAACTGCCAAACAGGATCATTGGAATACCTCTTAAAATTGATTTGGTCCCCTGCTTGTCAGGTCCGGTCTGGCGTTGCAAGGGGAGGCCATGGCTCGTTTGTGCATCCTCACCCCTAAGCCGGATTATCCGGAAGACTGGCAATCCCGCGCGGCGCAATTTTCGACGCTGTTTGGCGATGATCTGGCCTTTCGCTGCTGGCAGGATGCAGGCGACCTGTCTGCCTTTGAGCTGACATTGCCCCTGCTGGCATGGGGATATAACCTTGCGCCCGACCTGTGGTATCAGGCGCTGGATGCGTGGGAGGCGCAAGGGCTGCACTTTGCCAACGCCATTCCGCTGCTACGCTGGAACACGGATAAAACCTATTTGCTCAGTATGGCGGATCAAGGGATCCGCATTGTCCCCACACGCCACAGCCCCTGCCTGACAGATGCTGATTTGGCCGAGGCACGGGCCGCCTTTGCTTGCGACGCCGTGGTCATTAAGCCTGCTATTTCGGCAGGCGCTGAAGGCACATTCGTGCTGAGCGCGGATGCCGCGATTCCCTTTGACGTGCTGGAACGGGCAATGCTGATCCAGCCGCTGATGCGCGCGATACAGGAGGAAGGGGAGTTTTCGCTCTTCTACTTTGGTGGCCAGTTGAGCCATGCGATTTTGAAAACGCCCGCGTCAGGCGATTTTCGCGTGCAAGAGCAATTTGGCGGGCGTGAAGTGGCAGTGGAGGCACCTGCCCCTGCACGCGCCCTGGCACAGGCCGTCCTTGATGCAGCGCCCATCGCGCCCCTCTATGCCCGCGTCGATATGGTGCGTGATGCACAGGGGCAATTCTGCCTGATGGAATTGGAAGCCATTGAACCTGCCCTGTTCTTGAATTTCGCCTCAGATAAAGGTGCGGCCTTCGCAAATGCTGTTCGCGCACAACTGACCGCTTGACGCGCCCGCCCTGCTCGGGGATCGTCTGACCAAAGGCCAAAGGCCAGTTGAGGAAGAGGATGAACCGATGAAGAACCGCATCACGCAGATGCTGGGCGTAGAATACCCAATTGTGCAGGCGCCAATGGGCTGGATTGCACGGGCGCCCCTTGCCTCCGCCGTCTCCAACGCAGGCGGCATGGGCATTATCGAGACGTCGTCCGGCGCGCTGGATGAAGTGCGCGAAGAAATCCGCAAAATGCGTACGCTGACGGATAAGCCCTTTGGCGTGAACATTGCGCAGGCCTTTGTTCGTGATCCGGGCATTGTCGATTTTGTGGTGGATGAAGGGATTAAGTTCGTCACCACCTCGGCGGGCGACCCCAATCGCTATTGCGGGCCTCTGAAAGAAGCGGGGCTGACGGTGTTTCACGTCGTCCCCACGCTGGACGGCGCGTTGAAAGCCATTGCGGCGGGCGTGGATGGGCTCGTGGTCGAAGGCGCCGAAGGCGGCGGATTTAAAAACCCGCGCGATGTGGCAACCATGGTCTTGCTGCCCCTCATCCGATCCAAAGTTGATGTGCCGATTATCGCGGCAGGCGGCATGGTGTGCGGGCGGACAATGGCGGCCGCCTTTGCGCTGGGGGCCGAAGGCATCCAAATGGGCACGCGTATGGTGTCTGCCGCGGAAAGCCCCGTGCACCATAATTGGAAAGACGCGATCCTGAGCGCGAAAGAAACTGACACTGTTTTCCTCAACCGCCATGGCCCCGGCCCGGCGCTCCGCGCGCTGCGTACCGAAAAGACCACGGCGCTGGACCTGAACCCGCAAGGCGATATTCGGCCTGAATTTGCGAATATCCGCGACTTGTATTTTGGCGGTGATTTGGAAGCCTCGATCGCGCTGACGGGCCAAGTGGCCGGGCGAATTGAGGAAGTAAAGCCCGTGCGTCAGATTATCGAGGAAACCATGGCCGAATTTGACGCGGTGATGGCGCAAATGTGCACGCAGTATCGGGCAAGCTAATTTCCATGCGCGTTTGGCGGACGGCAACACAGGCTGACATCCCAGCACTCGAGGCGCTGATTGAATCTGCGTATCGCGGCGATGCCAGCCGCGCGGGCTGGACAACTGAGGCCGATCTGTTGGGCGGCAACCGCATCAGCCAGGCAATGCTTGCTGAAACGCTGGCCGATACCAATCAGCAGATGTTGGTGTGTGCAGCAGAAGGCGCGGAATTAATTGCCTGTGTCACACTGCAAAAGCGGCCCGACTATGGATATATTGGCACCGTCTCGGTGCAGCCAACGCTGCAAGGCGGCGGTCTGGGGCGCGAAATTCTGGCGCGATCTGAAGACTGGTTGCGCCAAAATTGGGGCCTCACCCTTGCCCGGATGACTGTGATTGCGCAGCGGCCCGAACTCATCGCCTGGTATCAGCGGCGCGGCTACCACGACACGGGCGAGACAGCCCCTTTCCCCTATGGCGACACGCGCTTTGGCGCGCCCAAGCGCGATGACCTCTATTTCTGCGTGCTCGAAAAGCGGCTGGCGGCATGATTGACGAATATGCCCCGGACGAGAGCGATAGCGCCGGTCTGTTGACCAATGTCGCCCATATTGAGGGGCTGTTACAGGCTTTGGCGCGCGAGGGCCGTGCGGTCAGCTATTCCGAAATGCTTTTGATGCTGGGCCTGCGCTTTTCCCGCCCCAAAATGCGCAGCCTATGCCGAACCATGGACGAGGTGGATCGACGCGCGGCAGCCGCAGGCCAGCCTGAGCTTGCAGCCCTTGTCGTGCGCGAAAGTGATAAGCTGCCCGGCCAAGGCTGGTGGATTGGGCGGACGGATTATCAAGGGGAATGGACCGGCCCAGCGGCCCGTGCGTTTTTAAATGCCATTCAACAGCGTAGCTTTGACTATTGGAGGACCCGATGAGCCTCAACCCCGATAAACTCGCCCGGGCCTTGGCGCGCATGGCCGGTGGCGCAAGCCTGCCGCTGTCCAACCTCGTCCGTCTGTCCGGCGGGGCGAATATGGAAAGCTGGTCGTTCGATTGGGGCGGGGCGGGCTATGTGCTGCGGCGTGCACCGTCTGCCGCGATGATGGAAGGCCGGCCCTTTGGCCATGATGTCGAAGCCAAGCTGGTGCGCGCGGCGCATGCCGGCGGCGTGCTCGCCCCGGAAATTGTGGGCGAGCTGGACCCTGAGGATGATCTGGGCACAGGCTATGTCATGAAGCGGGTGGAGGCCGAGGTGAACCCGGCCACAATTTTGGCCGATCCCCCGGCAAGCCTGATTGCCGATTTGGCGCGCGAATTGGCGCGCATCCACGCCATTGCCCCGCGCGACGATATCGCCTTGCCGCATATGGACACCAAGGCCGCGCTGGCAGACCTAAAAAGCCGGTTTGACAGCTATGGCGGGGACCGGCCCATTATCGCGCTCGCCCTCAAATGGTGTGAAGACCATCTGCCTGCGCCTGCCGCTCCCAGCCTTGTTCATGGCGATTTGCGGATGGGCAATGTGATGGTGGGGCCAGAGGGCTTGGCCGCCGTGCTGGATTGGGAATTGGCGCATTGGGGCGATGCGCATGAAGACCTCGCCTATGGCTGCATGACAGTGTGGCGCTTTGGCCATATTGATAAGCCCGCTTTTGGTGTGGCCGATCTGGAGACTTATTTCGCGGCCTATGAAGCCGAAAGTGGACGACGCGTGGAGCGCGATCGATTTCGCTTCTGGCTCGTCTATCGCACGCTCTGGTGGGCCTTGGGCTGTATGCAAATGGGCGACATTTGGCGCGCGGGGGTTGACCCCAGCTTGGAGCGCGCGGTGATTGGCAGGCGCACGAGCGAGAACGAGCTCGATTTGCTGTTGCTGCTGGAAAGCGATGCGCCCGAGGCGGAGCGCGCGCGCATCACGATGAATGCCCCCACTCCCGCGCGGCGACAGGGGGAGCCGTCTGCCGTTGAATTGCTAGAAGCACTGCGCGCATGGATTGACAGCGATGTGAAAGCGCGTGCGGAGGGCCGCGATAAATTTATGGCCGCGGTTGCAATGAATGCCATTGGCATGCTGATCCGTGAACAGGAAAACCCAGTTGCCCCGCATGACAAGGCATTGGCAGACGATTTGCTGGCCGGGCGGCAAAGCCTTGCCACCCCCGGCCTGCTCGCCCGCTTGCGCACAATGGCGCTTGGCAAATTGGCCAATGATGTTCCCAAATATGCTGCCCTTGCTGCTGCGCAAAAAGCGTGGCTGGTCGCGTAACAAATATAGGAAAGAGGAAGCCCAAAAGATGCTGTTCGATATCCCGCAGGACATTACCGATTATCTGGCTGAACTGGACGCCTTTATTGAGCGCGAGATTAAGCCGCTGGAACAGCAGGATGATAATATCCGCTTTTTCGATCATCGCCGCGAACATGCGCGCACTGATTGGGACAATCAGGGCCTACCCCGGCATGAATGGGAAGAATTGCTCAGCGAAATGCGCCGCCGCGCCGATGCCGCTGGCCATTATCGATTTGCGATTCCAGCCGAATTTGGCGGCAAGGATGGCTCTAACCTCGCCATGGCTGTTATCCGCCACCATCTCGCGGCCAAGGGCTTGGGGCTGCACAATGACCTGCAGAATGAAAGCTCAATCGTCGGCAATCTCGTGCAAGTGCTGATGCTGCGCGATTTTGGGACCGAGCAGCAAAAGCGCAACTTCATTCCCGAAATGCTTGCCGGGCGGATGCGCTGGTCCTTTGGTTTGACTGAAGAACATCATGGTTCTGACGCGACGCATATGGACACACATGCCGTGCCAGAAGTGCGCGATGGCGTGCCGGGCTATCGCATTGATGGCAACAAAATGTGGACCACGGGCCTGCACGTGGCCACGCATGTGATGACCTTTGCGCGCACCAATGGCGAAGATGGCAAGGCGCGCGGCATCACCTGCTTTGTCGTCCCCACCGACGCGCCCGGCTTTGAAATTGGCGAATATCTGTGGACATTTAATATGCCCACCGACCACCCGAAATGTTCCTACACCAATGTCTGGGTGCCCGAGAGCGCGATCCTCGGCAAGCTTGATGAGGGCCTCGCTGTCGCCCAGCATTTTGTGCATGAAAACCGCATTCGCCAAGCCGCCTCATCGCTGGGCGCGGCGCAATATTGCATTGATGAAGCAGTGAAATATGCGCAAGAGCGCAAGCCCTTTGGCAAGGCGCTGGCGGTTAATCAGGCGATCCAATTCCCGCTGGTGGAATTGCAGACCGAGGCCGAAATGCTTCGCCTGCTGATCTGGAAAACCGCGGCACAAATGGACACAATGACCAAGCCTGAGGTGGCCATTCGCCTGTCGGACAAAGTTTCTATGTGCAATTACCGCGCGAACCGGCTGTGCTGCGAAGCGGCGGACTTTGCGATGCAAGTGCATGGCGGCATTGGCTATTCCCGCCACAAGCCCTTTGAGCATATCTACCGCCACCACCGCCGCTATCGCATTACTGAAGGGTCAGAACAGATCCAGATGCGCAAAGTGGCCGGGCATTTATTTGGCTTTATGGGGGGCTAGACGCCCCCCTTATGAGCCTAGTGCCCAAAGGCGGAGGTCCGTCATGCTGAACTTGTTTCAGCATCCAGAGAGGCGGCCCGCCGCTAGGTTTGGGTATATGGGGCACGGTGGACCCTGAAACGAGTTCAGGGTGACGCTGGGATGATAGGGCGCTTTACCCGACCAAATCCCGCACATCCGCCAGCCGACCCGTCACGGCTGCCGCGGCGGCCATTGCGGGCGACACAAGGTGCGTGCGCGCACCGGGGCCTTGGCGGCCGACGAAATTGCGGTTGCTGGTCGAGGCGCAACGTTCCCCTGCGGGCACCTTATCGGGGTTCATCCCCAAACAGGCCGAACAGCCGGGTTCACGCCACTCAAAGCCTGCATCAACAAAGATGCGATCGAGCCCTTCGGCTTCGGCTTGCGCCTTCACAAGACCCGAGCCGGGGACGACAATCGCCCATTTGACGCCTTCGGCCTTGCGGCGGCCTTTCAGCACGGCAGCAGCGGCGCGCAAATCTTCAATGCGGCTGTTAGTGCAGCTGCCAATGAAGATGTTCTGCACATCCACATCCTGCATCCGCTGGCCGGGCGTAAGGCCCATATATTCAAGCGATTTTTGCGCAGCGACTTGTTTGGACGGGTCTTCAAAGCTCATCGGATCGGGCACAACGCCTGTGATCGGCACCACATCTTCCGGGCTGGTGCCCCATGTCACATTGGGTGCAATGTCGGCAGCATTGATAACGACCGTTTTGTCATAAGTCGCACCCGGATCCGTCGCCAATGTGTGCCAATAGGCAACTGCGGCATCCCAATCTGCGCCCTTGGGCGCCATCGGGCGGCCCTTCAAATACGCAAAGGTGACATCATCCGGCGCAATCAGGCCTGCGCGGGCGCCACCTTCAATCGCCATATTGGAGATGGTCAGGCGGCCTTCAATTGACAAATTGCGAATGGCAGAGCCCGTATATTCAATGACATGGCCGGTGCCGCCAGCAGCACCTGTGCGGCGAACAATTTCAAGGACAATGTCTTTGGCCGACACGCCGGGGCCCACCTCGCCCTCAACACGCACTTCCATTGTCTTGGATTGCTTCAAAAGCAGCGTCTGCGTGGCGAGGACATGCTCTACCTCGCTGGTGCCAATGCCAAAGGCCAGCGCGCCAAGCCCGCCATGACAAGCCGTGTGGCTATCCCCGCAGACGATCGTGGTGCCGGGCAGCGAAAAGCCCTGCTCTGGCCCCACGACATGGACAATGCCCTGTTCCTTATCCGTCGCGCCAATATAGCGAATGCCAAAAGCAGGGGCGTTGCGTTCCAGCGCCTCCAACTGCGCAGCACTTTCGGGATCCGCAATGGGGACTGGGCGCCCTTGCGCATCCAAGCGCGGCGTTGTTGGCAAATTATGATCGGGCACTGCCAATGTCAGATCAGGGCGACGCACTTTGCGGCCCGCAACGCGCAGCCCCTCAAATGCCTGTGGGCTGGTGACTTCATGCACCAAATGGCGATCAATAAAGATCAGGCAGGTGCCATCGTCACGACGATCAACGACGTGGGCATCCCAGATTTTTTCATACAATGTGCGCGGGAGTGAAGACATAATCTAAGGCTCTAGACGGGTTCACGCGCGCCGAAAAGAGGGGCAAAGGCTAAAATTGCATACAAAATGAGGAAGCGGGCAGAAAAACCTCGCTTCCCCCATTTTTACTTCTTGTTGGTTAGCGGCTCTTTTTGTGCCGCACGCGTGGCGCGTGTTTCAGCATCGGACCGATCAATCGCGTCTTGCTTGCGCTGACCTTCCTTGCGCAGCGCATCTGCTGTGTTTTCAGTTGCGGCATTGTCAGCATCGTCGTCGACATTATCGGCTTTGGCCTCATAGGCCTCTGCCACATTGTCACCGGGGCTATCATTATCTTTGCCGCCACAGGCTGTGACAGCCAGCACCAACGCAGACGCCAGTGTGGCTTTGGTGAGTGATTTCATTGTCCATCCTTCCAGCATAGGGATGGAGCCAGCCAAATGCCCAGTCCGGCACATAGCGCTCCGGACGGAAAAAAGCGGTCACTGCTGCTTTTGTTCCGCCCTTCGTGCTGGAAATTCTTGCCTTACCCGGCTTTGCCGACGACGCTTTCGGGCAGATCCTTGCCAAAAACGCGCTGATAATATTCAGCAACTAAGGCGCGTTCTGCCTCATCGCATTTGTTGAGGAAGGACAAACGGAAGGCAAAGCCCGGATCTTTAAAGATCGCGGTGTTCTGGGCCCAGGTAATGACTGTACGCGGGCTCATCACCGTCGAGATATCGCCATTGATAAAGCCTTGGCGGCTCAGGTCCGCCACCTTGACCATATTGGCAATGAGCTGCGGATCCGCATCCTTCGCCTTGGCTTGAACAATGCTGGTTTCCACCTCAGCGGGCAGATAGTTAAGGCCAACAACAATGTTCCAACGGTCCATCTGGCCTTGGTTAATCTGCTGCGTGCCATGATAAAGGCCGCTGGTATCGCCCAAGCCAACCGTGTTGGCCGTGGCAAACATGCGGAACCACGGGCTGGGGCGAATGACGCGGTTCTGATCGAGCAGCGTCAACTTACCTTCAGTTTCCAGCACGCGCTGAATGACAAACATCACATCCGGGCGGCCAGCATCATATTCATCAAACACCAAGGCAGTTGGCGTTTGCAGCGCCCAAGGCAACAGACCCTCGCGGAATTCCGTCACTTGCTTGCCATCGCGCAGCACAATGGCATCCCGGCCAATCAAATCAATACGGCTGATATGCGCGTCCAAGTTGATGCGGATGCACGGCCATTTCAGGCGCGCGGCAACTTGTTCAATATGCGTGGATTTACCGGTGCCGTGATAGCCCTGCACCATCACGCGGCGGTTAAAGGCAAAGCCTGCGAGGATCGCCAAGGTCGTATCCGGATCAAACACATAGGTCGGATCAAGATCGGGCACACGTTCATCCGCCTGAGAAAAGGCAGGGCATTCCATATCGACATCAATGCCGAACACCTCGCGCACATTGACCTTGGTGTCAGGTGCGGGAAGCAGGGTTGTGGAACCGGGCTGGACGTTGGGCACATCAGTCATGGATCAGCACGTCTTTTCATCAGTCTGCGAGTGCACTGCCCATAGGACGCGGGCGCGCCCCATGGCAAGGCCCCTGACCCAAAGCCGGGGCCGCCCTAGTTCTAACGGCGCAAGCGCAACCCAATCAGGAACCGGCGCGGCGCACCGGGGGTGTTGGCCCGCGGGTCAGTCGCATTGGGCGCTTCTGCCAGCCGAATCGCCTCCACCTCGCTATAGGCACCAAAGCTTGCATAGCGCTGGTCCAGCACGTTGGTGACATCAGCAAAGGCCGATAGCCCGGCCCCCAAATCCATCGCAGCGCCGATATCGAGACGGGCGAACCCCGGAACGCGCTGATCGAGATTGGCTTCATCGCCCATGCGCCATTGGCCGGATTGCGCTTGCACGGATGCCCGCAGCGTCAGGCCTTGGGCGGCATAAGCAACCGAGGCGACACCCCGATGCACCGGCAGGCCCGGCAAGCGTGCGCCCGGCTCAACGGCAATGCGCCCACCCTCATCCGCCGCAGGGTTGTCAGGACTTGCGGCTGTGAAGGCCGATAGAAATTGCGCCTGACCATAGGCATAGCCAAGTTGCACAGCCCAAGGCCCTTTTTGGGCAGACCATTGCAGATCAACCCCTTGCCGGCGGCTTTGGCCAATATTCTGGAAAAAGGCACGCCCACGGGTTTGTGCCGCTGTCAGCAACAGATCATTGGAAATGCGCGTTTGGTAGAGCGCAAGGGACCACGTGCCCTGCCACCCACCGGCCTGCCAGCGGCCTTGCGCCCCGGCCTCCCATGTGCGTGCAACCACTTGGTCCAAGGGCGGATCGGCGACAAAAAAATTGGTGAGGCTGCAGGGGGCGGCTTCATCCGCGCAGGAAAGTTCCGCTGGGGTGGGTGCCCGGCTGGTTTCCGCATAGCCCAGCCGAACCTGCGTGTGAGAGGACAAGCGATACTCAAATTCCAGCCCCGGATTGGCACGGCGGAAGCGATGCTGCCCATCTAAGGCAGTGCCCAATTGGTCATCCAGCACAATCGAGGCGCTGGTCCATCTAAGGCCAATTTCGGCAGTGAGGCGCGGCGCGAGTTGCACCTCATCCCACAGCAAGAGCCCCGTGGTGCGCGTGCGCACAGCCAGATCAATTGGGGCAATGGCCGCATCTGCCTGGCGAATAATGGGGCCAAGCCCAGTGACCCCGCGATCGTCCTCCAGCGCGCCCAATTCTGTTTCCGCACCAAAGCGGCTCTTGGCGCGATCATGCGTGAGGCCGAGTGTAAGTTTATGGGCCATCCCCGCAAGCTCTGCCTCTCGCAGATAATGCAGGACAAAGCCGCCGCTGGTGCTGTTCGTTCTGGTCCGATTGAACACGGCATACGCATCTATATTCGCCCGCACGGCCAGTGCCGCACCAGACCGATCGCGCAGGGGCGCAAAGCGATCGTCATCGCTTTCCAGACACAGGATCCCCAGTGCCTCAGGACAAGGCTCAATATCGGCCAAATCGCCATTTTCCGTCCGCTGGCGGAGCGATTGGACATAGAGGCTAGCTTCCAGCCGGCTCGCCTCATCCACTTCAACCCAAGGGTGGAGTGACCCGCGCAACAGGCGATTGCGCGTCCGGTCTGGGTGCGTGAACACAGCTGCCCGGTCGGCGGCCAGCAGCTCAACTGGGGCCGCGCCATTGCCTGTCAGCTTCGTATCGGCGGCCAGCGCCTTTAGGTGCAGACCGGCTTGTGCGCCATCCCAACCGGCATCTGCAAAGCCATGATAAAGTGTGGAGGGAGAATAGGCACGCCAGCCCCCATCGCGCTCAGCCCGCCCCGCGGCAAACAGGCTGAAGCGGCCTTGGATGGTGCCAAATCCCAGCTCAGCCTTGCGCCGGCCATGATCGCCCAGCCCTGCCAAGGCCGACAGGCCGGGCGCGCTGCGGCCTGTGTGCGTGGCCACCACAATGGCGCCACCCAGCCCATTTAATCCATAAACCGGGTTGCTATCGCGCAGCGACACACTCTCGACAGCCATATCGGGCAGAAGATCAAAATTGACAGTATCGCCAAAGGGCAAGTTGAACCGCCCGCCATCCAAGAAGACTGCCAGCCCCTGGGCATTGCCTTGCAACGCCGAGGCAGAAAAACCGCGATAGACAAGGCTGGGCTGATAGGCATTGCCTTGCGCCTCGGCCAGCGACACACCCGCCAGCCGCGTTGAAACTGCGCGCACCACATCTGGGCCAGAGATCATTTCCAGCTCTGCAGCGCCCAAGCGCACTGCATCATCACGATCCACATCGCCGCCCGGCGCGGTCACAATAATCGGCGTTTCTGGGATGGGTTTTTCAGCCTCGGCCGCCTGCGCCAAGCCGGGCAGCGATAACAAAGTGAGCAAGAGGAGTTTGGCGACATGCGTCTTCACAGGCATCTCTCAACTAAAGGCTGGGGCGCGGCGCAAATGTTGATAAGCCTCAACCACGCCTTGCAGCTTTTTCTCATGCGTCCGATCTCCACCATTGCGATCTGGGTGATAGGTCCGAACCAGATCAGAATAGCGAATGCGCAGGGCCTTACGATCGGCATTCAGGTCGAGGCCCAGCGTCTCCAAGGCGCGGCGATCCTCCGGGGAGAGAAATTTTCCATCCGCCCGTTCACGCGGCATTGCCGCTTCTGCCCGGCCCCTAAAGCGCGCAGAAATGGCATCCAGCGGATCATGAAAATCGGCCCAGCGCGGCGGGGCATCCACCCCTGCTGTCGGGCGAAAGGCCCGGCTTTCTTGGTCCCACCCGCTCATCGGCATTTGGGCACGCTCAATTTCTTCCCGGCTCATCCCCGCAAAGAAGTTATAGCCCGCATTAAAGGCGCGGACATGGTCTAGGCAGAGCCATTGCCATTGGCCGGGTCCGTCCGGCCCGGGGGCAGGGCCAGATGGGTCTGGCGCGCGAAACTCTCCCGGTTCTGGGCAGCCGGACCAATTGCACGGACGTGGCTGGCCCGCCATGCGACCATGAAATCTGTCGTGCCGCCGTGCGCCGCTGTCGCTCATGCAGCCGACCAGTGAAACCGAATGTGATGGCCCACCGGCGCAGGCCCCCAATCTGCCAACAAGGCGCGGGCGCGGGCCAACATGGCCGCAACGCGCCCATCATCTAAATCCGGCACGGGAACATGCGATGCGACACAGCCTGATTCGGCCAGATGGCGTGTCCCTTCCACATCTGTCCCGCCAGACCAAAGCGCGGCTTCGACAGATTCTACAACGCGCTCCGCCTGCAGCAACATAACAATGGACGCATCGGGCAGCTCAGCGCGCTTGGCGCTGGCATGGCCTGCCGCCTTTGCCAGATCTTGCACCTCATCCGGGCTGATGCCGCTGGCAATCATCCCCCAAAAGCCATGGGTTAGGCCCAGTGTTTCCTCGACAATAAAATGCACAGCATCATGCGGCACCGGCCCTTTTTTGGGAAAGCGCGTTTCAGCGCGGCTGCCATTGGCACGCACGATCACGATATGATCATCGGCCAGGCCTTTGGTGATTGTCACATCCATTGCTTCCCCATGGCGCGAGACTTGCTAGAAGAAAAGACATGACAGACCGCCCAATCGAATCCGAAATCACTCGCCGCCTGACTGAGGCCTTTGCGCCGACGCGCCTTATGGTCAGCAATGATAGCGCCAAACATCATGGCCATTTGGGCGATGATGGGTCGGGCGAAAGCCATTTTTCCGTTGAGATTGAATCGCAGGCCTTTGCAGGGGTCAGCCGGTTGGACCGCCAGCGGATGGTGAACCGCGCCTTGGGTGATTTGCCTGGCCAACGCGTCCATGCGCTGGCCATCCGCGCCCGCGCGCCCGGCGAATAAGGAGACCCAATAATGAAGCACCCCGTTGAAGGAACCTTGCTTCCCGTGACGCATGATCTGGGGGCATTTAAAGTCCGCCGGGTGCTGCCAGCCCGCGGGCTGACGATGGTTGGCCCCTTTTGCTTTGTCGATCAATTTGGCCCCGGCCATTTTGACATTGGTCAGGGCATGGACGTGCGCCCGCATCCACATATTGGCCTATCGACTGTCACCTATTTATTTGAAGGCGCCATTGACCATCGCGATTCGCTGGGCAGCTTTGCGACGATCCACCCCGGCGCCGTCAATTTGATGACTGCGGGCAAAGGCATTGTGCATTCTGAACGATCGCCTCAGGCTGAGCGCGATGCAGGCGGCCCCATGTACGGGATGCAGACTTGGCTGGCCCTGCCGGATGGCAAAGAAGAAATTGATCCAGCTTTTGAACAAGTGGCCGCAGACAAGTTGCCGATCCTAACAGCCCCGGGTGTTTCGGCCCGTGTCATCATGGGCAGTCTCTGGGGCCAAACCGCGCCCACCACCTGCCATGTGCCCACAATTTATGCGGATATTGTGCTGGAAGCGGGCGGGTCTGTTCCCATTGACGCCGAGGCAGATGAACGCGCCTTGATGCTGGTGGGTGGCAGTGCCGAGATTTCGGGCGAAGTGATGGAGCCTTTTACGCTGTACGTCATGCGCCCCGGCATGGTGGGGCATTTGCTGTCTAAATCCGGCGGGCGGATTATGTTGATGGGCGGGCTCGATTTCCCCACCGCGCGGCGCGTGTGGTGGAATTTTGTGTCCTCCCGGCAAGAGCGCATTGACCAAGCCGTGATGGATTGGACGGAAGGCCGCTTTCCCAAAGTGGACAATGATCCGGAATTTATTCCCCTGCCCGAAACGCCCCTGACCAACAGCGACCCGATTTAAGCGATGTCCACGCCCCATCGCCTCCACCTATCAACGGGTGTTGAGCTGGACGTCTGGACCACAGGCAATCCCGCCAACCCGCCCGTTCTCTTTCTGCATGGCTTTCCAGAATCGCACCGGACATGGCGGCACCAAATGGCCGGGCTGGCAGATCATTATTTTTGCATCGCGCCGGACCAGCGCGGCTATGCCCGGTCAGACAAACCGGCTGATGTGGACGCCTATCGCGTGCCCATATTAGTCGCCGATGTGCTGGCTGTGGCTGATGCACTGGGCATTGGACCGTTTACATTGGTGGGCCATGATTGGGGCGGGGCCGTTGCTTGGGCCACTGCACTCAAACACCCCGACCGGGTGGCACGCCTCATCCAGTGCAATGCGGCGCACCCTTATGTCTTTCAGCACACACTGATTTTTGATCCCGCACAACGCGCCGCCTCACAATATATTACTGAGTTTCGGGATCGCGATGTTGAAGGCGAAGTCGCCGAAAAGGGCGTCGAATGGTTCTTCGAGGATCGGTTCGCCAAAATCAGCGGCGGCGCCATTAGCGCGGATGATAAGGCCGCCTATATTGACGAATGGAGCCAACCCGGCGCTCTAACGGGCATGCTCAACTGGTATCGCGCCTCACCCATGCAAGTGCCTGCGCCCGATGCGCCCGCCGTCTCCACGCCCTTTTTAGATGCCCCTTTCCCAAAGCTCACCATGCCCGTGCTCGTGATTTGGGGGATGCAAGACGAAGCCCTTTTGCCGTGCCAACTTGATGGGCTCGACACGCATATTGCCGATCTTACGATCATTCGCGTGGCAGAGGCCGGGCATTTTATTCCATGGGAACAGCCCGAGGCTGTGACCAAGGCGATGCGCGGCTGGTTGGCTTAAACTGCGCCTGCCACCCAAGTCAGCATCGCGCCATGGGCGTGAACATGGGCCAAGGTTTCCGTAACGCCCGTCCCCGGCCAGCAGCGCAGCCGCAGCTCTGCCAAAGGCGCGCCCTGTGTTTGAAATTCAAGGCTCAACCAAGCAAGCGGGCGGGCAGGCGTGGCGCGGGCACCCGCAGCCTCAATCATATCGCGCACCGCCGTGCGCTGTTCTTCGGTAAAATATTGGAGCGCAATGGAATGATAAATCACGCGCGTGCGCCCTTCAGCCTGTTGTTCGGCCAGCAGGGGGTTTAGCAAGTCCATCGCGTCGCCTTTGATAAGCGGCGGTGGGCTTTTCTGCGCCATGGCAATGGCGGTTTGCGTGCGCGTCATCCGGTCGCGCTGATCGGGCCAGCTATAGGCCATAAGCCGGTCTGCAATGGCCGGGTCCGTCACATCAAGGGGGTTCAGATCAATCCCGAGTCGGTCTGCCACAATTACATCCGACACATCCGGGTCTGCCCCCATCCAATCCGGCATGAGTTGCAAGGGTGACCGTAAATCCCCTGCAACAACGCCGCCCAGACGATAGCCAAAATGATCCATATTGAGGTTGAGACCGGCGCTCGCGCCAATTTCAATCCATTCCATTCGCGGGCCAAAGCGGCGGGCAATGCGCATCATGCCAGGCCATAAGGCGGCAGCGCGGCCCACCTCATTGGTTTGCGGCGGACTATCAAGCCACGGCAAAATCCAATCATCCCAATCTTTCAGGACGCGCTTCAAAATCCGCGGCAAATCGCCCTTTTGGTGCGTGTAAAAACGTGTCAGCTCCTCATCCTGCCCGCTGCGCGCCAGCGCGTGGAGCCCGCCTGTCAGCCGCAACATCAAGGCATCGGCAATCGGATCACCAGGCCAGCTGAGCAGGGCCGCGCCGCTATGGGTGGAAGCGTCAATCACGTCCCCCAGCGCCACCAACAGCTCGGCCGTCATCGGAGAGCCAGAGGCCCGGCACATGTCTGCCTGTTGGCGGAACGCAGCACGAATATGATCAGTCATGCGGTGCAGCTTGCCCTCAATGCCCCACCCAAGTAAAGGCCGCGCATCATGCCGCAGCCAATCATCTTTGCCGTTCCCAAGGGGCGCATCCTTGAGGAAGCCCTGCCTTTGCTGGCACGCGCGGGCATTTTGCCTGAGCCTGCCTTTGGCGATGAGAAGAGCCGTGCGCTCAAATTCTCCACCAATCACGAGGATTTAAGCCTCATTCGCGTGCGCGCTTTTGATGTCGCGACCTTTGTTGCCCATGGTGCTGCGCAAATTGGCATTGTCGGCTCGGACGTGATTGATGAATTTGATTATTCTGAACTCTACGCGCCCGTTGATTTGAACATTGGCCATTGCCGCATCTCTATTGCCGAGCCTGTTGAAATGGCAGCAACCGATGATCCGCGCGCCTGGAGCCATGTGCGTGTGGCCACCAAATATCCGAATTTGACGCGCAAGCATTTTGCCAAGCGCGGCGTGCAGGCCGAATGTGTGAAGCTAAATGGTGCAATGGAAATTGCGCCCGCCTTGGGCCTGTCCAGCCGGATTGTAGACCTTGTCTCATCTGGCAAGACGCTGAAGGAAAATGGATTAGTCGAAGTCGAAGTGCTGGCTGAAGTATCGGCCCGGCTGATTGTGAACCGCGCCGCCTTTAAAACCAATGCGGCCGTGGGAGCGCTTGTCGCCGCATTCCGGGAGGCCGTTGGTGCAGCGGCTTGACGCCCGCGCGGCAGATTTTGCCGCCCAATTTGACGCGCTCGTCAATGCCCGGCGTGAGGCGGATGCCGATGTGTCACGCGATGTCGCGGCCATCATTGCGCGTGTAAAGGCTGAAGGCGATGCCGCCATTGCCGACTATACCCAGCGGTTCGATGGGCATGATTTGCCGTGGCAAATTTCGCTCGACGCGTGTGCTGCAGCCTATGCCGCGCTTGAGGATGACTTGCGCAGCGCGCTTGACCTCGCAGCAGAGCGCATCCGCACCTATCACGCCAAGCAAAAGCCTGCGGATAGCGATAGCGTGGATGAAAGCGGTGTCCGGCTTGGCGCGCGCTGGCGTGCAGTGGATGCCGCCGGTGTCTATGTGCCCGGGGGCCGTGCAGCCTATCCCTCATCTGTCTTGATGAACGCCATTCCGGCGCGTGTCGCGGGCGTTGAGCGGTTGGTGATGGTCACACCAACCCCCAAGGGCGAGATGAACCCGCTGGTGCTGGCCGCGGCGCATATTGCTGGCGTGGATGAAGTGTGGCGCATTGGCGGCGCGCAAGCAATTGCTGCCCTTGCCTTTGGCACGGACAGCATTGGGCGTGTCGATGTCATTACTGGCCCCGGCAATGCTTGGGTGGCCGAGGCCAAGCGGCAACTTTATGGCGTTGTCGGCATTGATATGGTCGCTGGCCCGTCCGAAATTCTGGTGGTGGCCGATGGCCAGAATAATCCCGCCTGGATTGCTGCCGATTTGCTGAGCCAGGCCGAGCATGACCCGACCAGCCAATCGATCCTGATTACGGATGACGCCGCCTTTGCCGATGCCGTGGCCGCTGAGGTTGAGGCGCAACTCTCTGAATTGGTAAGCGCAGCAACCGCGCGCGCCAGTTGGGCCGCCAATGGCGCGATTATCTTGGTGAGTGATCTGATCGAGGCTGCGCCCTTGATTGACGCCCTGGCGCCGGAGCATCTGGAACTTGCGGTGGAGGATCCAGAGCCGCTGTTCAATGCCGTGCGCCATGCCGGCTCCATCTTCCTTGGGCGTCACACGCCCGAGGCCGTGGGCGATTATGTCGGCGGGCCAAACCATGTGCTGCCAACAGGACGTCGGGCGCGTTTCTCCTCCGGGCTGTCTGTCCTTGATTTTATGAAGCGCACCAGCTTTTTGGGCTGTACGCCTGCGGCCATTCAGGCCATTGGCCCGGCCGCCGTTGCGCTGGCGCATGCCGAAGGGCTGCCCGCCCATGCCCGATCCGTTCAGGAAAGATTGACCAAATGAGCCGTGCCCGTTCCGCCGCCCGCCTTGCTGCTGTGCAGGCGCTGTATCAGCAAGAGATGGAAGGCACAGCGCTCGCCCCGTTGCTGCATGAATTCCATATGCACCGGCTGGGCGCGACGATTGAGGATGAGACCTATGCCGAGGCGGAAGTCGATTTCTTCAATGATGTTGTCAAAGGCGTTGATGCCCGGCGCGACGAAATTGACGCGCTCATTGCTGGCAATCTGGCCGAAGGCTGGGCGATCGACCGGCTAGACCGGCCGCTGCGGCAAATTTTGCGTGCCGGCGCTTATGAATTGCTGGCCCGCGCGGACATCCCCACAGGCAGCATCATCAATGAATATCTGGATGTTGCCCATGCCTTTTATGACAAAAAGGAAAAGGGCTTCGTCAATGGCGTGCTGGATGCCATTGCCCGTACGGCACGGAGTTAAGCGTTTAATTTAGCGGCTATATGCTCCGACCTTCTCAGGCCGGAGCCGCTCAAAACGCGATCCTCAAAACGGAACGTCGTCGTCCAAATCGCTGTCAAACGGGCTGGGCGAGGTGCCGCCAAAATTGGCATTGCCCCCTGAGGCGCCACCACCAAAGCCGCCGCCGCTGCTGGCAGGCGCACCGCCACCAAACTGGCTGCCGCCGCCTTGGCCGCCACCCATGCCACCACCTTCGCGGCCCGACAGCAGAACCAATTCCCCGCGGAAACGCTGCAACACAACTTCTGTTGTATAGCGATCATTGCCGTTCTGATCGGTCCATTTGCGGGTTTGCAGCTGACCTTCCAAATAGGCCTTCTGGCCCTTGCGCAGATAATTCTTAGCGACCTTGCCCAGATTTTCGTTGAAGATCACAATATTGTGCCACTCGGTCTTTTCCTGCCGATTGCCATCGCGATCATTCCATGTTTCCGATGTTGCGAGCGTGAAGCTCACCACTTCACCGCCATTATTCATCGACCGTGCTTCGGGGTCCTTCCCCAAATTGCCGACCAAAATGACCTTGTTGACGCTGCCCGCCATCTTCTCTCTTCCTTCACTATCCCAATAAGGCTGTTGCCGCCCAGTATGTAACGCCTGCTGCGACATATGCCAGCGCGAACAGATAGCTGACCATGATTACGGGCCATTTCCATCCATTGGTTTCACGCCGGACCACGGCAATGGTCGAAATGCACTGTGGGGCAAAGACAAACCACGCCAGAAAAGCGAGTGCCATGGGCAAAGTCCACCCCGCGCGCAGCCGCTCGCGCAGGCCTTGCTCCGTCGCCGCCTCATCCTGTGCATCAACGGCATAAGTTGTGGCCAGTGCCGAGACAGCCACTTCCCGCGCCGCCATAGCGGGGATCAGCGCCAAGGCCATGTCGCGGTTAAAGCCAATCGGCGCAACGACGACTTCCAGCCCATTGGCAATGCGCCCGGCAATTGAGTGATCAATCTGGCTCTTGGCTGAGCCCGCAGGCACCTGCGGGAAGCTGAGCAACGCCCACAGCACCATGGTGGTGAGCGCAATAATCGTCCCCGCCCGCTTTAAAAAGGCTGCCGCGCGCTGCCACAGGCCCAAGGCCACATCGCGCAATTTGGGCATTTGATAGCGGGGCATTTCCATCATGAACCCCAGGCTCTTCCCGGGCACCATCGTCCGCCGGATGACCAAGGCCGCCAGCATCGCGCCCAATATGCCCGCCACATAAAGGCCAAAGAGAACAAGGCCCTGCAAGCCAATACCCGGCCCAACACTGCTATTGGGAATGAAGACCCCGATAATGACAGCGTAAACAGGCAGACGCGCCGAACAGGTCATCAACGGCGCAATCAATATGGTCGTTAATCGATCACGTGGGTCTTCGATCGTGCGTGTTGCCATGATACCCGGAACAGCGCAGGCATAGGACGAGAGCAGCGGAATAAAGGCCCGGCCCGACAGGCCAACGCCTGCCATGAGCCTGTCCATAATGAAAGCCGCCCGCACCATATAACCTGAGGCTTCGAGCAGCAGAATGAAGGCGAACAGCACCAAAATCTGCGGCAAGAACACAATCACGGCCCCAACGCCTGCAATCGCGCCATCAATTAGGGCTGAGCGCCAAAGCGTATCAGCCATGTTGGTGCGCACAGCATCCGACAAAAGGCCCAGCCAGCCTTCAATCAAATCCACGGGCGCTTCGGCCGCGGAATAGACCAGCTGGAACATCGCAAACAGCGTTGCGAACAAAATGACAGGCCCCAGCAGCGGATGGAGCACAACAGAATCAATGACGCGCGTGATTTTGCGGCCCGGGCGTTCGGCCTCAATGGCACGTGCCGCAATTTGCCGCGCCGCACTGCGCACATCGGCTGGCTGGCGCTCTGCTGTGGTGCTGGGTGATTTGGCTGGGGAACGGACCGCCTCAGTTAGCAACGCCCGCAGCTCTTCTGTCCCACGCTTGCGCACGGCAACAGTTGGAACAACGGGAACACCCAATTCTTCCGACAATTTCTGGGCATTGAGCGTCAGGCCATCGCGCTCGGCCAAATCCACCATGTTGAGCGCGACAATGGCAGGCAGGCCCAGCGCAATCAATTCAATCGCAAAGCGCAAATGATTATCAAGGTTGCCCGCATCAACCACAATAATCAGGGCGTCAGGCTGACGCTCGCCCGCTTGCTGGCCCATCACGACATCGCGTGTCACCGCTTCATCCGGGCTGGTGGGGTTGAGGCTATAGCTGCCGGGCAAATCTACCAGCTCAACCGGGCTGCCATCGGCCAAGGCAAAGCGGCCCGAATGACGTTCAACGGTCACGCCGGGATAATTGCCCGTTTTCTGCCGCGCGCCGGTGAGCGCATTGAACAAGGCGCTTTTCCCGGCATTGGGGTTGCCAACCAGCGCGACGAGGGGCAGCGTGCTCATGCGGCCTCCACGTCAATTGCAGCCGCATGGGCGGCGCGAATGGCCACTGTCATCCGCCCAACGCGCACCGCTAAGGGGTCCTTGAACAACAGCCAGCCGCGATGCAGCGGCTCTACTTCCACGCCCTCATCAAAGCCCAAACAGCGCAGGCGATGGCCTTCTGCCTCGCTGAGTTGCGACCAATGAATGCGCGAAATGCGGGCAGTGCGGTTCAGCGGCAAAATGTCGAGCTGCACGGGCGATCCTATATGTTAGGGTCAATATCTTAGAGTCTAGTTGCGATTGATTATCATTTGCTTGGGGCAATGGCCAGCGATTCGGCTCAGTTTGCGGGGTAGCGCAAACGCCCCAGAAAACGGGCCATGCTAAAATGACGCGTGGGGCTGCTGGTCCAGCGCGCCTTAGCCTTTTCAAACTGCATGATATTTTCAATGCGGCGGGCCAGAAAGGCGCGTGTTTCCGCCCAATCTTCGCTGTCATCATTCACGAAAACCAGCAGCGTTGCAGTGTAGACAGACCCCAAAATAGCCCGCTTGGTATAATGATTATAGTCAACCGATTGGTCACCAGCTGCGCGCCACATGGCATCCGCTGCGCGCCAGCCCAGCTGCGCTGCCTGCTTGGCATGGAGCGGATTGGCCAGCCAGGTTTGTGCCCGGCGCAGCGCCTCACGATGCGGGGCCAGTTCGGCCAGCCGCGCTTCAACAAGCGCCGTTATGCGATCCCTGATTTTCATTGCTGCCAGTTTTTCAGCAGGCAGCGCCAGCAGCATTTGTGCATCAATATGGGCAAACCAAGCGGCAATCATCTGGCCTGCGCCCTCTGGAAAGGCGAGGCGTGCGACATCGCCATCCAGCCCCAGCCGCGCTGCTGTGGAGTCCAGCGCAGTGGCCGTCCAGCCATCAAAAGCGGCATCGGCAGGCAACATGGCTGCCAAATGGCCGCGCACATCCTCCAGCGTCATCTCGTCAAAGTTCACAGCCACAGCGAAAAACGCCTTCCCAGCAATAAGGTGACAGCCCTTAGATGGAGTGATAGGACTGGTACGTCAATCAATGCACCAATTTATGGGGGTCGTCACTATGGCGAAATTTTTTGGAAACCTGAACGCAGTTCTGGTCGCCGGCCTTGTGCTGATGCTGGCCGTGCTGATCGGCGTGCAAGGCAGCCTCGATGCCAATTATCTCTGGCGCTGGGCGCACGTGATCTCGGGCATTATGTGGATCGGCCATTTATATTATTTCAACTTCACGCAAATCCCGACCATGCCGAAAATTCCGGCTGAGCTGAAACCGGGCGTGTCGAAGCATATCGCTCCGGCCGCGCTGTTCTGGTTCCGCTATGGCGCGTTGGCGACCATTGTGACCGGCATCGTCGTTGTCATTCAGGCCGGCTATGCGCATCAGGCCTTCACGCTGCAACCGCCGTTCCGCACGATCGGCATTGGCATGTGGCTGGCGCTGATCATGGGCTTCAACGTGTGGTTCATCATTTGGCCGAACCAGAAAAAGGCGCTTGGCCTGGTGGAAGCCGATGATGCAACTAAGGCAAAGGCCGCCACAACGGCCATGATGTTCAGCCGCACCAACACGCTGCTGTCCATTGCCATGCTCTATTGCATGATCTCTGCCGAAAGCGGCTATTGATCCTTTGATCGATCGGGCTGGCGCACCAAAATCAGCGCCAGCCCGATCATCACGGCCCCAACCCAATCAGCAGGGGCCAATGTCTCGCCAAAGCTAATCCAGCCCATTGTGGCCGAGACAACGGGTTGTGTGAGCAGCGCCAGCCCAAAGACCAAGGGGCTCACCCGCCCCAAGGCAAACACCATCATTCCCTGACCAATAAGCTGGCTCACCACAGCCAGAGCAATCACGGGCGTCCAATTGCGCGGCATGATTTGCTCGCCCAGCAGCAGGGCAATCAGCAACAGCGGGCCAATTGTTGCCAGCGTTGACCACGCAAGCAAGGTCCAGCTTTGCAAATGCCGTCGCGCTTGCGCGACGAACACCAGATACACGGTGTAGAAAATACCCCCGGCCAAGCAGAGCATATCGCCCAGCAAATGTTCTCGACTTAACTCGGCAGACCGGCCCACCAGCAATATCGCGCCGGCAGCCGCAATAGCAAAGGCTAGGCCTTCGCGCCGGCTGGGCAAAGCGCGCGCCATGAAGAAACCCCAAATCGGAAAGAAGAGGCTGGCCGCATTGGCAAATAGCGTGGCGTTGGCAAGTTTGGTTTTCAAAATGCCAATATGCCACGCTGCCAAGTCTGCCGCGAAAAACAGGCCAGACAGAACCATCATCCAATAGAGGGCACGGCTGGGCAAAAGCAGCGGCTGGCGACGCAGCCCGGCAATCAAAAACAGCACGGGCGCTGCCAAGGCCATACGCCACATGGCCGAGGCGCTCGGCCCAACATCGGCCATCCGCACCAACCATGGGCCAAAGGCTAAGGCAAAGTTCCCAAGGAAGAGCGCACCCAAGACAGCGAGACGCCCCCCCGTTTCAAAATCCGGTGCCGCGCTGGTGTGTGCAGGTTGCTGTTGCCTCGTCCCCATTCCCCCCATATCCCGAACCCCGACTCACAAAGCAACACAACAGGGGAGCCCATGCCGAACCTTTTCGATCCCATTGATCTTGGCGACATTCATTGCCCTAACCGCATTCTGATGGCGCCGCTGACACGCGGCCGCGCAAGCCCGGGCCATATCCCCAATGATATGATGCGCCTTTATTATGAACAGCGCGCCTCAGCAGGCCTTATCATCTCAGAGGCCACGGGCATTTCGCAAGAAGGGCTGGGCTGGCCCTCGGCCCCCGGCATCTGGACCGAGGCCCAAACAGAAGGTTGGAAACCGATTACCGAAGCCGTCCACAAAGCGGGCGGGCGCATTATTTTGCAACTTTGGCATATGGGCCGATTGGTCCATTCCAGCTTTAACAATGGCGCGCCCGGCGTCTCGGCGTCGGCCACCACAGGCCCCGGCCATGCCTATACGGCCACGGGCAAGCAGCCGCTGGAACAGGCCCGTGCCTTGCGACTGGATGAAATGCCCCGCGTGGTGGCAGATTATGTGAAGGCTGCTGAAAATGCGAAGGCAGCAGGCTTTGATGGCGTGCAGATTCACAGCGCCAATGGCTATCTTCTCGATCAATTTCTGCGGGATAATTCTAACCTGCGTGACGACGCCTATGGCGGCAGCATCGACAACCGCATTCGCCTGATGCGCGAAGTGGCCGAGGCTGTAGCCGGTGTCTGGGGCGCCCGCCGCGTCTCGGTGCGCCTCTCGCCCAATGGCGATTCACAAGGCGTGGATGATAGCAATCCAGAAGCACTCTTCACGGCGGCAGCGGCCGCGTTGCAGACCATTGGCATTGGCTTTTTGGAACTGCGTGAACCCGGGCCGGATGGCACATTTGGCAACACCGATGTGCCCAAACAATCGCCCGCCATTCGTCGCGTCTTCACCAACCCGCTGGTGCTCAATTCTGACCTTACGGCAGAAAGCGGTGCCGCTTTGGTCGCGTCAGGCCAGGCTGATGCCGTCAGCTATGGCCGCCCCTTTATTTCCAACCCTGACCTTGTCGAACGCATCCGCGGCGGCAAGCCTTGGGCGGCTGATAATATGCGAACATGGTATTCCGCAGGCCCTGAAGGCTATACGGATTATCCAACGGCAGCGTAAACGGGCAGCGCCCTCCCTAAATGGGGAGGGCGCCCCGCAATCGCGGCTTAGCCGCCAAATTGGCTTTTCAAATCAAGCAGGGCAATGGCCGCCTTAGCCGCCTCGCCGCCCTTATCTTTCTGCTTGGGATCAGCGCGGACCAGCGCTTGCGCCTCATTTTCAACAGTCAAAATACCATTGCCAATGGCGAGACCATCCATGGTCAGCGCCATAATGCCACGAGCGCTTTCACCAGCCACAATTTCAAAATGATAGGTCTCGCCGCGAATGACGACACCAATGGCCACAAAGCCATCATAGCGGCCCGTTTCCGCCGCCAGCGCAATCGCGCCGGGGATTTCCAAGGCGCCGGGCACGGTGATGACATCTGCAATATGTCCTGCCTCTTCCAGCGCACCCTGTGCGCCAGCCACCAGCATATCATTCAGATGATCGTAAAAACGGGCTTCAACAATGAGAAAACGGGCCATGATTACGCCTCCGGAATCGGGCGTTCGCCCACAATATTAATGCCATAGCCCTCAATGCCGACAACATTGCGATGCGCGTTGGTCAGCAAGATCATGTCGTGGATGCCAAGATCCGCCAAAATTTGCGCCCCAATGCCATAGTTGCGCAGGTCCATTGCGGACGGGCGGCCCGTTGCAGCCCCCACTTCGCGCGTCAACTGGTCAGGCTCGCTGGGCATCAGCAGCACAATGACGCCAGACCCAACTTTGCCAACTTCCTGCATGGCACGCTGCAAGGTCCGCTTACGTGGGCCAGGCGCGCCCAGCACATCCGAAAAAATCGACATGCCGTGCATTCGCACCAATGTTGGCTGGTCCGGGGTGATCTTGCCCTTTTGCAGCACGATGTTGACGGAGCCATCCACCTTGTTGCGATAGGTTTTGGCAGTCCATTCCCCACCATAATCAGACACAAAGGGCGCTTCCGACACACATTCAACCAAATGGTCATTCTTGCGCCGATACTCAATCAGATCACGGATCGTGCCCATTTTCAGATTGTGCATCCGCGCAAAGGACACCAGGTCATCCATGCGCGCCATGGTGCCATCATCTTTCATGATCTCGCAGATCACGCCCGATGGGTTCAGGCCAGCAAGGCGCGAAATATCAACCGCGGCCTCCGTATGGCCGGCCCGCACCAGCACACCGCCATCCCGCGCGATAAGGGGGAAGACATGGCCCGGCGTGACAATATCATCACGGCCCTTAGAGGCATCAATTGCGACAGAAACGGTCCGTGCCCGGTCACCTGCCGAAATGCCCGTCGTCACGCCTTCGCGCGCCTCAATAGAGGTGGTAAACGCCGTTTCATGCCGCGTGCCATTGGCCCGGCTCATCAGTTCCAGCCCCAGCTCATCAACGCGCTTCTTGGTCAGCGTCAGGCAAATCAGGCCGCGGCCATGCGTTGCCATGAAGTTGATGGCATCAGGCGTTGCCATTTGCGCGGGGATAACCAAATCCCCTTCATTTTCGCGATCTTCATCATCGACCAAAATGAACATCCGGCCATTGCGAGCTTCTTCGATAATCTCTTCAATCGGGACGAGCGCAGGGCTTTCATCCGTCGCAAACAGATAGGCTTCCAGCTTGCGCAGCGTTTCTGCCGTCGGGTTCCAATCAGGTTGATCCAAATCGCGCAGCGTATTGGCATGAAGGCCAGCGGCACGGGCGAGACCAGAGCGGGAAAGGCCGCCCTCAGTCACAAGCTTGCGAAGCTTTTCGATAAGTTGCGTTGACATGAGTCGGGTTAATCACATCATGATGTGATCGTCAATGTGTGTTTTCACATTATCCTGCAAAGGCTGGGGGCTTTCACACAGCACCCCAGCCTCTGGCTAACGCAGCTCGGCAATGCGCCTTATTTCGAGGCTTTAATCCAGCCATCAATCTTCTTTTCCAGAACCGCCAGCGGCAATGCACCAGTGTTCAACACCTGATCGTGAAAGGCGCGGATATCAAATTTGGCGCCAAGTTCCGTCTCTGCCTTTTTGCGCAGGCGCTGAATAGTCATGGCGCCTGTCTTATAGGCCAAAGCTTGGCTGGGGATGGCAATATAGCGTTCCACCTCGGCAGTCGCATCGGTGCGGCCCATGTCAGAGTTCGACAGCATATACTGAATGGCCTGATCGCGCGTCCAGCCCTTGGCATGGATGCCCGTATCGACAACCAGCCGCATGGCCCGCAGCATCTCGTCTGACAATGTCCCAAAGCGCTGATATGGGTCTTTGTAAAAGCCCATTTCATAGCCCAGAGTTTCAGAATAAAGCGCCCAACCCTCAACATAAGCGGTGTTGCCGCCAAAGCGCATGAAATTGGGCAGGGCTGCATTTTCCTGTGCCAAGCTGATCTGGAAGTGGTGGCCCGGTGCGCCCTCATGCAGATAGAGCGTGGTCATGCCCGGCGTGGTGCGGCTGGGCAGATCATAGGCGTTGAAATAGAAAATACCGGGTCGGCTGCCATCAGGCGTGCCCTGCTGGTAGGAACCGCCGGCCTCATATTTCTCACGAAATTCTTCATAGGGGCGGATTTCGAGCGGCGCTTTGGGCAAGGTGGAAAAATAGGTGCCAATTTTGGCATCCACTTGCTTGCCAATATCATAATAGCCCTGCGTCAGGGCCTCGCGGCTCTCTTTCTTAAATTTGGGGTCATTGCGCAGATAATCAAAAAATTCCGCCAGCGTGCCCTTAAAGCCGACTTCCTGACGAACCTTTTCCATCTCGCTCTTGATCCGCGCCACTTCTGACAAGCCCGTCTGATGGATCGTTTCGGCATCCAGCGGCAATGTCGTCGTATTTTCAATGCTAATGCGGTAAAGCTCGACCCCGCCCTTCATGGTCGACAGGCCCACAGTCTCGCGCGCTGCAGGCAGATAATCATTTTTCAAGAAATCGCGCAGGCGGCGATAGGCCGGATAAATGCCCTGCTCAATAATGGCCTTATAGTCGGCCGTGAGCCGGGCTTTATCGGCATCGGAAAGGCTCGCCGGCAATTGGGTGATTGGTCCATAATAAGGCGAGTCCGTAACAGACTGTGCCAATTGAGAGTCCAATTGGCCAATGACGTTGTTAATCGTCATCTTGGTCTCAACAATGCCCGCTGCCTTGCCCTCGCGGAACCGCGCGATGGCGCGATCAAGGTAGATAATGAACTCACGGTGGCGCTTCAGCGCATTGTCATAATCCGCAACAGTCTGGAATGGCGCGCCGCTCTTGCCGCTGGAGAATGTGGGATAGAATGTGTGGAAGCCATAAAAATGGTTGAGCGGGATAACAGCGTTTAACTTCAGAATATCAGGCCGATAGCCAATGGCCGTCTGCTCCGTCTGCCACTTGAACACATCATAGGCAATTTGGTCTGTGGGGTTCAGCTTGGCGCGATCAATCTTGGCCAGCCGCGCCATATCATTCTCATTCGCTTGTTTCTCGGCAGCGAAATACGCGTCAGTAACATAATCCCCAAAGCGAGCCGCATACCGCATATCACCGCGGAAAATGCCGTAAAGCGGGTTGCGTTGCAGAGACGCTTCATCGCTGTCTTTGAACAATCGGTGCAAGTCCCGCGCGGCACTGTTTTCTGCACCAGCCGATTGGGCAGCCACAGGCTGCGCAACCAGCGCAAGCGGAGACAATGTTGCAAGAAACAGAGCTGTAAGGGCACGACGCATGGGAACATCCTTCTCAAAAAGGGGCGAGGCTTTGTGTAACAGGGCCTGTCAATGGCTCAGTCATGCTTCGACAAAGCTGCAACAGCAATCGACAAAATCGAAAAGGCGCAAAAAAGGCCTCTCGCCGGGAAGACAGGCCTAAATCCAGAATTTCTCTCGGAACCATTTGGTCACAACATATTTGGTGCCCGCCAACACAGGTTTTCCGGCATGAAGCGTGGCGGGATTGGGCGTGCCATCTTCTTCCATATTATTCCACAAGACCAGCATTGCCGTTCTTGGGGACACCGTCATGCCTGCCGTGGGAAAGTCAGTTTCACCACCGGCCGCGGGTTCATTGAGATAAATCATCGACGTCCAGCTGCGCTGCCCCCCCTGCCGCATCATCTCATCCCAATAGACGCTGCCTTTGATGAAATGGTCATAATGCGGCTTGAACTGCTGGCCGACTTCATAAACCTGGCCTTGCAGCGTCTCACCATGGCGCTTGTCAATGCCCATCAAGCTGCAAATCCGATCTTCAATCCGTTCAACCAACGGATCAAAGGGAGAGAGATTGCAGCTATCGCTCGTCCGAAATTCTGGGTCTGCCGTCGCCGATAACAGGCCAGAGGGTTGCCGCCCTTTATCAATTAATTTGATCAGCTCTTCGCATTCGGAAAGGCTCATGAAATCCTGCACGCAATAGAGCGATAAGCCATTTTGCGTCACAATTTGCGCGCGGCCAGAGGCTTTCAGCTTTCGGCCAACGCTTCGGCCCAGATCGGCAAGCCGTTGCTCCGGCGTTTTGAGCTTGATCTTCGCCATGCGCCTTTCCCAATGCCCCGTCTAAATTTAATCGATAATGCGGCCGCGGGCCATAACAAAGCCCACCTTTTCCAGCGTCCGCACGTCGCGCAGCGGATCGCCATCAACAGCAATAATGTCGGCGGAATAGCCGGGGGCAATGCGGCCAATTTCATCCTGTTTATCCAGCAGCTTGGCCGCAATCGTTGTCGCACTGGCCAAGGCATCACGCGGGCTCATGCCACCCCAGTCGACCATCAAGGCAAATTCACCTGCATTGCGGCCATGCTCAAACACACCAGCATCCGTCCCAAAGGCAATTGTCACGCCTTCCGCACGCGCAGCCTTTAACGCTTTGCCCATTTGCGCCACGGCCTCACGGCCCTTGGCTTCAACTGTGGGGGTGTAAATGCCCTTGCCCAAGCGTTCTTTAACGCCCGCCAGCGCCATCAGCGTGGGCACCATGGCCGTGCCACTGGCCTTCATCGCCTTGGCAGCTGCCGCATCCGCAAATGTGGCGTGCTCTGCACTGTCCACCCCGGCATGGGCCGCTGCTTCCACACCGCGGGCGCTGTGCGCATGGGCGGCCACGCGCAGGCCCAGGCTATGCGCTGTATCGACAATCGCCTTCAACTCAGGATCGGTGAAATGCTGGCCAAGGCCACGGCCTTGTTGCGACAAGACACCGCCTGTCGCTGTGATCTTAATCACATCCGCCCCAGCCTTTGAAAATTCACGCACCCGCGCGGCACATTCTACAGGGCCCGTGCAGGTGTTATTGGCATCCAGCGCATGCGCCACTTCTGGCCGAAAGCCATTCACATCGCCATGGCCGCCAATGATGGACACGGCCGGGCCTGATGAAATGATCCGCGGGCCAGGAATAAGGCCTTGGGCCGTTGCTTCGCGCAGCGCAAACCCGCCCTGCGGCGTTGAGCCCAAATCCCGCACAGTCGTAAAGCCTGCCTTTACGGTGCGCAGCGCGTTGCGCGCGCCCATTAAGGTCGCAAAATCATCGCTGACCACGGCCTCATCGCGATAATCGCCGCCGGGGTTGCTCTGCAAGTGGACGTGCATGTCAATCAAGCCAGGCAAAACCGTCTTGTCGCGCAGATTGACGAGCTTTGCCCCAGCGGGGGCCTCCACATAGCCGGGCGTGATGGCCGTAATTTTCCCGTCCGTGACCGTGATTGTTGCAGGGCCTGTGGTCGGCTGGCTGGCATCCGTGATGACACGACCGGCGTGCAGAATAATCGTCTCAGCAAAGGCCGGGGTGGCACAGGCAGCAGCGCTTGCCAAAAGTGCGGACAGGATAACGCGCATCATCTTCTCCCTTACATATTTTCCAATGCCTTTGCGCGGCTGGTGCCGGGGACGCAAGGGGGAATTGACTGGGCTTGGCTAGCTAGCCTCAACGGTCAGCGCCTCAAGGACAAGCGCGATGCTGCCTGCCTGTGGCGTCTGGCGCATAATCGCCAGATCCGCGACAATATGGCCAACAAGCGGCAGATCAGCCTCGGGTAAATCGCGCACAATTTCCGCTGCAAGATCTGAGGGGACCAACACAGTCAGCCAATGGCGCGCGCCTGCAAAAGTGATGCTGGCCCAAGGGCGTTCTCGCGCCTCAATCAAACGCGCTGAGGGGACATGGCGAAGCAGTGCCGCGCACAAGCGACGATGGGCAGCGCTGCTCATTTGGCATGGCCTTGCATGAATGTCCGAACACGTGCGGCAAGCGGCGGGCGAATTTCCCGGCCCAAGCGCATATCAAATACCAAACGTGGGTCGCCCGCTGCAGACCGGCCAAAGCGCGTCGGGGCCATGCCCGTGCGCCGCAAAAATTGCTCGATTTCCACTTCTATGTTCATGATATGTTCCTCCTATTACGCCACCCGAGTCGGAAAGGATATTTCCTTTTCTTCCTCTTGAAATCCTACTTGTCTAGGAAAAATCTTATCGCTAATGGGACAATATGGACGATGTCCCCACCATTCTTGATCAACTTATCCGGGCACGGGGGGAGGATTATGCCTCACTCTCGCGCTTCATCGGGCGGAATCCTGCTTATATTCAGCAGTTTATCCGGCGGGGCAGCCCAAAGCGTCTGGCCGAGCATGATCGCGCTCGTCTGGCGCAGTATCTGGGTGTGGGCGAAGATGTGCTGGGTGGGCCAACGCCGCGTGCACCCGCGGCATCCAGTTTTTGCGCTGTGCCGCAGCTATCCGTTGAAGCCTCTGCTGGGCCGGGGACGCTGCCCTCTGGCGAAGCCGTTTTGGCCCATTTCGGCTTTGATCGACGCTGGCTGCGCACGCTGAGCCGTACGCCGGACAAGCTGTCGATCATCTCTGTCCGCGGGGATTCGATGCAGCCCACGCTTGCCGAAGGAGATGATATTCTAGTTGATACCGGCGATGGGGCAGAGCGGCTGCGCGATGGAATTTATGTGTTGCGTGTAGAAGGGGCCCTGTTGGTCAAAAGGTTGGCCCGTAACCCCGCCACAGGGCGGATCAGCATCCGCAGTGACAATCCCGCCTATCCCGCTTGGGATGAATGTGCGGCAACAGATATTCACGTCATTGGGCGTGTCGTCTGGGCCGGGCGGCGTATGAGCTAGCGGCGGCGATCCATGAACCACAGCCCAATCGCAACTGCTGAGCCCAGCGCAAGGCCAACCAAAAAGCCCAAGCTAGGCTGGTTGAGAAAAATGCCAATCAACGTGCCCGCCAAAAGGCCCAGTGCGATAATGGCTCCGGCAGCGCGCGGAGCGGGTGGTTTTTTATCGGTCATAGAACGCCTTTGCCACGCCTCAACGGTCAAGGCCAGTAGGCGGACGGGTGCGACCTTAGAAAAGGCTTTGATGATGCGCCAATTAACGCACGTGAGGCGCATCACTGTGACAATGCTTTCGCTTAAGTCATTGGCGCGATAGAGGGTGAAGATGATGTCTGGCTCTGCCCGCTGGCTTGCCCGCACTGCTCTTGCAGCAGCGCTATGCGCTGCCCAATCGGGGTTTGCCCAACAGGCAAGCCCGGCAGACGAGCCACCTCCCGCAGAGGCCGGGCTGGACCCCAATTCCCCGCTTGCCGATATGCCTGACATTGGCGTTGATTGGCCGGACCTGCCCCCCGAAGAGGCAGGCGAGCCCGGTGCGCAGCTTGCCCTGCCTGACGTGCAGGACCGCCGCTATACCGTGCTTGTGGAAGGTGTGCCGCAAGACCCGGAGAACCAAATTTCTGTCCGCTTTGATGAATTGTCGAGCTTAAAGACCGCAAGCACCAAGCCCGCCAATCTGGCGCAGGTCAACCGCCGCATCCGCGATGATGCGGCTTTGCTTGAGCAATTGTTGCGAACTGATGGATATTATGATCCGCGCATCACCTCCCGCGTCGAGGCCGTGGAAGATCGCTTGCTTGTGACGCTGAACGTGGCCCCCGGCCCGCTCTATCGCTTTGATGAAATTCGTGTGTCCGGCCTCGAAGCAGCGGCTGAGATGCGCTCCCACTTCACGGTCAATCCGTCTGATCCTGTTGATGCAGATGTGGTGACACTGGCGCAGGCCGATTTGCAGGCGAAGCTGCGGGATAATGGCTATCCTTTTGCAAAAGTAGCGGCCCCGGATGTGACGATTGATCATGAACGGGAACGTGGCACGCTCGACCTTGTGGTCACAACGGGTGGCGAGCGTCGCTTTGGGCAAATCATCGCGCGTGGTGACAAAGCACCCTTTGGCGCAAAGCACATGGGCGTCATGGCCCGCTTCAAGCCGGGGGATGCCTATAGTCAGGCTGATGTGGAAGATTTGAAGCGGGCAATTGTCGCGACCGGGCTTGTCTCATCCGTTCTGGCAGACCCAGTTGAGGGCCAAATGCCGGGCACGGCAGATGTAATTGTTACAACGTCCCCTGCCCCTTTGCGCACAATTGCCGCAGAAATTGGCTATGGCACGGGCGAAGGCATTCGCGCGGCAGCCAGTTGGACGCATCGCAACTTGATCAGCCCGGAAGGGGCTGTCACTTTTGCAGGCGTTGTTGGCACGCGCGAACAATCTTTGGGCAGCAACTTGCGCATGTCCAATTGGCATCGGCGGGATTGGGTGCTCAACGCGCGCACATCGGCCAGCAACACCCGCCGCGCGGCCTACCAAGCCCGCACTGTCCAAGTTGGGGCCAGTTTAGAGCGCCAGACCAATTTGATTTGGCAAAAGAAATGGATTTGGAATGCGGGCTTTGAGCTGCTGGCCTCGCGGGAACGCGATATTGTGTCAGGCACTGTTGGGCGCGACACCTATTTCATTGGCGCGCTGCCCACTCAATTGGCCTATGATGGCACGGATGATCTTTTTGATCCCCGGCACGGCTTTCGCCTGAGCGGTCGTCTTTCGCCCGAAGGCTCATTGCGTGGCAGTGCCTCTGGCTATTTGCGCGCGCAAATTGATGCCAGTGCCTATTTGCCGGCCTCTGATGGGATAACGCTGGCCGGACGCGTCCGGCTTGGGTCCATCACGGGCACGGCAACCGACAGCATTGCGCCATCGCGCCGCTATTATGCCGGGGGCGGCGGCTCCATTCGCGGCTATAGCTATCAAGGCATTGGACCTTTGGACCAATATGGCGACCCGGCAGGCGGGCGCAGCCTGACAGAATTCTCGCTGGAGGCGCGCATTCGTTTTGGCGCCTTTGGCGTGGTGCCGTTTTTGGATGGCGGCAATATTTACACCAGCAACCTCCCCAAATTCAGCAGCTTCCGGTTAGGTACGGGACTTGGCGTGCGCTATTATTCCAGCTTTGGCCCCATCCGCATTGATGTTGGCACGCCCATTAACCGCCGGTCAGGGGAATCGCTGATTGGCGTTTATGTTTCTTTGGGGCAGGCCTTTTAATGCCGCGGCTCCGCCTCATTCTGGGGACGATTGGCAGCGTGCTGCTGCTCATCGCGGCCCTGCTGCTTGCTCTTGACACCCCGGCTGGCCACAGGTTCGTGGCGCGCCAAATTGCGGGCGTTGAGCCGCAAAATGGCCTGCGTATTGAAGTTGAGCGCATTGATGGGTCGCTGTTTGGCAAGGCGGATATCACGGGGCTTAAGCTACGCGACACGCGCGGCCTTTTCTTTGAAGCGCCGCACGTCACGCTCCATTGGCGTCCCTTGGCGTGGCTGACCAATCGACTTGATGTCGAGCAGGCTCATGCCGAACGCGCAACGCTCTACCGCTTGCCAAAACTGCGCCCTGCTCGGCCAGACGCGCCGATTTTGCCTGATTTTGATGTCCGCATTGGGCGGCTTGCCATTGACCGACTGGATATTCGATCGGGCGTCAACGGCCGCCCCGCCACAGGGCAATTGGCCGGGCGTCTTACGCTTCATGCGGGTCGGGCGCTGGTTGATATCAATGCCCGCGCCAGCCAAGGGGACCGGCTAAGCCTAAACCTCAATGCCGTACCAGATGCCAATCAACTTGATGTCGGCATGGTGTTGGACACGCCACAAAATGGTGTGATTGGCAAATTATTCGGCACGCGGGCGCCGCTGTCCATCCGGCTTGATGGCGCGGGGGATTGGCAGCTTTGGACAGGCAAGCTGACGGCCCAAATGGCGGGCAAAGAGGCAGCTCTCCTCAATCTGCGGGCGCAGGCTGGTCGCTATGCATTAGACGGCCGGGTCATGGCATCAGCCCTGCCCAAAGGGCGGCTGCAAGCACTAGCAGCCCCTTATGCACGCCTTAGCGGGACAGCCCAACTGGCTAAGCGCCGGTTGAAAGGCACGCTGAGCATGTCTGCACCGGCGCTGCGGCTGACGGCGCGGGGCGGCGTGAATTTGGCGAATAGCGGGTTTGAAGATGTGCTGATTGCGGGCGAATTGGCCCAGCCACAGGCCTTGGGGGCCACCATAGCTGGCCGCCCGGTTGCGCTTAAACTCTTGTTGGATGGCAGCTTTCGCTACGCCAGTTTTGATTATCTGTTGACGGCGCCGGAGCTGCGTTTTGGAAACACGGGGTTAGAAAATGTGCGCGCCAGCGGCCAAGGCCGTTTGTCCCGCGCGCCCGTGCGCGTGCCCATCCGCCTATCGGCCCAGCGCATTACGGGCGTGGGCAATGTGGCAGGCGGCATTTTGGCCAATATCTCCATCAACGGCACGCTTCTGGCAACATCCACCACGCTGATTGGCGATGGCTTGGCCCTCACCTCTGATAAGCTTAGCGGGAAGATTGCGCTGTTCGTTGATTGGCGCACAGGGCGCTATGATGTTGACTTAGCAGGCCAGTTATCGCGCTTTTTGATCCCCGGCATTGGCGTGGTGGATGTGCGCAGTACGTTAGATGTCGTGCCCGGCGCCAATGGGAAGGGGACCCGCATCTTGGGTCGCGGAGAGGCCTGGGTGCGTCGCTTTGACAATGCGTTTTTTGCAGGACTGGCAGGTGGCCTGCCTAAATTAGAAACGGGGCTTGAGCGCACACCCGATGGCGTTTTGCGCTTCGCCAATATGCGCCTGACGGCACCTCAATTGTCGCTTACGCTCACTGGCGTCCGCTTGCGGGATGGGCGGTTTCAATTGGCAGGATCGGGCCTGCACCAAGCCTATGGCCCAGTTCAACTTGGGCTAGAGGGGCCGATCAGCCGGCCACAGATCAGCCTGGCCTTGGCGCGGCCCAATGCGGCGCTGGGCCTTGCCGCTGTGCGGCTGACGTTAAACCCAAATGCCCAAGGCTATACGTGGCAAGCCGATGGTGGATCTCGACTTGGGCGCTTTACGGGCGCGGGGGACATATTGTTACCCCTTGGGGGGCGCTCTGCCATTCGCGTTGCGCGGCTAGATGTGGGGGGCGTTAGCGGCAGTGGGGTTTTGCTGCCAAGCCGCGGCGGGTTAAATGGCACGCTGGCACTGGCCGGCACAGCCCAAGGCAGTTTGGTTTTGGATATCGCCAATGGCCGGCAGCGCATTCGCGCCAATTTTGAGGCGACAAATGCCAGATTTTCAGGCCCACCCGCGCTGGCCATTGGGCGTGGCCGCTTTGCGGGCACCATCCTTCTCAACCCACGCGGCACAGAAATTGAGGGCAATGTCTCGGCCCGTGCGGTGCAATATGGCGGGCTAGACTTTGCGCGCCTGTCCGGCACTGTCCGACTAAATGGCGATAATGGCGAGCTGCGGGGCGAAATCGCAGGGGCGCGGGGGCAGGATTACAATCTGACAACGGCCATTCGGCTCTCGCCCAATCGCGTTGCCATTAGCGGCGGAGGATCACTGGGCGGCCGACCCATCCAGCTCGACGCCCCAGCCATTTTGCTGCGCGAAGCGCGCGGCTGGCGGCTGGCCCCGTCTGCCTTGCGCTTTGCAGGCGGGCGGGCCGAACTCTCGGGCCTATTAGGGGGTGCCCAGCCTGAAGTGACGGCAGTGGTTGATCAAATGCCCCTCGACATTCTGGATATTGTCGCCCCGCGCTTGGGCCTTGGCGGGCGGGCCAGTGGTACGCTGATCTATGCAGAAGATGCTGATGGGGATCCTACGGGCCGCATTGACCTCAAAGTCCGCGGCCTGACGCGGGCAGGACTTGCCCTAGCCTCACGCCCGGTGGACTTGGCAATCGCTGCCACCATGAGCAATGGCACAGCAGGCGCACGCATGGTTGCCGCTTTGGGCGGGCAGACCATTGGGCGCGCGCAAATGCGGCTATCTGGCCTGCGCGGTACTGACCCGCTGGGAACACGCATTGCCAATGCCGCTGTTTCTGGCCAGCTCCGCTATAATGGCGATGCCAGCACATTATGGCGGCTGACTGGCATTGCTGGCTTTGATCTGTCTGGCCCTGTGGCGCTGGGCGCAGATATTGGCGGGCGGCTGGCCGACCCGATTATTCAAGGATCTGTCCGAACAAATACCGCGCGGATCGAAAGTGCCGCAGCGGGCATGGTGTTAACCAATGTGTCGACCATTGGTCGCTTTGATGGATCACAGCTGGTGTTTGACAGCTTTTCAGCTGCAGCTGGACGCAATGGCCGCGTGACTGGCGCAGGCCGGATCAGCTTTTCTTCGCTCAACCGGGGGATGGATATTGCATTGGACGCCGACAATGCGTCGCTCATTGCCCGCGATGATTTGTCGGCAACTGTCACAGGGCCTTTGCGTATTCGCGCCGATGCGTCTGGCGGGGTGATTAGCGGCACCGTTCGCCTAAACCGCAGCGCCTATGTGCTGGGCCAATCCAGTGCGGTGACCAGCCTGCCCAGATTAAATGTGCGGGAAGTGAATGGCGTTGTTGCGGCAGACACACCGGCAGCGTCCGCACAAGTCTGGACTTTGGACATCAAAGCTGAAGCACCCGGCCGCCTGATGGTTTCTGGCCTTGGGCTCGACAGCGAGTGGCGCGCCAATCTGCTTGTCCAAGGCTCGATCTTTTCGCCTGCAATTACCGGCGCGGCAGAAATGATCCGGGGCGGCTACGAATTTGCGGGGCGGCGCTTTGATTTGCAGCGCGGTATTATTCGCTTCCGCGGCGAAAGCCCGCCGGACCCCATTTTAGATATTGTTGCCCAAGGGGATACGCAGGGGCTGACGGCCACAATCCGGGTGGCTGGCACTGGCCAACGCCCAGATATTAGCTTTGCCAGCGTGCCAGCCCTGCCTCAGGAAGAGCTTTTGTCGCGCCTGTTATTCGGCACGTCGATCACCAGCCTGTCCGCGCCCGAGGCCGTGCAATTGGCAGCGGCCGTGGCCTCTATGCGGGGCGGTGCTGGCCTCAACCCAATTAACGCGCTGCGCAAAGCCGTTGGGTTAGATCGACTGAGAATTTTGCCGGGCAATGTGGCAACTGGCCAGCGCACATCTGTGGCGGCAGGCAAATATTTAACCCGCAGGACGTTTGTCGAAGTGATTACTGATGGCCAAGGCTATTCGGCGACGCGCGCTGAGTTTCAGGTGACGCGCTGGCTTTCCATCCTCTCGACCATTTCAACTCTGGGTGAACAAAGCGCCTCGGTGCGCGTCTCAAGAGATTATTAGCGCTCAGAAGAAGGGCCAGCTCGAAAGCTGGCCCGACAGGTCATCATAAATATCGTTTAGGCAAGGCGTGTACGGCGTGGGTTTTGCCGCCGCACTGCCGCTCCGGCCAAGCCGAAGCCAGCAAGCATCATTGCCCAAGCAGCTGGCTCAGGCACGCCGCCCGACACAGCATCAAAGGACATTTCTTTCACGGCCTTAAATTTCACCGCATTGCCTGCCGCGTTAACCAATCCATATAGCTCAATACTATCCATCACTTCTGACCCGCTGGCCAGCACATCCAGCTTGCCATTGGAGGGCATGCCAATGCTGGTGAACAGCTGCGATGGGGCATTGAGGAAGTTCACTTTGATATTCAAAGCGCTGGCGCGCTGATCGGAGAAATCCTCGGCCTTAAATTGCAGCGCGGAGAAGCCCGTAGCGGGATCAATTAACAAGGCAGAAAACCCGTTTCCCTGACCAGAGCCCAGACCAGTGACGCTTGCCACGCCATCGCCATTGCCAACATTAATGCCGTCAACGGAGTTCAGCAGGACAGAAATCATGCCGGGCTTGGTCTTGGTGGTGAGCGATGTTCCCGAGCCGGCACTATTGGTATGAACTGTCTCAGAATAAGGCGTGCCGCTATTGAGGACGATTGTGGCCGCCCCCGCAGGCGCGGTGAGGCTGGCAAGCGCAAGCGCTGTCAGCGAAAGATAAGCAGATGTCTTCATGAAATGACCTTCCCAAAAAGTTGGACGTTACTGTTTTGCGACCCTTTTTGGAGAACTCTCTCATAGCCCAAATCGCCCAACCTTGCCACCATTTCGGCGGATCAATGCACTGATTTAGATGTGTTTGGCGCGGACAAGCTGGACAGGCGTTTTCATTTGACAAGCGGCCATCCGGCCCTATGAGCGGCCTCGGGCCACGCGGTCCCAACGCCGCGCGTGCTCTCTGTGAGGAGAGTCTACATGACTGATATTACCAAGCCGGTCCGCAAGCCTGCGCGTCCGTTTTTCTCTTCCGGTCCCTGCGCAAAGCCGCCGGGCTGGGATGCTTCCAAGCTCAAAACCGAATCTCTCGGCCGGTCGCACCGCGCGAAGATTGGCAAGTCACGCCTGCAACTGGCAATTGATTTGACGCGCGCTGTTCTGCAAGTGCCTGACACCCATCTCATTGGCATTGTCCCCGGCTCAGATACGGGCGCCGTTGAAATGGCAATGTGGTCCATGCTGGGCGCACGGCCCGTCACGATGCTTGCTTGGGAAAGCTTTGGCGAAGGCTGGGTGACGGATGTCATTAAGCAACTGAAGCTCGACGCCAAAGTCGTGAAGGCGCCCTATGGCGACTTGCCAGATCTCAACGCAGTTGACCCGGCACATGACGTGGTTTTCACTTGGAACGGCACCACCTCAGGCGTGCGCGTGCCCAATGGCGATTGGATTGCGGACAACCGCGAAGGCCTGACTTTTGCCGACGCCACCTCGGCCGTGTTCGCTTATGACATGCCGTGGGACAAGCTCGACGTCACAACTTTCTCTTGGCAAAAAGTGCTGGGCGGCGAAGGCGCGCACGGCATTTTGATCCTTGGCCCCCGTGCCGTGGAACGGCTGGAAAGCTATACGCCCGCATGGCCGCTGCCCAAGATTTTCCGCATGACCAAAGGCGGCAAGCTGATTGACGGCATTTTTAAGGGCGAAACGATCAACACGCCTTCGATGCTGGCAGTGGAAGATGTCATCTTTGCGCTCGAATGGGCGCAGTCATTGGGTGGTCTTTCGGGCTTGATGGCGCGCTCTAACGCCAATGCAGCTGCCCTTGATAAGATTGTGGCAGAGCGGGATTGGCTCGGCCATTTGGCGGCGGATCCGGCAACGCGGTCCAAAACCTCCGTCTGCCTGACAGTTGACGGCGCAGATGCGGACTTCATCAAGAAGTTTGCAGCTTTGCTTGAGGCGGAAGGGGCGGCCTATGACATTGCCGGCTATCGCGATGCACCGGCGGGCTTGCGCATCTGGTGCGGGGCCACTGTCGACACCGCTGATATCGAAGCGCTCGGCCCCTGGCTCGACTGGGCTTATGCCCAAATGAAAGCTGCCTAATCTCCCATTTCATGCCGTCCTGCTGAACCTGGTTCAGCATCCATTGATACCGCTTGTGATCATGGACCCTGAAACACGTTCAGGGTGACGGCCCAAAAGGAACCCGAAAATGACAAAGCCCAAAGTTCTTATTTCCGACAAAATGGATCCCAATGCCGCTGCCATTTTCCGCGAGCGCGGCTGCGAAGTTGATGAAATCACGGGCCTGACGCCGGAAGAGCTCATCAAAATCATTGGCCAATATGATGGTCTGGCCATTCGCTCGTCGACCAAAGTCACCAAAGAGATTTTGGAGCATTGCTCCAACCTAAAAGTGATTGGCCGCGCCGGCATTGGTGTCGACAATGTCGACATTCCCGCCGCCTCCGCCAAGGGTGTGGTTGTGATGAATACGCCCTTTGGCAATTCCATCACCACCGCAGAACACGCCATTGCGCTGATGTTCGCGCTCGCCCGCCAAATCCCCGATGCCAATGCGCAGACGCAAGCGGGTCTGTGGCCGAAAAACGGCTTTATGGGCGTGGAAGTCACGGGCAAAACCTTGGGCCTGATTGGTGCCGGCAATATCGGATCGATTGTTGCCAGCCGCGCGCTTGGCCTCAAGATGAAGGTCATTGCTTTTGATCCTTTCCTGACACCGGAACGCGCCGTGGAAATGGGCGTTGAGAAGGCAGACCTTGATACAGTTCTGGCGCGCGCGGATTTCATCACGCTTCACACGCCGTTGACTGATCAGACGCGCAATATCCTAAGCCGCGATAATCTGGCGAAGACCAAGAAAGGTGTGCGCATCATCAACTGTGCGCGTGGCGGCTTGGTCGATGAAGTGGCTCTGAAAGAGGCGTTGGAGAGCGGCCAAGTTGCAGGCGCTGCGCTCGACGTGTTTGCCGTGGAACCGGCCAAAGAATCGCCGCTTTTTGGCACGCCCAATTTCATCTGCACCCCACATTTGGGGGCGTCGACCACCGAAGCGCAAGTCAATGTCGCGCTGCAAGTGGCAGAACAAATGGCTGATTATCTGGTGAATGGGGGCGTCACCAATGCGCTCAACATGCCCTCGCTGTCGGCAGAAGAAGCCCCCAAGCTCAAGCCCTATATGGCGCTGGCGGAAAAGCTGGGTTCACTGGTTGGCCAATTGGCACATGACAACCTCACTAAGATTTCCATTGAAGTGGAAGGGGCTGCGGCCCAGCTCAATGTTAAGCCAATTACGGGCGCCGTGCTGGCGGGCCTGATGCGCCGTTATTCAGACACAGTGAATATGGTGAACGCGCCCTTCCTCGCGAAGGAACGTGGCCTTGATGTCCGCGAAGTGCGGCATGACCGTGAAGGCGTGTATCACACGCTGGTGCGTGTCACCGTGGGCACGAGCCAAGGCGATCGGTCAGTCGCTGGCACGTTGTTCAACAACACCGCCCCCCGCCTAGTGGACATGTTTGGCATCAACATTGAAGCAGATTTGGATGGGCATATGCTCTACATCGTCAATGAAGATGCACCGGGCTTTATTGGATCCTTGGGCACGTTGCTTGGCAAAAATGGCCTCAACATTGGCACCTTCCATCTGGGCCGGCGCAGCGCAGGCGGAGAAGCCGTTCTGCTGCTCTCAATGGATGATGCCATTCCCGAAGCCGTTTTGGCCGAAGCAAGCAAACTGCCCGGTGTGAAAACGGTGAAGGCATTAAGCTTCTGATCTGCTAAGGCCCGTTTATGACCAACGCATTATTGCCCACCGGATTTCGTGATCGCCTGCCGCCCGAGGCTGATGCCTCGGCGCGGCTGGTGCGTGCCGTGCTGGATAGTGTTGCGGCCTATGGCTATGAACGGGTGCAGACCCCGCTTGCTGAATTTGAAGCCACACTCACTGGCGCCCTTGGCACCTCCTCGCGCGATTTGCTCCGCTTTGTGGATCCCGTTTCAGGTGAAACAATGGCTGTCCGCTCGGACATTACGGGGCAAATTGGCCGCATCGCGAAAGGCCGGATGGGGCACCACCCGCGTCCCTTGCGGCTGAGCTATGGCGGCCCCGTGGTGAAGCTGCGGGCCAGCCAATTGCGGCCAGAGCGCGAGATGATGCAAGTCGGGGCGGAGTTGATTGGGCTCGAAACGCTGCCGGCGGTAACTGAAGTCGTCACAGTTGCAATTGAATCGCTAAAAGCAGCGGGCGTGCGAGATCTGACGCTGGATCTGACGCTTCCCAATCTGATCGACACGCTGTTTCCGGGCACGGATACAGAGGAGTTGAAAGCACGGCTGGATGGCAAAGATGCGGCCGCCGTGCCCGCTGATCTGCGCGTGCTGATTTCAGCCGCCGGGCCTTTTGCCGAGGCTGTGGCTCGGCTGCGCGCCTTTGACGATCAAGGCGTGCTGGCTGAGCGGCTAGAGGCTTTAGAGGCACTGGTTGAGGCGCTGCCCGCCGACCTGCGCGTGACACTCGACCCGACAGAGCGGCATGGCTTTGAATATCAAAGCTGGTTTGGCTTCTCGCTGTTTTCCGCGCACACATCGGGTGAAATTGCACGCGGTGGCAGCTATTTGTTGGGCGATGAGCCAGCTGTTGGCTTTTCTGCCTATATTGATCCGCTGATTGATGCGGGCTTGGCACAGACCGAACGGCGCCGCTTGTTCCTGCCTTTGGGCACCTTGCCGCAAAAGGCAGCAAAGCTGCGGGCCGAAGGCTGGGTAACAGTTGCGGCGCTCAACCCAGATGACAGCGCCGCGGCGCAAATCTGTTCGCACATCCTCTCCAATGGCCGCCCGGTTCCGATTGGCTGAAGGCAGAGATTGAAATTCAGTCGCCCATAAGGGGTGGACGCCCGGCCCTTGGGGCAATAACGCAACGGAAAGGCAATGCTTTTCCGCAAATGGAGAAAATCCGGTGGCCAATGTCACAGTGATCGGCGCGCAATGGGGTGATGAGGGCAAGGGCAAGATTGTCGATTGGCTCGCCAGCCGCGCCGATGTGGTCGTGCGCTTTCAAGGCGGGCATAATGCGGGCCATACGCTGGTTGTTGGCAACCAAACCTATAAGCTATCTCTTCTGCCCTCAGGCATTGTCCGCGGCACATTATCCGTCATAGGCAATGGCGTCGTTCTGGATCCGTGGCATTTCCGCGATGAGGTTGCCAAGCTTGCGGGCCAAGGCATCACTATTACGCCCGACAATTTGCATATTGCCGAAAACGCGCCGCTGATTCTGCCCTTCCACCGCGATTTGGATGGCCTGCGCGAAGCGGCCGCAGGTGCGGGCAAAATTGGCACCACGGGCCGTGGCATTGGTCCGGCCTATGAAGACAAGGTGGGTCGCCGCGCGATCCGCGTGTGTGATCTGGCACATCTGGATGATCTGGATGCCCAGCTGGACCGCATTTGCGCGCATCATGACGCGCTGCGTGCGGGCTTTAACCAGCCGCCAATTGATCGGCAGCGTTTGCTGAATGACTTAGCCGAAATTGCAGAAGTGATTTTGCCTTATGCCAAGCCCGTTTGGGTGACGCTGAACGAAGCCAAGAAGCGCGGCGACCGTGTGTTGTTTGAAGGCGCACAGGGTGTGCTCTTGGATGTCGATCACGGCACCTATCCCTTTGTAACCTCGTCCAACACCATTGCAGGCACGGCCTCGGGTGGTTCGGGGCTTGGCCCCTCGTCCGTTGGCTTCGTGCTGGGCATTGTGAAGGCCTATACCACGCGCGTTGGCTCTGGCCCCTTCCCAACCGAACAGGAAAATGAGGTTGGCCAGCGGCTGGGAGAACGCGGGCATGAATTTGGCACTGTTACAGGACGCAAGCGGCGCTGTGGCTGGTTTGATTCGGTGCTTGTCCGTCAGTCGGCAGCGGTTTCAGGCATCACTGGCATTGCGCTGACCAAGCTTGACGTGCTGGATGGATTTGAGACGCTGAAAATCTGCACTGGCTATCGCATTGGCGACAAGGTGTTTGATTATCTGCCACCGCACGCGGCCGACCAAGCCCGTGCCGAGCCCATTTATGAAGAGATGCCGGGCTGGCAAGAAACAACGGCAGGCGCGCGCAGCTGGGCGGATTTGCCCGCTCAGGCGATCAAATATGTCCGCCGAATTGAAGAGCTGATTCAGTGCCCCGTGGCCCTGGTTTCCACCAGCCCCGAGCGGGAAGACACAATTTTGGTGCGTGATCCCTTCGCGGATTAAGCACTTAAGCGGCTGGCAAATCCTGTTTCAGCCGCTTTGACGCGCGCCAGAAGAACCAAGCGGGCAATAGCCCCAGCCACGCCGCGCCATAAAGCACCCAGCGCACGCTTTCCGCGCCAGCCATCGGCTTAAACGCGTCGGACAAAATCCCAAAGAACAACGGCCCAAGCCCCAAGCCAATTAGGTTTTGGCCAAAGATCACGAGCGAGGTGGCAACCGCGCGTTGATCTGGCCGGACCAATTGCTGGGCGAGCGCATAGCTGGGGCCGTAGTAGAAATAATTGAGCGTGGTCGGGATGATCAGCAGCACGAGACACAAGCGCCAATCCTGCATCACATAAGCAGCAAACAGCAGCGGGGCGGCAAGGGTCATCCCCAGTGCTGGGGCCGTCAAAATATGGCGCTTATCGGCTTTGCCAAAACGGTCGGCCAGATAGCCGCCACCCCATGTCCCGAGCATCCCGGCAAGCCCGGTAATCACGCCCAGCCACAGGCCCGTCTGCCCCGCGCTCAGCCCAAAATCGCGCTGGAAGAGAATAACGACCCACACGCCTTTTCCATAGGAAAGAAAGGCCGTGAAGCTGGCCCCCAAGAGAACAAGCACAAAGCTTTTGTTCGTCATAATTTGGCGCAGCACGGTGCCAAAGCGTTGCTGGGGTGCCGCCTTTGCCACCAAATGATGTCGCCCTGGATCACGCAGCAAAAAGGGAAGGACAAAGGCAAAGAGAATGCCCGGAATGCTCACAGCCAAAAAGGCATTCCGCCACCCAAAAAAATCATTCAGCGTGCCGCCAATCACCATGCCAATCAGCCCGCCAATCGGAATGCCCAGCCCATAAAAGGCCATGGCCGAGGCGCGCTTTTCCGCAGGCACAGCATCCGTGATGAGCGAATGGGCCGCAGGCGTGCAGCCCGCCTCGCCCACACCCACCCCAATGCGGGCCAGCAGCAATTGGACAAAATTCTGCGCCAAGCCACAGGCTGCCGTCATCGCAGACCAAACACCAAGCGAGATCGTAATGACATGCGCTCTGTTGGTCTTGGGCCGGTCGACATAGCGGGCAATGGGGATGCCCAGAAATGTATAGAAGAGGGCAAAGGCCAGCCCCGTCATCAATCCAATTTGCGCGTCCGACAAATTGAGGTCGCGGCTGATTTCTTCAGCCAAAATATTCACAATCTGCCGATCGAGAAAATTGAAGATGTAGACAATCAATAATGTCCACATCAGCAAACGGACATTGGGGCTCGCTTCAGCTGATTGCGCACTCATGGCCTTTTACACTCTCCCTGCGGCCTGCTTTGACAGGCACTTAAGGCGTTGTGCGCAAAAGCCCGGGCAAGGGCAAGCCCGGTTCGTATGGACAGTAAATGTTTAGCCGCACTGCGCGCGGTGGAGCAGCTTTTGGTCGGCCAGCACGAGCGCCATCATGGCTTCCACAACAGGCGCGCCGCGAATGCCAACACAGGGGTCGTGCCGACCTTTGGTCACAATCTCGGCGGCTTCGCCATCGCGCGTGATGGTATCAACGGGCGTGAGAATGGACGAGGTTGGCTTAAAGGCAACGCGCACCACCACGGGCTGGCCCGTCGAAATGCCGCCCGCAATCCCGCCTGCATTATTCGCCATAAATTCAGGCGCATTGCTGCCCGGGCGCATCGGATCTGCATTGTCCTCACCCCGCAGCCGGGCGGCGGCAAAGCCTGCGCCAATTTCAACGGCTTTAACGGCATTAATGCTCATCATTGCGGCGGCCAGCTCACTGTCGAGCTTCGCATAAAGCGGCGCACCCCAACCCGCAGGCACACCCGTTGCCACGCATTCCACAACGGCACCGAGCGAAGAGCCCGCTTTGCGCGCTTCATCCACCAGCTTTTCCCAGCGGCCTGCTGCCGCCTCATCTGGGCAGAAAAATGGATTCTTGCCAATCTGGCTGGCTTCAAAATTGTCGCGGTTGATGGCGTCTCCGCCAATTTCCACGACATAGGCCAGAATTTCGACTTCGGGGATGACGGCGCGGGCAACGGCGCCTGCGGCCACGCGGGCCGCCGTTTCGCGCGCGGAAGATCGGCCGCCCCCGCGATAATCCCGAAAGCCATATTTGGCATCATAGCTATAATCAGCATGGCCAGGCCGATAAGCCTTGGCGACATCCGAATAATCTTTGGAGCGTTGATCCACATTCTCGATCATCAGGCTGATCGGCGTGCCCGTTGTCCGCCCTTCAAACACGCCTGAGAGGATGCGCACCTCATCCGGCTCTTGCCGCTGCGTGGTAAAGCGTGAGCTGCCTGGACGGCGCTTATCCAGAAAAGGCTGGATATCCGCCGCGGACAGCGCAAGCCCCGGCGGGCAGCCATCCACCACTGCACCCAAAGCGGGCCCATGGCTTTCGCCCCAGGTGGTAAAGCGGAAAACGCGGCCAAAAGTGTTGAAGCTCATAGACAAGCGATGCCGCGATTTGCCCTGCATTGCAAGGCGGGGACGATTTGGGTTGACGGAAGGAATTTTTTGATATTGTATGAATGCGTCACATTTGAGTTGTTGTAAAAAGGAAAGTGGAAATGAGTATAGCTTCACTTCGCGAGTTGTCTGATGCCGAAATTGATCGCGTATTCGGCGGCGGAAAAGGCGATGGCCACTATTCGAAAGAAAACTGTGTGACCGCTTGGACCGGCATCGGCATGTTCATGGGAGGCTTTATTGGCGGGGGGCTAGGTGCCGGGCTCGGTGGACTGCTTGGAACATGGTATGGAAACCAAGTTTGCAAGGCCAGCCGCTGACGCAAAGCATATTGAGGGCAGTAGCCATGATAAATTTTCTCTCACTTCTGAGAAGCATAAAGGGCCCATCCTTATGGCTATTTGGTGCGCTGGCGCTGGGCTTTCAGATTTTTTACGTCCGGCTGGCGGATGATCCAAATGCAGGGTTTCAGCTTTACGCCGCTTCTTGGTGTATGTCCCTTTTGTCCGCCCTAAGTGTCATCAAAGCCTTGCGATTGCTGCAGAGGCGTGAGGGCTGAGGTGCAGGCCGGGAAGGCCGCACCCTTGATTTGCAGCCAAGGTTGCAAGGCGCGCCCATTTAATCGATGCTCAGCCCATGTCCGCCCAGCTCAGCATTCGCCCCGCACGTCGTGACGACGCCGCATCCCTTGCGGCAATTTATGCGCCCTATGTGCTGCATGGCACCGAGACGTTGGAACTCGTTCCGCCCGAGGCCGCGCGCTTTACCGAAAAGATCGACACTGCTGCGCAAAAAGGCTGGCCCTATCTTGTTGCCTGTCATGGCGAGACAATTGTCGGCTATGCCTATGTCACGCAGTTTCGCGATCGTCCGGCTTATCGTTTTGCGTGTGAGAACAGTATTTATGTGGAGGCCGCCCATCATGGCAGCGGCGTGGGCCGAGCCCTATTAGCGGCACTGATTGACGCTGCCACGCAGGCAGGTTTTCGCCAGATGATTGCCGTGATTTCGGGCATTGGCCCGGCCTCCCCCGCGCTGCATACCGCCTTGGGCTTTACCGAGGCAGGTCGGATGCGTGCCGTCGGCTGGAAGTGCGGCCGCTGGCTTGATACGCTCTATATGCAACGCGCTCTGGGGCGGGGCGATGCAAGACCGCCCAGCCTGGATGTAGTTTAGCTCAGAGCAATATCCGGGGCGTCTTCGGCTTTCATGCCGACAACATGATAGCCGCAATCAACATGATGCGTTTCGCCCGTCACGCCGCCGGACAGGTCGGACAGCAGATAGAGCCCTGCGCCGCCGACATCTTCAATGGTTGTGTTGCGCTTCAGCGGCGAATTCAGTTCATTCCACTTCATAATGTAGCGGAAGTCGCCAATGCCTGAAGCGGCGAGCGTTTTGATGGGGCCAGCAGAGATGGCATTCACGCGGATATTATCGCGGCCCAAATCCACCGCGAGATATTTGACCGAGGTTTCGAGTGCAGATTTCGCCACGCCCATGACGTTGTAATGCGGCACAACTTTTTCCGCGCCATAATAGCTGAGCGTCAGCAGCGATCCACCATTGGGCATCATCGCGGCGGCGCGCTTGGCAACCGCGGTAAAGCTGAACACGCTGATGTTCATGGTCATCAAAAAATTATCAAGGCTGGTGTCGCAATAGCGGCCACGCAGTTCATTTTTGTCGGAAAAGCCAATGGCGTGGACAACAAAGTCAATTGTGGGCCAGCGGGCGGCGAGTTGTGCAAAGGCGGAATCCAAAGCTGCGGGGTCCGAGACATCGCAATCAATCAGAAAATCACTGCCCAAGTCTTCTGCCAGCGGGCGCACGCGCTTTTCCAGCGCTTCCCCTTGATAGGAAAAGGCGAGTTCTGCGGCTTCTGCCCGCAATTTTTGGGCAATGCCCCACGCCAGGCTGCGATCATTTGCCAGCCCCATAATCAGGCCGCGCTTGCCCGCCATATATCCTGCCATCACTTATCCCCTTCGTCGGTAATCGGCCTCTCCCGCCGCGGTTCTATAGCTTCCGGATTGGCCAGTGCCGCGTTCAGATGTGCCCCCATAACAAGCCCGAATCCCACGATCCAGAAAAACAACAACGCAATGATAACACCCGCCAAACTTCCATAGGTGAGCGCATAGCCACCAAAGAGCGAAATTGCAGGTGGAAGCAGCGCCAAAGCCCCCGTCCACCAGAGCGTTGTGGCAAGCGCACCCGGCCATTTGGGGTGCTGGGCGGAGCGATAGGCAGACGGCGCCAATGTCCAAAATATGGCAAATAGTCCGCAAAATACGGCGACAGAGGTCGAGATCCACCCCAGCTCAACTGACAGAAGCTGCTGGGTTGCGGGCAGATAGCGAAACACAATTTCTTCCATGGCGGTCACCGCCAATTGGGCCACCAAGCCAGCTAAGATCAGCACCACGGCGCCAAAGGCGAGCAAGATGCCAGTGAGCCGAGACTGCCAAAAAGGCCGCTCATAGCGCGTGCCATAGGCCCGGCGCAGAATATCACGCAGCGTTTCGATAAAGCCGCTGACAGTCCACAAACCAACCAAAGCGCCAAACCAAAGCAGCGACCCAGTGCGCGCCAACAGCACTTCACGCGCTGCCCCTTCAATCACTTTCGCAACAGCAGGCGGCAATGTGCCCAGCATGGATTGGACCGCGGCCAGATTTTCCTCTGGCCGGCCAATCATCTGCGTGACAGCTGCCATCAATATGAAAAAGGGAAAGACTGTGAGCAGCGCCAAATAGGCAAGGTTGCCTGCATGGACAAAGCCATCACTATAAACCCCCACAGCCACCCGGCGCACGATTTCAAACAAAGGTGATCCTGACCCAAACAGGCCCTGCACGCCTTTGCCTTTGGGATGCGCGCCTGGTTTGCGGCGGCGCGCCTCAGGTGTTTCCGGTGAGTGCGGCCCCATCAGGATCACACACCCAATTTCGTGCGGGGGTTCCTCTCATCCTGCCAGCTTTCGACAAAGGCACTCAGGGCCGAATCATCGGCAGGCAGATCGACCATCAGAGTGACGAGCTGGTCCCCCCGGCTACCAGATTTGCCAGTAAAACCGCGTCCTTTCAGACGCAGTGTCTTGCCTGATGTCGCGCCTTTGGGAATGTTGAGCATCACTGGGCCATCAACAGTGGGCACCTTCACTGGGCCACCGCGCACTGCCTCAATCAGCGTGACAGGCAGATCAAGCCGAACATGATCGCCATCGCGCGTGAAAAAGGGATGGGCGGCAATGTCGAGCGTTATGATGGCATCCCCCGCACCGCCCGGCCCGGGATGGCCCTTACCCGCCAGCTTCATTTGTGTGCCGGAGTCCAGCCCGGCTGGCAGCTTCAACTCAATCGTCTTGCCATCAGGCAGGGTGATCCGTTGTGACTTTAAAGTCGCTGCATCTTCAAAGGGCACATTAAGACGGAAGGCCGCATTGGCGCCTTTTTGCGGCGGGGCTTGGCGACCAAAGGGGCCACCGCCTCGGCCACGCCCACCGAACAGCCCGTCAAAAATATCGCCGAAATCCATGCCATCGGCATTAAATTCAAACCCACCCGGGCCTTGGCGAAAACCGCCATTTCCGCCACGCCCCCCAAAGGGGTTGCCGCCAGCAAAGGGATTGCGCGGCTGGCCGTTCTCATCAATTTCGCCGCGATCAAATTGCGCGCGCTTGTCCTTGTCAGACAAAAGATCATAGGCCGCAGTCACGTGTGCAAAACGCTCAGCCGCCTTTGGGTTGTCACGATTGGTATCGGGGTGCAGCTCTTTGGCAAGCTTGCGATAGGCCTTTTTAATCTCAGCCTCGCTTGCGCCTTTTGCTACGCCCAATGTGGAATAGGGGTCTGCCATATCCCTTAGCTAGGATGAAGCAGGCGCTGGGACAATGGTATCCCCACTTGCTTAGGCGCCGTTCTTAATCTTCTCATGATGACGAATGACTTCTTCAATAATGAAGCGGAGGAATTTTTCTGAAAATTCGGGGTCCAATTTGGCATCCGTTGCCAATCGACGCAGCCGTTCAATCTGGCGCTGCTCACGCCCCGAATCGGCAGCCGGCAGACCCGATTTGGCCTTATGTTCGCCCACCATCTTGGTGATTTTAAAGCGTTCTGCGAGCATATAAATGACTGCAGCATCAATATTATCGATGCTGTCGCGGTAATGTTGAAGGGTTTCGTCCGTCATCCTTGCCTCAGTTTTATGAAAAGCATTATCTTGCACCCCTGTTCCCCTTGCCTTTGCGGACGAGGGCGGCCAATGCGCCCTTTATGACCGCAACCATACACAGGTTATCAAAATCCGCAGCCCCCTCGCTCGATCCGATGATCGCGCTTGTGGCCTCGGGGATGAATCAGGTCAACGCTGTGATTCTCGATCGCATGCAATCGCAGATCCCGCTTATTCCAGAATTGTCCGGCCATTTGATTGCCAGCGGGGGCAAGCGGATGCGGCCGATGCTGACGCTCGCGACGTCTGCGCTGCTCGATTATCCGGGCAGCCGGCAGTATAAGCTCGCGGCGTCTGTGGAATTTATTCATACGGCAACGCTGCTGCATGATGATGTGGTCGATCATTCTGACCTGCGCCGCGGCCGCAAAACTGCCAATGTCATTTGGGGCAATTCGGCCAGCGTTCTGGTCGGTGATTTCCTGTTCAGCCGCGCTTTTGAGCTGATGGTCGAAGATGGCAGCCTGAAAGTCTTGAAAATTCTGTCGAGCGCCAGCGCCGTGATTTCCGAAGGCGAAGTCAATCAGCTGACGGCCCAACGCCAGGTGGCGACGCACGAAGACCAATATCTCGATATTATTGGCGCCAAAACCGCGGCGCTATTCGCCGCGGCCTGTCGCATCTCGGCTGTGATTGCCGAGCGGGATGAGAGCGTGGAACTCGCGCTCGATGCCTATGGCCGCAATTTGGGCATTGCCTTCCAGCTGGTGGATGATGCGATTGATTATGCATCGGACGCTGAAACCATGGGCAAGGGCGTGGGCGATGATTTCCGCGATGGGAAAATGACATTGCCCGTCATTCTCGCCATGGCGCGCGGATCAGCCGAAGATCAGGCCTTTTGGCGCGATGCCATGGAAGGTCGTCGTGTGTCGGATGAGGATCTGGCCCATGCCCAGCATTTGCTGCGCCAAACAGGGGCACTCGCGGACACATTTGAAAAGGCCCGGCTCTATGGCCAGCGGGCCATTGACGCCTTGGGCATCTTCCCGCCGTCCAAAGCAAAGGCCGCGCTTGTCGAAGCAGTCGAATTTGCGATCGCGCGCGCCTATTAAGGCCCTGTGACGCTTCCGATCCACGCCGTCCTGTCTGATCTGCTTGCCGCATTGCACGGCAGCCCCAATGCTGTGCTTGTGGCGCCGCCGGGTGCGGGCAAGACAACAGCGGTGGCCCCCGCGCTGCTCGATCAGCCTTGGTGCGATGGGCGGATCCTCTTGCTCTCTCCCCGGCGTCTGGCCGCCCGTGCTGCAGCCGAACGCATCGCGGAACTGCTGGATAGTCCCGTGGGCGATCTTGTTGGCTACGCCACCCGAATGGATAGCCGCCAATCGGCCAAGACGCGCATCTTGGTGGTGACCGAAGGAATTTTCCGCAACCAGATTCAGGCTGATCCCGAACTTAGGGGCATTTCGGCCGTGCTGTTTGATGAAGTGCATGAGCGCAGTCTGGACAGCGATTTTGGGCTGGCCTTGGCGCTGGACGCGCAAGCGGGCTTGCGACCCGATTTGCGGCTGGTCGCCATGTCCGCCACGCTTGATGGCGCGCGCTTTGCAGCGATGCTCAATGGCCCCGTAATTGAAAGCGCGGGCAAGATGTTCCCCCTCACTCTGCGCCATATTGGCCGCCGAGCTGAGGCGCGGATTGAAGATGAGATGGCGGCTGCCATCCGCCGCGCCCTGGCGGAAGAGCCGGGCGATGTGCTGGCCTTCTTGCCCGGTGTCGGCGAAATTGAACGCACGCGCGAACGTTTGGCAGGCGTGGAGGCAGAAATATTTGCGCTGCATGGCAGTCTGGATCCTAGAGACCAGCGCGCGGCGCTGCGCCCGGCGGCCCGCCGCAAAATCATTCTCGCCACATCCATTGCCGAAACCAGCCTGACGATTGATGGCGTGCGGATTGTGGTTGATTCTGGCCTTGCCCGGCGTGCGCGTTATGACCGCGCGGCAGGGCTGTCTCGATTGGTCACAGAGCGCGTGAGCCAAGCCGCAGCCACCCAGCGGGCGGGCCGCGCCGCGCGCCAGCAGCCGGGTATTGCCTATCGGCTGTGGGAAGAAGGCGCGACAAGCGGGCTGATGCCCTTTGATCCGCCAGAGATTTTGGAAGCTGATCTTTCCCCGCTGCTGCTTGATTGCCTGATTTGGGGCGTGCTTGATCCGCACAGTCTCAACTGGCTAGATGCGCCTCCTGCTGCGGCCCTTGCCGAAGCCTGGGCGCGGTTGCGCGATTGGGGGGCCGTGGATGCCGAAGACAGGCCCACACCACATGGCCGTGCCATGGCCCGGCTGCCCCTTCCCCCACGCCTTGCGCATATGCTGCTCACGGCAACCGAAGCAGGCGCTGCAGACTTGGCCGCACAGGCGGCCGTGTTGCTGTCAGAACGCGGGCTGGGTGGCAATGACACAGATTTGGATCAGCGTTTAACGCGCTGGCAGCGCGAGAGCGGACAGCGGGCAGAAGCGGCACGTGGTTTGGCCCGGCGCTGGGCGAAACAGGCGCAGGCGCTGGTGACAGCTAAGGGCGATCGAGCCGATCTCTCGCTCGATATCATCATTGCGCTGGGCTTTCCTGATCGTGTCGCCAAGCGCCGCGACGCCAAGGGAGAGAATTGGATTAGCACCGGCGGGCGTGGCTTCCGGCTGGACCCGACATCCCCCTTGGCACGGGCGGATTGGTTGGCCGTCGCCGATATTCAGGGCGCCGCATCGGGCGCGCGGATTTTATCTGCTGTGCCCACTGATCAGGCGCGGATTGAGGCGCTGTTTGCAGACCAGATAAAACAGGGTGCGCGGCTGGATTTTGACCCCGCAACAGGGGGTGTGCGGGCCGAAAGCGGGCGGCATCTGGGAGCAATCACTTTATCCAAGGGGCAAGACAGCAAGGTCAGCAGCGAAGAGATTGCGGCGGCCTTGGTCGAAGGCGTGCGCACCCATGGGCTGGAGGTTCTCCCTTGGCCCGAGGCGGCCCTGCGGCTGCGCACCCGCGCCCGCTGGGCCGGGCTGGATACGCTGGAGGATGCCGCCCTTCTTGATCAGCTGGATATGTGGTTGGCGCCCCTTGTGGCAGGCAAAAGGCGCTTGGGCGATATCGACGATGGCGCGCTGGTGCAGGCACTTAAGAACCTGCTGGGCTGGGATGCGCAACAATCGCTCGATCGGCTGGCCCCAGCCAGCTTTACCTCGCCCGCTGGGACCACTCACGCCATTGATTATGGGGCCGAGGCCGGGCCAACAGTGGAGCTGCGCGTACAGGCGTTATTCGGCTTGGCAGATCACCCCGTCATTGGGCCAGACCGCACCCCGCTGGTTCTCTCGCTCACCTCGCCCGCTGGTCGGCCCATTCAAACCACGCGCTACTTGCCCGGCTTTTGGGCGGGCAGCTGGCGTGATGTCGCAAAAGAGATGCGGGGCGCTTATCCCAAACATAATTGGCCCGATGACCCTGCCTCTGCCACGGCCAGCCTAAAGACCAAGAAGGCGCAGGCGCGGGGCTGACCAACCGCAGGCGATGATTTCCGCTTGATTGCCAAGCGCTCTTGGACGAAAGGGCGGCCATGACTCAGGCACGCATCCTTCAAAAAGCAAAAAACGCCATGCAATCGGGCCGCTATGGCACGGGCAGCTGGGTTTTGGAATTTGAACGCCAAGATGCACAGCGGGCAGACCCCCTGATGGGCTGGGCCGGATCACGCGACACACAGACTCAAGTCACACTCAGCTTCCCAACGCTGGACGCGGCCAAGGCCTATGCCGAAAAGCACGGCCTGACCTATCATGTCGTGCCCGCGGCTCCCCGTGTGCTGAAGCTGCAATCTTACGCGGATAATTTCCGCTAAGCCTTAGGCCCAAAGCTGGGCGCCAAGCAGCGCCACCAGCTTTGCATCCATGGCACAGCCTTCGGCCCGTTTGGTGGCCATGAAAGCAGCCACCTCGGCCAAGGGCACGCGGTGGACGACGATGTTTTCATCCCCCACGCCGCCGCCCGTGCCAACCTTCTCAAGCCCTTGTGCGCGCACGAGGAAAAAGCTTTCGCTCACCATGCCGGGCGATGAATAAAATTCCCCCAGCATCGTTACGCGTGCGGGGCGATAGCCCGTTTCTTCTTCCAGTTCGCGCCCAGCGGCGGCTTCCACTGCCTCGCCCGCAGTTTCATCCCCGACCAGCCCGGCGGGCAGTTCAAGGCAGGTCGTGCCCAATGGCACGCGAAATTGCTCAACCAGTAAGACATGCCCATCTTCTACCGCCAAAATAACTGCAGCCTTAATGCCGCGCGCGCGCGACACATATTCCCATTTGCCGCGTGTTTTGGCCGTAATGAACTGGCCCTGCCAGACAATCGCTTCGGCAGTCTCGTTGTCAGTCATCAACGTCCCTTATAGTTCGATCAGCCGGTCGGGCAGCTCATTCACATCATCTGCTGCACGGGGCAAATGCTGGTGCAGCACGGCCCCAATATCCCCAATGGCCGCAATCAGCCCATCGGCCAGATGGCCCTTGCGCACCTCTGCCAACAAGTCAGCCATGGCAACACCCCAAACATCATCTTCCACACGGCCATGAATGGCTGCATCCGCGATAATTTCGGCACGCCGTTCCGCCAGCGAAAGGTAGAGGAGAATGCCTGTCCGGCCTGTCGTCCGCCGGTCCGTCCCCAAGTGGAAAGCCTGCAACGCCCGTGCCCGCACCCGGCGCATCCGTATCGTTTTTGGGACCAACGCAATCCGCAAGGGCTGCCACAGCAGCAGCAACCACGTGCCCGCAAATTTCAGCGTGGCAATGGTCAACGCCAATTCCAAAACGGCACGTGGCGTCCAATCAATTGCCCAGCGGCCCAGTACAGCATCTACCAGGCCCAAATAGAAATCGGGAAATACAGCAATAAAGCCCAGCGCAAACAGAGCGATGGCAATTGACCACCACAGCGCAATATCCGCATAGCTATCTGATTGGCGGGCCAGAATAGGCACAATCTCGCCGCTAGTGCCGCTTTCCGCTGCATGGACAGCCGCTTTGATGCGCGCCTGATCTTGCTCTGAAAGGCGTGTGACGTCCGCCATTACCATCCTCCCGAAGCGCCGCCGCCGCCAAAGCTGCCGCCGCCGCCTGAAAATCCGCCAAAGCCCCCGCCAGAGCCACCGCCCCAGCCGCCGCGACTGCTGCCCCAATCGCCCGGGCCCCAAATAACAATTGGCCCGCGGCCATAGCGCCTGCCGCGCCGCCCGCTGAACATGGCGGGCAAAACAAGGAAAATCAGAATGAACAGCCAAAAGAGGAGCGCGAAGGGAATGCCCCCGCGCTGCGGCTCAGCCTGGTCCTTCTCGGCGGCCTGCATCCGTGCCGCTGCTTCTTCTGGCGGCAATTGCAATTGCTGGATGACCGCATCGGCACCCGCATTAATCCCGCCGAGATAATCCCCGGCCTTAAAGCGCGGGACAATGGCCGTATTGATGATGACACTGGAATAGGCATCGGTCAGCACCGGCTCTAGCCCATAGCCCACTTCAATCCGCACCTTGCGATCCTTGGGCGCGACAATCAGCACCACACCGTCATTGCGGTCCTTGTTCCCCACCCCCCAAGTGCGGCCCAATTTATAACCATAGTCCTCAATGGGATAGCCCTGCAGATCAGCAATGGTAGCGACAACAAATTGCCGCCCCGTTTGCTTTTCAAAACCAGCGAGCTTGGCATCCAATGCCTGTTCAGCCTTGGGGTCGAGCAGATTGGCGGCGTCAACAACGCGCGTGCCATTGGCCGCCGGAAAAGTCTGCGCCGCAACAGGCGCGCCTAGGGCCAGCAGCACGCCCGTTATAACGGCAAGAAGCGCACGCATCAGCCGGCCTTTCTTCAGGGTGGCCCAGATCAGAATTTCACTTGCGGGGCTTGATCCGCATTGGGGGAAACCGCCTGATAAGGCTGCATGGGTTGCGCCCCATAAATTAGCTTCGCACCCACGACCGAGGGGAAGGTCCGGATTGTGGTGTTATAGGCCTGAACCGCCTCATTATAATCCTTGATGGAAATGTTGATACGGTTTTCCGTCCCTTCCAATTGCGATTGGAGCGCCAAGAAATTCTGGTCAGATTTCAGTTGAGGATAGGCTTCGACTGAAACAAGCAAGCGCCCAAGATTGGCCGTCAGCTGGCCTTGCGCCTGCTGGAAGCGCTGCACCTTGGCCGGATCCGTCAAATCGCCGGCATTGAGCTTAACGGACGTTGCCTGTGCGCGGGCCTGCGTCACTTGCACGAGCACGGCTTGTTCTTGCTTGGCAAAGCCCTTCACGGTCTCAACCAAATTCGGGATCAGATCAGCCCGGCGCTGATAATCCGCCTGCACATTCGCCCATTTGGCCTTCGCATTTTCTTCCGCCGTGGGCACACTGTTGATGCCACAGCCCGACAGCGCAACCAGCGCAGGCACAAGAGCCAGGCTCAAACGGGAAAAAGCACGGGTCATGATCGGCAAACCTTTCAAGCGAACAGATGGGTGAGAAGATAAGCACGCCACCCGGCCTGCGCAATGACCCATGGATAAACGCTTAGGCTGTATCGCTTAACCGTCGCGCGCGGCGCGGAACTGGGCCAAGCCCTGTGCCAGATCTGCTATCAAATCGTCTGGATTCTCCAGCCCAATGCTTAAGCGAATGGCCGGGCCTTGTGCCTGCCATTGCGTCGCGGACCGATATTTTTCTGGATCAATGGGCAGTGCCAAACTCTCATATCCGCCCCAGCTATAGCCAATGCCAAAGAGCGTGAGGCTATCCACCATTGCTGCGCGGGCAGCCTTATTGCCACCGTTTAAGATGATCGAAAACAGCCCGCTGGCCCCGGTAAAGTCGCGCTGCCACAGGGCATGGCCGGGGTGGCTGGGCAGCGCCGGGTGCAGCACCAGCGCTACCTCTGGCTGAGCTTCCAGCCAGTGCGCAATCTGCAGCGCGCTCGCCTGATGTTGCGCCATCCGCAATGACAGCGTGCGCAAGCCACGCAGCATCAGATAACAATCATCTGCGCTCACAAATTGGCCATGGAGTTGCGCCATGCGCCGCAGCGCAGGCCAGCTCTGCGCAGTGGCAGTCACCGCCCCCATCATCACATCGCTATGGCCACCCAGATATTTGGTGGCCGCCGTCATCACTAAGTCCACGCCTTTATCCAGCGCGGTGAAATAGAGTGGCGAGGCCCATGTATTGTCCATCACCGTCTTCGCGCCATGGGCTTTTGCAACGGCGACAATCGCGGGCACATCTTGCACCTCAAACGTCAGGCTGCCGGGCGATTCCAGAAAAATGGCGCGCGTATTGGGGCGCATTACAGAGGCAATTTCTGCGCCCAAAGTCGGGTCATAATAGCTGGTTTCAACGCCCCAATCTTTCAGAAACCCCTCGCAGAAATTGCGCGTGGGATCATAAGCGGAATCCACCATCAGCAAATGATCGCCGGGCTTCAGGATGGACAGCAACGCCCCCGCAATGGCCGCAACACCAGACGGATAGAGCATCGTGCCCGCAGCACCCGGCTCCATCTCCGTAATGGCCTCAGCCAGTGCCCATTGCGTTGGTGTGCCGCGCCGACCGTAAAACAAATCTCCATCGCGATTGGTGGTCCAGCCGCGCTCCAGATGTGCCACATCATCATATAAAATCGTCGATGCCCGCCAGACAGGCGGATTAACAATACCACCCTTGCTGGGGCCAAGCCCCGTCCATTCCGCACGGCGGCCCGCATGAGTGAGCCGGGTTTCTTGTTTCGTCTTTGGTGTCTTGGCCATGCTCTGCGTCTAGCGGAGACGAGCCTGTCTGTCGAATATCAGCGTGCGGGGCCCAGTGCCTTGGGCGTGTCCGGATCACTGCCCCAATCCGACCAGCTGCCATCATAGAGCGCGACATCTTCCTTGCCCAAAAGATGCGCACCAAAGACAAGGCTGGCTGCTGTCAGGCCTGATCCACAGCTGGCGACCAGCGGGCGCGCCAGATCAATCCCTGCACTTTCAAAGGCCGCTTTCAGCGCATCGCCCTGCTTCCACGTGCCATCGGGATTGAACATCTGGCCAAAGGGCAGATTAAAGCTGCCGGGAATATGCCCGCTGGCCACTTGGGGGCGCGGATCACTCTCTTCGCCCGTAAATCGCGCCGCACCGCGGGCATCCAGAATCTGTTCGGCCCTGCTGTCCAAATTAGCGAGAATTTGGGCCTTATCACGCACGACCTTGGCATTTTTCCAGACCGTAAAATGCCGGTGGCGAATGTGTGGCTTGCCGCTTTCAACAGGGCGGCCTTCGGCCTGCCATTTGGCAAAGCCTCCATCCAAAATGGCAACACCATGCGCCCCAAAAACTTGGGAGAGCATCCACCAAGCACGCGCCGCGCTTTTATAAGGGCTGTTGTCATACAGGACGATGCGGCTGCCATCGCCAAGGCCTAAGGATTGCATCCGGCTGGCGAATTTTTCGGGGCTGGGGAGCATCATCGGCAGGCTGGCACTGGGATCCACAATCTCGCCCAGATCCATAAAGACGGCGCCGGGGATATGTGCCGCCTCATATTCAGCAGCTGGAGTGCGCTGATCGCCGGCCAGAACATAAGTGGCATCCACCACGCGCAGATCAGACGCGCCCAGTTCGGCGGCCAACCAATCCGTACTGACAAGCGAGTCCATGGGCATTCTCCTTAGGCGTTAAACGCACAGGCTATACCGCTGGGTCCCGCGCGTCGAGCCTTGCCAGATGGGCAGCGGCGGTCGCCTTTAATGCCCGGCGTTGATCCTCAGCCATTTTGTCCCACGTGCGATAGGCCATACCAATACGCGGATTATTGGCCAGCTTGTCGCGATTGCGATCCATAAAATCCCAATAGAGCGCATTCATAGGGCAGGCCTTAGGCCCCGTTTTGACGCGCACATCATAAGCGCAGCCGCGGCAATAATCAGACATGCGATCAATATAAGCGCCCGAGGCGGCATAGGGTTTGGAAGCCATGATCCCGCCATCGCCAAATTGGCTCATGCCCAGCGTATTGGGCAGCTCCACCCATTCAAACGCATCGACATAAATAGCGAGATACCAAAGATGCACTTCATGCGGATCAATGCCCGCCAGCATGGCATAATTGCCTGTGACCATCAGCCGCTGGATATGGTGTGCATAGCCCAAGTCCAGCGTCTGGCCGATTGCATCGGCAAGGCAGGCCATCTGGGTTTTGCCGCTCCAGTAAAAGTCGGGCAACGCGCGTTTCGCCTCCAGAAAATTCCGCTTCGCATAATTAGGCCCGGCCCAATCATAGAGACCGCGCACATAATCACGCCACCCAATGATCTGGCGGATAAAGCCCTCGGCAGCGTTTAAAGGCGCACGGCCTGCTGTCCATTCCGCTTCCACTGCACGGCATAGATCAAGCGGATTGAGCAGGCCAATATTGAGATAGGGCGAAAGGAAGCTGTGCCAGAGCAACGGCTGGCCAGAGACCATGGCGTCTTGATAATCCCCAAAGCTGGGCAGCGCCTCTTTCAAAAAACGCGTCGCCTCTGCCTCGGCCCCTTCCGGTGTGACGGCCATGTCAAAGCCATCCAGACTGCCGGGATGGTCAGCAAAGCGATCTGCCACCAGCGCCAACACATCCTGCGTGATGGCATCGGGCGACGTGCCTTGGCGGCGGGGAATGAACAGGCCTGCCTCTGCGGGCTTCCTATTCTCCGCATCATAATTCCATTGCCCGCCAGCGGGTTGATCCCCCTCCATTAACAACCCCGTCAGCCGCCGCATGTCGCGGTAGAAATATTCCATCCGCAGTTGCTTTCGCCCGGCCGCCCAATTGGCGAAAAAGCCGGGCGGGGCAATGAAACGCGTATCGGGGCAAATCTCAACGGGCAGGCCAAGCGCCGTTTCCCAATGGGCCATGTCTTCGCGCACCCGCCATTCGCCAGCCTCCGTCACGCGGATACGGCTGGGCTGGTGGCGCTGCACTGCGCGGGCAAGTTCGGCAGAAAAGCTGCCCTGATTTTCAGGGTCATCAAGCTTTATGTAATCTACGTGCCAGCCTGCAGCGCGGAGCCGCTCTGCATGATGCCGCATGGCAGACAGGATGAAGGCAATTTTGCGCTTATGGTGGCGGACATAGCCTGTCTCTTCCGCCACCTCCATCATCAGGATGCGCGCGTTAGCCGGGTCAACGCCCTGAAGCGAAGACACCCCCAACGAAAGCTGGTCCCCCAGCACTGGGATTAATATGGTCATTGGGGCCAACCTAGCGTAAAGGCGCGGGCATGACACTTAAGCATCTCGGTCAGGTCAGCGCGCTTCCGGCAAGCCCCGATGAAGCCGTGCTCGATTATCCGGCCAACCCACGGCCGGGCTCGCCCTATTTGGTGCGCTTTGTTGCGCCTGAATTCACCTCGCTCTGCCCGGTGACGGGCCAGCCCGATTTCGCGCATATCGTGATTGATTATGTGCCGGGCGATACCATCGTCGAATCGAAGTCGCTGAAGCTCTTCCTGGGCTCCTTCCGCAACCATGCGGGCTTTCATGAAGATTGCACGGTGGGCATTGGCCAGCGGCTGTTCACCGAGATGAAGCCCCTCTGGCTGCGCATTGGTGGCTATTGGTATCCGCGTGGCGGCATTCCCATTGATGTCTTCTGGCAATCCGGCGCGCCGCCCAAGGATGTCTGGATTCCAGAGCAAGACGTGCCCAGCTATCGCGGCCGGGGCTAAGCCCCAGCCTGCGATGCAGGATTACGCCGCCTGAAACCGAATCGGCAGGCGCTTTAATCCGCCCACAAAGATGGATTCGGCGCGGGCAGGCTCTCCGGCCAGTTCCACCGATTTGAGGCGGGGCAGCAATTCTTCCATCAAAATCCGCATTTCCATCCGCGCCAAATGCTGGCCCAAACAGACATGCCCACCAAAGCCAAAGGCAATTTGGTTATTGGGTGTGCGGTCTGGGTTGAAGGTCATCGGGTCGGGGAAGACTGCCTCATCACGATTGCCCGAGATATAGCAGAGCATGAGCCAATCCCCAGCTTTGATTTTCTGGCCGCCCAACTCCGTATCTTCGGTCGCAGAGCGCATGAAATGCTGCACCGGGGTCGTCCAGCGTATGGCCTCTTCAATCAGCCCGGCCTTATCCACTTCGGCCGCGCGATAGCGTTCAAACAGCGCAGGGTTGCGCGCCAGTTCCATCATCGCCCCAGCTGTCGACGCGGACGTGGTGTCATGCCCGGCCGTCGCCACAATGATGTAATAACCATTCAGCTCGCGATCCGGGATCGGTGCGCCATTGACGCTGGCATTGGCCAGAACGGTTGCCACATCTTCCTTGGGGTTCTGCCGACGATCCTCCGTCAGCGCTTTGAAGTAAGTTTCGAAATCCGCGATCACAAATTGCAGCATTTGCAAGGCTTGCATGGGATCCGTCACTTCGGCGCGGGCGCGGTTCAATTCTGGGTCGGTGGAGCCGAACAGCTGCTGCGTCAGCATCAACATGCGCGGCTCATCTTCGCGCGGCACGCCCAAAATATTCATCACAACACGCAAGGGATAATGCAGCGCGACATCGGTTGCGAAATCACATTCCCCGCCCAGCGAGAGCATATGATCGACTGTTTCGCGGGCAATTTCGCGAATCCGGTCTTCCAGCGTCCGCAGATTTTTCGGCATGAACCATGTCTGGGTGAGCAGACGATATTTCATATGGTCCGGCGCATCCATTTGAACGAGCGAGCGGATCAAATGCCCATCGGGAAATTGGGTGCGCACCGCCTGGTCAATTAGGCTTTGCGTCAATGTGGTTTGCCGGATGCCCGAGGCGAACAGCTTATTATTGCGGCTCACCTCCATGATGTCGGCATGGCGGGTCACGGCCCAAAAAGGGTCAAATCCCGGCACATTTGCGATGGCGAGCGGCGCATTGGCCCGCGCCCAAGCAAATTTCTCATTCAGGCCCTGCCATTCGCCATAGGCTTTGGGCTCTGTCAGCGCGCTGGCAATGTCGGCAGGCAAATTGGGGGCGTCTGACATATCACTCTCCTTTGGTCTTTGATGCGAAGGTGAAGAGAAATGCGTTGCAAATCAAGACGCGTTATTGGGTACCCTCCATGTCTTTGCAAAGTGAAAATCAACCGAAAGCCTTGCCCTAGCGCCCAAGCCGGACTAGACGGACAGCCAAGGTTCCGGCCGCTCCGTAAGGGGCGGCCCTCATTATTTTGGGAGAATCCTCCGTGGCCCAGCCCCTTATGCCCCATGCAACGGCCGCATGGCTTGTCGACAATACGGCTCTGACCTTTGAACAGATCGCGCGTTTCTGCGGCCTGCACATCCTTGAAGTTCAAGCCATTGCAGATGAAACCTCGGGCACCAAGCTGATGGGGCGTGACCCCGTTCGTGCCGGTGAACTGACCATGGCTGAAATTGAAAAGGGCCAGGCCGACGCCAATTATGATCTGGTGATGATCAAGGCGCCCGAAGCCCCCACCCGCACCAAGGGCCCGCGCTATACCCCCGTGTCGAAGCGTCAGGACAAGCCCGATGGCGTGGCATGGCTGATCCGCAATCACCCAGAATTGTCTGATGGCCAAATTGGCAAGCTGATTGGCACAACGCGCACCACGATTCAGGCCATTCGTGAGCGGACCCACTGGAACATTGCTGACATTACGCCGAAAGACCCAGTTGCTCTTGGCCTGTGTTCACAGCGGGAACTGGACGCCACAGTGGCTAAGGCTGCTAAGATGAAGGGCATTAAGGCGGCAGAAGATACCCGCCTTGAAGGCGATCGTGCAGCCCTGATTGAAGAATTGCGCGCGGAACGCGATGCCGCCGCCAAGGCCGCTGAAGCGGCCGCCGCGCAGGCGGAGGCCGAACTGGGTGGCGACACAAACGCCTGACGCGGATACACCCGATGCCTCGCTGACGGCCGATGAAAGTTTCACGGCCACCAGCAGTGCTGGGCTGACCTATCCCTGGGGCGATTTTGCGCCGGGGCAGGGTCAAGTGCATCGGATTGCTGAAGGGATTAGCTGGGCCCGTATTCCGATGCCCGGCTCTTTGGGCCATATTAACAGCTGGCTGTTGGACGATGAGGACGCGGCCGGCGCTGGCTATGCCGTCGTTGATGCTGGCATGCTGCTGAAAGAATGCAGCGATGCGTGGAAAGCCCTGTTCGCAGGCGATTTGGCCGACCTGCGCGTCACCCGCGTGTTGGGGACGCATCTCCACCCCGATCATATTGGCCTTGCCGGATGGCTGTGCAAACGCTTTGAGACTGAGCTGTGGATGACGCGTGGCGAATGGCTGACCGCGCGGATGCTGATCACTGATGTACGCGATGATGTGCCGCCAGCCTATATCGCAATGCAACGCGCCGCGGGTTGGGGGGATGATGTGCTGGCTGAAATGGGCGCCCGAGGCTGGGGCCGTTTTGGCAAAATGGTGTTTGAAATGCCCCTCAGCTTTCGCCGGATGCAGGCGGGCGATGTGCTGGAAATGGGCAAGCACCGCTGGGACGTAGTGATCGGCTCTGGCCATAGCCCGGAACATGCCTGTTTGTTGAACGCCCAATCCGGCGTGCTGGTTTCAGGCGACCAAGTCTTGCCGCGGATTAGCTCTAACGTCTCTGTGCATTTGTCTGAGCCAGATGCCGATCCACTGGGCGAATGGCTCGACTCAATTGATCGACTATTGGGTCTGCCCGGTGATCTGCTGGTCTGCCCCGCGCATGGTGAGCCGTTTAAGGGCCTGCACACGCGTTTGCGCGCGCTGCGCGATGAGCATCACCGCCGTTTGGATGATGTCCATGCCAAGCTGAAGGAAACGCCGCTGCGTGCGGTGGATTGTTTCCCTCTGCTCTTCAACCGTCCCATTGGCGGCCATAACCGCGATCTTGCGACAGGCGAGGCCATTGCGCATTTGAACCGCCTAATGGCGGATGGCCGCGCCCAGCGTACGCTGACAGATGGCGTGTATTGGTATCAGGCTGCCTAAGCTGCCAAGCGTGCTTAGTCGAGGCGAATGGTTTTGAGCCACGCCTTAACGCTGGGGCCAATATCAGGCCGGGCAAGCGCAAGCGCGATATTGGCCGTAATGAAGCCCGCTTTGTCCCCACAATCATAGCGGTCGCCATCAAAGGTGACGGCATGAAATGGTTGTTTGCCAATCATCTGCGCCATCGCATCCGTCAGCTGAATTTCACCGCCTGCGCCTTTTTCTTGCGCTTCCAAAATCCGCATCACTTCGGGCTGAAGGATATACCGGCCTGAAATGATAAGGTTGGACGGAGCGTCTTCCACCTTGGGCTTTTCCACCAGCCCTTTGACTTCAGTGATTTTGCCCTGCGCGGTGCCTGGCGCAATGACGCCATAGCTCGACACTTTATCCTTGGGCACTTCCAGCACTGAGATGAGATTACCGCCCACTTGCTGATAGGCATCCATCATCTGCTTCATGCAGCCGGGGGAACCGACCATGAATTCATCGGGCAGAAAAATGGCAAAGGGCTCATCGCCAATAATGTCGCGTGCGCACCAAATGGCATGGCCCAGCCCTAAAGGCTCTTGCTGACGCACATAGGCGCAATTTCCCGGGCCAAGCCGCGTGGGTTCCAGCACCGACAGGTCTTTGCCGCGATCGCTCATGGTGCGTTCCAGCTCAAAGGCAATGTCGAAATGGTCTTCAATTGCGCTCTTGCCGCGTCCTGTGACGAAGATCATCTGTTCAATGCCCGCTTCGCGCGCCTCATCCACGGCATATTGAATCAACGGACGATCAACGACGGGTAGCATTTCCTTTGGCATCGCCTTGGTGGCAGGCAAGAAACGCGTGCCCAGCCCGGCTACGGGAAATACCGCTTTTCTGACTTTTTGCATAAAACCCCTCGACACAGTCGTTTCGCCTTTAACAGCGCGGCTCATGGGAGGGGAAGCCTTGACACAGATTTAATCGAGAGCATGATAGAACAAATGGTGAACATGATTGATTCGTATCCTTCGCTTGCTCGGCTTAAACGCCAGATAGAGGCACTTGCTCCCTCCGCGTGGCGAGACCCACGGGGCCGGGTGTCTTTTGGGCTCGATCACATGGATGCCCGGCTGGACGGTGGGCTGGCACGCGGGGCAGTGCATGAGGTGCTGCCCCAGGCCGAAGGCGATTGGCCAAGCGCCTCAGCTTTTGCACTGATAATTGCCCGGCGCGCTGCAGAGGCTGCGGGCAAAATCCTCTGGATCTCTAGCGATGCCCAACGGCGACGCTATGGCGCGCCTTATGGCCCTGGCCTTGCCGATTTGGGGCTGAACCCAGACCAGATTTTGCTGGTGCACGCCCCAGATGATCTGGCGTGTCTAAAGGCTGCGTCCGATAGCTTGGCCTGTACCGGACTGGCGGCCTTAATCTTGGATATGGGGGCCACCCAGCGACTGGACCTGACAGCCAGCCGTCGCTTGGCGCTGGCGGCCGAGCGATCCGGCGTCACAGCCCTGCTGCTCCGCCCGCCTGCCAGCATTCTCGCCAGTGCCGCAGCCTCGCGCTGGCAAGTGGCTGCCGCCCCGTCTGTGCCCTTGCCGGGCCATGCGCCGGGCCGCCTAACGCTGTCTGTCGCGCTGCTGCGGCACCGAGGTGGAGCAACGCCTTTTGACATGGTGGTGGAGTGGAACAATGAGTATAAACGAGTCTGCGAACCGGCGGTATTGCGCGATCTTCCTACCTCTTCTCAGCGCCGACACATGGTTGCGTAATCACCCGGGCCAATTGGGCCCACGTGCCTTTGTGGCGCGCGATAAGGGCGCTATGCGCATCATGGCCGTGGATGAAATTGCCGAGGCCCTAGCTATCGGACCGGGCATGGCGCTGGCCGATGCCCGCGCGCGCCTGCCCGACCTGCAAACCACGCCTTATGATGCCGCAGGCGATGCTCGCTGGCTAGAAGAGGTGGCTGATAGCTGTGATCGTTTCACGCCTTCAGTGGCGCTAGACCCGCCTGATGGGTTGATTTTGGATATTACAGGCTGCGCGCATTTATGGGGTGGCGAGGCCGGATTGATGAGCGCGCTGGCCGCCCATCTTGTGCAATTGGGGCTAACTTTGCGGCTGGCACTTGCCGAAACGCCCGATAAAGCTCGGGCGCTGGCGCGGCATGGCGGCGAAATGCTGCGTGTGGGGCGTAAAATTTCCCCGCGCACTCTGAACGAAGCAGGCCTTGGCTATCAACCCCAGCCTGAACAGGCAGCGGCGCCCAGCACGCGCGCTACACCGCTGGACGTGTTGGATCTGTCTGTCGATGCCCTGGGCCTAGCAGAAGACAAGATCACGGCCTTGCGCCGGGCGGGCTTAAGAACATTGGGCGATCTGGCGATGCGCCCACGCGCGCCGCTGGCTGCACGTTTTGGCCAAGAGGCTGTGGCCCGACTGGCGCGTATTTTGGGGGAGGAAGATGCCCGCATCACTCCACGCCGCGTGCCCCCTGACATTTCTGTCACGCAGCGCTTTGCCGAACCTGTGGGGCATAGCGACATACTGCGCGTCACCTTGCATGGGTTGGCCGGCGAGGCCGCCCAGCAACTGGCCCAACGTGGCCAAGGGGCACGCGCCTTCCTGCTCATGCTGTTTCGCAGTGATGGCCATGTGCAGAGGCTGGCCATTGCGACAGGCCAAGCCACGCGTGATCCCGACCTTGTCTTGCGGTTGTTTCAAGAACGCATTGAAACTTTGGCAGATCCACTCGATCCGGGCTTTGGCTATGATCTCATCCGCCTCGACATTTCAGAAACAGAAGCACTGGGCGCAGACCAGCTGGGGCTGACGGGCAAAGACAGCCCGGCCCGCGCTGTTGGCCTTCTGACAGATCGGCTGAGCGTGCGATTGGGGGCAGAGCGCGTCCGCCGCTTTGCAGCTGCCGATAGCCATATCCCTGAATGTGCGGGCTTTACGGTGCCTGTGGCGCGGCCTGTGCTGCCACTGGCTGATCCTAGCGGCACTTTAGAAGCTGGCGAGCCGCCCTTGCGTCCTGTGCACTTGATGGACCCGCCGCAAATTGTGCAGGTGATTGCCGAAGTGCCCGATGGCCCGCCACGACGCTTTCGCTGGCGGCGGCAAGTACATGACATCACCGCCTATGAAGGGCCGGAGCGCCTGTCTGCTGAATGGTGGAAGCGCCGTGATGGGGCTGGGCTAACACGCGATTATTATCGCGTGGAAGATAGCGAGGGGCGCCGCTTCTGGCTGTTCCGCCACGGGCTTTATGGCCGGGAAAAGGACAAGCCCGATTGGTATCTGCATGGCCTATTTGGATGAAGGCTATGCCGAATTGGCGGCCGCCACGCATTTTTCCTTTTTGCGCGGCGCCTCTTCCCCGGCAGCCATGGTCACACGCGCCTTGGAATTGGGGCTGGCCGGGCTGGGCATTGCCGACCGGAATAGCGTTGCCGGCGTGGTGCGCGCGTGGCGCGCCTTGCGTGATCTGCGCGAAGGCGGCGAGACACGCCCCTTTCAGCTTGTGGTGGGCGCGCGTCTCGTCTTTGCCGATGGCACGCCAGATATTCTTGCTTATCCCACCAATCGGCAGGGCTGGGGGCGGCTGACCCGGCTGCTCAGCACGGGCAATTTGCGCACCACCAAAGGCGATTGCCAGCTCTATTTTGGCGATCTGGCAGAGGCCTGTGCCGATATGGTGTTGATCCTGCTGCCCGATGCAACACCCCAGCGCATTGGTGATATAGCACCTGCGCCTTTGTTGCTCGCCGGGTCTGGCCCACCCGATTTGGCTGTCCTCGCACGGTTCTTGCGTCATCGCACGCCGCATATTTGGATTGGCGCGGCGCTGCATCGGCGCGGGCGGGATAAGCGGCATCTGGCTGGTTTAAAGTCACTCTCCGCGCGCAGCGGTGTGCCCCTGCTCGCCGTGAATGACGCGCTTTATGCCGCCCCCGAAGACCGGCCCTTGCAAGAGATTCTTACCTGCATTCGCACAGGCACGCGCATTGACCAAGCAGGCCGTTTGCTCGCCGCTAATGCTGAGCGGCATTTGAAAAGTGCGGCACAAATGGCGCGGCTCTTTGCGGATGCCCCCGAAGCATTGGCGCAAAGCCGGCATGTGCTGGATGCCATTCGCTTTGATCTTAGCCATTTGGCCTATGAATATCCGCATGAGCCCGTGCCCCCCGGTTATAGCCCGCAGGCGTGGCTGGCCGAATTGGTGGCGCAAAAGGCGCAGGCCCGCTGGCCCGACGGCGTGCCGAAAGATGTGCAAGCCCTGCTGGACGAAGAGCTGCAGATTATCGGTAAGCTCAACTATGCGGCCTATTTTCTGACAGTGCATGATATTGTGCAATTTGCCCAAAGCCGGGGCATTTTATGCCAAGGCCGCGGCTCTGCTGCCAATTCAGCCGTGTGCTTTGTGCTGGGGATTACCGCAGTCGACCCAGCGCGCCACAAGCTCCTGTTCTCGCGCTTCATTTCCGAAGAACGACGCGAGCCACCCGATATTGATGTCGATTTTGAGCATGAGCGCCGCGAAGAAGTGATGCAGTATATTTATGCACGCTATGGCCGCCACCGTGCGGGCATTGTGGCAACGGTGATCCAATATCGTCCGCGCAGCGCGGTGCGCGAGGTGGGCAAGGCCTTGGGGCTGACGGAGGATGTGACCCAGCGCCTATCCTCCACCATCTGGGGCAGCCATGCCTCAAAAATCGACGCCCGCCGATTTGAAGAAACGGGCTTTGATCCTGACAATCCTGAAATTGCCCGGCTCAACCATTTTGTGCAGCAGATTTTAGGATTTCCCCGCCATTTATCACAGCATGTTGGCGGCTTTGTGCTGGCTGAGGATCGGCTGGATGAAACAGTGCCTGTGCATAATGCCGCCATGCCCGGCCGCACCTTCATTGAATGGGATAAGGACGATATTGATGCCTTGGGGCTGATGAAAGTGGATGTGCTGGCATTGGGCATGCTGAGCTGCATTCGCAAAGCCTTTGTGATGATGGAGGATCTGCGCGCCGCCCAAGGCATAGCGGCCCCACCGCTTTCGCTATCCACACTGCCGGACGAAGATGAGGGCGTGTTTGATATGCTGTGCCGAGGCGATAGCATTGGCGTGTTTCAAGTCGAAAGCCGCGCGCAAATGAACATGCTGCCGCGCATGCGCCCACGCTGTTTTTATGATCTGGCGATCCAGGTGGCGATTGTCCGGCCCGGCCCCATTCAAGGCGATATGGTCCACCCTTATTTGCGGCGACGACAAGGACGCGAGGCGGTGGACTTTCCGTCGCCTGCCGCGCCGCATGATCCCCATGAACTGCGCGATGTGCTGGGCAAGACATTGGGCGTTCCGCTCTTTCAAGAACAAGCGATGAAGCTGGCGATTGTTGCGGCCAATTTCACGCCCGGTGAGGCCAATCAATTGCGCCGCGCCATGGCAACTTTTCGCAATCTCGGCACGATCAACGCCTTTCGAGACAAGCTGGTCAACGGCATGGTCGCGCGCGGCTATGACGCTGATTTTGCCGAACGCTGTTTTCGCCAGATTGAAGGCTTTGGATCTTATGGCTTTCCCGAAAGCCATGCGATTGCCTTTGCCCGGCTGGTCTGGGTGTCCGCGTACATCAAGCATCATGCCCCTGCGGTTTTTGCCGCCGCGCTTTTAAATTCCCAACCCATGGGCTTTTATGCGCCTGCCCAAATCATCCGCGATGCGCGCGACCATGGCGTGCCTGTGCACCCTGTGGATGTGAATGCAAGTGCGTGGGACAATCAGGTTTTTTTGGACCAAGGCACGCCGCATCTGCGGCTGGGCTTTCGGCAGATCACAGGCTTTCGGGAAGATTGGGCAGCCGCCATTGTTGCCGCCCGGCCTTTTACCAGCTTGGAAGATATGGCCCGGCGTGCGCAACTGCCGCCGCGCGCAGTGCAGTTGCTGGCCGATGCCGATGCCTGTGGGTCGCTTCACCTTGGTCGTCGCGCGGCCTTATGGGAGGCACGCCGAATTCCGGGGGCGGAACTGCCGCTCTTTGCCGCGGCCCAAGCGCGGGAATTGGCCGCAGAACCAGATATGGCTTTGCCTGATATGGGCTTGGGGGAAGATGTAGCCGCTGATTATCAAATGCTGCGCCTCTCGCTCAAAGCGCATCCTATGGCGGTGCTCCGCCCCGTTTTTGCAGCCGAAAAGATAGTGACGAGCCAAGCGCTGATGACGGCCAAAGCCGGCGCGCGCGTGAAGCTGGCGGGGCTAGTGCTGGTGCGCCAACGGCCCGGCAATGGCAAAGCGATTTTCATCACGCTGGAAGATGAAACAGGCGTTGCCAACATCATCCTCTGGGCGCGCAGCTTTGAAGCGCAACGTCGCGCGGTGATGGCAGCCCGGCTGATGGAAGTGCAAGGCGAGGTGCAGCGCAGCCCAGAAGGCATTATCCATCTGCTCGCGCATCGGATTATTGATCGCAATGCCGTGCTGGCGCATTTGTCTGACCAGCACCCTCTGACGTCCAGCATTGCCCGTGCAGATGAAGCGCTAAAGCCCATTTACCCGCGCATGGGCCATCCACGCGCTGTGCGCCTTTTGCCCAAATCACGCGATTTTCATTAAGTGAGGCGGGGCTGTTCGCGCTGGGCAATCCAATAAAGCGGCAGGCCCGCCAGCATTAGCAGAACACTAAGCCCGCTTGCTTCAAAACCTGCACCCCATAAGGCCCAAAGCCCATAAGCCAGCCCAGCCAGCGCCGTGGGGATCGCGATGCGCCGCTTCAGCGCAACCAGCGTGCACGCCAGGTACAGCCACAAAGTGACTGATGTGGTCAGCAGCGCCATGAACGTGAACAGCCCCGCCATGGATCGGCTGGAATTGGCCCAGACAAGCAGCGTCGCCAAGATGCTGGCCACCAGCACGGCCCGCACGGGCACGCCATTGCGCGCCGCCTTGGCAAACCAGCGCGGTATCAATTGGCGCTGGGCCATGTCATAGGGCAATTCCCCCTGCACCAAGATCCAGCCATTCACAGCCCCAATTGCGCTGATCGCGGCGAACAGCCCGACCAAGGCCGCCGGGCCAGCCGACCAGAAGGTCGCCACAAAAAGTTCAAACGGCGCATTGGAAACGGCCACGCGATCCGCCGGTAGCATGAGGGCAATGCCCGAACAGACAATCAGATAAATCACCCCGCACAGCAGCGCCCCCACCACTGTTGCGCGCGGCACATTGCGTGCTGGATTGGCAATGCGGCCAGAGGCAGCACAGGCCGCTTCAAACCCCACCATCGCCCATAACGTAATCGCAGCGGCTTGGTTGATGCGCGACCATGACAGGCCTTCTGCTGGAAAGGGGGTAATCGCAGCACTGCCTTGTTGGCCCAGCACCAAGGCAATCAGCAGGGCGACGACAATCAGCGGCAGCAATTTTAAAATGGTTGTGACCAGCTGAAAACGTCCGGCCGCCCGCGTGCCAATCAAATTGACCAGCGTCAGCAGCCAGATAACGCCCGTGGCCGACAAAGCCGGGTGCAGGCCCAGCACAGGCACAAAGCTGGACGCGTAAGACACAGCCCCAATGGAAATCGTGGCCGTCGCCGCCCACACAGAGACCCAATAGCTAAAGCCAATCAAAAAGCCTGAAACCGGCCCAAAGCTGCGGGCGACCAGTTCTGCCGGGCCAATTTGGCCAGGTTCAGCCGCTGTCAGCCGGGCAATGACATGCGCCAAGCACAAGGCACCAGCAATGGTCATCCCCCAGCCTGCCACGGCATTCCAGCCAAAGGGCGCAAGACTGGCAGGCAATAAGAACACGCCCGAGCCAATCATCCCGCCCGTGACAAGGGCAATGGACATCCAAAGCCCCAGCTTGGCGGGCCGATTATCCTCTAGCTCTGGCGGGGTATTGGGTGAGATTGGGGGGGCGGATGCGGCCATGATCCCCCATCCTGCCGAGACCCAGCCCAAGCCGCAAGCAAAGCCTTGCGAACTTGGGCCGGAGAAACGGTCTTAGAATTTCGAGCCGAGGCGCAAACCAATGGTCCGCGGCTGCACGGGCACGATGTTAACGCGGGTGCACTGGCCGCAATTGACGAAGCGAGACAATTCTCCCCGCTGGTCAAAGGCGTTGTTCAAGAACAACTCCGCTGTGAAGTTGCTCCAGTCATAGCCCAGTGTGAAATCCGCCGTGGTCGTGGCACGGATACGGCCCAAAATATCGGCATAGCTGGTGCGAATGTCCGAAATGGCCGAGCCTTGATAGGCGAGCGAGCCTTGGACATGCGCCTTGCCCGTGCCCAAATCATATTCATAGCGCGCAGTGGTGCTGGCCTTGAACTTGGGCGTGATGGGCAGACGCGTGCCTTGCGGTGCCGAAATGTCGGACCCGGCACAAGTCGGGCTGACATCAGATGCCCCTGAACACAGGTTCTGGCGCAGCTTGGCATTGGTGTAGGCCGCGGTTGCCGACAGCGAGAGGCCATTGGCCGCATTATAGCTCATATCCAGCTCGATCCCGCGGATACGCGCATTGGGACCATTCTGAATCTGCGTGAAGCTGTTTTCCCCCAAGAAGGAATATTGGAACGACGACCAATCCTGCCAATAAATGGCGCCATTCAGGCGCATCCGTGGCATGGGCGAAAGTTTCCAACCAAATTCATAATTGGTCAGGAAGTCTGACGCGTACGGCGGAATGCTGGCCCGACGGTTAATGCCACCGGGACGGAAACCACGTGACCATGTGGCATAGGCCAACATATCATCACTGGGTTTCCACGTCATCGTCAGGCGATGGAGAAAGCCCGTGTCCTTTGTGGCCTTGGGCACCACGCTGCCATTTTCTGGCGTGCCCAAATTGGTGCAGAAGGTGCCCGGAACAATCCCCGGCGCCAAAGCCGTGGTCTTGCCTTGCAGCTGTGCATCCCGCAGCGTGATGCCGCCCGTGGTATAACAGCCGGCAACGCCCGTCCGGCTGCTGCCTGCCGCGTTGGGCGGCGGGTTGTCGCTGCCGCCCTGCACATAGGCCGGATCGCGGCCAAAGCCGAAGAAGCCAATCAGGCTGTTGTCATATTTAAAGACACGGCCACCAGCAGTCAGCGTCAGCGTGGGGGCAACATCAAAAGAGGCTTCGCCAAAGGCAGCATAATCGCGGTCAACGCGATCTTGCAGCGTCAGCCACAAGGTGCCGGGACGGCCATTGACTGACAGCTTGGGCGCCAGATTATAAACCATATAATCTTGGAAAATCCGATTGCTCTGGCGCTGATAGAACAGGCCAGCTTGCACGCGCAGGCGGTTTTCCTGCGGTGAGGCAATGCGCAGTTCCTGGCTCATCTTTTTGAAGTGATCGCTGCCCGCAATATATTGGCGCGGGTCAATCGTCTTGCCGCTCGCATCTTGATAATAGAAGCAGCCTGCAAGGCCGCTGCAAATGAGCTGCCCATTGTCCGAATAATCGGCATAGAGCGCGTCATAGGCTTCCGCATAATCCGTATAGTCGCTGAACGACTTGGTCTTGCGATCCATATAGGCCCCAGCATAGGTCAGATCCCAATTGCCGATCTTGCCTTCAATGGTCATCGCCGCCTGAACGAAGCGGTCATTGCGATATTCATCAGAGAACCGGTTGATCTTCAAATCACCAACGCTGGCGTCATAGGCAAAGCTGCCCTTGTTCTTGCTCTTTTGGACGAGCAGAGACGGCGTTGCAGTCCAATTATCATCCAACTCAATCTTCAGCGCAGCACGGCCGCCAATGACATCCCGACGGTTCACGTCATCGCGCACATAAGGCGCATTGTTAACCTTGATGCCGGGTTCGTTGCCAGTGCGCGCACCAGCGCTGTTGACAATGGCCGGGCCCAGAAAGCTGCGGCTGGCAGCCACATTGTCAATATAGCCAGCGTCCTTTTGGTACCACCCCACGACACGCAGTGCCATGCGATCATTAAGCGGGGTGTTGACCATGGCTTCAAGCGTGCCGCCCATGCCGCCATGAGCAACGCTGTTTACCGACGCATCAACCCGGCCTTCAAATTTGCCAAGGTCAGGCTTGTTCGAAATGATGCGAATGGTGCCTGCCTGCGAAGACGCACCATACAGCGTACCTTGCGGGCCTGAGAGGGATTCAATGCGTGCCACGTCATAGACATGGACATCGAGCGTGCCGCCAATGGTGGTGACAGGCTGTTCATCCAGATAGACGCCGACAGACGGAAGCGAGCCGGAATGGTTGCCATCGCCGCCTGAGGCAACGCCGCGCATATAGACAGTGGTTGAGCCGGGCTGGGTGGTCTGGAATGCAACTGACGCCAACTGCTTGGTGTAGGAATTAAAGTCTGTGATGCCCAGCTGATCGAGCTTTTTGGTCGACAGCGCCTGAATGCTGATCGGAACGTTCTGAAGGCTTTCCTCGCGCTTTTGCGCGGTGACGATGATGTCGTCATTGGCGTCTTCAGCCGGCTCTTGTGCATAGGCAACGGCTGGAACAAGCATGGAACTGCCCAACAGAGCAGCAACCATCGCGCGATGCGAACGGACAAACAGCATAAAATCTCCCCTCAAACTGCTGCGCCAGACTGTACGCCTTATGACTCTCGGTCAATTGCTCTTGCAGCAAAACCTATGAAAAGGCGTGAATAAGCCATATGTCTAGTGCAGAAATACAACAGGTCGCGCAATTAAATTTCAGGAACCGCCGGATAATCAGCCAATACGGGGCCTAAGGCGGCTTCCAACTCGCCCAACCATGGTGCAAATTGAGTCCATTGATCCATGCCATCGCGGAAAATGGGGCGGCGCACTTGTTCTGAACTGGCCGTGCGCACCGCACGATCATTTTCCCAAAAGCGCAAACACGCCTCTTCAAATGACAGGCCCAGCGCATCAAGCAAGCGGCGAATTTCCTGATCACTCGCCTCAACCATATCCTCATGGAAGACGCGCACCACACGGCCCGGCAAAACGCGGTCCATATGCGCCATGAGGGCGACATAATCGCGATAATATAGCCCAATGTCACGAAGGCCATAAGTGAAGGATTGGCCACGCGCGAAATGTTGTTTGAAGTTGGAAAAACAGCACGCCATGGGATGACGCCGCGCATCAATGATCCGCGCCTTGGGCAGGATCAGGTGGATAAGCCCAACAAAAGCCCAGTTATTGGGCAGCTTATCAATGAAGAAGGGCCGATCTGTCTTGCGGACAATGCGCGTGCGCTCAACATAGCTTTCGCCCAGTGCCCGCACGTCATCTGCCGTGAGGCTGGCCAGCCGTTCCGGCCAATTTTGGGTTGAACCCAATTGAGCCGCAATGGCTGGCAGATCAGGCAATTCCATTGTGCCTTCGACTTGCGAATGCGAGGATAAAATCTGCTCAATCAGTGTCGATCCCGCGCGCGGCAAACCAAGAATGAACACTGGGTCGTCTGCCACACAGCCCCAGCACTGCCGGGCGGCGTAAAACTCTGGCGTGAAGGTTTGGCGCATTGCCGCAACCATCTGGCTGGTACTGTCGGCCTCATAGCCCAATTGCCGCGCGCGAATAGCATTGCCCGCCTGATAATGGCCAAAGGCGCGCTCCGCCTCGCGGCGATCCTCTATCGCCTTGCCCAGCGCAAAATGGAGATGGAGCCGATCCTCATCGCTAATGCCTGTAGCGGCCACACCCGCTTCCATCTGCGCCAAATCTTCCTCAGTGAAGCGCAGCGTTTTCATATTGGCAAGGCTCCACCACGCCTCACCAAAATGCGGAGCCAACGCAATGGCGCGGCGATAGGCCGCAATGCTTTCATCCGCCTGTCCAACAGTCTTCAGCACATGGCCATAGGACAGCCAAATCCGCGGATGTCCGTCAAACCGGTCCAGCACCATGCGATAGAGCGACAACGCCTCGTCATATTCGCCAATCCGGCCAAAAGCAGCTGCCTTTAAATTGGCGGACGAGAGGTTGTCAGGATCAATGGCAGACACTTGCTCCAGCTCGTCCAAGGCTTCAGCAACGCGGTTCTGCCGATAGAGGACAAGGGCTAGATTGGACCGCGCCGCGACAAAATTGGGCGCAATTTCCACCGCACGGCGCAGCAGATTTTCAGCATCCTTAAACCGCCCAATGCGGCCTGCCAGTTCCGCCAACATGCGGATGGCAGCTGCATCAAAGGGATCATCCTTTAAATGCTGGCGTAGCAAGGGCTCTGCATCGTGAAGCCGATTATCTGCAAGGGCGAGTGCCGCCTCAATCAAGCGGGGATTGCCCAGTTGCCGGGAAAAATCGGGCTGCGGCACAGCATCTGCCATTAGACGCGCTCTGCCTGCGAAATCGCATCGGCCGCCCGCAGCGCTGCCAAAATGCGCGTCAAATGCCGCAAATCGCGCACTTCCAAATCAACAATGAAGTTGTGGAAGCTGGCATCACGATGTTCCATCCGCAAGTTCAGGATATTGGCCTCATTCGCGCCGAAAATCCCTGCCATCACGGCCAGCGCGCCGGGTTGGTTGCGCACAATAACGCTCAACCGCGCCGTGCCGCCGTCAGACCCATCGCCCCAAGCCAGATCAAGCCAGTCGACATCCTGCCCCTCCGCCAAGATCGGGCAATCAATAATATGGACCTCAATGGCTTCATCAGGACGGCGCACGCCGACAATCCGATCCCCAGGCACTGGGCGGCAGCATTGGGCCAAGTCAAAAGCAACGCCGGGCCGCAAGCCATGAATGGAAATGGCATGGCGTTGTCCGGGCGTGCCGCCGGCACCTTTAGATGTGCTGCCGGGCATCAACGCTTCCATCAATTGCGCATCCGTGATGGATTGCCGGGCAATCGCAATCATCAGTGCATCTTCATCTTTCAACTTCAGCCGCTTAATTGCATCTGCCAAGGCTTTGGCACCCAATTTACTGGGCAAGCGGGCGGCAATTTCGTCATAGATGTTGCGGCCGAGCGCAATCAGTTCATCTTCTTCCTTATTGCGCACAAAGCGGCGGATGGCAGCACGCGCCTTCCCCGTCACGGCAAAGCTTAGCCATACGGGCTGCGGCTCTTGCGCTCGGGATTTAAGAATTTCGACTTGATCGCCATTTTCAATTGGCGTGCGCAGGGGGACGACACGGCCATTCACTTTCGCCCCAACTGCCTGATCGCCCAAATTGGTGTGGACAGCATAAGCAAAATCAACAGGCGTTGCGCCCTTGGGCAGCTGGATCAGCTCTCCCTTGGGCGTGAAAGCGAAGATCCGGTCTTGGTACATCGCCATGCGCGTATGTTCCAAAAGCTCTTCGGGGCTTTCGGCATGTTCCAGAATTTCGACAAGGTCTTGGATCCACGCCGTCTGCGCGACTGGCTCGTGAATATCGGCCTTATAGGCCCAGTGGGCAGCATAGCCATATTCCGCTTGGGCGTGCATTTCACGACTGCGGATCTGAATCTCAATCCGCACCTTTTCATTATGAATGACGGACGTGTGAAGCGACCGATAGCCATTGCGCTTGGGCGTTGAGATATAATCTTTGAACCGGCCCGGCACCATCGGCCACCGCTGGTGGATGATGCCAAGTGCCTGATAACAGCTTTCGGTATCGGGCAGGATGGCGCGAAACGCCATCACATCTGACAATTGCTCAAAGCTGATATGCCGCTCGGCCATTTTGCGCCAAATGGAATAGGGGTGCTTTTCACGGCCCGTCACCTCGGCCTCCAGACCGGCGCGTGACAGAAGCATTTTCACGCCCGAGCTGATCCGCGCAATCCTATCCCCACCGCCTTCTTGCAGCTGCTCCAATCGCTTGGTGATGGAGGCATAGGCTTCAGGCTCCAGCTCACGGAACGCCAAAGTCTGCATTTCTTTCATGAATTCATACATGCCAATCCGCTCAGCCAGCGGGGCATAAATATCCATGGTTTCGCGCGCGATACGACGGCGCTTTTCTTCATTTTTAATGAAGTGCAACGTGCGCATATTGTGCAGCCGGTCGGCCAGCTTCACCAAAAGCACGCGAATGTCATCTGACATGGCCAGCAAGAATTTGCGCAAATTCTCAGCTGCCCGCTCATTCTCGGTCAACGCTTCGATTCTTGAAAGCTTGGTAACGCCATCCACCAGCCGGGCAACATTGGCGCCAAACAGCTTTTCAATTTGTTCCGGCGTCGCCAGCGTATCTTCAATCGTGTCGTGCAGGATGGCCGTGGCAATTGTTTCGTCATCCAGCTTCAGGTCGGTTAGCAAACCAGCGACTTCAATTGGATGGCTGAAATAGGGGTCGCCCGAGGCGCGCAGCTGCGTGCCATGCGCCTTCATGGAAAACACATAGGCTTTGTTCAGCAGATCCTCATCTGCCTCCGGATCATAGCTCCGGACCTTTTCGACCAATTCATACTGACGCAGCATAGCCCTATGTGGCGGACCCCAGACGCAAAAGGCAAGGGGAAAGCGGCGCTTAATGCGCGCGTGCGGCCATTGCGCCGCTCAAGATGGGCGGCTAGGGCAGAAAAGAAAAACGCGTCGCAAAAGGGGATAAGACGATGTCGAGCTTCACGCCGGTCATTTCTGCAACCGGCCTGTACACGCCGCCAGAAAGCATTTCGAACGAAGAACTGGTTGCCAGCTTTAACAGCTATGTGGAGCGGTTTAACGCCGACCATGCAGCCGATATTGATGCTGGTAAGATTGAGGCGCTGCAGCCGAGCTCTGCCGAGTTTATTGAGAAAGCAAGCGGCATCAAGGCGCGTCACGTTGTGTCTAAGGCGCCTATTCTTGATGCCGACATCATGTGCCCGCGCCTGCCCGAGCGATCCAATGATCAGCTGTCTATCCTTGCGGAAATTGGCGTGGCGGCCGCGCGGGAGGCATTGGCCAAAGCAGGCCGCAGCGCGCAAGATGTTGATGCTGTGTTGTGTGCGTGTTCAAACCTGCAGCGACCTTATCCGGCCATTGCAATTGAAATTCAGGACGCGCTGGCCATTCAAGGCTTTGGCTTCGATATGAATGTCGCCTGCTCGTCTGCCACCTTTGGCATTCAGACAGCCGCTGATTTTATTCGAGCGGGCAATGCGCGTTCGGTTTTGGTGGTGAACCCGGAGATTTGTTCGGGCCACGTCAATTGGCGCGACCGCGATAGCCATTTTATCTTTGGCGATGTGGCAACGGCCGTTCTGGTTGAAGAAAAATCAATGGCGCCTTCTGGCCATTGGGAAATTCTTGGTACCAAGCTCAAAACTGTCTTCTCGAATAACATCCGCAATAATTTTGGCTTTTTGAACCGTACCGCGCCGGAAACGCGCGACGACGCGGATAAGCTGTTTGTGCAAGAAGGCCGCAAGGTCTTTAAAGAAGTGGTGCCCATGGTGGCCGAGATGATTGGCCAGCAATTGGAACGCCTGTCGATCCCGGCGGACCAGCTGCGGCGGATGTGGCTGCACCAAGCCAATACAGGCATGAACCGGCTGATCGCGACGAAGGTTCTGGGCCATGAGCCCACCCCAGATGACAGCCCAACAGTGCTTGACGTTTATGGCAATACGTCGTCCGCGGGCTCGATTATTGCGTTCCACCAGAATAATGCTGATTTTGCAGCCGGCGAAATTGGCCTGATCTGTTCCTTTGGAGCAGGCTATTCCGCAGGCACCGTTTTTGTCCGCAAGGCTGCTTGATCCAGACCCTTGCAAACCCCAGATAGGTTGTATGCTGATCGAAACCGAAACCACGCCCAATCCGGCGACCCTGAAATTCCTGCCTGGCCGCGCTGTGATGAGTGCGGGGACGCGGGATTTTGCCTCGCCCGAAGAAGCTGAAGCCTCGCCACTGGCGGAGGCACTGTTCAATCTGGGGGATGTGGAAGGCGTGTTCTTTGGCCGCGATTTCATCTCAGTAACGGCGGGTCCGGGCGTGTCTTGGGCGCAGCTAAAGCCGGATGTCCTGGCAATTTTGCTTGATCATTTCGCCGCCAATCTGCCCTTATTCAAACCCGCCACGGCAGGCTTTTCGGTTCCAGCAGAGGATGCCGGGCTGGAAGATGACCCGGCTGATGCAGACATTATCGCGCAGATTAAAGAGTTGCTGGAAACGCGCGTCCGCCCAGCAGTTGCCAATGATGGCGGGGACATCATCTACAAAGGCTATAAATCGGGCCATGTCTATTTGAAGATGCAAGGCGCCTGTGCAGGCTGCCCCTCATCCACGGCCACGCTCAAAAACGGGATTGAGCAGTTGCTCAAACATTATGTGCCCGAAGTGACAGACGTTTTTGCAGTCTGACACGGGCTTTCAGCAAGGAAAATCACATGGCAGAGCCGCTTAACGCAACTGCGCTTGACCAATTATTCCGCGAGGCGCGCACCTATAATGGCTTTCTAAATACGCCCGTCACACGGGCGCAGATGGATGCAATTTGGGAGCTCATGAAATTTGGCCCCACATCGGCCAATGCCCTGCCCGCCCGTTTGGTGTGGTGCGAGAGTGACGCTGCCAAGCAAAAGCTGGCGGCGCTTGCCATGCCCGCCAATGCGGAAAAGATTTTGCAGGCCCCCGTCACGGTCATCATTGGCATGGACCTCGAATTTTACGAGCAGCTGCCTGAGCTTTTCCCCCACACGGACGCCCGCAGCTGGTTTGCGGGCAACGACGCGCTCGCCGAAACAACAGCCATGCGCAACTCCTCATTGCAAGGCGCCTATTTCATTATGGCCGCACGTGCTTTGGGACTGGATACGGGGCCCATGTCGGGCTTTGATAACGCGGGCGTAGATGCGGCCTTTTTCGGTGGTACAAACGTAAAATCCAACTTCATTTCGACGCTTGGCTATGGCGATCCGGCCACCATTTTTGAACGCTCTCCGCGCCCAGCTTTTGATCGCTTTAATAGCATTGTTTGATCCCGCATGATCCTCGTCATCGAGACTGCGACCACAGCCTGTTCGGTGGCCCTGCTCGATGGCGATGTCATTGTTGCGCATGACCATCAAGAGGGCGCCCGCGGCCATGCTGAACGGCTGATCCCAATGATTGCGGGCCTGCCTAATGGGGGGCGGGCAGACGCCATATGGGTCAATTGTGGGCCCGGCAGCTTTACTGGGCTGCGCGTGGGGCTTGCTGCGGCGCGCGCGCTGGGGCTGGCCTGGGACGTGCCCGTAACCGGCTATAGCACACATGCGCTTTTGGCCGCGCGGCTCTTTGCAGATCAGGATGATCTGGACGAAGCCCTGATTGCCATTGATGGCGGCCATGGCGAAGTTTTTGTTCAACCCTTTGCGAAACACGGGCTGTCATCCCTGGCGCCTTTGGCCTCCATGACCCCAGAATCAGTTCCGTTTTGGAGATGTGCGGCTGGCTCTGCGGCCTCAAAACTTAGATGTGATCGCGCCATTGCCGTTGGGCCTGATGCTCGCGATGCCCGCCTCTTGCCGCCCGCCCTAAAGGCCTTGCCGCCAGAGCCTATTTATGGCCGTGCGCCCGATGCCAAGCCCAATCCATGACGCCTGACATTCACATTATTGCCGGTGATTTTCACAGTGTGGACCGGATCATGCCGGTTATGCAAAATGCCTTTGATCCTGCTTTTGGCGAGGCTTGGACTGCTGAACAATGTCGGGGCCTGCTGTGTTTGCCTGGCACCATGTTGCGCCTGGCTGTCAAAGATTCAACTCTTCTCGGCTTCGTGCTCGCCCGCTATGTATTGGATGAAGCAGAGTTGTTGTTGATTGCAACTGACACTGGTCAGCGCCGCCAAGGCATAGGCAAACTACTGGTGAAATCGGTCGTTGACTGGTGCCAAGAAAATAGCGTCAAAAAGGTTATTCTCGAAGTCCGCTCGGGCAACGGCGCGCTTGAACTTTACACTAAATTGGGATTTACACAGATTGGAAAGCGCCAAAATTATTATCGCGGATTAGATAATAGTCATTTTGATGCTTTGACACTGCAGCTCAATTTGTGAATTGTATCTTAAAATAAAATAAACAGATATTTATTACTTTCTTAAATGAGAGGACATTGCACCCGGACCTTGCAGAGATGGCAGGTCTTCCGCGGCGCATAGCCAGATAAGAGACATATCATGACGGACACGAACCTTAACGAAACACTGATTACTCTGACGGCAGATATTGTGGCCGCACATGTCAGCAACAACTCAGTTGCTGTGGGTGATCTGCCGCAACTTATTGCCAATGTGCATGGGGCACTGACCAAACTTGGCGCGCCCGCGCCAATCATGGTTGCCGCGCCCGAGCCGGCCGTTTCGATCCGCGCGTCGATCAAGCCCGATTACATTATCTGCTTGGAAGATGGCAAAAAGCTGAAAATGTTGAAGCGCCATTTGATGACGCATTATGGCATGACGCCTGATGATTACCGGGCAAAATGGGGCCTTCCCCGCGATTATCCGATGGTTGCCCCCAATTATGCCGAACAGCGCCGCAGCTTGGCCATGCAAATTGGCTTGGGCCGTAAGCCCGCCAGCCGCCGCCGCAAGTCAGCCAAGGCATAATCTAACCTTTGCGTTGAGAAAATCAGGGGCTAGAAGGCAGGAATGATCCTGTTTTCTGGCCCCGGATTTTTTGCATGAACCGCTATATTGATGTCGAGGCTTTGTGCCATGAAAAGGGGCTGCGGATTACCGACCAACGTCGTGTGATCGCAAAGGTCCTCTCCGAAGCAGCTGACCATCCCGATGTAGAAGCCGTGCATGAACGCGCTTCTGCAATTGACCCGGGCATCTCAATTGCCACTGTCTATCGCACCGTTCGCCTGTTTGAAGAGGCGGGCATTTTGGAACGGCATGATTTTGGCGATGGTCGTTCGCGCTATGAGGCGGCGGCAGAAGCGCATCATGACCATTTGATTGATGTGGAAACTGGCCGTGTGATTGAATTTGTAGATCCCGAATTAGAAGCTCTACAAAAAGTAATTGCAGAGCGGCTGGGCTTCCGTCTGGTAGATCATCGTATGGAACTTTATGGCGTCGCACTCGATCGTAAGAGTTGAGCGCACGCATCCGCGCGCCTTTGTGCGAATTGCCGCAATTGTCGCGGTGCTTCTGGTCTTGTTGCCCTTGCACCTGCTGTGGCGCCTCTTTGATCGCCAGTCGCCCATTGCGGGCCTGTTTCTGCGCAGCGTGGGCTGGATTGCAGGCGTTGATGTCAGCGTGACGGGATCCCCCATTCGTCGCAAAGTTTTATACATTGCTAACCATATCAGTTGGCTGGATGTGCCGGCATTGGCGGGGCAAACGCGCTGCGCCTTTGTAGCCAAAGCCGATATGAAGCCATGGCCGCTCATTGGCTGGCTAACGACCAGCAACAACACCGTCTATGTTGAGCGCGAGGCGCGACACACAGCCCATCACCAAGCCACTGCGCTGCAGCGTGGGCTGCTGTCTGGCCAGCCCATCACTCTGTTTCCCGAAGGAACAACAGCCGATGGCAGTGCGCTTCTGCCGTTTCGATCCTCGCTCATTGCGGCCGTCACACCGGCCCCGGATGAGATTTCCATTCAACCCATTGCCCTCGATTATGGGCCAATTGTGGGCGAGATTGCCTGGGTGGGGGAGGAAAGCTTTGGCGCCAATGCGCTGCGCGTTCTCAGCCGGCCAGGGAGGTTCCCGGTTCGGATCCATTTCTTGGCGCCGTTAAGCCATGAGGATTTTGCTGATCGCAAGGCCATTGCAGCCCATAGCCGCGCCGAGATTGCCGCCGCCTTGGGGCTGGGCTAGGGCGCGGGACATGACTCGACCAACACCCAAAAGCTTCCACGTCAAATCCTTTGGCTGCCAGATGAACGTCTATGATGGCGAACGCATGGCTGAACTGCTCGGCGCGCAAGGCATGGCCGCCGCGCCTGAAGGGGAAGCTGAGCTGGTGGTCCTGAACACCTGCCACATTCGCGAAAAAGCAGTCGAGAAAGTCTATTCCGACATTGGCCGCCAGCGCCGCGAAGATGGCAGCCGCCCAATGATTGCGGTGGCTGGCTGTGTGGCGCAAGCCGAAGGCACCGAAGTGACGGCGCGCACGCGCGATGTGGATATTGTCGTCGGCCCCCAAGCCTATCATGAATTGCCGTCAATGATCGCACGTGCTGCCGCTGGGGAACGCGTGCATGATCTCGATCTGCCAGGCCTCGACAAGTTTTCGAAATTGCCTGCGCGCCGCAAAACGGGTGCAACCGCCTTTTTGACGGTGCAAGAAGGCTGCGACAAATTCTGCACCTATTGCGTTGTGCCTTACACGCGCGGCGGAGAAATCAGCCGCAGCTTTGCCGCCATTGTTGATGAGGCAAAGGCACTGGTCGACGCGGGCGCCAAAGAAATTACACTGCTGGGCCAAAATGTGAACGCGTGGGAAGAAGAGGGCAAGGGCCTCGACCATCTGATCCGCGCGCTTGATGCCATCCCCGGCTTGGCGCGCATCCGCTATACAACCAGCCACCCCAATGACATGACTGAAGGGCTGATCCGCGCGCATGCCGAGGTGGAAAAGCTGATGCCCTTCCTCCATTTGCCCGTGCAATCGGGCAATGATCGGGTGCTTAAGGCCATGAACCGCAAGCACACGGCAGACTCCTATCTCAAGATTATTGATCGCGTGCGCGCCGCGCGGCCTGATATTGCCTTGTCAGGCGATTTCATTGTCGGTTTTCCCGGAGAAACCGAGGCAGAGTTTGAAGATACGCTGCGCCTGATTGAGGCGGCCAATTATGCGTTGGCCTTCAGCTTTAAATATTCGCCGCGCCCCGGCACGCCGGCTGCCACAATGGATGATCAGATCGCACCTGAGGTGATGGATGATCGCCTCCAGCGCTTGCAAGCTCTGCTCAACGCCCAGCAGCTGGCATTTAATCAGGCCAGCGTGGGCAAGACGACGCAGGTTCTTTTGGAACGAAATGGCAAATTGCCGGGTCAAAAGATTGGGAAATCCCCTTGGCTCCAATCCGTCCATGTCATTAGCGATGCACAAATCGGTGACATGGTGGACGTTCATCTGGTATCAGCAGGGCCGAACAGCCTCGCTGGCACCCTAATAAGCAAGGACTTGAATGCCGCGTAAACCCCAACCTGCCCAACCGGGCGACCGTGCCCGCATCGAGGTGGTGTTTGATCGTCCGCAATTGCTGGGCGCCGTCTTTGGGCATTATGACCAGAATCTGGTCGCAATTGAAAATGCGCTTGGGGTTTATATCGCGGCACGCGGCAATCGGCTGCAAATTGAGGGCGAGGCCAGTGCCATTGGGCGTGCGCGCGATGTGCTGACAGGCCTCTATAATCGCATTGTGCATGGCGAAGACGTAGATGCCGGCACAGTCTCTGCTGCCATTTCCATGTCTGCCGAACCAACGCTGGATGGCATTATTCGCCATGACGCGAGCGAGCAGTCGCCCGTGATGATCCGCACGCGCAAGAAGACCATTGTTCCGCGCTCCGCCACGCAGATCCGCTATATGGAAGCCTTGACGCGCAATGACGTTATTTTTGCGTTGGGGCCAGCCGGCACGGGCAAAACCTATTTGGCTGTGGCGCAAGCCGTCGCGCAGTTAATTACCGGGTCCGTTGATCGGTTGATCCTCTCACGCCCGGCTGTTGAAGCGGGCGAGCGATTGGGCTTTTTGCCCGGCGATATGAAGGAAAAGGTCGATCCCTATCTGCGGCCGCTTTATGATGCGCTATATGATTGCCTGCCCGCTGAGCAAGTGGAACGGCGCATTGCGAGCGGCGAAATTGAAATTGCACCCATTGCCTTTATGCGCGGCCGCACTTTGGCTGATAGCTTCATCATTCTCGACGAAGCGCAGAACACCACACCGGCCCAAATGAAGATGTTCCTGACGCGCTTTGGCATGAACAGCCGCATGGTGATTTGCGGCGATCCGCGTCAGGTTGATTTGCCCGATCAGAGCAAATCAGGGCTGGCTGATGCCGTTTCGCGCCTCGAGGGCGTGGAGAGCATTGCCACGGTGCGCTTTAACGCGGCAGATGTGGTGCGCCACCCCATCGTCGGGCGGATCGTGGAAGCCTATGAAGGGCCGGACAGCGCGCCGCGATGATCGAAGCTGCGCTTTTGGATGAAGGCTGGGATGCAGGAACGGACTGGGCAGCCCTTGCCACCCGCGCGGCCGACTGCGCCATTCGCCTTTCGCCTCACGCCCATTTGGCGAAGATCGACACGCCTGTCGAAATTGCCATTCGCCTGACGCGCGATGCCGAAGTCCAACTTCTGAATCGCGACTATCGCGGCAAGGACAAGCCCACCAACGTCTTGTCTTTTCCCATGTTTGCACCCGAGGAGATGGACGAACTGGCAAACAGCCCGTTTCCCGAGATTATGCTGGGCGACATTGTGTTGGCGCAAGAGACCTGCGCCCGCGAGGCACAGGATAAGGGCATTGCCATGGCGGCCCATGCAACACATTTGATTGTACATGGCGTTTTGCATCTGATCGGCTTTGATCATATATCAGACGCAGACGCTGAAGAGATGGAGGGGCTGGAACGCCTCATCATGGCGCAATTGGGCCATGACGATCCCTATGGAGATGAGACGCGCTGACATGACGGAGGATGGAAGTAGTAGCCGATCCTGGTTTCAATCGCTGAGATCGCTGATGTTCTGGAGGCGCGAAGCCTCGCTGCGCGACCAGATTGAGGATGCTATTGAAGAGGCTGAGGAAGAGGGCGAACGCCCCGCCAAAGGCGATCTTTCAGCCATTGAGCGCGAAATGCTCAAAAACTTGCTCCATTTTGGCGACCGCACTGCGGGCGACATTGCCGTCCCGCGCAGCGATATCATGGCAGTGCCAACCACCACCAGCTTTGCCGAATTGGTGAAGGCCTTTGCCGAGGCCGGGCACAGCCGCTTGCCCGTCTATAAAGACAATCTCGATGATGTTGTGGGCATGGTCCATATCAAGGATGTGTTCGGCATCCTTGCGCGCAACCGCAAACCGCCTGCCACCATTACCCGCCTCATCCGCCAGCCCCTTTATGTGCCAGCGGCGCGCGGTGTGCTGGATCTTCTGGCGGATATGCGCGCCAAGCGGATGCACCTTGCCATTGTGATTGATGAATATTCGGGCACCGAAGGGCTGGTGACGATTGAGGATCTGGTCGAGGAAATTGTCGGCGATATTGAAGATGAGCATGATGACGCCCCCGTTGCCATGCTGGCCAATGTTGAGGATGGCATTTGGGAAGCAGATGCGCGTGCGCCGCTGGAAGATGTGGCGGAGATGATTGACCCGCGCCTTGGCGAAATTGACGAAGATGTTGATACACTGGGCGGCCTTGCCTTTGTGCTGGCTGGCCATGTGCCTGCCGTGGGCGAAATGCTGGTGCATGACAGCGGCTGGCGCTTGGAAGTGACAGAGGCTGATGAGCGGCGCGTCACGCGGCTGCGGCTCCACGCCCCTGTTTTGGAAAGTGGCTTTGGCAAATAGACGCCTGTCCAAATTTGAGCCTGCTTGCCGATCTATGCAGGCCAGCTATACCGCGGCGAAACATTTAGGGAGAGCAGCATGAACTGGCGCACCCACGCAAAGATCATTTCCGGGCTTATCGTTGTCGGTTTGGGCGGCGGCATTTGGTATTTGAGCACCCCGGCACAATCAGAAATTGATATTGCCAAGCTCTATGGGCCCAACCCCGATCTGACCAAAATTCAGCAAGAAGCCTTTCCCTCCATTGTCATTGCCAAAGTGACAGGCTGGCAGGGTGATGCCAAGCCTGTGGCAGCGCCCGGCTTGCAAGTGGCAGAATTTGCCCGTGATCTGGATCATCCTCGGTGGATGAAGCTGCTGCCCAATGGCGATGTGCTGGTGGCAGAAAGCACGCAGCCCGCACGGCCCACCCAAGGGATTGCCGATTGGATTGCGCGGCGGATCATGAAATCGGCCAATGGGTCCGATGTGTCGGCCAACCGCATCACCTTGCTGCGGGACAGCAATGGCGATGGCAAAGTGGATTTGCGCTCGGTGCTGCTAACGGCTGAAAATGGCCTGAATTCTCCTTATGGCATGGAGCTGGTGGAAAACACGCTCTACATCGCCAATACAGATAGTCTCATGGCCTTCCCCTATAAGGCCGGCGATACCAAGATCACGGCCAAGGGAGAGCGGATTGTTCCGCTGCCGTCTTCGGCGCCCAATAATCATTGGACGCGCAATGTGATTGCCTCGCCCGAGAAAAAGACGCTGCTTGTCACAGTGGGGTCGAACAGCAATATCGGCGAAAACGGCCTGAAAAGTGAAGAATATCGCGCCAATGTGTTGGAAGTCTTCCCCAAGCAGAAGACCTTCCGTATCTATACCGCGGGCCTGCGCAACCCCAATGGCCTCGCATATGAACCCAAGTCTGGCTATCTCTGGACAACCGTGAATGAACGCGATCAGCTGGGGCCAGACATTCCGCCAGATTATCTCGCGACAGTGGATTTTGGCGGCCATTATGGCTGGCCTTGGTTTTATTGGCGCATGACCGACCACCGCGTCCAGCCGCAACGGCCTGATCTGCAACAATATGTAAAGCGGCCCAATTATGCACTTGGGGCGCATACAGCCTCGCTGGGCCTGGCCTTTGCAAATGGCGCAAAGCTGGGCGCAAACTTTGCCAATGGCGCCTTTATTGGCCAGCATGGATCCTGGAACCGCAACCCACCCTCGGGCTATAAAGTCATTTACGTGCCCTTTAATGAACGGGGCTTCCCCGATGCCAAGGCCAAGCCTGTGGACGTGCTGACAGGCTTTTTGAATGCCAAGGGCGAAGCACAGGGCCGACCGGCAGGCGTGATTGTGGATGCGGCAGGTGGGCTGTTGGTGGCCGATGATGCGGGCAACCGCATTTGGCGGGTGACGGCGGCAAAATAAGCCGCCGCCCCGCTTAGCTGGTAGCAAACAGCATCGCGTCGTCGGCAAAGGCCTTGAATTCCAGTGCATTGCCGCTGGGATCATAAAAGAACATCGTTGCTTGCTCGCCGGGCTGGCCCTTGAAACGGATATAGGGCTCAATCCCAAAATGCGTGCCCGCGGCTTTCAGCCGCTCGGCCAGCGCGGTCCATTGGTCCATGGTCAGCACCACGCCAAAATGCGGCACGGGCACATCATGGCCATCGACCGCATTGCTGGCCGAAACCGGCTGCGCCTTGGGATCAAGATGGGCGACAATCTGATGCCCATAAAGATCGAAATCGATCCAATGGTCAGAACTCCGGCCTTCGCCACAGCCCAAAACCCCGCGATAAAAGGCGCGGGCGGCATCCAGATCATGCACGGGAAAAGCAAGGTGAAAGGGTCTCATGCAAAAAGGGATAGGCCCAATTACAGCCAAGGCAAGATAAAGCTGGAAACACTGGGCCGCGCAATCTCTGGGCTTGAATGTCTGGCCCATGCGTTTTAGCCACAAGGTTGTGCTGCGCTATCCCATATTCTTGGCCTTCATTGCGGGGCTTTTATCGGCCACGGGCTTTGCGCCTTTAGGCTATTGGCCTTTAACGCTTGGGGGCTTGGCGCTCCTTTTTCACCTTTTGCACGTTGCAGACAGTTGGCGTGCCGCTTTTGCGCGCGGCTATGCCTTTGGTTTGGGGCAATTTGTCCTCGGGCTCAATTGGATTGCTGGCTCTTTTGCTTATCAATCGGCAATGCCCGCATGGCTTGGCTGGGTCGCGGTGGTCGTGCTGTCGCTTTATCTGGCCATATATCCCGCACTTGCGGCCGCCCTGGCTGTCCGGCTGGGCCGTCGCAGTCGAGAGTCAGGCCTGGTCTTTCTGTTTGCTGCAGCGTGGATCGGTGCGGAAATTTTGCGCGCGACGCTGTTTACGGGCTTTCCGTGGAACCCTCTGGCTGCTGCAGTGGCGCAAACGGCACAATTTTCTGCCTATATCGGCACATATGGCGTCTCGGGCCTTGTCGTCCTGCTGGGGGGCGGGTTGTGGTTGCTCAGTCAAAGACGCTGGAGGAGCGGAGGGGTTATCAGCGCACTCGTTTTGTGCCTGCTTCTTCTCGCGCCGGGTGGGTCCATCAACAGGATCTTCATCTTGGTCGAAACGCCGGGCCCGCTTCTGCGGATTGTCCAACCCAATATCGGCCAGCAGGACAAGCACGTCGACAGCTTTAACGCTGTTAACTTTCGCAAGCTGGAGCAGATGACAGGCGCGCCGGGGGCAGAGCCGCGTCTGATCCTCTGGCCCGAAGCTGCCGTGCCTGACTATCTTGAGGAAGATGCGGGCGCGCGCGTGCGAATTGCCTCTCTCCTTGGCCCGAAAGACGTGCTGCTAACGGGCGGCGTTGCCTTGGAATATGGTGCGGATGGCCGTGTGGCGGGCGCACGCAATAGCGTATTCGCGCTGATGCCCGATGGCCGTTTGACGGGCCGTTATGATAAGGCGCACCTTGTACCTTATGGCGAATATCTGCCCATGCGGCCTGTGCTATCGGCCATTGGCCTATCGCGGCTGGTGCCCGGCGATATTGATTTTTGGCCGGGCCCGGGTCCACGCAGCTTGGCTGTTCCAGGCTTTGGAAAAATTGGCTTTCAGGTCTGTTACGAAATGATCTTTTCCGGCCATGTGGTTGACCGCACCAACCGGCCTGCGTTTATCTTTAACCCCTCTAATGATGCGTGGTTTGGCAGCTGGGGGCCACCACAGCATCTGGCGCAAGCACAGCTGCGCGCAATGGAAGAAGGGCTTCCTATTGTGCGCTCCACGCCCACCGGGATATCCGCCATTATCGACGCAACTGGACGTGTTGAAAAGGCTTTGCCCTATCAGAGGGCCGGCGCAATTGAGTCCTATTTGCCGCCGGCTTTGCCACCCACATTATTTGCGCAATTCGGCAATGCATTGCCGCTGATCTTTGCTGCAGTCCTTGCCTTTGTTGGCATTGCACTCCGCCGCGCCCTGCGCTAAGGGCGAATTTCAAGACATAAAGCTTTCTTTATATCCATAGGAAACAGCCCGTATGCGTAGCAGCTACCTCTTTACGTCTGAAAGCGTTTCGGAAGGCCATCCCGATAAGGTGGCGGACCAGATTTCAGACGCCATTGTCGACCTGTTTTTGTCGAAAGATCCAGAAGCGCGTGTCGCGTGTGAAACGATGACAACAACGCAGCTGGTGGTGCTAGCCGGTGAAATCCGCGGCAAGGGCATCATGGATGAAGCTGGCAATTGGGCGCCGGGCGTCAAGGAAGAAATTGAAGCCACGGTCCGCAAGGTCGTGAAAGACATTGGCTATGAGCAAGATGGCTTCCACTGGGAAAAGCTGGCCTTTTACAATAATCTTCACCCGCAATCAGCGCATATTGCCCAAGGCGTAGACGCCTCAAGCAACAAGGATGAAGGTGCTGGCGACCAAGGCATTATGTTTGGCTTTGCGTGCGACGAAACGCCGGATTTGATGCCCGCGACGCTGGATTACAGCCACAAAATTTTGGAACGCATGGCAGCTGACCGGCACTCAGGCGCAGCACCCTTCTTAGAGCCCGATACCAAGAGCCAAGTCACGCTGCGCTTTGACAATGGCAAACCCGCAGCCGCAACGGCCATTGTTGTGTCGACGCAGCACAAGCCGGGCTATGACACAGGTGAAAAGGAAGCTCAGCTCAAAGCCTATGTGAAGCAGGTTGTGGCGGATGTTATCCCGGCCGCGCTTTTGTCCGACGAGACAGTCTATCACATCAACCCAACGGGCAGCTTTGAAATTGGTGGGCCTGATGGCGATGCAGGGCTGACGGGTCGCAAGATTATTGTCGATACCTATGGTGGTGCTGCACCCCATGGTGGCGGTGCTTTCTCGGGCAAAGACCCGACCAAGGTGGACAGGTCCGCCGCGTACATCACGCGCTATCTTGCAAAGAATATTGTGGCAGCGGGCCTTGCCAAACGCTGCACCATCCAGCTGGCTTATGCGATTGGCGTGTCCAAGCCATTGTCGCTTTATGTCGATACACATGGCACCGGCGTGGTGGGTGATGACGTTATTGAAGCGGCCATCAAGTCGATTGATAAGCTCGGCAATCTGACGCCGCGTGGCATCCGCACTCATTTGGGGCTGAACAAGCCCATTTATCGCCCAACGGCGGCCTATGGCCATTTTGGCCGCAAGGCCGAGGGCGATTTCTTCCCCTGGGAGCGCACCGATCTGGTGGCAGACTTGAAGGCGGCTTTGGGCCGCTAAGGCTTGCGGTTGTGGGGGCGGACGCTTAAGCGCCCGCCCTATGAAGGATCCAACCACACTCAACCGGCTTTATGGCCGCGCCAAGGGGCATAAGCTGCGCGCAGGCCAGCAGGCTCTGGTCGATGATTTTCTGCCGACCATTGCCGTGCCGGATGGGCCGCTGGATGCGCGCATACTCTTTGGCGATGATCGGCCTATGGAGTTTGAAATTGGTTTTGGGGCGGGCGAGCATCTGGCCTACCAAGCTGCCCTGCGTCCTGACCATGGCTTTATTGGCTGCGAGCCCTTTGTGAACGGCGTGGTCGGTGCGCTGATGCACGTTCGCGATGATGCGTTGACCAATGTCCGCATTCATATGGGCGATGCCATGGAGGTATTGGCGCGTTTTCCCGATGCCTCGCTTGATAAAGTCTATCTGCTCCACCCAGATCCTTGGCCTAAGGCCCGCCATGCCAAGCGGCGGATGATGAACCCTGGCCCCTTGGATCGGATTGCCGCCAAGCTAAAGCCCGGCGGCGAATTCCGCTTTGGGACCGACCACCCCATTTATTGCCGCTGGGCAATGATGCAGATGAACCGGCGGACAGATTTTATCTGGCAGGCCCAGACAGCAAGCGATTTTCTGGTCCGCCCCGATGACTGGCCCGAGACGCGCTATGCCCGCAAGGCCCGCACTGTCTTTGGCCATGACATCTGGTATTTCCGTTACGTCCGGGTGTAATGCCTATCCGTCATCCCGAAACAAGTTCGGGATGACGAAGAAGCTTATTTCTTCGGCGTCAATTTCAACAGCCGCGCATTCGCCCCATCTTCCAACAGCCAGACATGGCCGTCAGGCGATTGATCAACTTCGCGAATGCGCTTTTCCATTGGCCATTGGTTGGCTTTGGTCGCCGTTTCGCCCTCTAAATTAACATGCACCAGCGCCTTGCCGCTGAGCGCACCGACAAAGGCATCGCCTGTCCAATTTGCGAACCGCTTGCCCTTATAAATCATCAGGCTGCTGGGGGAGATGGCAGGCACCCAAAATACCTTGGGCGCAACATAACCATCGCCGGGGGCATGATCGGGAATATCGCGTCCGTCATAATGATCGCCATTGGACACTTTGGGATAGCCAAAATTTGCGCCTGGCGTGACAAGGTTCAGCTCATCGCCATGGCGCGGGCCCATTTCAATTTCCCAAAGCCGGCCTGCCGCATCAAAATCCAGACCCAAGGGGTTCCGCAGGCCATAGGCGTAGATTTGGGCTGTCACGCCGCCCTTATCGGCCATAGGATTATCAGCCGGCACGCTGCCATTGTCGTTCAAACGAACAACCTTGCCCAAATTCATCGACAAATCTTGAGCGGGGTCAAATTTCTGGCGCTCGCCAGATGCGATATACAGCTTGCCATCCGGCCCAAAAGCAAGGCGATGGCCAAAATGGCCATTGCCCGTCACCTTGGGGGATTGCCGCCAGATAATCTCTAACCCGTCCAGCCGCGCACCATTTTTATCTTCCACCAATTTGGCGCGGCCAACGGCTGCGCCCTTCACATCCCCCTCTGCTTCTGCCCAGCTCAGATAGACCATCTTGTTGCGCGCAAAATCAGGGTGGAGTGCGACATCCCCCAAACCGCCTTGGCCGGCATAAGAGACCGTCGGCACACCAGCCACTGGCGTGGCCGCTGCCCCTTCGCGCCATAGCTTCAGCTGACCGCTTTTCTCCGTCACCAAGGCACGACCATCCTGCAAGAAGGCCATAGCCCAAGGCTCATTAAACTGCCCCGCTTCTGACAAAGTGAACGGCATATCCGCCTGCTGCGCCCCAGCTGGGCCAGTGCCACATGCCGCCAAAACCAGTGCAAGTGCGGCAGCAGAAACACGGCGGACTGCCGATGGGGACGCGGTGCGGGGCATGATGATCTCCTGAATGAAATATAAGTGTTGCGAAGATGGGGATGGGGGCGGGGTCCGTCAACGTTCCTGCCAAAATGGCAGAGGTTGTACTTTGCTTGCATGGCGAGAGTGCCAAGTTCAACCGCATGAAATATCATGCAATTTATTCGGTTCTTGGCGCGCTGATGCTGGTGTTTTTGGGCAGTGCCACGCCTGCCCTCGCCCGCGCGCCATTCAGCCTATGCCATCAAGGCGGCGGCGTGAATTGTGTGGTGGATGGCGATACTGTCTGGTTGGCCGGAGAAAAGATCCGCGTGGCAGATATTGATGCGCCAGAAACCCACCCCGCCCGCTGCCCGCGCGAGGCGGAATTGGGCCGGGCGGCCACGTTGCGCCTGCAAGCATTGCTGAATTCTGGCCCTGTGCAACTGGGGACCATCAAACGTGACCAAGATCGCTATGGCCGCAAGCTGCGCCTGTTGCTGCGCGACGGCCAATCCTTGGGCATGGTGCTGGTCCGCGAAGGGCTGGCCCGGCCCTATCAAGGGGGGCGCCGCCAGCCTTGGTGCCCGGCGCAATAACGCGCTTTACCTCATTGTCATGTTGCGGTCTCGTGCGTGCTTGATATAGGCGGAGTAAGATTTTTAAAGAGGACCCGATCATGACGATTGCAGTTGGTGACAAGCTTCCCGCCGTAACTTTCATCCAGCCGACCGCCGAAGGTCCGCAACCCGTCGCATCGACGGAGTTTTTTGCTGGCAAGCGCGTGGCACTGTTTTCGGTTCCCGGCGCGTTCACGCCAACTTGCTCGGCCAAGCACTTGCCGGGCTTTGTGGAAAAAGCCAGTGACCTGAAGGCCAAGGGCATTGATGCCATTGCCTGCACAGCCGTGAATGATGCCTTTGTTATGGGCGCTTGGGGCAAGGCCTCTGGCGTGGATGATAAGGTCACCATGCTGGCGGATGGCAATGGCGATTTTGTAAAAGCTGTGGGTCTTGAAATGGATGGCAGCAAGTTCGGCATGGGCGGGCGCGGCCAGCGCTTTGCTATGATTGTGAACGATGGCACCGTTGAGCATCTCTTTGTAGAAGCCCCAGGCGAATTTCGCGTGAGTTCTGCAGAATATATGCTAGAACAGCTCTAAGAGTTTTCCAGGGAGAGGAAAGCAGGGGACGGCGCGAAAACGCCGTTCCCTTTTTTGTGCGCGGCGGGCCTGACTTGCGATTACGGGCCAGTTTGTGTAAATCTCTGCGATGGAAGTTAAGACAAAATCCCCAAATGGACAGGCGATTGTCGCCCAGCTGGACCAGCTTTTTCGCGCCTCTGTCAAACACCTGCGTGACGATATTGAGGCCTATATTGCCGAAGGCACATTGCCCGATCCTGCGGCCCGAACAACGGGGCGCTATGCCTATCCTGAAATCCATCTCACTTGGTCTGGCGACACGGACAGCGCCGAGCCACAACGCTCCTTTGGTCGCCTGCCTGCACCCGGCCATTATGTCACCAGCGTCACCAAGCCTTCGCTCTTTGGCGATTATTTGGCTGAGCAAATTGATATTTTAATTGCCGATTATGGCGTGGTGGTTGAGGCGCGCGAAGGCCGCCAAGAAATTCCCTTCCCCTATGTGCTCGATGCCGGGACCGAATTTGGCGATGTGCGCGCAATTGATTTGGCCCGCTGGTTCCCCTCGACCGAACTTGCCGCCATTGGCGATGAAATTGCTGATGGCTTGCTGACTGCCGACCCCAGCCTGCCGCACCCGCTGTCCTTATTTGATGGGCTGCGCACGGATTTTTCACTCGCCCGGCTGCGCCATTACACAGGCACCCCGCCTGAGCATGTGCAGCGTTATGTGCTGTTCACCAATTATCATCGCTATGTGGATGAATTTGTACGCTGGGCGTGCAGCCAATTGGGCAATGGCAGCGGCTATACCATGTTGTCCTGCCCCGGCGGCGTGACCGTGACGGACAAGACAGAAGACCCCTTGAGCAGCGTGGCAGATAGCGCGTGGCGCCGCCACCAAATGCCAGCTTGGCACCTCTGCGCGCCAGACAAGAGCGGCATTACTCTCGTCAATATTGGCGTCGGCCCATCGAACGCCAAAACCATCACGGATCACTTGGCCGTGCTGCGCCCTGAGGCTTGGTTGATGATTGGCCATTGCGGCGGCCTGCGCGCCAGCCAGCGCATTGGCGATTTTGTATTGGCGCACGCCTATTTGCGTGATGACCATGTGCTGGATGATCTCTTGCCGCCAGAAATCCCCATCCCCCCGATTGCCGAAGTGCAATTGGCAATGGCGAAGGCAGCCGAAATTGTCTCCGGCGAAAGCGCCGAGGCCCTAAAAGCCCGGCTGCGCACGGGCACCATCGTCACCACTGATGACCGCAATTGGGAATTGCGCTATTCCAAATCGGCTCTGCGCTTTTCACAATCCCGCGCGATTGGCATTGATATGGAATCGGCCACCATTGCCGCCCAAGGCTATCGCTTCCGCGTGCCTTATGGGACTTTGCTCTGCGTGTCAGACAAGCCTCTGCATGGCGAGCTGAAGCTGCCCGGCCAAGCCAACCGCTTTTATGAGCGGGCGATTGCCGAGCATCTGCTGATTGGCATTGAAGCCTGCCGCCAGTTGAAGGCAGAGGGCGCCAAGCTCCATAGCCGCAAATTGCGCGCCTTTAACGAGCCGCCCTTCCGCTGATCCGGCTTGCTCTTGTGCGCAGGGCCAGCATGGCTAGTCTGGCGCGTAAGAGGAGAGGATATGGACCCTTATCAGCCATTGAGCCGGTCTGTCGCTGGCCGCCATGTGATCATCACCGGCGCAGCCTCGGGCATGGGGCGCGCCACGGCCCATCTGTTTGCGCGCGAAGGCGCGCAGGTGGCCGTAACTGACCTGAACCTTGCTGCGTGCGAGGCTGTGGTGGCGGAAATAGCGGCTGCCGGCTTCTCCACGGCCCGTGCCTTTGCGCTGAATGTGGCAGACCATGAGGCCATTCAGAAAGTGGTGGCTGAGATTGCGGCCAGCTTTGGCGGGATTGATATTCTTATTAACAATGCTGGCGTCTCCAGCTTTTGCCCACTGGATAATGGCGCCGACTATGACGCCATTTGGGATCGCGCCTTGGCCGTCATGTTGAGCGCGCATCAGCGCATGGCGCGGGCCGCCCTACCCTGGCTACGGCAAAGCGATGCGGCGCGCATCATCAACATTGCCTCGACAGAAGGGCTAGGCGCAACGCCCGGCAACACGCCCTATGTTGCTGCCAAAACAGGTGTTGTGGGCCTGACCCGTGGCCTCGCTGTCGATTTGGGGAAAGACGGCATTACTGTGAACTGCATCTGCCCCGGGCCAATTTTGACGGGGATGACCGAGAAGGTGCCAGAGGCAGATAAGGCGACATTCGCCCGGCGACGCACGGCCTTGCGCCGCTATGGCTTGGCCGAGGAAGTCGCGCATATGACGCTCAACCTCGCCCTGCCCTCGTCCAGCTTTGTGACAGGCGCGATCATCCCGGTTGATGGCGGGCTCATCGCGCGCAACGCCTAGGCAACATAAGGAGGCCCGAGCAGTTTGACTTGCCCGGGCCTCAGATTTTTACCAGCCGCAGCTTTTGCCTTTGTTCTGCGCTTGCAGCCACGTCATCAGCGGCTTGAAATAGGCAATCATTGCCGTGCCATCCATTTCGCGCTTGCCCGTAAAGGTCTGCAGCGCATCGGGCCATGGTTTAGAGGCGCCCATTTCCAGCATCGCATTCAAGCGTTTGCCAACCTCTTTATTGCCATAGAAGGAACAGCGATGGAGCGGCCCCTTCCACTTGGCAATGTCACACGCCGCCTTGTAGAATTGGAACTGCAAGATGCGCGCGAGGAAATACCGCGTATAGGGCGTGTTGCCGGGAATATGGTATTTGGCGCCGGCATCAAAATTGGCTTCGCTGCGCTCTGCCGGCGGAATAATGCCCTGATAGTGCAGGCGTAGGTCGGTCCAGCCCTTATTATAGCTGGCCGGCGTAATGCTGCCGTTGAAGACACCCCAACGCCATTTATCGACCAAAAGGCCAAAGGGCAGGAATGCCACCTTGTCCATTGCCTGACGCAAGAGCAGGCCCAAATCCTTATCCGCGCTGGGCACTTGCGCCTTATCCAGCAAGCCAATTTGCACCAGATATTCTGGGGTGATCGACAGCGCCACGGCATCGCCAATCGCCTCGTGGAAGCCATCATTGGCGCCATTCATGTAGAGCAAGCTCTGCTTGTTATAGGCGCGCTGATAATAATTATGGCCCAACTCATGGTGGACAGTCACAAAATCGCCTGCATTCACCTTGGTGCACATTTTGATGCGCAGATCATCCACATTGTTGATGTTCCAGGCGCTTGCATGGCAAACAACTTCGCGATCGGCTGGCTTGGTAATTTGGGACCGCTCATAAAAGCTTTTGGGCAATGGCGCGAACCCAAGGGACGAGAAAAAGCCCTCGCCTGTCTGCACCATCTTTAAGGGATCATAGCCCTTGGTCTTCAGCAAATCGCCAATATCATAGCCGATGTCGCCAGCACCCTTAGGCGCGACAATCGGGTAGATATCGCCCCATTCCTGCGCCCACATATTGCCAAGCAAGTCGGCGCGGATCGGCCCAGTCTTAGCCTGAACGGCATCGCCATATTTTTCATTTAGCTTGGTGCGGGTGTAGCAATGCACCTGGTCATAGAGCGGCTTTACTTGCGCCCACAGCTTATCCGTTAGCTTCGCAAAATCATCCGCGGGCATATCATAGCCAGAGCGCCACATGGCCCCGACATCGGCATAGCCCAAATCCTTGGCACCTTGATTGGCAATCTCAACCAGCCGGGCATAATCTTCGCGCATCGGGGTGCCGACATTATTGTGCCAGCTCACCCACATTTCCTTCAGCTGCTCCGGGTTTCGATTGGTCCCCATTTCCGCTTCAATGTCTGAGCCATTAATTGGTTTGCCATTGAGCGTCCCTTTGCCTTTGCCATAAGTGGAATTGAGGCGGGTGGCGATTTCATTCAGCTCTTTGGCGGCTTCCGCCGTGGCCGGGGCAGGCAAAACCAGGCCGCCACGCAGCATATCCAGCTTGCGCTTCGTGTCCGCGCTCAGGCCCGGCGCCTGCATATAGCGTGCCGCCTGCGTCGCATATTTCACGGCCAATTCCGTGCCTTCCGCACCCACCTTGGCGGCAACAGCATCGGTATCATCCGTGATATAGGTGTTGTTAATCCACTGGACCTGCCCGTTATAGACGGAGAAATCCCCCAGAACCTTTTCGACATCGGCAATGAATTTGTCGGCATCGGCAGCAGTGGGCGCGGGGGGCGTGGCCGCAAGCACTGGGCTTGCCATGGCCAAAGACAGGCCCAGCGCCAGAGTTGAAACAAGCGTTTTCATGCAATCTCTCCAGGACGATAGAATGGACGAACGCTAGGCGCACGCCGCCCTTTGGGTCAAGCGGACCGACTTATCTTTTCGACCAATGTCAGGCGCGCAAGGCCGCCAAGATTGCTTCGGCCAATTCAGCCTTGGTGACAGCACTCATATGATTGCCGGGGATGGGATAATAATGGCCTTGTGGCAGTGTCTGCGCCAGCGCCTCAGCCCGGCCATTATCCTGATCCTCCGTGCCGCAAACAATGCCAATGGGAAAATCCCAGCTGGCCAAAGTCGCGGCATCGGTGCTGGCAAAGCTGTCAATCAACAGATTGAGCGCGACAGGATCGCCGCCGCTGGTTTTCAAAAAGGCTTCGACAAACCATTCGGGCGAGCCCTTGGCGTGGCTGCCCAGATTTGTGAGCACATTCCGGAAATAGCCTGCCCGCCGATCTGCCTCGGTCAACCCCTCTAGCCCCATGCCTGACAGCACGGCACGGCCCGGGCGAAAGCCCCGTGCCATCATCCGTGCCAAGGTCCGCGCGCCCAGCGAATAGCCAGCGGCATCCAAATCCGTCAGGCCCAGATGCGCCATCAGCGCAAATTGATCATCCGCCAAAATGTCTTTCGGGTAGGCTGCCGGGTCATGCGGCTTATCACTGGCGCCATGCGCGCGTAGGTCAGGCATGATAACGCGATAGCCGGCATCGGCAATCACTTGTGCTGTTGGCACAAACTTCATCCAATTGGTGTGCGCGTCTGAAATATAGCCATGGATGAGGAGCAGCGGGCGACCATTGCCCAGCTCATAATAAGCAAGGCGCACGCCATCCGCTGCGGTGTAAAATTGCGGTGTCATCCCCGGCGCTTTAGCCCATTTTGCTCCATGCGCCAGATGGCCATATCAATCCGATCCTGCCCAAAAAATGGCTCGCCATTAAACACCAAGGTCGGCACGCCCCAATGGCCTGAGGCTTCCAAAGCTGCCTGATTATCAGCAATTTCCTTATCCAGCGCCTCAGCCTCAGCCACCGCTTCAGCATCGAGCTCGGCCAGGCTCAGCCCTGCACGCTCTGCCGCACCTTTCAGATGGTCCCCCTCATGCCAATTCTCAGCCCCGCCCCAAATGAGCATGGCCACTTCATGACAAAAAGCGAGGCTCTTGCCGCGCCGGGCCGCCGCCTGGCCGAGGCGCGTGAGGCGGTAAATATAGGGCTGGTCGGCTGCAATCTCGCGCGTTCTAATGTCTTGGACAATCGGGTCAGGCCGAGGCGGGCCGAAGGGAATGCCGTGAAAGGTCGCGACACGCATCATATCTAAAAATGTGTAGCGCAGCCAATTGGGGTGATTGCGCTCAAAGAAATTGGGTTCGCGAATAGCCAGCGGATAGACCGGGCGAAGCGTGAGAGTGACCTCATATTCGTCCATCAGCTGGCGATAGCGGCCAATGGCCAAATAGCTGTATGGCGAACGGAACGACCAAAAAATGTCAGCGGCCAAGGTCATGATAAAAAAGCCCTCTCCCTAGTATCAGCCGCAGAGTGTCTGATTGGGAGAGGGCTTGCAACCCGAGAGGTAGATTACGCCTTTTTCAAATGGCGACGGCCCAGCAGTTCAGCAATCTGCACCGCATTCAAGGCCGCGCCTTTGCGCAGATTGTCTGACACGCACCACAAGGCCAGACCGTTTTCAACAGTCGAATCTTCACGCACGCGGCTGACAAAAGTGGCGTAATCGCCCACGCATTCCACGGGCGTTACATAGCCCCCATCTTCGCGCTTATCGACGAGCATCACGCCCGGCGCTTCGCGCAAAATCGCTTGCGCTTGTGCCGCCGACAATTCCTTTTCCAGCTCAATATGCAGGGCTTCGGAATGGCCGACAAACACGGGCACACGCACGCAGGTGGCAATCACCTTCACCTTGGGGTCCAAGATCTTCTTAGTCTCGACCACCATTTTCCACTCTTCCTTGGTCGATCCATCGTCCAAGAACTTGTCGATATGGGGGATGACGTTGAAGGCTATTTGCTTGGTGAACTTTTTGGGTTCCGCCGTATCGCCCACAAAAATGTTGCGCGATTGCTCAAACAACTCATCCATGCCTTCTTTGCCCGCGCCCGAGACGGACTGATAGGTGGAGACGACAACGCGCGTGATGGTCGCAGCATCGTGCAGCGGCTTCAGCGCGACCACCATTTGCGCGGTAGAGCAATTGGGGTTGGCGATGATATTCTTCTTCTTATAGCCATCAATCGCGTCCGGGTTCACTTCCGGCACGATCAGCGGCACATCCGGATCCATGCGGTAGAGCGAGCTGTTATCAATCACGACACAGCCAGCGGCCGCTGCCTTGGGCGCGTAAATGGCCGTTGCGTCCGAGCCGATGGCGAACAAGGCCATATCCCAGCCCGCCCAATCAAAATGCTCGATATTCTGGACCTTTAGCGTTTTGCCGGTTTCGCCAAATTCAATGACATCCCCCGTCGACCGCGCGGATGCGACTGCGGCCACTTCATCCGCCGGAAAATTCCGCTCAGCGAGAATGTTCAGCATCTCGCGGCCCACATTGCCCGTGGCGCCGGCAACGACAACTCTATAGCCCATGATATCAGTCCTTATTCTTGACGGTTCGATTGAGGAAATTGAGGATGGTCGTCCAGAGATGGACGCTCACCTTCGGCCCGCCCACGGCATGGGTTTGCCCGGGATAGACCATGGTTTCAAAGGGGATGGCCGCCTGTTGCAGCTTGGCCATCAATGCAGTGGCATTGTCAAAAAAGACGTTATCGTCCGCCATGCCATGGATCACCAATAAGGGATCACGGATCTTGGTCGCATCAGCAATTGCGTCAGATTTGGCATAGGCCGCGGCATCGTCTTTGGGAGAGCCCATATAGCGTTCGGTATAATGGGTGTCGTACAATTCCCACTTGGTCACTGGCGCGCCAGAAACGCCTGCCGCAAAAACACCCGGAGCCGCTTGGAGCAATTTGGCCGTCATATAGCCGCCATAAGACCAGCCATAGACGGCAATCTTCTTGGGATCGACAAAGGGCTGTGTTTTCAGCCAGTCGACGCCCGCCAACTGGTCCGCCACTTCCACGCCACCCATGGCGCGGTAAATTTGGCTTTCAAAGGCCACGCCACGGTCAGGCGAGCCTCGGCCATCAACGGAGAAGATAATCCACCCTTGATCAACCAGATATTGGTGCAGCGCGCCGCCCCATGTGTTCATCACCTGCCGGCCAGCGCCCGGCCCATTATAGACTTGGACCAACACGGGGTAACGCTTGCCCGGTTCCAAAACTGGCGTCAGCAGCTTGGTGTGCAACACACTGCCATCTCCTGCTTTGATCGTGCCAAAGCGCGGGACCACATGGCTGGCGACATACGGCGCATAAGGATGGCTGGCATCCAGCTTATTCTCTTCAATCCATGCCAGACGCTGGCCTGCACTGTCCGCCAGCCAGACTTGCGGTGGCTGGCTTTGGCTTGAGCCATCAATAATGGCGCGATTGCCAGCCCGTGCCATAGTGGCATTGTGCCACATGCCCGGCTGGGTGAGGCGGCTTATCTCGCCGCCAGCTAGCGGCACCGAATAGAGATGCTGCTCAAGCGGCGTATCCTTATTGGCCAGAAAATAAACAAGGCCCTTGGCTGCATCCACGCCGACCAATTTGCGGACCATCCAGGCCCCTTGCGTCAGCTGGGTCCATTGGCCTTGGGCAAAGCGATAGAGATGGGCAAAGCCATCGCGCTCTGATTGCCAAATCAGGCTGCCATCAGCGAGCGCACGAAAACTATCATGCAAGTTGATCCAGCTCTTGCTGGTTTCGCTGAACAAAATCTCGCTGGCCCCAGTGGCTGGGTCAACGCGCAGCATATCTAGCTGTTTTTGGTCGCGCGACTGGCGCTGCACATAAAGCGCACGGCCATCCGCTGCCCAATCCACCCGCGCCAGATAGATATCGGCATTTGCGCCCAAATCCACCTTCACTCGGCGCTTTGCGTGCGGGTCCATCACCCACAGCTCCACGCGCGCATTGGCCGTGCCGGCTTGCGGATAGCGCTGGCTGTAAATTGTCGTGCCTTCAGCGCCAATTGCGGCACGACTGATGAGCGCAACGCCGCTTTCATCCGTGCGCTGCACTGCAATCGCCTTATCATCGGGCGCCCACCATAGACCTTGAAAGCGGTGCATTTCTTCTTGCGCCACAAATTCAGCTAGGCCCCAGCTTATCGCGCCGCCGCCATCCTTGGTCAGGGCCCGTGTCTTGCCACTGGCTCGATCCAGAACATAGGCATTGCCCTCACGCACAAAGCTGACAAAGCCACCTTTGGGGCTGATTGTGCCATCCAATGCCCCGCCATTTTGGGTCAGCCGCTCCACGCTGCCATCTAGCCGGGCGACGAACAAATCGCCGTCCACAGGAACCAGCAGCGATTGGCTGTCTGCTGCCCAATCATAGGCTACAATGCCCTTGGTGCCGGCGATGCGCGCGCGTTCGCGCTGCATTTTTTCCGCCTCAGTCAATTGGCCCGAGGTGCCGAGCTTGGTCGAATCCACCAGCATCCGCCACTCACCGCCATCCGTTGGCATGGCCCAGAGGTCAAAGCGCTCACGATCATCAGGCCGGGGGCGCAGGCTGGTCACCCATTTTCCATCCGGCGACAAACGCACAGCCCGCGGCGTCCGCCCACCAATGGCCGGCGACGCAAAGACGCGCTCTAAGGTAAGCGGGGCAGAGGGCACAGGCGCGGCATTTGGCTCAGCCATGGCAGCCGTTCCCATCAATCCCAATGCCAACGCTGCGGCACACATCCATTTGGTCATTTCCCCCAAAGCTCCATAACGAAAAAGGGCCGGGAACCCTGTTCTGGATCCCGGCCCTTTCGGTGTTTCGTTTTTTGCGTAAACGAGCGGGATCAGGCCTCTTCGGCCGTTTTCGTTTCGCTCGTAATAATGTTGTCGCGACGCTCAGCGATACGTGCAGACTTACCGCGACGGCCGCGCAGGTAATAGAGCTTCGCACGACGCACAGCGCCCTTGCGGACGACTTCAATCGAATCAATATTCGGCGAATAAAGCGGGAAAACGCGCTCAACACCCTCACCGAACGAAATCTTACGCACAGTGAAGTTGGAGCCCATGCCCTTATTTGAACGCGCGATGCACACGCCTTCATAATTCTGGACGCGGGTGCGCTCGCCTTCGACAACCTTCACGCCAACGCGCACAGTGTCACCGGGGCGAAATTCCGGAATCTTCTTTTCTGCGGTCAATTTTGCGATCTGTTCCGCTTCGATCTGTTGAATGAGGTTCATAGTGCCTCACTTGTCCTTCTTAGTCTTCCGCCGCGCGTCAGAGGCAGGCTGGGCCCGAGCACCACAATGGCGCTCCCAAAGGTCCGGCCTGCGTAACCGAGTATCATCTTCTGCCCGTTGTTTCCGCCAGGCAGCGATGTTCGCATGATCCCCCGATCGCAGCACTTCAGGGATCGTGCGCCCTTCCCAAGTCACGGGTCGGGTATAATGTGGATATTCTAATAAGCCGTTCTCGAACGACTCTTCGTCACCACTTGAAGGGGCGCCCATTACGCCGGGAAGCAGCCGAATGCAAGCATCGAGCAGCATCAAAGCGCCCATTTCCCCTCCGGAAAGCACAATATCCCCCATTGAGACTTGCTCAATTTCGGGCCGCGCCTCGAAAAGCCGCTCATCAAAACCTTCGAATCGGCCGCACAGGATGGTAACGCCGGGGCCAGCCGCCAATTGCCGCACCCGCGCTTGCGTGATGGGCGTGCCGCGCGGCGTCATCGCGAGAATGGGGGCATTGGGCTGCACGGTCCGGGCATGATCAACAGCTGCGGCGAACACATCCGCCTTCAGCACCATGCCAGCGCCACCACCTGCAGGCGTGTCATCAACTGTCCGGTGCTTATCCGTTGCGAAATCGCGAATTTGGACCGTGGATAAGCCCCATTTGCCTTCATCCAGCGCCCGACCTGCAATAGATTGGCCCAAGGGCCCCGGAAACATATCGGGATAGAGTGTTAAGATTTGGGCTTGAAAACTCATGATTTGGCAGGGCCCAAATCAACAAAGGCCGGATTGAGCAAAAGGCCGTCTTCAGACCAGCTCGGCACGGCTTGCGCTGTCATCGGGACCATGAAAGTCCGGCCATCGGGCCGTTCAATCTCTAGCACATCGCTGGCGCCGAAATTCTCAATCGCAATGCAGGTGCCAACGGCCTCCCCCTCGCTGGTGCGGCAGGGAAGGCCTATCAGATCAGCATGATAATATTCGCCCTCGCCCAAAGGCGGCAGGCTGTCCCGCGGCACCGTCAATTCAGTTCCGCGCAGCTTTTCAGCTGCCGTTCGGTCGACCACTTCGGCAAAGCGCGCGGTGGCGCCATAAGGCGTGGCGCGAACCGATTTCACGGTCAACGCGCCATCATTAAAGCATTTGTGCGCCTTTAGCCCTTCGACTGAGTCGACAAAGAGCTTCAGGCGCACCTCCCCTGTCACGCCATGCGCGCCAGTGACCACCGCAAGGGTGACGGGCGCTGGAGTGACAGGGCGGTTGGCCAAGGCTTAGCCCTCGGCCTTTTCCTCAGCAGGCGCTTCAGCAGCGGGCTCTTCAGCGGCAGGCGCTTCTTCAGCTGCAACTTCTTCAGCGGCAGCTTCTGCAGCGGGAGCTTCTTCAGCGGCAGCTACTTCGGCAGGCGCTTCTTCAGCTGCAACTTCTTCAGCCGGGGCGTTGGCAGCTTCTTCAGCAGCCTTGGCTGCTTCTTCTGCTTCAGCGATCTTCGCGGCCTTTTCTTCCAGACGCTCCTTGGCCTTTTCGCCCGGTTCCGCCTTTTTGGGGTTGTTGCGGGCAGCACGTTCCTTGAGGCCAGCGGCGTCGAGGAAGCGGGCAACACGATCGGTCGGCTGTGCGCCAACGCTCAGCCAATGCTTCAGACGGTCACCGTTCAGCGTCACGCGGTTGGCATCGTCCTTGGGCAGCATCGGGTTATAGGTGCCAACCTTTTCAATAAAGGCACCATCACGCGGGGCGCGGCTATCGGCCACAACGATGCGGTAATAAGGACGCTTTTTAGAGCCGCCACGCGACAAACGAATTGAAACTGCCATGTTTTCTTCCTTCCAATCTAAACTTTAAAACTATCTGTGTTCAAAAACCTGTGGGGGGGCATTGCCCCTCATTTCTTCTTCAATAAATTCTCAAAACCCGGCGGCAATTTGGGCATATCACCACCTGTCGCATCGGGCATTCCGGGCAAACCGCCGCCGCCCAACAAGCCGCCTAAGCCGCCACCGCCCTTGCCAAACAGCGCGCCCAAGCCCTTCAACCCGCCCATCTTGCGGATCTTCTTCATGGCGGTGGACATTTCCTGATGCATTTTCAGGAGTTTGTTCACTTCCTGCACCGTTGTGCCCGAGCCATTGGCAATGCGGATTTTGCGCTTGGCCTGAAGCAGCTCAGGCTTGGCACGTTCCTTGGGTGTCATGGATGAAATCATCGCATCCATGCGCACCAAAATGCGATCATCCATGCCCGATTGCGCCATGGCACCCTGAATCTTTTTCATGCCGGGCAACATGCCGGCCAAAGCGCCAAGGCCGCCCATGCGCTGCATCTGCTGCAATTGCGCGCGCAGATCGTTCATATCAAACTGGCCCTTGGCCATTTTGGCGGCCAGCGCTTCAGCTTCTTCGTGCTGGATCGTTTCCGCCGCACGCTCAACAAGGCTGACCACATCGCCCATGCCGAGAATACGGCTGGCCACCCGCCCGGGGTGGAAGACGTCCAGCCCATCGAGCTTTTCACCAGTGCCGACAAACTTAATTGGCTTGCCGGTTAAGGCGCGCATGGAAAGCGCCGCCCCGCCGCGCGCATCGCCATCCATCCGCGTCAGGATAACGCCCGTCAGACTCACCTGCTCCGAGAAATTCTTGGCGACATTCACTGCGTCTTGGCCGGTCAGGCTATCGACGACGAGCAATGTTTCGGCAGGCTGGGCGACTGTTGCCACGGCCTTCATTTCGTCCATCAACTGCGTGTCGACATGAAGGCGACCCGCCGTATCGAGCATCAAGACGTCATAGCCTTGCAGCTTGGCCGCCTGCATCGCACGCTTGGCAATATCGACTGGCTGTTGGCCTGCGACAATTGGCAGTGTCGCCACGCCAATTTGCTCACCCAAAATCGCAAGCTGCTCTTGCGCTGCGGGGCGATTGACGTCGAGCGACGCCATCAGAACCTTTTTACGCTCTTTGTCGGTAAGCCGCTTGGCAATCTTCGCCGTGGTGGTGGTTTTACCAGAACCCTGCAGACCAACCATCATGATGATGGCTGGCGGGGTGACAGCCAATTCCAGCTCACTCGCCTCGGCGCCCAGCATTTCGACCAGCGCGTCGTTCACGATCTTCACGACCTGCTGACCCGGCGTAATCGAGCGGAGGACTGATTGGCCAACGGCTTGCTCAGTTACCTTGTCGACAAAGCTGCGGACGACGGGCAGCGCAACATCTGCCTCGAGCAGCGCGACCCGCACTTCGCGCATGGCCTCGCGGACGTCATTTTCGCTCAGCGCACCCCGGCCGCGCAGACGGTCGAACACGCCACCAAGGCGTTCGCTCAAACTCTCGAACATCGGTTCGCTCCGTCCAAAATGCCCAAACAAAGCACGCCGGCGGACGAAAACTCGTCGGCCAGCGTACGCCCTTGGGCGGCCAAAAATAACGCTTTTCGTAAAGAAAGCAGGCGCGCCTCTAGTCTGATTCTACGCCTAGGTCAACCACAGAGGCCCGGATGGCGGCCGCTTTAACCTGATCTTCATGGCTTAGTCGGAAAAGGATCAGGATGGGGCAAAAGGCATAGGTGCGGATGAAACGATACTCAAGAACCGGGCTCCGCATCTGTACCTATGGACCGATTTTCCTGTTGCTGCTTGCCCTCATCTCAGGGCTGGCCCCCGTGCTGATAGGCGCGCCCAAAGGCCATGCGGTGCCGAGCAATGCCAGTTTTCTTGAACAGCTCTGGCTGGGGCATGGCCGCATTCTCCTGCCGCTCTTGCTGTTCAATGCCGCGCTCATTCTCTTTGGATGGCGGCATTATCGCGCGTTGCGCGCGCAAATTGCAGACCGCGCCCGCGCGGCTGCCCGCGCCCGCACTTTGGCGATGCGCGATTCGCTGACTGGCTTTCACAATCGTCGCTCCTTGGCAGAATCGGGGGCAGAGTTGTTGGCCCATGCCGCCCATCGTGGCCGCGCACTGGCAATGTTGCTGCTGGATGTGGACCATTTTAAAAACGTCAATGATATTCATGGCCATGCGGTAGGAGATGGTCTGCTCCGCTCTATCGCAGCAGAAATTGCCAGGCTCGCCCCGCCGGGGGCCGTGATGGCGCGGCTGGGCGGAGATGAATTTGCCTGCGCTTTTGAAATTGCCCATGATGATCCTGCCGCCGCCCATGCTGTTGCTGAAGGCCTGGTCGCCCGGTTGAGCCAGCCACTCAAGGCAGATGGCACGCATGTGCATACCAGCATCTCGCTTGGCATTTCGCTCTCAGGGCCTGATTGCGACACAGTAGATCAACTGCTGCGCCGCGCCGATATTGCCATGTATGCGGCCAAACAACGCGGGCGAAATGGTGTGTCTTGGTTTGACACCTCAATGGAACGAGCGCTGCAAAAGCGTTCCGAACTGGAAGCCAAAATGCGGCAGGGCATTCCGGCTGGCGAATTTGAGCCTTATTTTGAACAGCAGATAGATTTGGCAACAGGGCGGCTGTCGGGCTTTGAAGTTCTGGCCCGCTGGAACCACCCCATGCTGGGCCATATTCCGCCTACCCAGTTTATCCCAGTGGCCGAAGAAACGGGCCTAATTGGTGACCTATCTTTCTCCGTTATTCGCCAAGCCTTGATTGAGGCGCGCGAATGGGACCCAGAGCTGAGCATTAGCATCAACTTATCCCCTTTGCAGTTGCGCGATCCTTGGCTGGCACAAAAGCTCGTCAAATTGTTGGTCGAAACCAGCTTTCCCGGCCATCGGCTGGAAATTGAAATCACTGAGACTGGGCTGTTTGATAATCTGCCGCTGGCGCAGTCCATTGTCGGCAGCCTGAAAAACCAAGGCATTCGTCTCGCACTGGATGATTTTGGCACTGGCTATAGCTCGCTTGCCCATTTGCGCGCTTTGCCGTTTGACCGGATTAAAATCGACAAGAGCTTTGTTCTGTCGCTGCTCGATAATCCCGAAAGCGCCGCCATTGTGAATGCCATTGCCCGGCTGGGGGATAATTTGTCGCTGCCCGTCACAGCCGAAGGAGTTGAGCGCGCAGACATTGAAAACCGACTGCGCGAAATTGGCGTAAATAAGGGGCAAGGCTGGCTATACGGCCATCCCATGCCAATTTCGCAGGTTCGCCGCTTATTGGCAGAGCGCCAACTTCTGCCCCTGTCGGCAAGCGGCGCAGCTGTCCGGCAAATGGGCTAATCACAACGCCGCCCGTTGGACTTAAGGGCCATATCGCCTTAAAGCGCCTGACATGGTGGACCGCTTTTACAAGATGCATGGCCTTGGCAATGACTTTGTTGTCATTGATGGCCGAACTGCGCCTGTTGACATGAGCGCAGCCCGCGCCCGTGCCATTGCAGACCGGCGCACTGGCATTGGCTGTGATCAATTGATCCTGCTTGGCCCCTCCGCCATTGCTGATGCTCAAATGCGCATTTTCAATGCCGATGGCAGCGAAGTGGAAGCCTGTGGCAATGCCTCCCGCGCAGTCGCGCTGTTGCTGGGCGGCACATCACGCGTTGAAACATTGGGCGGCCTCATCACTCTCGAAGCCCAGGGCAATCAATCCGTGGTCGATATGGGGGCACCGCGTTTTGAGTGGGACGCCATTCCCTTAAGCTTTGCGATGGATACCGCCCAAATGCCTGTTGGCTGGGAAGATTTGGATGCGCCTGCCGCTGTGAATGTGGGCAACCCCCATGTTATTTTCTTTGTGGCTGATGCGGATGTGGTAGACCTTGGTCGGCTCGGCCCGATGATTGAAACAGACGCGCTTTTCCCCGCGCGCATCAATGTGAATGTGGCAAGCCTTGCTGGGCCAAACCATCTCAAGCTGCGCGTTTGGGAACGCGGAGCAGGCCTGACCCAAGCCTGTGGCACGGGGGCGTGCGCCACCGCTGTTGCCGCCATCCGGCGCGGGCTGGTGACGAGCCCTGTCACTGTGTCTTTGCCGGGAGGGGACTTGCGCATTGATTGGGCATCGGGTGAGACGATCCGCATGACTGGCCCGGCCACGCATGTCTTTACGGGCACCGCGGACTGGAGCCAGTTCGGATGAGCCATGTTGAGGTGGTCAATTTCGGCTGCCGGCTGAACATTGCAGAAGGCGAAGCCATTCGCGAAGCTGCCTCGGGCGTGACTTCGGATGCGCCCGAGCTCATCATCATTAACAGCTGCGCGGTAACAGCCGAGGCCGAACGCCAAGCACGTCAAAGCATTCGTCGCTTGAAACGCGCCCGGCCCGATGCCCGAATTATAGTCACGGGCTGTGCCGCGGAAACCAGCGCCAGCCGCTTTTCCCAAATGGCAGAAGTCGACGCTGTCGTCCCCAATGCGGACAAGCGCAATCCCATGAGCTTTGGCCTGCCCTTTGATGGCACCAACGCCATACGGCCCGCTGTTTCTGGCGCAGATCATGCCCGTGCCTTTGTTGAAGTGCAAAATGGCTGCGACCATGATTGCACCTTTTGCGTGACGACCTTGGCACGCGGCGCAAGCCGATCTGTGCCGGCAGGCGCTGTGGTGGACGCCGTGGCGCAGGCCGTGGCGCGCGGCCAGCAAGAAGTGATCCTCACAGGCGTGGATTTAACGAGCTATGGCGCGGACCTGCCGGGGGCGCCCAGCCTTGGCCATTTGGTGGAACGCATTTTGCGGCTGGTGCCGGGGCTTGCGCGGCTGCGCCTCTCGTCAATGGACTCAATTGAAATTGATGATCGGCTGTTCGCGCTCATCACTGGCGACACACGCGTGATGCCGCATGTCCACCTCTCGCTTCAATCGGGCGATGACATGATCCTTAAACGGATGAAGCGGCGGCATTTGCGCGCCGACGCCATCCGCTTGGTCGAACGGCTCAAAGCAGCGCGGCCCGACATTGCCATTGGCGCAGATATTATTGCGGGATTCCCAACCGAAGACGACGCGATGTTTGCCAATAGCCTTGATCTGCTTGACGCATGTGACGTGGTTTTTGGGCATATTTTTCCCTATAGCCCGCGGCCCGGAACAGCGGCGGCCCGTATGCCGCAACTGGGCCGCGATGTGGCACGCGCCCGCGCAGAACAATTGCGCGCCCATGTTGCCGCGCGCAAAGCACATTGGCTGTCCAGCCTGATTGGCTCGGAGCAACAGGTGCTGGTGGAGCTGGATGGCAAAAGTGGCCATGCTGAAAATCATGCGCGTGTTGAAATTATCAGCGGGCGGGATTTCCGTTATGAACCAGATGCCCTAAAGGGCCGCATCATGACTGTGACCATCACTGCCAGCACTGGCGACACGCTGTTAGGCGAAGTGCGATGAGCGACGAGACCAACACGCCTTGGCACAAAAAGCTGCTGGGCGGCTTTCGGCGCACATCAGAAAAGCTAACGGAAAATCTAACTGGGCTCGTCACCAAGTCGCGGCTGGATGCTGAGGCGCTTGATGAAATTGAAGAGGCTCTGATTGTATCAGACCTTGGGCCCGCGACGGCCCGGCGCATCCGCGATAAGCTGGCCGACAGCCGCTATGAGCGTGGTATTGATGAAGCTGGCATTCGAGCCGTTGTCGCCGAAGAAATTGAAGGCGTTCTGGCACCCGTTGCCAAGCCCTTGGACGTGATTGCTTTTCCGCGTCCACAAGTCATCCTTGTGATTGGCGTGAATGGTTCAGGCAAAACAACAACCATTGCCAAGCTTGCGCATTTGTTTCTCGAGCAAGATTATGGCGTAATGCTGGCAGCGGGGGACACCTTCCGCGCGGCTGCCATTGGCCAATTGAAAATATGGGCCGAGCGACTGGGCGTGCCCATTGTGTCCGGCCCCGAAGGCGGCGATGCCGCAGGCATTGTCTTTGATGCCGTCAAGCAGGCGACAGAAACGGGCATTGACGTTCTAATTGTCGACACGGCTGGCCGCTTGCAAAATAAGCGCGAACTGATGGATGAGCTGGCGAAAATCCGCCGAGTGCTGGGCCGCCTCAATCCCGCTGCCCCGCATGATGTGGTGCTGGTGCTGGATGCCACAACGGGGCAAAACGCCCTGTCGCAAATCGAAATCTTTAAAGAAGTGGCCGGTGTGACTGGCCTTGTGATGACCAAGCTGGATGGCACAGCGCGCGGCGGCGTGCTGGTCGCCGCGGCCGAAAAATTTGGCCTGCCCATTCATGCCATTGGCGTGGGTGAAACGCTGGAAGACTTACGGCCCTTTGATCCAGCCGAGCTTGCACAGATTATTGCAGGGGCAGATAAATCATGACCCAGCCAGACCCCAAAGCCGCGCCGCCCCAGAATTTGATTGTGGATTTGGGGCCGCTGGTCCTCTTCCTGCTGACCTATTGGCTCGCCAATGTCTGGGTGGCGACCGGCGTGTTCATGGTGGCCACGCTGGGCGCGTTGATCTGGTCAAAGCTCAAACATGGCAGTGTCTCGGTGTTGCTCATGTTCTCTGGCGTCATGGTGCTGGTCTTTGGCGGCCTAACCATTTGGCTGCATGATGAAACCTTCATCAAGATGAAGCCAACGCTCTATTATGCCATGGTCGCGGGCATATTATTTTTTGGCACCTTGACCAAAAAGCCGACGCTGAAACGCGTTATGGCCCATGCCTATCCTGAATTGAGCCAACAAGGCTGGCATTTGCTGACACGCAATTTTGCCTGGTTCTTTGTGGGAATGGCGCTGCTGAATGAGCTGGTCTGGCGCAACAGCTCTACGGGGTTTTGGATGGGCTATAAGCTCTGGGGGGCCTTGCCGCTGACCTTCCTCTTCGGGGCGATAAATATCCCGATGATTTTGCGGCATTCAACGTCTGCTGACGAGACCAAAGACGCATAGCTGGTGCGGAGAGTCTGGGCCGCTAATCATCATCCTGAACTTGGTTCAGGATCCATGATCACACTCCTCATTGAACCTGGCGATGTGGCCGCCAATGGATGCTGAACCAAGCTCAGCATGACGGCGTTTATGCCGTCTCCAGCAACCCGTGCTTCTTGAGGCAATGGCGCAGCTGATCATATGTCAGCCCCAGCGCTTTGGCGGTCGCCCTTTGGTTGTGGCGGTTGCGGACGAGCGCCGCCTCTAATAATTGCCGCTCATAGGCATGGACAGCCACACGCAACTCACCCGGGGCATCGGGCGCAGGGGCCGTTACTGTCCCCGGCACTGGGGACGCGACTGCCTCTGCGGCCACCATGCCCTGCCCGCTGATGGGCCGCCATGGCGAGGCAAAGGGATCAAACACAATATCGGCGACGGGCGTTGACGGATCATCCCAACGATAGACAGCCCGTTCAGACACATTGCGCAATTCGCGGATATTGCCCGGCCAGCCATAGCCTTCCATCTCGGCCATGGCCGCTTTTGAAAAGCCCGGCCAACTGGGCCAGCCCAGTTCAGACGCCATGCGCCGCCCAAAGAAATCAGACAGCTGGGCCACATCTCCCTCACGCGCGCGCAGTGGCGGCAGCGTGATCACCTCAAAAGATAGCCGATCGAGCAAGTCTGCGCGGAAGCGGCCTTGATCGACCAGCTTGGGCAGATGCTCATTGGTGGCGGCTACAATGCGCACATCCACACGAATTGGGCGATTGGCGCCAATGCGAGTTACCTCGCCATATTCCACCGCGCGTAAGAGACGTTCCTGCGCACCAGAAGAAAGCGTCCCCAATTCATCCAGAAACAGCGTGCCGCCATCGGCCTCTTCAAAGCGCCCAGCACGCGCCCGCGTGGCCCCCGTAAATGCCCCCGCTTCATGCCCGAACAATTCTGCCTCAATCAACGTTTCAGTTAAGGCGGCGCAATTCATGGGAACAAAGGGGCCATCCCAGCGGGGGGAGAGGCGGTGCAGCCGCTCTGCCACCAGCTCTTTGCCTGTCCCGCGTTCCCCAATCACCAACACGGGCCGGTTGAGTTGGGCGGCACGGCTGACGCGTTCCACACTGTCGAGAAAAGCGAGCGATTGGCCAATAAAGGGATTGTCGCGGTTCATATACTAACTCTTAGGATATTTTCCCAATAGTTCGCAATTGAAAACTCGGCAGCATCCTTTCAAATCATCTATGAATCGCGGATTTCCGATGTTTTTGAGACTTGGCACGGCTCCTGCAATGTTCAGTCCATAACGCACAAGCGACCCCAATTGATCTTTCAGGAGACCGACCATGAACCGCTATAAGGCTTTTGATTTCCGGGCTTCGATCCTCGCCATCGTTGCCACTGTCTTTGTCAGCACCAGCAGCCTGCTCTTTGCCGCAGGCCCGCTAGGCCAAGCCAGTGCGACTGGCGCAATCAGCCAGGATTATCCGCTCGCCTAAAATCCCTCCCGGTCGCCCCCACGACCGGGGACCGCCGGGGAGGAGCCCACCCCCATCCTCCCCGGCCCCCTCAAGACCGTGACCTTTGTCACACCAAGGAGTTTCCATCATGGGTATTTTTTCCCGCACCCGCGACATCATTGCTGCCAATGTGACTGACCTGCTGGATAAAGCAGAAGATCCGGCAAAGATGATCCGCATGATCATTATGGAAATGGAAGAAACTCTGATCGAGGTTCGCGCCTCGGCCGCACGCACCATTGCCGATCAAAAAGAACTGCGCCGCCATATTGCCAAGCTGGAAACGCTGCAGGAAAACTGGCGCGAAAAGGCTGAGCTGGCACTCTCGAAAGACCGGGAAGATCTGGCCAAGGCGGCCTTAGTCGAGCGGCAAAAGGCAGTTGATATGGCTGAACAATTACAGGCTGAAATTGCGGTTTTGGATGATGCCTTGAAAGCCAATGAGGAAGATATTGCCAAGCTGCAAGCCAAGCTGCGCGAAGCACGCGCGCGCCAAAACAGCGTGATGACGCGGCTCGAAGCGGCCAACAACCGCATCCGTGTGCGCGAAGCCTATGCTGGCACCAAGGTGGATGAAGCCTTTGCCCGCTTTGATACGCTGGAACGCCGCGTGGATCTGGCTGAGGGCCGGGCCGATGCGCTGGGCCTGGGTGCCCAGCCCAAGAGCCTGGAAGAAGAAATTGCCGAGCTTCGCACCTCGGAAAAGGTAGAAGCTGAGCTGGAAGCCTTAAAGGCTGCAGTCAAGAAGGGCTGACCCGATGGAAGAGGTACTCGTCCCCATCGTCGTCATCCCGACCATCTTCATCGGTCTGCCCTGGCTGATCCTCCATTATATGACCAAGTGGAAGACAGCGGCGACACTGACCCGCGAAGACGAAAATCTTCTCGACGAGCTGCACGATATCGCTCGGCGCCTTGAAGACCGGATGACCACCATCGAACGGATCATCGCTGCCGACGACCCCAATTGGAAAAAGGGCGCTTAAGCGCTCAATTCCTCGCCAACACGGAGTAAGAACCATGGCTGCAAGCCGCACCAAATTCTATCTGGATAAGCAGAACCGCAAATGGCTGGGCGTCTGCTCAGGCATTGCCGATTACACAGGCGTTGACGTCACTTGGGTGCGCGTTGGCACGGTCATCTTGACCCTGCTGGGCGGCTTTCCATGGACGCTTATTGCCTATTGGGCCACGGCCTGGATTGCTGATGACAAGCCCAATGGCCTGTATGAAGACAAGGAAGCCGCAAAATTCTGGCAGGGCGTCCGGCAATCGCCCGCGCGCACCACGCGCGATGTGCGGTCCAAGCTGCGCGATATTGATCGCCGCCTCGCTGATGCTGAAGCGCATTACACCGCACGCAACAGCCGCCTTGCTGATGAAATCGACAATCTGAAATAAGGAGGCACAGATGATTGAGACAGAACTTGCCCCCTATGTGCCTGCCATTGCCATGATGGGCGTCTCCATTGGACTTTTGGGTGTGATCGGCTGGATCTTTACGACCTGGCTCCGGATCAAAAACGGCTATCCGCTTGAGAATAGCTGGGGCAAAGCCATTTACCCCAAGACCGATCAGGAAAGCGTGGAACGCATTAAGCTGCTGAGCCAAGAAAATGCCCAATTGCGCGCCGAAATTAGCGCCATGAAAGACAGGCTGGCCAATGTGGAGCGCATTGTGATTGACGAAAACCATGCACTCACGCGCGACATTGAGCAGCTGCGCGGCAAGAGCAACTAATCCCCAAACAGGGAGAGAGAGATTATGAACCCGTTTGAAATGGTTGTGATGATTGTGGCCATCGTAACGCTGGGCAGCATCATCCGCGGCAAGACCCACGGCAAATTTGGCAAGCGCTATCAGGCCAACATGGCCGACCAGATTGAGAATAAGCAATTACGGTCGGAGATTAAGGAGCTGAAAGACCGCATTGCCGTTCTGGAACGGCTGGCAACGGACACCCACAGCGCAGCAGCGCTGGACCGGGAAATTGATAAGCTTCGTTGAGCGCCCATTAGGAGATTTGCGATGAGTGATATGTCCACACTTATCTACGCCTTGACCAGCCTGGCCGGGATTGCCTTTACCTCAGTCATTGGGCTTGTGGCCTTTGGCAAATGGATTGAGCTGAAGCGCGCCGAAATTGAAGCCCTGCGGATGACGACAGGCACGATGGGCGATGGCACACCCCATGCCGCCAACCGCATTGAGCTGGCAGACCTGAAAGAGCGGCTTCGCAAGCTAGAGGCCATTGCTGCAGGCGTTGATTTGTAAGCCAAATCAACGCCCGCAAAACGGGCAATCCGGAAATGGGCTGCCCCCCTATTTTTTCCCTCGCATCCCCGTGCGTTCGCTGGCAAGTAAAGCGAGAGAGTCAAAACGGCTCCATGGGTGAAGGATGCGCGCCGACATGAAGGCGCTGATGTGAGGGGTAAAGTCTCAGATGAAATCACGTTCCTTTTTGCTGGGCAGTGCACTTGCACTTGCGACCCTAAGTTTGGCGAGCTGTGCTCCTAAGGGCGGCACAAGCGCACAAGTAGATGATGCCCGCCTGGTTGCTGGCAGCCCGGATGGTGCCGACTGGCTGTCTTATGGCCGGACGATGGACGAGCAACGCTTCTCGCCGCTGACGCAGGTGAGCGACCAAAATGTTAGCCAATTGGGGCTGGACTGGTTTTCTGACCTCGAGACAGCCCGTGGGCAGGAAGCAACGCCCATTGTGGTGGATGGCGTGATGTATGTCTCTACCGCATGGTCGATGGTGAAAGCGTTTGACGCGGCAACTGGCAAAAAGCTGTGGGAATATGACCCGCAAGTTCCGCGGTCGAAGCTCGTTGATGTGTGCTGCGATGCCGTCAATCGTGGTGTCGCGGTGTATAAAGGCCGCGTCTATGTGGCGACGCTGGATGGCCGCTTGGTCGCGCTCAATGCCGATACTGGCAAGGTGCTGTGGGACAAGCTGACCATTCCCAAAGGCAGCCCCATGTCGATCACGGGCGCGCCCCGCATTGTAAAGGGCAAGGTGCTTATTGGCGCGGCAGGTGCCGAATATATTGTGCGTGGCTATCTGGCCGCCTTTGACGCAGAAAGTGGCAAAGAAGCTTGGCGTTTTTACACTGTTCCCGGTGATCCATCGAAACCCTTTGAAGGCAAACATTTAGAAGCAGCCTCCAAAACTTGGGCCCCAGGCGCTTGGAAAAATGGGGGCGGCGGAACAGTTTGGGATTCAATCACCTATGATCCCAAGACTGATCTTGTTTATTTTGGCACAGCCAATGCTGAACCTTGGAACCCCAATGCCCGTGGCGGCAAGGCGGGGGATAGCCTCTACACGGCCTCTATTGTGGCAATTAAGCCCGATACGGGGGAATATGTCTGGCATTTCCAGCAGACGCCCGAAGATCGCTGGGATTATGATTCCACGCAGCAGATCATTGCGACGGACCTGCCAATTAATGGCAAGCCAAGGCGCGTTGTGATGCACGCGCCCAAGAACGGCTTTTTCTATGTGCTCGATGCCAAGACGGGCAAATTCCTGTCCGGCAAGCCTTTTGCCAAGACAATTACTTGGGCCTCTGGCCTAGACCCGGTGACGGGCAAGCCAAACATCAACCCCGAAGCGCGCTATGAGCTGACGGGTAAGCCCTTTATTGGCCTGCCTGGAGCCATTGGCGCTCATAGCTGGCAGCCCATGTCTTACAGCCCGAAAACGGGGCTTGTGTATATTCCCACCAACGAAGTGGCTCAGCCCTATTTTGCCGCGCCAAAGGATTGGAAGCCGGGTAAAGTTGGGTTCCAGCTCGGTCTGGATCAGGGCAAGCTGGGCATGCCGGCGGACCCTGTGGTGCGTGCAGCCGCTGCGGCTGGCACAACAGGCGCTCTGGTGGCGTGGGACCCTGTGGCAGGCAAAGCCCGCTGGACAGTGGAGCATCGTGGCCCCTCTAATGGTGGCACGCTGGCAACGGCTGGCAATCTTGTTTTCCAAGGCACGGCTGGAGGCGAATTCCGGGCCTATACAGCTGATAGTGGCAAGCAGCTGTGGAGCTTTGCAACGCAAACAGGCGTGATTGCAGCCCCCATGACCTATGCCGTGAAAGGCCAGCAATATGTGGCCATTCTTGTTGGCTGGGGGGGCGTGCTGGATGTGTCGGCTGGCATTTTGGCGGGCAAGTCTGGCTCGGTGCGCAACATCAGCCGCCTGCTCGTCTTTAAGCTGGGCAGCAAGGGGCAATTGCCGCCACCGCCGCCGGATGCACAGCGCGTGCTAGATCCGCCGCCCTTTGTCGCCAGAAATTCGGCAAAGGCCGATGCTGGGGCCAGCCCCTATCAAAATAGCTGCAGTGTCTGCCATGGCGATTCCGCCATTGCCGGCGGCCTCAACCCAGACCTGCGCCACTCCTCAGCGCTCGGCAATGCCAAGCTGTGGCAACAAATTGTCCATGATGGTCTGTTAAGCGCAAATGGCATGGTCGCTTGGAAGGATCAGTATAATGCGGCGCAAATTGAGAATATCCGCCAGTTTGTGATCCGTCGCGCCAATGAAGATAAGGCGCTAGAAGCCAAGGGTAAGAAGATCGCCAGCCGCTAAAGCAGGCGACAATGCACCAGAAAAAGGGCGGGAGAGGCACCAAGCCCCTTCCGCCCTTTTCTATACGTCATCACATGGCGCAAATGGCTTAGCGCTTCACCCAATCCGCCACGTCTGCGGCAACTTGGTTGGCCGCGCGGTTCAGGGCTTGGCTGGCATTTGCCGCATCAATCTGGCCCATGGCAATGCGCGCTTCAAAACGGCGCGTGCGCACCGGCTGATCGGCTTCCCCTGAGAGCGTCGCCTCATAAATGACGACAGCTTTTGCGCCGCGTTCCTCCACGTCAAAACGCAATAAATGGCCTGACAGGGTGGCCCCGGGGTCCATGCTGAATTGGCGCGGGTCGAGCACAACTCGGCCACTGCGCGCACGAATGGTTTCGGCCAGCAAGCGCTGGAACAGCCGGGCCGGCGGTTCCACCCAAACGGCATCTTTCACATAAGCCAGCGCAGTTTCGCCTTGGGCGACAGGCAGGCGTGTCGTGGCAATGGCTTGGGGAACAAGCGGCGTCATCACTGTCAGCACCGCGCCAGTGTCAACGGCGCTGCCCTCACTGGCGGCGGGGCGTTGATCAGGCGTCAGCGTCATCAAAAAGGCAGGCGCCTTGGCCGTTAGCCCCAAGGTGCATCCACCAAGCGCAAAGGCTGCACTGGCAAGAAACAAAGCGCGCATTATTGGCCTGCCTTTCCGCCCTTATAATCGGGCAATTTTGGTCCGCCAATCAAGGCGCCAGCGCCTTGCTGGTCAATCTTGCTGGCAACCGAATTGAGCGATTCAGACATCGCCCGCAAATCGCGGACCAGCTGGCCCATTTCAGGAAGTGTTTGGGTGGAAAATGTGTGCAGGCCCGGCTTGGCCTCTGCCAAGGCCGCATCCAAGGCAGCCATGCTCCGCTCTGCTGAATTGACCGTGCGGCGCAAGTCTTGCACCAAGGGGCGGCCATCTTCCGTCAACATCTGGTTAGTTGTGCCCGCAATTTGGGCAATTTGCTGGGCCGCGACCCCCGCTTCGCGAATGGTGATCCGCGCTTCTGAAATGCTGGCCTCTAGCTCAGGCCCGCTGCGCGCCAAATGGCCCGACACCTTGTCGACATTCTTCAGAATGTGCGTGATCGACTTTTGGTTTTCATCTGACATCAGCTCGCTCAGCCGCTCAGTCAGTGTGGACAGACGTTCAACCAATTGTGGTGCATTGTTGAGGAGCGCGCCTAGGCCTGCGGACTTGGCGGGAATGGTGGGCGCGCCTGCGGGCCCCAATTCTGCAATGGGCGGCGCGCCTTTGACTGCGCCGGTCAGTTGAATTTGCGACACACCCGTAAAGCCAACCCCCTGAATTGAGGCTGTAGTGCCAATCAGCACGGGCAGCTCTTCATCCACGGCAATGCGCACGCGGACAAATTCTGGGTTGGGCTGCCACAGCTCAATATGCCGGACTTGGCCAGACGGCACGCCTGCAAAGGTGACGCTGGAGCCTTTGGCCAATCCCTCCACTGATTGGCGGAAGAAAATATCATATTCCTTGGTGTTGCCGCGCGACATGCCCGCAATCCAGATGGCAAAGCCAAGCAAAGCGGCCAGCAAGGCCAGCACCACACTGCCAACAAGAAGCTGATTAGACCGGGTTTCCATAACGCCTTATGCCTTCCTGACCGGCTGTGACGCAACTGCCGCCGATGCCGCCCGCCCGCGCGGACCATTAAAATAGGCCTGAATCCACGGATGGTCCGAGGCCAAAAGTTCTGGGATCGTGCCAACGGCCACGACCTTATGATCCGCCAATACGGCCACGCGATCACAGACGGCATGAAGCGTATCCAGATCATGCGTGATGAGGAATACAGTTAACCCTAAGGTACGCGAAAGATTGCGCGTCAGCGTATCAAAAGCCGCCGCAGCAATGGGGTCAAGCCCAGCCGTTGGCTCATCCAAAAACAACAGCTGCGGATCCAGCGCCAGCGCCCGCGCCAAGCCCGCCCGCTTCTTCATCCCGCCTGATAATTCAGATGGATATTTGGGGCCCGCATTGGCCGGCAGCCCAGCCATGATGACTTTATAGGCTGCAATTTCATCCAACAGCGTCTGCCCAAGCTGCGGGTAAAATTCACGTAAAGGAACTTGAATATTTTCCGCCACGGTTAGCGTCGAAAACAGCGCCCCGCCTTGAAACATAACGCCCCAGCGCCGGCGCAAATCCAATTGCTGTTCGGCATCAGCCCCAATCATCAGTTCGCCAAAAATTTCAATTTCGCCCGCACTGGGCTGCTGCAACCCAATGATGGTGCGCATCAGCACTGATTTGCCCGTGCCTGATCCGCCAACCACACCCAAAATTTCACCATTGCGCACATCCAGATCAAGCTCTTGATGCACCACTTGATCACCAAAGGCGTTGGTGATGCCGCGGATCCGAATGGCAATGGGCGTATTGAGATCCATCAGATCCACCCAATCTGCGTGAAAAACACGGCAAAAAAGGCATCGAGCACAATCACCAGGAAAATGGCCTGAACCACAGCAGCCGTTGTTTTCAGGCCCACTTCCTCTGCATTGCCCGACACTTGCATCCCCTGAAAACAGCCCGTCATCGCAATGATGGCGCCAAAGACGGGCGCCTTTAAAAGCCCAACCCACAAGTCAGTAATGGGGATCACTTCCTGCAGCCGTTGCACAAAAGTAATCGGCGGAATTTCCAAGGACACCCAGCAGAAAATGCCGCCGCCAATGATGGAAATCAGCGTTGCGTAAAACCCCAGCAGGGGCATCATGATGATGGCTGCCAGCATGCGCGGCAGCACCAAGGCCTCAATTGGCGAGACGCCAATGGTGCGCATGGCATCAATTTCTTCGGTCAGCTTCATCGTGCCAATTTGCGCCGCAAAGGCCGAGCCTGAGCGGCCTGCAACCATGATGGCGGTCATCAATACGCCCAATTCCCGCGTGGTGATCCGACCAATGAGATTGACTGTCAGCACTTCAGCGCCAAATTGTTCCAGCTGCACGGCACCTTGTTGCGCAATGACAATGCCAATGAGAAAGCTCATCAATCCAATAATGCCAAGCGCCTTCACGCCCACCAATTCAAACCGGTGGACCACCGCATTCATCCGAATGCGGCGGGGGCTGCGGATCAGATCCCATGTGGCAATGAGCACGCTTCCAAAAAAGGCAATAAGGCCCAGCAACGTCTGCCACGCAATCAGCGTGGCCTCGCCAATTTCACTGACCACGCGAACAACCGCAGGCGCTGGCTCGGGCCGAACGCGCACATCCCGTTCGGTCGCATGGACCAACGAGATAAGACGGACAGCATCTTCACTGGCCCCTACAATCTTGGCGCCCGTGCGCTCAACAAAGCGTTGGATGATCCACGCCCCGACCGTATCCATGCGCTCGACGCCCGACAGATTCACTTCATGGACAGGCCCATTGAGCGCGTCGAGCCGATCCGGCAGCGCCCCAAGGCTGGACAAGGTGAGCCGTCCAGTAAAGCGCAACTGCGCCTCTGGCCCGGTCTGCTCGATGATAAAGTCCGCCATATCCGTCATCTTTGGGTACAGTGCTGCATAACTGCTGGATCGGCAAGCCGGATTGGTCCAAAGGCGCGCCAATGGAGCAGCTTTCTATCTTTGATATGGATAAAACGATCACACGGGCGGCCACCTTTGGGCCGTTCTTGGCCTATGCCGTGCCGCGGCATCGGCCTTGGCGTGTTATCTTCTTGCCACTGGTTCTGATAACCAGCCTTGGTTTTGCCTTGCGATTGATCAGCCGGGGCCGGTTGAAGGAACTTAACCTCGCCCTCATGCTGGGGCGTCGCATTCCTGCTGATCAGCTGACTCGCATTGCGCGTGGCTTTGCCGGCTTCACGCTGGCGCGCAACAGCCTTGCTGAGGCCTTGGCGCGCATTGAACATGAACGGGCCCAAGGCCGCCGCGTGGTATTGGCGACCGCATCCTATGCCTTTTACGTCCGGGAAATTGCCAATTTGCTGGGCGTGAAAGACGTTATTGCCACGCAGACGACCAAGCTGGAGGACCTAGTATCCCCACGGATTAATGGCGAAAACTGTTACGGTGCGGCCAAGCTGCGGATGGTGCAAAGCTGGATGGCACAAAAGGGGCTAGACCGCGCCCAAAGCCATATTCGCTTCTTTTCAGACCATGTGTCAGATGCGCCCTGCCTGATCTGGGCCGATGAAGGCTTTGCAACCAATGCCCATGCCCCCTTGCGGGCGCTTGCTGCAAAAAATGGCTGGACAATTCTTGACTGGGCTTAGGCCTTGGCTGGGCTTAGGCCAGGAACGTCCCCACAAGCCATAAGACACCGACGATCAGGGGAATGCCCGCAAGATCAAGCAAGGCGCCTGCAGTCAACATACGCGGCAGGGCAATATGGTCTGTTGCCCACGCAATTGCATTTGGCCCTGTGCCAGATGGCAGCATGAACCCCCAGCTTGATGCCATGGCGGCACTGACAGCCAGCAAAGCTGGGTCCGCCCCAGTGGCGGCAATCAGCCCGCCGACAACAGGAATAATGCCCGAGGCTGTGGCAACATTGGACGCAAATTCTGTGACAATGATCACAATCGCCACCAGCACCAGCGCAATGACAATGGGGTTGACGCTGGCCAAGGGGCGCAGCGCATCCCCCAGCCACAAAGCAAGGCCCGACGCGCTAATCCCAGCGGCCAAAGCAAGCCCGCCGCCAAACATCATAATCACGCCCCAAGGCGCACGATCCGCCTCTTTCCAAACCAAAATGGGCCGGCCAGTGCCATCTGGCACAATGAACAAGAGCAACGCGATGAGAATGGCTATCGTACCATCTTCCACCATGCCATCGGGCAGCCGCTCTGCCAGCAAGGGCAGCAACACCCACCCCAAAACCACAGCGATGATCAACGGCACCAGCCGCTTTTCGGCAGTTGTCCACGCGCCAACATCGCCAATGCTGGCATGGGTGGCCGTGGCATCAAAACTGCCTTTGGCCACATGCTGAACGCGCATCAAAATCAGCCAGCAAATCGGCAACGCCACAGCGACCAACGGCAGGCCATAGAGCGACCAAGTGACAAAGCTGATGTGAAAGCCCGTGCTTTTTTCAATCAAGCCAGCAGCAATGGCATTGGTGGGTGAGCCCACCAAAGTGCCCAACCCGCCAATGGACGCGGCAAAGGCAATGCCCATGGGCAGCGCGCCGGCCAAGCCGTTCGTCTCGCCTTCTGGCGTACGATTGGCGCGCAGCACGGCAACGGCAATGGGCATCATGATCAGCGCCGTTGCCGTATTAGACACAATCATTGAGATCATTGCTGTTGCCAGCATGAAGGCCATCAACAGGCCACCGGCGGACCGCCCACCGCGCGCCAAAATGGCCAGCGCGAAACGGCGATGCAGGCCCGTGCGCTCAATTGCCAGCGCGATAAAGGCCCCGCCCAGCACGAGGAAGAGAATGGGCGAATAATAGGCTGCCGCCACCTTGTCCGCGGGCATAACGCCCATGAAGGGCAAAGCAACAAAGGGCAAAAGCGCCGTGACAGTCAGCGGCAGAGCCTCGGTCATCCAGAGAATGGCCATCAGCACGACCAAGGCCGAGGTGCGCCACGCCAAAACTGACATGCCAGCAGGGGGCGCCAGCGCCAGCATGGCCGCAAACAGAATCAGCCCGGCAAGTAAGCCCCATTTCTGTGCGCGATCCACATCTGCCCCCTTTTATCTTTGGCAGCGGTGCTAGGCGGTCAGCCCGAAATGGGCAAGCCGATCAGCGAAATCTGGCGGCCATAGCCCGGCTCACCGCGATGGGTGGCGCGGCGAAAACTGTAAAAGCCCGCAGCATCGGCATAGGTGTCCAGCCCCAAAGCGGTCACCGTGGCAAGGCCCGCCGCTGCCAGCCGATGGGCGACATAGCCTTCCAGATCAAACTGATAATGCCCCGCCCGGCCCGGCGAAAAGAAACGCTCATTGGCCGGGTCATCCGCTTCAAAGCGCTGGGCAAAGCCTTCATCCACTTCATAAGAGGCGCGCGATATGCAAGGGCCAATGGCGGCCCGAATACGACTGCGGTCTGCCCCAAGCGTGCACATGGCAGCAATCGTCCTGTCCGTCACACCGCCCAAAGCACCCTTCCAACCGGCATGAGCCGCGCCAATGACGCCTGCTTCGGCATCAGCAAAGAGAACAGGGGCGCAATCCGCAGTTAAAATGCCCAACAACACGCCAGGCGTGGTTGTGACCAAGGCATCGGCGGCAGGACGCTGGTCCAAAGGCACGGCGCAATCCACCACGACCACATCCGCGCTATGCACTTGATAAACAGTGGCGAGTGCAGCGCCCGGCAAAACGGCCTCGGCAGCACGTCGCCGGTTTTCCGTCACAGCTTCCGGATCATCTTCTGACCCAACGCCAACATTCAGGCCAGAGTGAATGCCCGTAGAAACACCCCCGCGACGCCCCAAAAAGCCATGGGGAATGCCGACTAAGCTGTTGGCCTGAAACACATCAATTTCGCTCATGCCCGTGCCTCTAGCGCATGGCTGCGGGCTGGGGCCAGCCCTTGCCTATGAGCGCCATTGCTTTGAACAGCGCCCCCATTTCAGTGGGATGAGTTAGCCGCCGATGCGCCTCGGCCAGATCTGCCCCGCGGTCGGGGTGCGCGCGGGCCAAAGCAGCAGCACGTTCGGCAATGCCCAGCAGGCCCAAAAAATCCCCCTGCGCCACGGGGCCATGGACTATCGCGCCGCTCATTTCGGCCATGCCCGCCAGCGTTGCAAAATCGACATGGGCTGTCAGATCCTGCTCGCCCGGCGCGTCAAAGGGATTGGCAAAGCCATGCGCCTTTACGGCCTGCAGCGTTTCGCCCAAGGCCGGGCCTTCATAGCCATAATCTACAATTAAGGCGGCGCCGCCTTGGGCTGCCAAACGCTTTGCCAAGGCACGGACAATGGCAACTGAGGCGGGCGAACTTTCAATGATGCTGCCCGCAGGTGCATCGCGCAGGGCCTCAGGCACAATCTCACCAGGCACGGGCTTGCCTGCAATTGGCAGAAAGATCGTATCCTGACAGGCCACCAATCGCTCATGCCAAGCATCCGCCCGGCGGACGAGTTGATAGACGGGAAGTGCATCAAAAAATTCATTGGCAACAATCAGCAATGGCGCATCTTCGGGCAGCGTTGTCACATCGTCATGCCAGCGCGCCTGGGGCACCGCCTTAGCTTGGGCTTCCCGCAAGGCAGAGCTGGTTTCCACAAAATGCACGGGAGGGGTGAGCCCTGCCTTGGCCATGGCCCTGAGCGCATCCTTAGCCAGCGTGCCGCGCCCCGGGCCTAATTCGACATAATGGGCAGGGGGCCGCCCCGCTCGGTCCCACAAGTCTGCCAGCCATAGACCAGTTAATTCTCCAAACATCTGGCTGATTTCAGGCGCGGTAATAAAATCGCCGGCAGCCCCCAGCGGATCCCGCGTGCCATAATAATGGGCATTGGCTGCCGCCATAAACTGCGCAACGGGGATCGGCCCACCCAGCGTGATGGCGCGGGCGAGCCGTTCTGGCAGCAGCGGATCAGTAGCTGTTTGCTCAGGCGCTGGGGCTATGTCCGGCACGCGTTTCCATCCGTTGGCGGCGACCATTGGCAGAGAAGATCAAATACAGGCCCAGCAAGATCATGGGCACGCACAAGGTTTGCCCCATGGTCATCCCAAAAAGGCCATAGACCCCGATGTCAGGCTCACGCACAGTTTCAGCCACGACGCGGAAGGCGCCCATCCAAAGGATGAAATGTCCGGCCAGATAGCCCGGCTTATACCGCGCATCACTTTTCCAGAAGAGCAGCGAGAGGATGATGCCCAGCAGCAATCCTTCTAACCCTGCTTGATATAGCTGGCTTGGATGGCGCACAATTTCACCCCCGCCCGGAAAGATCATGCCCCAAGGCACAGTCGTTTCCCGGCCCCAAAGCTCGCCATTCACAAAATTGGCAAGCCGGCCCAAAAAATGGCCAATGGGATAAACAACAACGACATAATCCATAATGCGCAGCCAATTGAGCTTTTCACGCCACGCAAACCACAAGGTACCAAGAACAACCCCAAGCACGCCGCCATGGAAAGACATGCCGCCCTCCCACAGCTTCAAGACGCTTAAGGGCTGGACCAGCATATCGGGGCTGTAAAAAAGCACATAGCCAAAACGGCCGCCCAAAATGATGCCCAAAGTTGCATAGAACACAAAATCATCCACATGGCGCTGCGCCATGGGAGACCCGGGCCGGGCACATAATTTCCCTAAATACCACCAGCCCAGCAAAATGCCGGTAATATAGGCAAGGCTGTACCAACGGATTTTGAAAAAGCCGAGGTCGACCGCCACAGGATCAAGACCAAGGCTTTCCCAGCGCACGGCAGACGTAACGTCAACAAGGCTTGCAAGGATCAACTCTTTTCCCCTCAAGATTTGTCCCTACATAGAGGGGGACGACAAGAAGACAAAGGGAGAGATTCGCCATGCCGTCTGAATTGGACCTGCGCATTGCAAAGGCCACCGAGATGCTTACCGCGCCCGGCGCGCCAATGGCGCTGACCAGCTTCAAGGCCTATGGCGTTGATTTGCCAATGGTTGCAGTGGCCCCGCCAGCGCTGTCGCATTATTTTGCTTATTTCTGCGCACAGCATGGTGATACCGAATTCATTGTCGATGGCGATCAACGCCTATCGTTTAAAGAAACTTATGCCGCGGCTGACCGGGTGGCGCGCGCGCTGGTGGCCCATCATGGCGTCCAAAAAGGGGATCGCGTGGGAATTGCGATGCGCAATACGCCTTCGTGGATTATCCTATACATGGGCATTCTCATGGCGGGCGGCTGTGCCACGCTGCTCAATGGCTGGTGGCAAGGCAGCGAACTGGCAGCCGGCATTGACGATGTGGGGGCAAGCCTTGTCTTTGCCGATGCCCCGCGTGCTGAGCGCCTGAAAGAAGCGGGATATGCTGGTGCGGCCAAGATTGTGACGCTCGATATCAGCGCGCCTGTCGCAACAACACTGGCCCCCGTGCTGGGCGATGCAAGTGCGCTTGATGCCGTTGCTCTGCCCGAAATTACGGGTGATGATCTGGCAACAATCCTCTTCACCTCTGGATCAACGGGCCAGTCTAAGGGCGCATATTCCACGCATCGCGCCGTGGTGCAGGGCACGTTTAACTATATCGTCCAAGCGCTCATGATGCTGCAATTGGCAACCGAAGACGGAACAATTTCGGAAAACCGGCCGCAGCACGCAACGCTGCTCACCGTGCCGCTGTTCCACGTTACGGGCGAAGTGCCTGTCATGCTCGTCAGCTTTGCCATTGGGCGTAAGATTGTGATGATGCCCAAATGGAATGTCGTTGATGCGATGCGCCTGATTGAAAAGGAAAAGATCACCAACTTCACAGGTGTGCCGTTGATGAGCTTTGAACTGATGACGCACCCTGATCGGCACAAATATGATTTGTCGACGCTGCAGGGCTTGGCGGGCGGCGGCGCGCCGCGCCCAGTGGAGCATGTGAAGCGCATTGCCGATGAATTCCCAACTGCACCGCCTGCTCTGGGCTATGGCCTGACGGAAACCAACGGCATTGGGGCCGGCAATTTTTCAACCAACTATTTGGAAAAGCCCAACTCCACGGGCCTTCCGTCCAAGCCGTTGGTGGATATGGCCATCCTAGATGATGCTGGCAAACCCGTGCCGCAGGGCGAACGCGGGGAAGTTTCGATCCGCTCCGTCGCCTTGTTCTCCGGCTATTGGAATCGCCCAGATGCCACAGCAGAGTGCATGACATCTGACGGCTATTTCCGCACGGGGGATATTGGGTATTTTGATCCTGATGGCTATTTGTTCATTGTCGATCGCAAGAAAGACATCATCATTCGTGGCGGCGAAAATATTAGCTGTCAGGAAGTTGAAGCGGCAATTTATGAACATCCCGCCATTGCCGAAGCCTGTGTTTTTGGCCTGCCCGATGAGCGCTTTGGGGAATTGCCCGGCGCCGTTGTCTATTGCCACCCCGGCTCAAGCGTGAGTGAAGCTGAACTGGCGGATTTCTTGAAAGAACGCATTGCCGCCTTCAAAGTGCCTGCCAAGATTTGGTTTGAGGCCGATAGCCTGCCACGTCTCGGCACGGAAAAGATTGATAAGGTCAGCCTGCGGACCAAATATCGGGCACTCTGGGAGCAGGCAGCCGCGGCATGACACTTGCTGCAACGCTGCGCCTGCCCTGTGGTGCAGAGCTGAAAAACCGCTTAGCCAAAGGGGCAATGACCGAAGGGCTGGCAACACCCGATGGCGTGCCCACCGAGGCTCTGGCCCGGCTCTACCAGTGTTGGGCCGAAGGCGGGGCAGGCATGTTGCTGACGGGCAATGTCATCATTGATCGGGACCATCTGGAACGGCCCGGCAATGTGGTGATTGATAAAAAGCCCTCTGCCGAAATGATGGCTGCGCTTAAGGCTTGGGCCAAAGCGGGCACAGTCAACGGCACGCATTTGTGGATGCAAATCAGCCATGGCGGGCGCCAGACACAAACACTGGTAAACCCAACACCCAAAGCCCCGTCAGCTGTAAAATTGGGCCTGCCCGGCGGGCAATTTGGCACCCCCGTGCCGCTGACTGAGGATGAAATTAAAGATCTGATCCAGCGTTTTGCAATTGCTGCAAAAGCGGCCAAGGACGCAGGCTTTACGGGCGTGCAAATTCATGCGGCCCATGGCTATTTGATTTCGCAATTCCTCAGTCCACGGAGCAACCAGCGCGAGGATGAATGGGGCGGCAGCCTTGAAAATCGCGCTCGCTTTTTGATGGAAAGCGTGCGTGCTGTGCGCAAGGCTGTCGGCAAGGCGTTTCCTGTTTCCGTCAAGCTCAACTCAGCTGATTTTCAGCGTGGCGGCTTTGCCTTTGAAGAAAGCCTGCAAGTGGCGCGCTGGCTGGAAGCGGAAGGGCTTGATCTCCTGGAAATTTCCGGCGGCAGCTATGAACAGCCGCGCATGATGGATCTGGACGGCATGGAAGAGGTGGAGGATCAGAAAGTCCCCGCGTCAACTGCTGCTCGCGAAGCCTATTTTGTCGACTTTGCCAAAGCAATGAAGGCAGAATTGAAAACGCTGCCCCTCATGGTGACAGGCGGGTTTCGCACGCGTGCCGCAATGGACCATGCTCTGGCAACAGGCGGGGCAGACCTAATTGGCCTTGGCCGTCCGCTCTGCGGTGCCCCTTATGCGTGCAATGATCTGCTCAACGGAGCGGCAGACATTCCCCGCTTTGAAAAGCAATTGCACCTGTTGCCCGGCTGGCTGCGCTGGCTGGAAGGCATCAACATGGTCCGCGCACTTGCCGGCTTTGGCGTGCAATTTTGGTATTATGCGCAAATCTATGCGCTGGGCGAAACAGGCAAGACGGACCCGAAAAAGTCGGTGTTCGCTGCTATGCGTGAGGTGGACGCCCGGAACAAAAAGATCATGGCCGCGCGCTCTTCTTAAAGAGCGGCGGTCAAAGCCCTTTGGACAGGTAGCGATGCTGGCTGATCCCGGCTAAGCGCGTGTCTATGCAGATACCCGACACGCACCCGCCCATTGCCCCACGCCGTATTGGCGTGTTGTTGATGAACCTTGGCACGCCCGACGCGCCTGAGACGGGGCCAGTGCGCCGCTATCTGAAGCAATTTCTGTCGGACCGTCGCGTGGTGGAAATCCCGCCCTTTGTCTGGCAGCCCATTTTGCGCCTCTTTGTGCTGACCACGCGTCCCTCCAAATCCGCCCATGCCTATCAGCAAATTTGGACGGATGAGGGATCGCCTTTGTCCGTCGTGACGCGCGATCAAGCCCATGCCCTACAAGCCCGCTTTGGGGATAAGGTGATGGTTGATTGGGCGATGCGCTATGGCAATCCCTCCATCGAAGATCGGCTGGCCGCGATGAAAGCCGCAGGCTGTGACCGCATTCTCATCGCCCCGCTCTACCCGCAATATAGTGGTGCGACGACGGGCACGGGCTTTGATGAAGTGGCCCGTGTGCTGGGCAAGATGCGCTGGCAACCCGCACTGCGCACCCTGCCCGCTTATCATGATGACCCGGCTTATATCGCGGCACTCAAGACTTCGGTGGAGCAGGGCATCAAGGCCCTGCCCTTTAAGCCCGACTCGATTCTCGCCAGTTTCCATTCAATGCCCGAACGGACGCTGCATCTGGGCGACCCTTATCATTGCCATTGCCAAAAAACGGCGCGGCTGTTGTCCGAAGCTTTGGGGCGTGAGGTGCGGGTGTCCTTCCAGTCGAAGCTTGGCCGCGCAAAGTGGCTAGAGCCTGCAACAGATGCAACTTTGGCGGCGCTTCCGCAGGAGAAGATCAAGCGTATCGCTGTGATTGCACCCGGTTTTTCCGCCGACAATCTGGAGACGCTGGAAGAAGTTGCTTTGCGCGGCAAAGAGACATTTTTGGAAGCGGGCGGCACGGACTTTGCCTATCTGCCCTGCCTGAATGCCAGCGACACTGGCATTGCCATGTTAGCGACCTTACTTTCACGTGAACTTGCAGGCTGGCTTCCGCCGCAATAGCCCTAGGTCCAGATACCTTTATAAGAGAGGGACTGGACGATGGGACGGATTGCAATCGTCACGGGCGGCACGCGCGGCATAGGCGCGGCCATTAGCCAAAAATTAGAGGCCATGGGGATGACTGTGGTCGCCAATTATGCGGGCAATGCTGAAAAAGCGAAGGCCTTTGAAGCCGCAACAGGCATCCGCACCTATCAATGGGATGTGGGCGATCATGCCGCCTGCCTTGCAGGCTGCGCGCAAGTCGAGGCCGAAATTGGGCCGATTGACGTTCTCGTCAACAATGCGGGCATCACTCGCGACGCGACTCTCCTGAAGATGACGTATGAGATGTGGGATGAGGTGATGCGCATCAATTTGGGCGGCTGCTTCAATATGGCCAAAGCGGTCTTCCCCGGCATGCGCGAACGCGGCTGGGGCCGGATTGTGAATATTGGCTCAATTAATGGGCAAGGCGGCCAATATGGGCAGGTGAATTATGCGGCCGCAAAATCGGGCATTCATGGGTTTACCAAGGCTTTGGCGCAGGAAGGCGCGAAATTTGGCGTCACAGTCAACGCGCTTGCCCCGGGCTATATTGATACCGATATGGTTGCCGCTGTGCCCGAAGATGTCCTCGCCAAAATTGTTGCCAAAGTGCCCGTGGGCCGATTGGGCCAAGCCGATGAAATTGCGCGCGGTGTTGCCTTTTTATGTGGGGAAGATGCGGGCTTTGTGACGGGTTCGACATTGTCGATCAATGGCGGGCAGCATATGTACTAGGCGATGCAAGGGCCACTCAAACGATCCGTCACCATTGCGGGCCATGAAACCTCAATCAGCCTTGAGCCGATTTTTTGGGAAGGTCTGCGTGCGGCTGCCGACGAGGAGGGGCTGCCCATTAACGCCCTTATCGCCCAAATTGATGCCGCGCGGATCGCCACTGACGATCCGCCCAACTTGGCCAGCGCACTCCGCGTTTGGCTTTATGCGCGGTTAAGCAACACCCGCGCCTGACCCGCAATTTGCGCGAGCATTGCAGTCGATGGCGCGGTTGTTAGACGAGCCCGGTCAATCATCTTTCGGAAGGCTGCAATCCGCGCCGCACCGCTTTCCTGCCATTTGGCCACAGCGTCTATCGGGGATGTGCCACCATGGCGGGCGAGGAAATCAAGCCGCATCGCTTGGAAATCGCGCGCCAGCCCGGCTGCCAGCAACCGCTCCCACGGATCACGCGGGTCAAGCTGCATTGCTGTGCCTTGTGCCCAATCTAACCCCAGCGCCTCGCCCACAGCCGTAAAGGCCTGTGCTGTCACCAGTTCATCCACGCCTGTCCGCGCACTCAGGGCGGCAATGCCAATTGCACCATCCAAAGCCGCCAGACGCACCAACGCATTGGCAATGGCAGCGGGGGCGCCAGCCGATATCAGACGATCGCCAAAAGCGCGCGTTTGACGACGGCTTTCGGCAGGCATCAACTGGTCTAAGGCCTCAGCCAGCCGCGCAATTGCTGGGCGGTAGGCGGCAATGGCACCTGCGCTGCTCCGCTCAGCCACGGCATTGCGCAAAATATCTGCCATATGCGCCCGCAGCTCAATCGCCAGCTGCTCAAACAGCAAGATCCGCGTGCCTTCTGCCATTTGCGCAGTTTCAATATGCTGCCACAAAAGGGGCAAATCATAGACCTGTTCTGCAATAACAAAGGCTTCCGCGACATCCCCGAGCGTGCAGCCTTCTTCTTCCGCCAGTTCAAAGGGATGGATCAACCCCATGCGGTTGACGATGCGGTTGGCCACTTTGGTCGCCACAATTTCATTGCGCAGGCGATGATGGCGGATTGCGCCGGCATGGGCAGAGCGCATTGCCAGTGGAAAGGCAGCAAAGAGATCAGCCTCTGCCGCATCATCCATACCCAAAGGCGAGTGTTCAATAGCGTCTTGCAGCGCCAGCTTGGCCGTTGCCATCACAACTGCAAGCTCTGGCCGCGTCAGCCCCTTGCCATCGGCAGCGCGGCGCAAAAGCTCTTCATTGCCCGCCAGGCCTTCCACCACGCGGTCGAGCCGGCCAGTCGCTTCAAAGCCTTCAATCAACCGGATTTGCGCCGGCAGTGCATCTGCGCCACCGCGTTCCGCAATCGAGAGCGCCAGTGTTTGCAGCCGGTTATCTTCCAAAACCAAATGAGCGACATCATCTGTCATCCGCGCGAGCAGATCATTGCGATCGGGCATGGCCAGCGCGCCATCCGCGACTTCGGCATTGAGCGCGATTTTGATGTTCACTTCATTGTCCGAACAATCGACGCCTGCGGAATTGTCAATAAAGTCAGTGTTCACCCGCCCGCCCTTGAGCGCAAAGGCAATGCGCGCGGCCTGCGTGACGCCCAAATTCGCGCCTTCCCCAATCACCTTGGCGCGCAGATCCTCCGCATTCACGCGATGGGCATCATTGGCCCGATCTCCCACATCAGCATTGCTCTCAGCCCGCGCCTTTACATAGGTGCCAATGCCGCCAAACCAGATGAGATCACAGTCCGATTTCAGGATGGCCGACAAAAGGGCAGACGGCTCAATCTCCTCCACCTCAAGCCCAAGCATTGCTCTGATTTCAGGCGTCAGCCGGATGGTTTTTTCCTGTCGCGAAAAGACACCGCCGCCTTTGGAAATCAGCTTGGCATCATATTCCGCCCAGCTGGAGCGCGGGAGCTGAAACAGCCGGTTGCGCTCTGCCCAGCTTGTGGCCGGGTCGGGATCAGGATCAAAAAAGATATGCCGATGGTCAAAGGCGGCAACAAGTTTGATTGCCTTGGACAATAACATGCCATTGCCAAACACATCGCCTGACATATCACCGCAGCCGACAACGCGAACGGGCTCTTGCTGCACATCCACACCCATTTCGGCAAAATGGCGGACGACGGACACCCAGCCGCCCCGTGCGGTAATGCCCATGGCCTTATGGTCATAGCCCACAGATCCGCCACTGGCGAAGGCATCACCCAGCCAGAAATTGCGCTCCAGCCCGATGGCATTGGCCACGTCTGAGAAAGTCGCCGTGCCTTTATCCGCCGCCACAACAAAATAGGGGTCCTCCCCATCGCGGATGACGACATGGTCTGGATGAACAACCTTGCCCTGCACCAGATTGTCAGTGATCGACAACAAAGTGCGAATGAAAATGCGATAGCTTTCCGTCCCTTCCGCAAGCCAGGCATCGCGATTGGCAGGGTCTGGCAAGTGCTTGGGGTAAAAACCACCCTTCGCCCCCGTTGGTACAATCACTGCATTCTTCACGCGCTGGGCCTTCATCAGGCCCAGAATTTCGGTGCGGAAATCATCGCGCCGGTCAGACCAGCGCAGCCCCCCGCGCGCGACTGGCCCCGCGCGCCAATGAATGCCTTCCACGCGCGGTGAATAAACGAAAATCTCACGCCAAGGCTTGGGATCGGGCAAGCCCGGCACCTGTGCACTCTCCAGCTTAAACGCCAGCGCCTCAGCAGCGGCGGGCGCAAACATATTGGTGCGCAAGGTCGCGCGAATGACCGCGCGATACAGCCGCAGGATGCGATCATCATCAATGGCCGCAACGCCGCCCAGTCCAGCCTCAATCGCTGCATTGGCAGCGTCGGCCAATGGTGCAGACTGCGCCTGGTGTGCCGGATCATGCAGCGCATCAAACAGCGCGATCAATGCTTGGGCCACAGGTGCCGCCTTGCGCAGCGCGTCTGCCACAGTTTGCAAGCCATAAGCCAAGCCCGTCTGGCGCAAATAGCGGAAGAGCGCGCGTAACAGGATAACGCCGCGTTCATCCAAGCCCGCCCCAACCATGAGCTGGTTGAAACGATCATTTTCAGCCCGGCCCTCCAGAACCGCGGAAAGCGCAGGCTCTACAATCTCCGCCCGATCGAGCAACGCCGCCGCGTCCTGCCCTTCAGGCAAAGCGAGAATGAAGCGGTGGATATGGCCCAGATTGCCATGGTCGCCCAACAGTGTTGGCAATTCTTCCAGCACGCGGAAGCCAAAATTCTCCAGCGCGGGGACTGCGTCTGACAGCGCAAGTGCCGCAAGGCTATACAGCTTTAAACGCAGCAGATTGGGGGCATCCTCTGCATTGCGATAGAGCCGCGCCCCGCGTGCTGTGACACCCGTCAATTGATTAAGGCGGCAGATATCGCGCGCCGCTTCATCAGGCCCAGCCCCATCGCGATAGGCGGGCGGAAAAGCATCAGCATAACGCAATGCAAGCCGCGTTGCGCTGGCGCTGTCCATCTCTGCCAGTGCTTCTTCCACTGCCGGGCGCCAGCCGCGCACCATAGATTCCAGAGCGACATTCAGCGCCGCAACATCGGGCAAATCACCGCCATCGCGAATGTCGATCGTCAACCGAATAAGAACAATGCCACTATCGTCCAAATCCATCGCCCAACTGAGCAGCGGCGCTTTCGCCGCCTTGGACACCATATCAATGATGGCCAATCGGCGTGCCGTCGACAGCTCATCACGCGGCAGCCAGACAAAGGCGTGAAGATGCCGTGCCAAGGGGCTGCGTGTGATCGCAAGGCTGGGCCGTGGTCGGTCTGCCAACGACATCGCGGCAAGGGCCACATCTTCCAGTGCCTGATCGTCCATCGCGATCAGCAAATCGCGCTGCAGCGCCGTAACAGCGTGCGTCAGCGCCTTGCCTGCATGGCCCGCAGGGTCAAAGCCCAGCTTATCTTGCAAACGCGCCAAACGCTGGCGCAACACAGGGATATCAGATGGCCGGGCATTCATCGCTGCACTGGTCCACAAGGCAGCATGAATCGACAAGCCATCCCCGTTGGGCACCACCACAAGCTCTACAGGCACACGCCGATGGACGACTGAAATCATGTTAGATTTCAACAGCAAGGGTGCTTCTCCACCTGCCTTGAAATAGGCCAGAGCGCGTTTGCGCGCAGCGGGCGAAAGAAGCGCCATCCCCGCATCGCGCACAATGCCCAACGCCTCGGTCGGGCCGCCTTCTGCAGGGAAATGGCCATGGCCAAGCAAGGTCAGCTTATTGTCCGCAAACCAATGGAGCAGCGCCCCGCCTTCGCTGTCGCCAAGGGCATCGGCATCTGCCTTCAGTCGGGCGCGCACATGCGGCCAATCGTCCACTGCGCGGCGGACTTGCGCCAGCAGCGCTGCTATGCCGTCTTCCAACTTGCGGCGGACGCGAGCGTCTGCCCGCTCCACCTCCATATAAATCAGCGACTCATGGGGGCCTTGTCCGCGAGGGCCAAGTGCCGCCAGCGCCCCGCTGGCATTGCGTTGCACGCTGATAACTGGGTGCAAAACACGGTCAATTGCCAGCCCCTGCGCAGCGATTTCCGCGGCTACGGAATCGACCAGAAAGGGCATATCATCATTGGCAATGCCTAGCCGCATCCGGCGGCGCGCGCGCGCAGTGGGAATGGTTTCAATCAAAATGCTGGGCATAGCCGGCTGACGCACAGCAAGGACACGGCCCAAAAACTCAGCGGCAGCTGCGCATTCAGGCGCACCAAAACCATCTAGTTCTCCGGGCAGAGCATCCTCGATCAGCAATGAAGTCAGTTGAGTGGCAAATTCTTTCGTCAATGAGTCGGCGGTGGTCGCCATTGTATCTCTCGCATGGTCTGGGGTGCACCATCAGGTGCGTCATGCAGTGAGGATATGGCCCTCCCCTCGCTGCTTCTCAACCCCGAGAACGACGAACGACGCTAAAGCTTGATAGAACATGGCTTAGCCGCGCTTGCGTGCCTGGCTGATCCAATCTGCTGGCGGGGCATTGCGCCACAAGCACTGCTCAGGCTTTGTGCGTAGCACCCCGGCACTGCGCCCACCCGGCCGCACCTGGCGCAACGCAGGCTCTGCGCGCGTTTTCCAGCTGATGACGCCATAGGCATAATCCACCTCAATGCCATCCGATGAAAAGGGCAGTAGCAAGCCGCGATAGAGCGTCTCTTGGCCCTTGTGCGATAAAAACTCTGCCTCAAAGCCCAGTGCGCTCTGGCAGGTTACCAATTCGGCACATCGATCCGTCAGGCGCGAGATAAGCGAGCGGGGCGGCACTTGCGCCAACGAGTCGACATGTTCAGACAAGCCGGCCTCAATGCGCAATTCTTCTCCTAAAAAACGGATCAACGGTTGCGGGCCGCGTAAATCAATAAGGATCGACGATGGGCCAAAATCTGGCAGCGCATTCAACGGCAAATCTGCCACGCGCGGAAAATTTTGACCCTGGAGAAGGCTGGACCAAAATTTATAGGCGCGCACTTGCATCCGGCGGTCATCCCCCGCCATCAACATATCAGCCATGGCTGGCTCTATCCGGTCTTGAGTCTGCCAGCTGCTGCCCTCAGCCATATGTGCCCCCAATGTCGTTCGCGCCCTTTTGCCCAAACGAAGTTACAGAGGCGTTAAGCACCAAGCCGGTTGATAATGGCCCTGCCGTAACGTCAAGCAGATGCCGCGCACGATATGGGCGAAAAGCCAATTGACAGCCGGGCATGGACGATCTTTGAGATATCCGAACAGTAGCGGAGAGATGCGGCATGAATTTCCAATTTTCAGAAGAAGCAGAAGCCCTGCGTGAACAGGCGCGGCGCTTTTTGGAAGATCGCTCGGGGCGCGAAAAAGCCCGCGCGGTGATGACGGCTGAGAGCGGCATTGACCGCGATCTTTGGGCCGAAATTGTGGCACTGGGCTGGACTGCGCTGCGCATTCCTGAAGAACATGGCGGGCTGGGCCTGTCGGTTCTCGAATTGTGCGTGCTGGCGGAAGAAGTTGGCCGTGTGGTGTCGCCCGTGCCCTTTACGTCATCGGTTCTTCTCGCAACTGAAGCGCTGATTGCCCATGGGACGGACGCGCAAAAGGCAAAATGGCTGCCCAAGCTGGCCGACGGCTCGGCGATTGGCACTGTTGCCTTGTCTGAAGGCACGGCGACCCCGGGCACACGATCCAAGATCAAAATTGCCGATGGCAAAGCAACGGGCGTAAAAGTGCCCGTGGCGGATGCCAAGGTGGCTGATTTCATTATCTTCTCTGGCCCAGATGGGCTGTATCTTGTCGAAACAGCCGCACAGGGCGTCTCCATGGATGGCGTCGAGACAATTGATCTGGTTCGCCTGTCCGCGCGCGTGACGTTGAACAATGCCGCTGTTGAACCCCTGAATGGCGGGCAAGCTGGGCTAGAGCATTTCCTCCAATCAGCAGCAGTTCTGCTCGCCTTTGAAGGGCTGGGTGGCGCAGATGCCGCCATGGAAATGGCGCTAAGCTATGCCAAAGAACGCGTGGCCTTTGGCCGCAAAATTGCTGGCTATCAGGCCGTCAAGCACCGCTTGGCTGATATGTACATTAAGAACCAATTGGCGCGCAGCCATGCTTATTATGGCGCTTGGGCGCTGCTGACGGGCGCAACCGAGCTAGTCCAAGCCTCGGCTGGCGCGCGCTTGGCGGCGATGGACGCCTATCAATTTGCAGCCGAAGAAAATGTTCAGCTGCACGGTGGCATTGGCTTTACTTGGGAAAGCGATTGCCAATTTTACTATCGCCGGGCGCGTCTGTTGACGTTGATGCTTGGTGCCAAGGCACATTGGGCCGATGTCCTCGTGCGGGCGCTGGAACAGCGCAACACGATGATGGCCGCATAAAGGAGACGGAAAATGGATTTCGAAGATACTCCAGAAGAAGCCGCCTATCGCGCCAAAGTCCGCGCGTGGATTGAAGCCAATAAAGATGCCCTGCCTGATCGTGATCATGGCAGCCGCGCCGAATCTGTGGCGGCCGCCAAAAAGTGGCAGGCCCGTAAATATGAAGCGGGTTATGTTGGCATTACGTGGCCCAAAGCCGTGGGCGGCCAAGGCGGCAGCGCCATGCAGCAGATCATCTTCAATCAAGAAGAAGCCAAATATAATGCGCCAACAGGCCTTTATGCCATTGGCCTTGGCATGTGCATCCCCACGGTGTTCAGCCATGCGCTGAGCCCCGATATTGCCCAGCGTTATGTGCCCATCGCCATGAAGGGCGAGGAAGTTTGGTGCCAGCTCTTTTCAGAACCGGCTGCAGGCTCTGACTTGGCGGGCATCCGCACCCGCGCAGAGCGCGATGGCGATGAATGGGTGATCAACGGCCAGAAGGTGTGGACCTCGGGCGCGCATCTCTCTGACTTTGGGATTGTTGTCACCCGCACAGACCCCAATGTGCCCAAGCACAAGGGCCTGACGATGTTCATCGTCGACATGAAGGCGCCGGGCGTTGAAGTCCGTCCGATCAAGCAAATGTCAGGCGGCAGTGAGTTTAACGAAGTCTTCTTCACTGATGTCCGGATTAAGGACACGCACCGTCTGGGCGACGTGGGTGAAGGCTGGAAAGTCTCGCTCACCACGTTGATGCACGAGCGTCTGGCCGTGGGCGGCAAGCCCGCCAGCGCGCCGGGCGTGAAGGAAATGATTGAGCTCGCAAAAGCCATCGACTTTGCCGAAGGCAGCGCACTGGAACAAAGCCATGTGCGCCAGCAAGTCGCTGATGCCTATATTGCCGATCAAGGCATTGCCCTCACGCGGATGCGGACCATCTCGGCCTTGTCCTCCGGCCGCACGCCGGGGCCGGAATCGTCCATCTCCAAGATTGTCATTGCCAACAACATGCAAGACATGGGCGCCTTTGCATCAGACCTGTGCGAAAGCGCGGGCCTGATGATGGGCGATGATGCGCCAGACTTGCCGCATCTGACGCGCTTCCAGACCAGCTATATTGGCTCGGCCGGATTGCGCATTGCAGGCGGCACCGATGAAATCTTGCGCAACATCATTGCCGAACGTGTCCTTGGTCTGCCGGGTGAAATTCGCCCGGATAAGGATATTCCGTTCAGCGAAGCGACCAAGCTGGGCCTGTAAGGGCTGAACAGCATGATGGATTTGGCCGCCTGGATTGACGCGCTTGGCGCATCAGATCCCGGGCGGCCTTTTCTTGTCACACAAGACGGCCGCACCGTCACTTATGGTAACCTGCTGGCCCAAAGCCGCCGCTTTGCCGCAGGCTTGAAAGCGCTGGGCGTTGCTCCGGGGGACCGGGTAACAGCGCAAATCGAAAAATCGCCGGACGCGCTCTTCCTCTATTTTGGCTGTCTGTGGCTGGGCGCCGTCTATATGCCGCTCAACACAGGCTATACGCAGGCGGAACTTGAGTATTTCGTCGGCGATGCAGAGCCTGCGCTTTACATTCACGACCCTGCAGCAACGCCGCCCAAGGGCGTGCGCACGCTGACACTGGCCGCAGACGGCAGCGGCACGCTGATAGAGGCTTTGCCCGCCGCGTCTGATCTCCCCCGCGCGGACCTGCCCGATATTGCACAAGCGGCCATGCTCTACACCTCAGGCACCACGGGCCGACCCAAGGGCGCGATGATCCCGCGCCGGGCGCTTGCTTCCAACGCGGCGACGCTTGCTAATCTATGGCGCTTTACGGCGGAAGATGTGCTGCTCCATGCCCTGCCCGTTTTCCATGTGCATGGCCTGTTTGTGGCAACCAATACAGTTTTGGCAGCAGGCGCCTCAATGCGCTTTCACGCCAAATTTGAAGCTGCCGCCGTGCTGGCAGATATGCCGAAAGCCAGCGTGCTAATGGGGGTGCCAACTTTCTACACCCGGCTTTTGCAAGCGCCCGATGTGCTGCGCGATGCGGCACGCACGATGCGGCTCTTTGTCTCGGGCTCGGCCCCGCTTCTGCCGGAAACGCATGAGGCCTTTGCCGCCGTGACGGGCCATAGCATCTTGGAACGCTATGGGATGACGGAAACGCAAATCAACACATCACACCCCTATGATGGGCCAAGGAGCCCCGGCACAGTCGGTGTGCCCCTGCCCGGTGTGGAGGTGCGGATCACCCTGCCCGAGACGGATCAGCCCCTGCCGCAAGGCGAAACAGGGATGATTGAGGTGCGCGGGGAAAATCTGTTCACGGGCTATTGGCGCAATGCGGAAAAGACAGCCGCTGATCTGCGGGCTGATGGATGGTTCATCACGGGGGATCTGGGCCATGTGAATGCCGAGGGCCAGTTGGTGATTGTCGGCCGCGGCAAAGACCTCATCATTTCCGGCGGGCTCAACATCTACCCCAAGGAAATTGAAAGCGAGATTAACGCACTGCCCGGCGTGACGGAGTCCGCGGTGATTGGCGTCCCGCACCCGGACTTTGGCGAAGCTGTTGTTGCCGTGGTTGTCGGCACTGGCGTAACCGAAACCGACATCACAGCCGGTCTGGCAGACCGGCTCGCGCGCTTCAAACAGCCCAAAGCCATCTTCATCGTGGAAGACTTGCCGCGCAACACCATGGGCAAAGTGCAAAAGGCGCTGCTGCGCGATACTTACGCGCAGCTCTTTGCGTAATACCGCTTAACCCGCGAGGCTTTTTGACGCCTGTTCAAACACATCTTTGCTGAGATTGGGGGCAGCCAAAATCCGCTCTAGCTCGGCGCGCATCAACGCCTGTCGGCCTGCGTCAAAGCGCTTCCAGCGGCCCAAAGGCGGGAGCAGCTTGGCCGCCGTTTGCGGGTTAATTGGGTCTAGTGCCAACAAAATATCGGCAAGGAAGCGATAACCTGCGCCATCGGCTGCATGGAAATGCAGCTGGTTCATTGAGAAGGCCCCTGCCAGCGCCCGGACACGGTTCGGGTTGGCCAGCGTGAAATCTCCATGGTCTTGCAGCTTGCACACTGCCGCCAGCGTGTCAGGGCGGGCAGACGTTGCCTGGGCGGCAAACCATTTATCAATCACCAGCGCATTATCTTGATAGCGCGCATAAAATGCGTCTAGCGCGGCGCGGCGCTGCGGCGCATCGCCATTGGCCAAAGTCATCATGGCGGCGAGCCGATCGGTCATATTATTGGCCGCGTCGAACTGGGCAAAGGCGAGGTCACCCGCATCATCTTCCCGCCCGGCGGCGAGATAATTGAGTGCTACATTGCGCAATCGGCGTGCGCCCTTGGCCGCGGGCGTGAGCGCAAAGCCCTCTGCCTGATGTTTGGCATAGGCTGCGTGCCATTGATCCGCGAGCTGTTGGCCCAAATCCTGCCGCAAGGCTTCCCGCGCGGCGTGGATCGCTTCTGGGTCCACAAGCGCCATCTGATCACCAATATAGGCTTCAGACGGCAGCAACACGGCCTCGCCCACAAAGGCCGCATCCAGCGCATTATTGGTGAGCGTCTGGCGCACCGCTTCTATCACGGGCGCATGATCGGCATGGCCCGTCTGCACAGCCTTGATCAGCGTGGCGAGCATCAGCTGTTGCATCGCTTCATATCGGCCAAATGGGTCATCATCATGCGCGGACAGGAAGGCAAGGTCGTCATGCGTTTGATTTGCCGCGACAATCACCGGAGCCGAAAAGCCCCGATTGATCGAGAGGACCGGCCGACTGCCAGCACGGCCCAGCGGCACGCGCATTTCAGGCTGATCGAGCAAAATTAATTGTTCCCCCTGATGCGTGCCCGTGGCGCGATCAAAGGCCGCAATCCGCAGCGGGATGACCAAAGCAGGCTTATCGCTTTGCCCCGGGGTCGCCGCCACGCTTTGTCCCAAAACAAGATCATCGCCATCGACTCGCACGGTCACGCGCGGTGTGCCGGCAGTGGAATACCAATGACGAAATTGTGCCAGATCACGCCCGCTCGCCTCTTCCAACGCGCGGACAAAATCTTCGCAGGTGGCCGCCGTGCCATCATGCCGATCAAAATACAGATCACAGCCTTTGCGAAAATCCACTGGCCCCAAAATTGTATGGAGCATCCGGATAATTTCCGCGCCCTTATTATAGATGGTGGCAGTGTAGAAATTGGAGATTTCGATATAGCTATCGGGCCGGATCGGGTGCGCCAAAGGCCCTGCATCTTCGGGGAATTGCGCTGCGCGCAGCACACGGACATCCTCAATCCGCTTGACCGCGGCCGAGCCTTGGTCCGCCGAGAAACATTGGTCGCGAAAGACGGTGAAGCCTTCCTTCAAACTCAGCTGGAACCAATCACGGCAGGTGACGCGATTGCCCGACCAATTGTGAAAATATTCATGCGCCACCACACCGGCAATGGCATCATAATCAGCATCGGTTGCCGTATCAGGATCAGCCAAGATGTAACGCGAATTGAAGACATTCAGGCTCTTATTTTCCATCGCGCCAAAGTTGAAATCAGCCACCGCCACGATGTTAAACTGACCTAAATCATATTCGCGGCCATAGACTTGTTCGTCCCATGTCATGCTGGCCTTGAGTGCGTCCATTGCGTGCTGCGTCTTGGGCAAGTCCGCCTCGGCCACCCAAATGGCGAGATCAACTGTCTTACCCGTCATCGTCGTAAACTGATCGCGATTGGCGAAAAGTTGGCCCGCCACCAGCGCAAACAAATAGCTGGGCTTGGGGAAAGGGTCCGTCCATTCAGCCCAATGGCGGCCATCGGCCAAATCGCCCGAGGCGGTGCAATCGCCATTGCCAAGCAGCACGGGGAAAGCAGCCTTATTCGCCGTCATTTTAACGACATAGCGCGTGAGCACATCGGGCCGATCGGGGAAGAAAGTGATCCGGCGGAACCCTTCTGCCTCGCACTGGGTGCAGAGCAGCCCGCCCGAGGCATAAAGCCCCATTAGCTGGGTGTTCGCCTCGGGCGCGATTTCCACCTCCGTTTCAACCACGGCTTGATTGCCCGTCAGGGCGATGACAAACGTGCCTTCTTCCAGTGACCAAGCCGAACACTCTTTGCCATCAACATGCACTGACAGCGGTGTGAGGCCATCCCCATCCAGCCGCAGGGGCCGATCATGAACGCCATTGCGGACGACGTTCAGTGTGGCGCGCACGCGCGTCTTTGCCGGATCAAGATCAAACTCCAGCGCAATATCCGGCACAAGCCAATCCGGCGGCGAATAATCTTCTCGGCGAATGATGGCGGGCGTGGCGGCAGCGTTTTGGGCGTCTAACATAAGGCTGATGTAGGGCGGGAAGCGCGGGTAAGGAAGGGGGCGCCGCGCGGGACGATGAGGATCGTCTCAATCCACGCCAGGTTGCAGATGAGAAAGAGTGTTGGCAGCGCCCTTGGCTGCCTTTTCCAATTCTACAATCAACAGTTGGGCATGTTGCGCTCTGTTGCCGCCATGCGGCGCATTGGCAATTGGCCGCAAATAGGCAGCTGCCTCGTTAAATTTGCCCATCTGGGCAAGCTCATATGCATAGGCAAATCGGAAGCGATCGGCCTGAGGCAAGAGCGCGGTTGCCTTCGCAAGGCCTTGAACGGCAACGGCTGAGGGCTTTTGCCCGGCACGGCGGAAGCTGCGATAATATTCAAACAAGGGCAGCGGGTCTTCCGTATCCGCTCGATTGGCACGAACAACCCAACTGCGCGCCATTTTCCACGCCTCTTCTGAGGTTTCGTTTTTCAGGCCCAACGCACGCAAGTCGGCAAGGCCACGCCATAAGAGCGCCCGCGCGAAACTGGGGTGAAGGGCAATTGCCTTATCCGCCGCAACGGCAGACGCTGTCGTATTATCGCCCTGCAATTCTGCATAGGCAATCAAAGCCCATAGCTCAGCATCCTGCGGATAGTGTGTCGCCGCTTGGTAGAGCCGCCCTAGAATAAGCGTGCGCTCTTCGGGAGAAAGCGGGTGCAAAAGACGAAGCCGGTCAAGAACTGTTGCGCCAAAGCTGGGCGACAATTGGGCGACATCGATTTTCAGGTCCTGGGGAACTGGGGAAACAGCGGACACATAGGGCGTGGTGCGCGCTTCGAGATGACGCGCCATATCCTTCTGGAGCGCATCCAAATCTCCAAAGGCCTGTTGCGCCGCCGCCAATGGGGGCGTCCCCTTATTGATGGCGGAAATATAGGCTGTGAGTTGGCCGGCGCGGCTGGGCGTAAAGTTGAGCATATGCGTTAAAAGCCACGCACGGCCATAAAAATTCCCAACTTTCGCGCGCGGCAAGTCTGCCACAGATGCCGTCAACAAGGTGGCGATGGGAGTTGTCTGGCTGAGCAGCAAATCAAAGGCGCGGTGATTGGCGGGGAGGCCCAACAAAATCCTGTCGCGCCGGAAGCGCGCAGTTGCATAGAGCTCGGCAAAGCCTTCCACATACCAAACGGGATAAGCGACGGGGAAATATTGCAGCATCAGGTGGTGGGCATATTCGTGAAACAGGACAACATCCTCCGCGTCAGGTGCCGAAACAGGGCTGAGAACGACTGTCGGTCCCGTGGCATTGGACGTATAAAAACCACCAAGGTCTCTTCCGTCGCCGCCATAGACCTGAGCTATCGCTGCGCGACTGGACAAGACATAAATCAATAACTTGCTTTCGTGGCGGCCCGTCGGCAGGCCAAATCTCTGACGGAGAAAAGCATCAAACCGCTCAAGCCGAAGGGCATCCTCCTTCAGCGATTGGGGCGATGTGCCATAAAAAATGAAGTTTGGAGTCTCTACTCGAAATCAGGCGGCCTGTGCCGCCGCTGGAACACATAACAACCATAAGGACAGCCACAAATAACGCAGACGCATACCCACCCCCATGAGCTTGGAGCTAGGTTATTCATCACCGAAATGTCGTAAAACTACAAGTTCAAATTGAACGCTACACAAAACTATAGGGATCAATATCCACACTCACGCGCACGCTGCGCGGCCACTCAAGCTTCCCGAGCCAATCACGCAACACAGTCTGCACATCCAGACTGCGCCGGGCATGAACGAGGAGGCGTTGGCGGTGGCGGCCGCGCAGCATAGCGAGCGGCGCGGGAGCGGGACCATAGACGTCCATGCCCTCAAGCTCGGGGGCGGATTGGCCAATCATCCGGGCAACCTCTTCCGCCTGCTTTAGGCTTTCAGATGAAATGATGATGCCGGCGAAACGGCCAAAGGGCGGAGCATTGGCCATGCGGCGTGCCTCCGTTTCGGCGGCATAGAAACTCTCTGCATCGCCCGAGACCAACGCGCGCATCACAGGCGCATCCGGCTCATGCGTTTGCAGATAGACATGGCCGGGCTTTACCCCGCGCCCAGCGCGGCCAGCGACTTGCATGATTTGCTGAAAGCTGCGTTCTGCCGCGCGCAAATCCCCGCCCTGCAGGCCCAAATCCGCATCCACCACGCCGACCAATGTCAAATTGGGAAAGTGATAGCCTTTGGTGACAAGCTGCGTGCCAATGACAATATCAATATCCCCCGCCTCCATCCGGCCGACAAATTCAGCGGCCTTGGCGGGCGACCACAGCGTGTCAGAGGTGACAATGGCCCGCCGCGCCTCGGGAAAGAGAATGCCGACTTCATCTGAAATGCGCTCAACGCCGGGACCACAGGCGACCAGCGCATCTTCTTCATTGCATTCCGGGCAGGCGCGCGGCGGTGGCTCCACATGGCCGCAATGATGGCATTGCAGGCGATTGGTCAGCCGGTGCTCCACCATCCACGCCGTGCAATTGGGGCACTGGAAACGGTGCCCGCAATGGCGACACAAAGTCAGCGGCGCAAAGCCCCGGCGGTTGAGAAACAGCAACACTTGTTCCCCCCGCGCCAAAGTCTGCGTCATGGCAGCAACCAGTGGCGGGGCCAGCCAGCGGCCCCGATCGGGCGGGGTCTGCACCAGATTGATCGCCGTCACATCGGGCATTTGTGCAGCGCCATAGCGGCCCGGCAATTTGATTTCCTGATAGCGGCCTTGGGCAACTTGTTGGCGCGTTTCAATCGCGGGCGTGGCGGTGGCGAGGACGACAGGGATTTTCTCAAAATGCCCGCGCATCACGGCTGCATCGCGCGCATGATATTGCACGCCATCTTCCTGCTTGAAGCTGGTCTCATGGGCTTCATCGACCACAATCAACCCGAGATTGTGATAGGGCAAGTAAAGCGCGGAGCGGGCACCAACAGTCACCAAGGCCTCGCCTGTGGCAATCGCGCGATAGGCCCGGCGGCGCTGTGATTGGCGCAAGTCAGAATGCCAAGCGACGGGCGCATGGCCAAAGCGATCGATGAAGCGGCGCAAGAACGGCTCAGTCAGTGCAATTTCTGGCAGCAAGACCAATGTCTGCCGCCCCTGCCGCAGCGCTTCAGCCACAGCTTCAAAATAGACTTCAGTCTTGCCCGATCCTGTGACGCCATCGAGCAGCACGGGTGCGAAGTCTTGCGCGCGCACCATGCCAACAAGCTGGTCGGCAGCATCGCGTTGGACATCGGACAGGCTGGGGGGCGCGAAGGCAGGTTCAGGCGCTACAAAGGGCGCGTCCAGCGCAACTTCCACACCCTCAAGCACGCCCGCCTTCACCAGACCACGGATCACGCCCTCTGACACATCGGAAATTTCGGCGAGTTCGCGAATCAGGCCTTGGCGTTCGCCAACGCGCTCAATGGCTTGGGCACGTTGCGGCGTCAGCTTGTCGAGGCTTTTGCCGGACAGGCGATATTCCATCACTGTCCGCCCGCCTTCCAGCGCCGCGGCAGACGACAAGGCCATGCGCAACACGGATTGCGGGGGGCTGAGATAATAGTCCGCCGTCCATTCAATCAGGCGGCGTAAGGGCGCACCCAAAGGTGGCAGATCATAGACTTCCAGCACATTGCGCAGCCGGTTATCGCCCACGGTTTCCGCAGGAAGCGCCTCTTCTTCCCACACCACGCCCACCATTTCGCGCGGGCCCAACGGCACACGGACGACGCTGCCCGGTTCCGCCGCCATGCCGTGCGGCACCCGATAATCGAGTGGACCCAAAGCGGGGTTGGTATGCAGGATGCGAACACGCGCCATAGGCCCCCGATAGAGGCTCTCGCGCTTTGGGTGAAGCCGCGATTGCCAGCTCCTTGGCTTGCAGCAAACAAGCCCCCCTGCTAGGCGCCGAGGCGGATCGTTTGTCGATACACCCCACATTGCCATGAGCTTTAGGGAATTCCATGTCCGTTGACTCTGCAACTGTCCGCAAAATTGCCTCTTTGGCCCGCATTGCTGTTAGCGATGCCCAAGTGGAGGCCATGGTGCCGGAACTGAACAATATTCTTGGCTGGATTGAGCAGCTGGGTGAGGTTGACACCTCGTCCGTTGCGCCAATGACGGCTGTCATCCCCAACACGCTGCGCTTGCGCGACGACGCCGTGACAGATGGCGATGTCCGCGATGCGGTTCTCAAAAACGCGCCACAGGCCGAACATGGCTTTTTCGCCGTGCCGAAGGTGATTGAATAATGACCAAGCTGACTGATCTGGGCGTTGCCGCCCTGCGCGATGGCTTTCGGGCAGGAGATTTCTCTGCCCGCGAGGTTGCGGTTGCATTTAACGACGCCGTGGCGGCCGCCAAGCCGCTCAACGCGTTCATCGTGGAAACACCCGACCACGCCCTCGCTGCTGCCGATGCGGCCGATGCGGACCGCGCCTCGGGCAATCTTAAGCCGCTTTCCGGCGTGCCGATTGGCATGAAGGATTTGTTCGCCACCAAAGGCGTGCAGACAACGGCGGCGAGCCATATGCTCGAAGGCTTTAAGCCCGAATATGAATCGACTGTATCCGGCAATCTCTGGCGCGCAGGTGCGGGGATGCTCGGCAAGCTCAATCTCGATCAATTCGCCATGGGCTCCTCCAACGAGACGAGCTATTTCGGCAATGTGATTTCGCCCTGGCGCCGCAATAATGGCGACACCGCCGCGCTTGCGCCGGGTGGCTCTTCAGGCGGATCATCTGCTGCAATTGCCGCGCGCATTGTGCCGGGGGCGACAGGCACGGATACGGGCGGCTCCATCCGCCAGCCCGCCGCCTTTACCGGCATTTCGGGCATTAAGCCGACTTATGGCCGCTGCTCCCGCTGGGGCGTGGTGGCGTTTGCCTCGTCGCTCGATCAGGCAGGGCCGATGGCGCGCGATGTGCGTGACTGTGCGATCTTGCTCGAAAATATGGCAGGCTTTGACGCGAAGGACGCGACCTCGCTGGATTTGCCTGTGCCCAATTGGGAAGCTGCTCTCTCGTCCGATTTGAAGGGCAAGCGCATTGGCATTCCTAAGGAATATCGCGTCGATGGCATGCCCGCTGAAATTGAAGCATTGTGGGAACAGGGCATTGCGTGGCTGAAGGATGCCGGGGCAGAAATTTTCTCAGTCTCGCTGCCGCACACCAAATATGCGCTGCCCGCTTATTACATTATTGCCCCGGCAGAAGCCTCGTCCAACCTCGCGCGCTATGATGGCGTGCGCTATGGCCTTCGCGAGCTGCCCGATGGTGCAAACTTGCAAGACATGTATGCCGCCACTCGCGCGGCGGGCTTTGGCGATGAAGTGAAACGCCGCATCATGATTGGCACCTATGTGCTCTCCGCCGGCTTTTACGATGCCTATTACACCCAGGCCCAAAAGGTCCGCACGCTGATTGCGCAGGATTTTGATAAGGCTTGGGAAAGCTGTGATTTGTTGCTGACGCCAACCGCGCCAAGCGCCGCCTTTGGCTTGGGCGAAAAGAGCGCCGATCCGCTCGCCATGTATTTGAACGATGTGTTCACTGTGCCCACCTCGCTGGCGGGCCTGCCCGCTATGTCGGTGCCCGGTGGGCTGGATGCGCAGGGTCTGCCTTTGGGCCTTCAGGTCATTGGCAAGGCGCTGGATGAACAATCTGTCCTCAACGCCAGCCTCGCGCTGGAAGAACGCGCTGGCTTTACCGCGCGTCCGGACAAATGGTGGTAAAATGAGCAATTATCGTATTCAGGGCGCCACGGGCGAATGGGAAGTGGTGATCGGGCTCGAGGTCCATGCCCAGGTCGTCTCGCAGGCCAAGCTGTTTTCTGGCGCGGCAACCGCGTTTGGCGCAGAGCCCAACACGCAGGTGTCGCTGGTGGACGCGGCCATGCCGGGCATGTTGCCTGTGCCCAATAAGGAATGCATCCGCCAAGCGGTGCGCACCGGCCTTGCCATCAACGCTGAGATCAACCGCTGGAGCCGGTTTGACCGCAAGAATTATTTCTATGCGGATTTGCCGCAAGGCTATCAGATTTCGCAGCTCTACCACCCGCTGGTGGGCGAAGGATATCTGGACATTGATGCCGATGAAAAGGCGGGCATAGCCGAGGCCAAGCGCATTGGCATTGAACGCATCCATGTCGAGCAAGATGCCGGCAAGCTGATGCATGATCAGCACCCAACACGCTCTTATGTCGATCTTAATCGGTCGGGTGTGGCGCTGATGGAAATCGTCTCGCGTCCCGATATGAACTCGCCTGCTGAGGCTGGCGCCTATTTGCGCAAGCTGCGCTCGATCCTGCGCTATGTCGGGTCGTGTGATGGCAATATGGAAGAAGGATCGATGCGGGCCGACGTGAACGTCTCGGTCCGCAAGCCCGGCGACCCCTTTGGCACGCGCACCGAAACCAAAAACGTCAACTCGGTCCGCTTTGTCATGCAGGCAATTGAGCATGAGGCGCAACGCCAAGTCGATGTCATCGAAGCGGGTGGCAAAGTGGTGCAGGAAACCCGGCTGTTCAACCCCGATACGGGCACGACTCGGTCCATGCGGTCGAAGGAAGATGCGCATGATTATCGTTACTTCCCCGATCCTGATCTGTTGCCGCTGGAACTGACTGAAGATTTTGTGAATGATTGCCGGGCCAGCTTGCCCGAATTGCCTGACGCCAAGCGCAATCGTTATGTCGAGACTTTGGGGATCAGCGGCTATAATGCCGATGTGCTGACTGCCGAGGTGGAAACCGCCCGTTGGTTTGAAGCACTGCTGGCCGAAGGTGCCGAAGCCAAGCAGGCCTCGAACTGGGTGATGTCGGAGCTATTTGGCGCGCTCAACCGCCTTGGCAAATCTATTGAGGATTGCCCGGTCAGCCCGGCTCAAGCAGCAGAGCTCTTAAAGCTGGTGGCAGACGGCACGCTTTCGGGCAGCCTTGCCAAGCAGGTCTTTGAAAAGATGCTGGAAACAGGCGATGGCGCCGGCGTGATTGTTGAGCGCGAGGGCCTGAAACAGACCAGCGATACGGGTGCGATTGAAGCTGTGATTGCCGATGTTCTGGCCAAGAACCCCGGCCAATTAGAGCAATATCGCAGCGGGAAGGACGCGCTGTTCGGCTTCTTTGTCGGCCAGACAATGAAAGCCATGGGCGGCAAGGCCAATCCGCAAGTCGTGAATGAATTGCTGAAAAAGGCACTATCGTAAAACGGGCCCAGCCCACCGCGTCTGGCAGGGCGTGGAGGGCGGGCGGCTTTCTGCATGGCTTGCCCTTCGGCAAAGCCGTGCTATAGCGCCGCCCCAACCGGCCTTTGCGGGCGTGGCGAAACTGGTAGACGCGCCAGATTTAGGTTCTGGTATCGAAAGATGTGGGGGTTCGAGTCCCTTCGCCCGCACCAGTATTGCCACTGCCTGTCCCCCTAGGGGCGGGGGCCTAGCGGAATTCCTTAAAGGTAGAGTGACAAAATGCAGACTGTCGAAACGTTGAATGAAGGCCTGAAGCGCGCCTACACGCTCACGATCGCGGCCAAGGATATTGCTGCCCGTGTCGAGCAGGAAGTGGCGCGACTCGCACCGCAAGTCCGCATGCCCGGCTTCCGTCCCGGCAAGGTGCCCGCCAACCTCATCAAGAAAATGCATGGCGAAAGCCTGCAGGCTGATGCGCTGAACAACAGCGTGCAGGAAGCGGTGCAGGCGCTGATCGCAGACAAGAAGCTGCGTCCCGCCATGTCGCCCTCAGTTGAGCTGAATGAAGGCTATGAGCACGGCAAGGATGCCGAGCTGAAGATTGCGCTGGAAGTTCTGCCCGAAATTCCAACGCCCAGCATTGATGGCTTGAAGCTAGAACGCCTGACAGTGGAAGCCAGCGCCGAGGCTGTTGACGAAGCTGTTCTGCGCATTGCCCAGCAGCAAAAGGGCTATGACGACGCACCCAAGGGCCATAAGGCCAAGACGGGCGATCTGGTCGTTATGGATTTTGTCGGCAAGGTTGATGGCACGCCCTTTGATGGCGGCACTGGCGAAGATATGTCCGTGGAAATCGGCTCTGGCCGCCTGATCCCGGGCTTTGAAGACCAGCTGGTGGGCGTGAAGTCGGGTGATGAAAAGACCATCACGGTGACCTTCCCCGCTGACTACAATGTCGATTATCTGAAGGGCAAGGAAGCGACCTTTGATCTGGTGATCAAGGATGTGCGCGTTCCCGGAGAAGCCAAGGCAGATGACGCCTTTGCCAAATCGCTGGGTCTGGAAGGCATTGATCAGCTGCGTGAGCTGATGAAGGGCCAGCTGGAGCAAGAATTTAACCAGCTGACGCGCACCCACATGAAGCGTCGCTTGCTTGACCAACTGGCCGCCGCGCATGATTTTGACGTGCCCCCGGGCATGGTCGATGCCGAATTCAACCAGATTTGGGCCCAGCTTGAGCATGAAGCTGGCCATGAAGCCGATCCGGAAGCCGCACGGGCCGATATGGAGAAGGACCGCGAAGAATATCGCGCCATTGCCATCCGTCGCGTGCGTCTGGGCCTGCTCCTGTCGGAAATCGGCCAGGCGAACAATGTCCAGATCAGCAGCCAGGAAATGAACCGCCTGATCACTCAAGCCGCCATGCAATATGGCCCGGGCGATCGTGAACGCTTCATCCAATATGTGCAGCAAGATCCTATGGCTGCCGCACAAATCCGTGCGCCGCTTTATGAAGACAAGGTTGTCGACTTCCTCTTCTCAAAGGCCGAGATCACTGATCGCTCGGTAACGCGCGAAGAGCTGGAAGCAGCAATTGAAGCTGATGCCGATGAAGGCCATGTCCATGGCCCGGGCTGTGGCCATGATCATGGCGAGGCCAAGCCCGCCAAAAAGCCGGCTGCGAAAAAGGCCGCTGCCCCCAAGGCAGAAAAGACGGAAAAGCCCGCTAAGGCTGAAAAGGCTGACGCCAAGCCTGCTGCCAGAAAGGCTCCGGCGAAGAAAAAAGCCTAAGCTTTTTCAGGCAAATCAGAATTCAGGCCCACCAGTCCAGAACTGGGGGGCCTTTTTCTTTGGACGATAGGCTCTCTTGGCCAACTGAGATGCCGATCGATCTTGAAACACCCATGTGAAAAGCAGTTGCGGTCCGATTCGCGACACCCTGCGCAATTCGGCGATTGGCAATTATATTGCATGCGCGAAGGTGAAATAATATTTCACAAAATCCGCAATTTGGGCGAAAAAAGTTAAGCTTGGCCCCGACATACGATTTCAAGGCTTCACACTCGGCCCTTCACCCCTATAGCGACCGTGCGAATCGTTACATTTGCGGTTGCTATGTCTTGGAGGTTTTTTTGGGCGAGCTAGGGTTTCCGTCGAATCAGGGTCTGTATGACGCGCGCAACGAACATGATGCGTGCGGTGTTGGCTTTGTTGCCAATATTAAAGGCGTGAAATCGCACGAAACCATTAAACGCGGCCTCGAAATTCTGGTGAATATTGACCATCGCGGCGCCGTGGGGGCTGATCCGCTGCTGGGCGATGGTGCGGGTATTTTGATCCAAATCCCGGATGCCTTGTTCCGCGATTGGGCCAAGACCGAAGGCGTCACGCTGCCGCCGCCGGGCGACTATGCTGTGGCCATGTGCTTCCTGCCGCAGGATGAGCGCGCCCGCGACTTTGGCGTCAAAAATTTCGAAAGCTTCTGCATCAAAGAAGGCCAGACAATCATTGGCTGGCGCGATGTGCCCACTGACCCGACTGGGCTTGGCAAGGCCGTGATTGAGCAGATGCCTGTCATCCGCCAGCTGATCATTGGCCGTGGCGACAACTGCGCCGATCAAGACGCGTTTGAGCGCAAGCTGCTAGCCATCCGCAAGCAGGCGCAGAACCCGCTCGTCGCTTTGGCCGAAAAGCATAACCTGCCCGATCTGCCGCGCTTCTACATGCCGTCGCTGTCGACCCGGACAATTGTGTACAAGGGCCTGCTGCTCTGTGATCAAGTGGGCAGCTTCTACAAGGACCTGCGCAACCCCATCGTCACCTCGGCGCTGGCGCTGGTCCACCAGCGGTTTTCGACCAACACTTTCCCCAGCTGGAAACTGGCCCACCCCTATCGCTTCATTGCGCATAACGGGGAAATCAACACCGTTCGCGGCAATGTGAACTGGATGAATGCGCGCCGCCGCACCATGGAATCGGATCTGTTGGGGGCCGACCTTGATAAGATGTGGCCGCTCATCCCGCATGGTCAGTCCGATACCGCGTGCTTGGATAACGCACTCGAGCTGCTCTTGGCTGGCGGCTATTCGCTGGCTCATGCTGTCATGATGCTGGCGCCCGAAGCCTGGGCTGGCAACCCCATGATGGATGCCAAGCGCCGGGCTTTTTATGAGTATCACGCCGCGCTCATGGAACCATGGGACGGCCCGGCTGCCATTGCCTTTACCGATGGCCGCCAAATTGGCGCGACGCTGGATCGCAACGGCCTGCGCCCTGCACGCTTCCTCGTCACCGATGATGATCATGTCATCATGGCCTCGGAATCGGGCGTGTTGCCGGTTAAGGAAGATAATATCGTCCGCAAATGGCGCCTCCAGCCGGGCAAAATGCTGCTCATTGATCTGGAAGAAGGCCGCATCATTGAGGATGAGGAAATCAAGGCGCAATTGGCCGCCTCGCAGCCTTACGAGGAATGGCTTGATGCCGCCCAATATAAGCTGAAAGATTTGGACGAGGTGGAAGTGGCCGAGCCCGTGCTCGCCAATGATCCCTCGGTCCTGCTCGATCGCCAGCAGGCCTTTGGCTTTACGCAGGAAGATACAGCAAAGTTCTTGGAACCCATGGCGCGCAATGGCGATGATCCCATTGGCTCAATGGGTACGGACACGCCCATTGCCGTGCTTTCAGCCAAGCCGCGGCTTCTGTATGATTATTTCAAGCAGAACTTCGCGCAGGTGACGAACCCGCCGATCGATCCGATCCGCGAAGAGCTGGTGATGAGCCTGGTTTCGATGATTGGCCCACGCCCCAATTTGTTGGGCCGCGTGGCAGGCACGCATAAGCGGTTGGAAGTTGACCAGCCCGTGCTGACCAATGCTGATCTCTCCAAGATCCGCTCGGTCGAAGAAGCGCTCGATGGTGCCTTCCGCACCGAAACAATTGATATGACATGGGATGCCAAGTCAGGCGCTGCCGGGCTGGAACAGGCGCTCAAGGAAATGTGCTGGACGGCGACGGAAGCCGTGCTGGCAGACAAGAACATCCTCATCCTGTCTGACCGCGCTCAAGGGCCAGACCGGATTGCCATGCCATCACTGCTTGCGACAGCGGCTGTCCATCATCACCTTGTCCGTCAGGGCCTGCGGATGCAGACCGGGCTGGTCGTGGAAACGGGCGAAGCGCGCGAAGTGCATCACTTCTGCGTTCTTGCAGGCTATGGTGCCGAGGCAGTGAACCCCTATCTGGCGTTTGAAACGCTGGAAGAAATTCGGGTTCGTCAGGGCCTCGACCTCACCACCGAGCAGGTTCAGAAAAACTACATCAAGGCCGTTGGCAAAGGCATTTTGAAGGTGATGTCCAAAATGGGCATCTCGACCTATCAATCCTATTGCGGGGCGCAGATTTTTGACGCGGTTGGTTTGTCATCCGCCTTTGTGAACACCTATTTCACGGGCACGGCGACGACCATTGAAGGCGTGGGCCTCGCTGAAATTGCCGAAGAAACCGTCCGCCGTCATGCAGCTGCCTATTCGGACAATCCGATTTATCGCAACATGCTCGATGTCGGGGGCATTTATGGCTATCGCATCCGCGGGGAAGACCATGCGTGGACGCCGGCCAATGTCGCCAATTTGCAGCACGCCGTGCGCGGCAACAGCCAAGATCGCTATGCCGAATTCGCCAAGTCCATCAATGAGCAGAGCGAGCGCCTGCTGACCATTCGTGGCTTGATGGAGCTTAAAAAAGCGGACAAGCCGATCGATATCAGCGAAGTCGAACCGGCAAGCGAAATCGTGAAGCGCTTTGCAACGGGCGCGATGAGCTTTGGCTCAATCAGCCGCGAAGCGCACACCACGCTGGCTGTTGCGATGAACCGCATTGGCGGCAAGTCTAACACCGGCGAAGGTGGCGAAGAAGCCGACCGGTTCAAGCCGCTGCCCAATGGAGATTCGATGCGCTCTGCCATTAAGCAGGTCGCCTCGGGCCGCTTTGGCGTGACCGCGGAATATCTCGTCAATGCCGATGATATCCAGATCAAGATGGCGCAGGGTGCAAAGCCCGGTGAAGGGGGCCAGCTGCCCGGTGACAAGGTTGATAAGAACATTGCCCGCGTTCGTCACTCAACGCCGGGCGTTGGCCTCATCTCACCGCCGCCGCACCACGACATTTACTCAATTGAGGATTTGGCGCAGCTGATCCACGATTTGAAAAATGTGAACACAGGCGCGCGCATCTCGGTCAAGCTCGTTTCTGAAGTGGGTGTTGGCACAGTGGCCGCTGGCGTTGCCAAGGCCCGCGCGGACCATGTGACAATTGCTGGCTATGAAGGCGGCACAGGCGCCTCGCCGCTCACCTCGCTGACGCACGCAGGCAGCCCATGGGAAATCGGCTTGGCCGAAACCCAGCAGACCTTGCTGCTCAATGGCTTGCGCTCGCGCATTGCAGTGCAAGTTGATGGCGGCCTGCGCACCGGTCGGGACGTTGCCATTGGCGCATTGTTGGGCGCGGATGAATTTGGCTTTGCCACCGCCCCGCTGATTGCGGCGGGCTGCATCATGATGCGCAAATGCCATTTGAACACCTGCCCAGTGGGTGTGGCGACGCAAGATCCTGTCTTGCGCGCGCGCTTCACGGGCCAGCCCGAACATGTGATCAATTATTTCTTCTTCGTGGCCGAAGAACTCCGCCAGATTATGGCAGAGATGGGCTTCCGGACGGTCGAAGAAATGGTCGGCCGCGTTGATCGTCTTGATATGAAGAAGGCACTCGATCACTGGAAGGCGCATGGCGTTGATTTGAGCCGCCTGCTCCACAAGGTCGATCTGCCCGAAGGCGCGCCTTTGCGCTGGGTGGAAACGCAAAATCATGGGCTCGAAAAGGCCTTGGATCGTGACCTGATTGCAGCGGCCGCCCCTGCCTTAGAAAAGGGTGAGGCAGTGCGCATTGAGCGCGAGATTAAGAACGTCAACCGCACCGCGGGCGCGATGCTCTCGGGCGAAGTCGCCCGGCGTTACGGCCATGAAGGTCTGCCTGCCAACACCATCCAAATCGCCTTTACGGGCGTTGCGGGCCAAAGCTTTGGCGCGTTCTTGGCGCATGGTGTGACCATGGAGCTGACCGGCGATGCCAATGACTATGTGGGCAAGGGCCTGTCGGGCGGACGCATCATTGTGCGCCAACCGACCCATGTGACGCGCGAACCGACAGAAAATATCATTGTCGGCAACACTGTGCTGTACGGCGCGATTGCAGGGGAAGCCTATTTCAATGGCGTCGCGGGCGAACGCTTTGCCGTGCGCAATTCGGGCGCGCTCTGCGTGGTTGAAGGCACGGGCGACCATGGCTGCGAATATATGACCGGCGGCGTCGTCGTTGTGCTCGGCAAAACCGGCCGCAACTTCGCAGCCGGCATGTCGGGGGGTGTCGCCTATGTCTATGACGAGGACGGCCTGTTCCGCGAACGCTGCAACACGGCGATGGTCGATATTGAAGCCATTGAGGCCGATGGGCCGGAGGCCGATAATTCGACGGGCACGCCCCAGCAACGTGCACAAAATGTGCATGATTTCGGCATGGGCGATATGCTCTACCACTCGCAGGATCGTCTGCGCGTGCTGCTCGAACGCCACCATCTCTACACGGGCAGCAAACGTGCGCGCGCGCTGCTTGATGATTGGGATACGACATTGAAGCGCTTCGTGAAGGTCATGCCGCGGGATTACCGCCGGGCCCTCAAGCAGCTGGAGGCAGAACGCCTCGCCGCTGCGAACGTCGCTGCTGAATAACTGATTTTTGGAGACTGATCGTGGGCAAGGCCACAGGCTTCCTCGAACTTGACCGCTCTGACCGGAGCTATGCTGACCCGAAAGAGCGGCTGACGCATTACCGTGAATTTGTGATTCCGATGTCGGAAGAGCAGATCCGCGGCCAAGCCTCGCGCTGCATGAATTGCGGCATTCCCTATTGCCATAATGGCTGTCCGGTGAACAACATCATCCCGGACTGGAACCATCTGGTCTATGAGAATGACTGGCGCAACGCGCTGGAAGTGCTGCATTCCACTAACAATTTCCCAGAATTTACGGGCCGCATCTGCCCCGCCCCGTGCGAAGCCAGCTGCACGCTCAACATTGATGATGCGCCCGTCACCATCAAATCAATTGAATGCCAGATTGTTGATCGCGGCTGGGCTGAAGGTTGGATCACCCCGCTGCCTGCCACCCGCAAAACGGGCAAGTCGGTTGCTGTGGTTGGCTCTGGCCCGGCAGGCCTTGCCTGTGCGCAACAGCTGGCGCGCGCGGGCCATAGCGTGACGGTGTTTGAAAAGAATGATCGCGTGGGCGGTCTGCTGCGCTACGGCATTCCTGACTTCAAAATGGAAAAGCATCTGATCAACCGCCGTTTGGTGCAGATGGAAGCTGAGGGCGTGGAGTTCCGCACCTCGATGGAAGTCGGCGTGCAAGTGTCGTTTGAAAGCTTGCAGCAAAATTATGATGCGGTTGTGATGGCGGGTGGCTCAGAAGAGCCGCGCCGTCTGGATATTCCGGGTGCCGAAATGGCGGGCGTGCGCCTTGCCATGGAATTCCTGACGCAGCAGAATAAGCGCAATGCGGGCGATGATGAACTGCGCGCCGCGCCGCGCGGCACGCTGACCGCAACGGGCAAGCATGTCATCGTCATTGGCGGCGGCGATACGGGGTCTGACTGTGTGGGCACGTCCAACCGTCAGGGCGCGGCATCCGTCACGCAGATTGAAATCATGCCCAAGCCGCCCGTGAAGGAAGAAAAGTCATTGAGCTGGCCCAATTGGCCTCTCAAGCTGCGCACCTCCTCCAGCCATGAAGAAGGCTGTGACCGCGATTGGGCGGTGCTGACCAAGCGCGTTGTTGGCTCCAATGGGGTGGTCGAAGGCTTGGAATGCGTCCGTGTCGATTGGGTCGATGGCAAGATGGTTGAAATGCCCGGCAGCGAATTCACGCTGAAGGCAGACCTGATCCTGCTCGCCATGGGCTTTGTTGGCCCGCGCAAGCCCGGTCTGGTCGAACAATCAGAAGTGCAGCTGGATGCGCGCGGCAATGTGCTCGCAGATACCGAGGCTTACGCGACCAGCCGTGATGGCGTGTTTAGCTGTGGCGATATGCGGCGCGGCCAGAGCCTTGTTGTCTGGGCGATCCGCGAAGGCCGTCAATGCGCCCGCGCGGTGGACCTGCACTTGATGGGCGCCAGCGAACTGCCGCGCTAAACGGTATGGCTCAAAGCCCGGCAATGGCTTGGCCAGCGGCGACCCCGCTGGCCCAGGCCCATTGGAAATTATAGCCGCCCAGCCATCCAGTGACATCGACAGCCTCGCCAATAGCATAGAGGCCGGGCACCTTGTTGGTCATCAAACTGCGCTGCGACAGCTCAGCCGTGCTGATGCCACCCGCTGTCACTTCGGCCTTGGCATAGCCTTCAGTGCCATTGGGATGGAAAGACCAACAGCCCAGCTTGTCTTCCACCTGACGCAGCAGCGCATCCTTCATATCGGCGAGCGGGATGAGCCCCCAATTGGTATCATCGCCACTCACACGCTCGACAAGCGCGGCTGAGAGCCGGTCGGGCAGGTGCATGGAGACTGCGCCTTTTAAGGTCGCCTTGGGCTTCTCACGCTTAATCTGGCGGAGCCACTCTGGCGGGGCAGCCGGCGCGAAATTGATGTCGATGGCGTCCCCATGCCGCCAATAAGAGGAAATCTGCAAAATCGCCGGGCCAGATAGTCCGCGATGAGTGAACAAGGCGGCCTCCCGAAAGCGCGTCTTGCCGGTGCGCGCCTCCACCTCTGCAGCAACGCCGGACAAATCCCGAAACAGAATATCCGCGCCGCCCAAGGTCAGCGGCACAAGCGCGGGGCGCGGCTCAATGATTTTGACGCCAAAGCGGCGGGCAATATCATAGGCGATGCCCGTTGCCCCCATCTTGGGAATAGAAGGGCCGCCGGTTGCGATCACCAAAGCGCGCGCCTGATGCCCCGCAACGCCGAACAAGCCATCATGATGGCTGATTTCTCCAATATGTGTGGAAAAGGCAAAGTCCACGCCGCCGCGCGCACATTCGTCCATCAGCATCGCGACAATTTGCCGCGCAGATCCATCACAAAACAGCTGGCCCAACGTTTTTTCGTGCCAAGCAATGCCATAGCGATCAACCAGCGCGATGAAATCTGCCGGGCGATAGCGGCCCAGTGCAGATTTCGCGAAATGCGGATTGGCCGAAAGATAGCGATCCGCCTGCGCCTGAACATTAGTGAAATTGCACCGCCCGCCGCCAGAGATCAGGATTTTCTTTCCCGGCTCTGCTGCATGGTCAATCACCAGGACGCGCTGGCCCAATTGCCCGGCTGTTGCCGCGCACATCAGGCCCGCGCCACCTGCGCCAAGGATGATGGCATCAAAAGGGGAAGACGTCATAGCACTTGCCCTAGGGCATAAGCCGGTGGCCGACAAATATCGCGTCTAACATAGGCAAAGATCAGCGACTTCACGCTTGCATCTATCTCCATATCGGTGTCATTTTTATCATATGTGGATACTTATCAAATTACTGACGCGCCTGATTCAGCACGGACGGCTGACTCTGGTGGCCGCCAATGGGCAATCGCATCATTTTGGGACGCCCCATCCCGATTATCCGGATGTGACGCTGCGATTTGCGGATGCCCATGTCGCGCGCGACATTGTGCGCAACCCACGGCTGGGCTTTGGCGAGGCGTGGCTCGATGGGCGCCTCGTATTCGATCATGGCGATATAGCTGAGTTTCTGGCGCTGTTTCGCAAGAATGCCTCATGGGAAGCGGGCGGCGAAGGGTTGGACCCTCGCGGCCTGATCCGTCAGCTTGTGTCCAGTCTCGTCGCGCGGCTGGATCACCTCAATTGGGAGCGCCGATCAAAGCGCAATGTCGCCCATCATTATGATCTGGATGATCGCCTCTTTGACCTTTTTCTGGATGCGGACCGGCAATATAGCTGTGCCTATTTTACGGACGACCATGGCGATCTGGATCGCGCCCAAGCGGATAAAAAAGCGCATATTGCCGCCAAGCTGGCCCTGCAGCCCGGCCAGCGCGTGCTGGATATTGGCTGTGGCTGGGGCGGCATGGCGCTGTACCTTAACCGCGTGGCTGATGTGGACGTGCTGGGCATAACCTTGTCGGAAGAGCAGCTAAAAGTCGCCCGTGCCCGCGCAGCAGCCGCAGATGTGGCGGATCGCGTTCGCTTTGAGCTGATGGATTATCGCGCGGTTACTGGCCAGTTTGACCGGATCGTTTCAGTTGGCATGTTTGAGCATGTGGGCCCACGCAATTATCAACGCTTTTTTGCGCAGGCCAAAGAGTTGCTTACCGAAGAGGGCGTCATGCTGCTGCACAGCATTGGGCGCATGGGCAAGCCGGGCACAACGGACCCCTTTACTGCCAAATACATCTTTCCCGGAGGCTATAATCCCGCCCTGTCAGAAATTGTGGCGGCGAGCGAAAAGACGCGGCTCATTCTCACAGATTGTGAGGTGCTGCGCCTTCATTACGCGCATACGCTCGACATCTGGCTCGCGCGGACCAATGCCGCGCGGGACAAGATTATCGCGCTCTATGACGAACGTTTCTTTCGGCTCTGGCAATTTTATCTGGCTGGGGCCGCAGGTGCATTCCGCTATGGCGGGCTGGTTAACTTCCAGCTGCAATTTGCCCGCAATCGCAACGCCCTGCCACTCACGCGGGACTATATGCTTGCAGCTGAACACCACTATCGCGCCCAATGGGGCTAGGCGTTTGCGGCATATGGCCCCCATGCGCCAGCACGGGGGCCCAGAGGTTCAGCGCGGCATGGCGCCCTTGCGCCACATTTTGCGCAGAGGCCGGCTTTCAGCAGCGCGCTCAGCAGCACTCAAACTGCCGTCCTTATTGGCATCCAGCCGATCAAAATAGGCAAGGGCTGCGGTGCTCACTTCTGCTTCAGTCAACTTTTCATCTTTGTTGGCATCCGCCGTCTTAAAGGTCCGCTCGCCAATCATGGCGCCAAGCGGGCTGCCCATAATCCGGGTTTGCACAATGACCCGGCGCTCCGCCCCAGCAGCCATGCCGGGGGCTGGCGCTTTTGCCCCTTCTGCGCCCAAGCGCGGGATCATAATGGTTTCCATCTGCTGCCCATCGCCGCCATGCATCATCATGATGGCGGGGGCATCCGGCCCACCGGGCGACGGCATATCCATCCGCATGGACGCGTGATGCGCATCAAACTCAGCACGGCTAATGCTGCCATCCTTATTGCCATCCATGGCATCAAACATACGGCCCATGGCAGCCTTCATCCGGGCTTCGCGCTGCGCAGCGACTTCCTCGCGCGTCACAAATCCATCCTTATTGGCATCCTGTTCGGCAAATTGGGCCTTCAGCTTGGCTGTCAAATCGGTCCGGCTCATTGGTGCCGGCATCATCCGCACTTCGCGCCGCTCAATGGTCTGCGCCATCGCTGGACCTGCGGCCACCAGGCTCAGCCCAATGCATAATAAAGGCTTGTTCATAATCATCCTCCGTCCTCAATCCTGAATAGGTCATGCCACGATATGACGCGATGTAAATTCAAGCAGATGTCGCTTCGATGAACAGCCAATCGGGGACGCTGCATTGCCCTTCAGCCGTTCCTTCGCTAAGACCGGTCTTGCCCCGGTGTGCTGCGGTTAAAAAAGCCTGCGCCCTGCCGGGGTTTCGCGTTCTTTACCGAGGTCAGGACCAGCCGATGAACCGCCGCCGCCAGATTTATGAAGGTAAGGCCAAGATTCTGTACGAAGGTCCAGAACCGGGGACTCTCATCCAATATTTTAAAGATGATGCGACAGCCTTTAACGCGCAGAAAAAGGGCACTATCAACGGCAAAGGCGTGATCAACAACCGGATTTCTGAGCACGTTTTTACGCTGCTGGGTAATATTGGCATCCCGACTCATTTCATCAAACGCCTCAATATGCGTGAGCAATTGGTGCGACAGGTTGAAATTGTGCCCATTGAAGTCGTGGTGCGCAATGTGGCCGCGGGGTCTTTGTCTAAACGACTGGGCGTTGAAGAGGGCACCCAATTAAGCCGAACCATTCTTGAATATTATTACAAGGATGATGCGCTGGGTGATCCGCTGATTACTGATGAACATATCGCCTGTTTTGGGTGGGCCAGCCAAGAAGAGATGCACGACATTGCCGATATGGCGATCCGCATCAATGACTTCATGTCGGGGCTGTTTGCCGCCATTGGCATCCGCCTTGTTGACTTCAAGCTGGAATTTGGCCGTGTGTGGGAAAATGATTTTGCCCGCATCATTTTGGCCGATGAAATCAGCCCAGATGGATGCCGTCTGTGGGACATGGCCTCGGGTGAAAAGCTGGACAAGGATCGCTTCCGCCGAGACCTTGGTGGCGAAGTCGAAGCCTATCAGGAAGTCGCACGCCGGTTAGGCCTGCTGCCCGATGGCGCGGACAGCGCGGTTCTGGACCTAGAAACGCATCGTAAAAAGCTTCGCTAGACCAATTTAGCGCGTCGATTTTCTAACGAAGTCGCAGAAATACCTTTGTGAATCATCGTTATATTATGGCAATGACGTAGCCTGCAGGTTATGCATAAACGCCCCTAGATTTGGGGGGTGCAGCTATGGTGCGTCTGTTTGAGTTCCTTAGAAGCTGCGAGAAAGAAACCGGCACCCGGCTCGTCACCTTCGATTTTGAGATTATATTTTTTCTCTATCTCCATGGCCCATCGCCGTCGATGACAGTCCTCCAAGCCACAAATGCGTCGCTTGCTGCCTTTGTAAAGGCGCTAAAACGCTTGACCGAAGAAGGCCTTTTGGTGGTTGAACAGGGCACCATGGACCGCCGGATCCGCAACTATGATCTTGCCCCGGATATTCGCGCCAAGCTGACCGAAAACTTCACACGCCTCTTTGGCGAGCTTCCGACCAAATCCTGACAAATGGGCCCGGGTGAACGGGCTCGACAGATTAGGATTGCGGTGTTGCAGGATCGCTTGGCATTAAATCAGCGTCTGCAGCATTTGCGGCAGGGGCTGGCGCTGAGGCTGCAGCCGGCGCGGTCTCAACCGCGGCATCAACCCGCCGGAACACATAAGAATAAAGCTCTGGCTGGCTTAGAATGACTTCAGCCTTGGCTTCGCTAATCACGGGAATGCCAACCCGAGCCACTTGCGTGAACTTCAATGCCAATTGGCTACCATTATTCGCGGCTGGCATGACCAACGCAAAAAACTGCAGATTAACTTCATTGCGGCCGCCTTTATCCGCTGTCTTTCCGCGGCGTCCACTCAGCTGGCCAGTCGCCCGGTCAACAATGTCGAGAATATAGCCAGACTCCCGGAACACTTTCACTGTGCGGTCAAAAGTCGTCTCAATGGGCTGCGCATAGCTGGCACGTTGATAGGTCGAGTCAAATGTGAAGGCAGTTCGGCCCGTTTGAATGGGCTCATTACGGGCGCAGCCTGTAGCGGCCAAGGCGAGCATCGCTGCACTCAGAACAATGTGACTACGGCGCATTCGTCTATCCCCATCGCTAAATCTGACCGAAGTGTAGGAATCCCAAGCGCATTTGTCCATCACCCTTACTTTTTCTAAAACATAGGCTGAGTCAGCCGAAAGGCGCGGGCGTCCCTGCCGCCACATGAGTGCAGATAGCTATGGAAAGAGAGTGTTTCCTGCAGACGGTGGAACAGTCTGCACGGTTTGTAGGTTATAGATCGAATGATGGACCTAATTCGCACAATGCCTAGCTTAGGCGAGACCAAAAAGGATGAAGTTGGAGACGCAATGGGGCCGTTGACTGAAGGACTCACTCGAGTTGAACACCAATTTCATCTTCGCGCAATTACGCCCGAATTTGAAATCTTGATGCGCCTCTATGAAAATGGCCCCACGCCATCGGCCAGTTTACGCGCAGCATCTCGCGCGTCTTCGGCTGCATTTAGCCTCATTCTCAAACGGCTGGTGGGCAGTGACCTCCTCCAAGTAGAGCATGACCAATCTGATCGGCGCGTGCGCAAATATAATCTGACGCCATGGGCGCGCGAGGTGTTGGATGAATTTGCTGGCACCACTGTGAGAATCCTAACCCAAGACACGACCAACGGCGCATAAACGGCATCTTTCCCTTAAGCCCTGACCCCGCTATCAGCCCGCAACTCACGCGCGTTGAACGGGTATTAGGATAAGGGCTGCACCATCATGGATAATCGCATTTGTTCGCCCGAGGCGTGTACCAGCATGGCAGAGGTGCGGGCAGGCGTTGACGCCCTAGACGCAGACTTGGCCAAGCTTTTGGGCCAACGCTTTGCCTATATGCGGGCCGCCGCGCGCATCAAGCCAGAGCGGCATCTGGTGCGCGATGAAGCTCGCAAAGCGCAAGTCATTGCCAATGCTCAGCGCGCGGCCCGCGAGGCGAATTGGCCCGAAGACATTGCCGCGCAACTCTGGGAAGTTCTGGTAGAGGCTTCAATTGCCTATGAATTGGCGGCCTTTGATGCGCGGGCCGATCAACCAGCCTAAGCTGCTAGAGGTCCAAGCGATAATAATCGCTATCGCACCAGCCAATATGCGTTTTCAGTGTGTTCTTTTCTGATCCCGTCCAGCGGAACCCGCATTTCTCGAGCAGCGCCTTGGAGCGAACGTTACGCGGGTCAACATCTGCCCAAAGATGATCGCAGATCGTCTGCAGCCGCATATGGGCAATAAAGGCTCTCAGAGCCTCTTCGGCAAAACCGCGGCCCCAATAGTCTTTGGCCAGAATAAAGCCAATTTCCGGCACCCGCCAACAGCCTAATTTGCCAATCAACTGGCCTTCATAATCAATGAAATAATCAAACTGGCTGCCCTGTGGGTCGTCCAAAATGGGGGCCAGCCACCTGGCCGTTTCGGCAAGATCTTGATGGGCTGGGCCCGACCAATAGGTCATCACGCTTTCATCACAGAAGATGCGATGAATATCCTCAACATCAGACGCCTTGGGCAGTCTTAATCGAAGGCGCTCAGTTATAAGGGTCATATCGTTCCTATCCACACCCTCTCTGAAATAGGATCAAAACAGCCCCTGCCAAGCCGTTGGCGCTGCGCTTCCTTCTGGGAGTTGCACCTTTATAATATATCTGTATATCCAGATATATGGAATCAAATACAGCCATTGCTGCATTATCTGCACTCGCCCAATCGAGCCGATTGGATGCATTTCGCTTGCTCGTCCAGAATGAGCCTGTCGGGCTACCCGCAGGCGAAATCGCCAAATTGCTGGGTGCGCCCCAAAATACAGTGTCAACGCATCTGAGCGTCCTCCAAAACGCCAATCTTGTGGTGTCTGTGCGGCAGGGCCGGTCCATCATCTATCGCGCGCATATGTCGACGCTGAAAGACCTCATGCTGTTTCTCGCGAAAGACTGTTGCGGCGGTCATGAAAGTCTGTGTGCGCCGCTTATCGCTGAACTTGCGTGTTGCTGAACAAGGAGATCGCATGTCTGAGCAGATTTATAATGTGCTGTTCCTCTGCACGGGCAATTCGGCCCGATCCATCCTTGCTGAGTCCATCCTCAATCATGAATTTGGTGATCGTTTTAAAGGGTATAGCGCGGGCAGCTTCCCCAAGGGGCAGGTTCACCCTGTTGCTATCGACGTGCTGAACCAGCTGGGTCACGATACATCCTATTTTCGATCGAAAAGCTGGGATGAATTTTCGGGCTCCAACGCGCCCAAGCTCGATTTCGTCTTTACCGTTTGCGACAATGCCTCACAGGAAACCTGCCCGATATGGATCGGTCATCCAATGACGGCGCATTGGGGCATTCCTGACCCGGCTGCTGTCGATGGAAGCGCGGCCGAACTCTATGCCGCGTTCCAATCTGCCTATCGCATGATGCGGGCGCGGATTTCTCTTTTTGCGAGCCTGCCGCTGAGTGCATTGGACGCCATGAGCCTGAAGAACCAGCTCACCAACATCGGCACCCGCGCTTATCCAGATGAGCAGACTATATGAGCATCGCTGCGTCCCGCCTGTCATTTCTGGATAGATATCTGACCTTTTGGATCTTCGCGGCGATGGCGCTGGGCGTTGGCCTTGGTGCCGTGTTTCCAGCCATCCCGCTTTCCCTAGAAGCGCTCTCGATTGATGGCACCAACCTACCAATTGCAGTGGGCCTGATCCTGATGATGTATCCGCCCCTTGCAAAAGTGAAATATGAGCGCCTGGGCGACGTGTTTCAGGACAAGCGCGTGCTGGCGCTGTCATTGGTCCAAAATTGGGTGATTGGTCCGGCCTTGATGTTCGGGTTGGCCGTTATGTTTCTGCGCGATTACCCAGACTATATGACAGGCGTCATCCTGATTGGCTTGGCGCGGTGCATTGCGATGGTCCTTATATGGAACCAGCTTGCCGGCGGAAGCAGCCAATATGTCGCGGGACTCGTGGCGTTTAATTCACTTTTCCAAATCCTATTCTTTGCGCCCTTTGCTTGGTTTTATCTCACCTTCCTTCCCGCCATTTTCGGGCTGGAGGCGCATGTCGTGAATGTCAGCTTTTGGACCATTGCCAAAGCCGTTTTGACGTATCTTGGCATTCCCTTTGCGGCTGGGTTTTTAACGCGTGCGCTTCTGATCCGTCAGCGCGGCGAAGAGTGGTTCACCACGCATTTTCTTCCGAAGATTAGTCCGATCACGCTTTTCGCGCTGCTGTTTACGATTATCGCTATGTTCAGTCTAAAGGGTGGAGACGTGCTGGCGCTGCCCATCGACGCGCTGCGTATTGCTGCGCCTTTGGTCATCTATTTCCTGATCATGTTTCTCATCAGCTTCGTGATGGGCAAGCTAATTGACGTCGATTATCCGCGCACCGTTTCGCTGGCCTTTACCGCTGCGTCCAACAATTTCGAATTGGCAATTGCCGTTGCCATCGCTGCCTTTGGCCTTGCCTCACCGATCGCCTTTGCCGCTGTCATCGGCCCCTTGGTTGAGGTGCCTGTCCTTATCCTATTGGTCAGCGTGGCGACCCGATTGGGGGCCCGATATTTTGCCGATACATGGCCGCGCAGGCCAACATAAGACGGGAAAATCCTTGGCTTTCTTAAAGGCCTGACGCACTTTTTCACTCTTGAATTCTACATATCATTGCACAGCGCTGATCGCGCGGTAAGCCAGCCCGGGCTTCCGCATCCAATATGTCTTTGAGCCGTTGGCCAAGGCTTTTGGACGTTAGAGTTTTAAAGCCGCATGACGTGTAGAACTGCTCATTCCATGCCACATTACGAAAAGTGGTGAGCGTAAGGGCGCTGAGACCGGCGGACGCCGCAGCCGTTTTGGCGGTCGCCACCAACGCGCGCCCTACTCCCATTTTCTGCGACTCAGCATGCACAGCCATTTGCCAAATATGGAGGACATTGTCGGTGATCTCAGCATTCAAAAAGCCAACAATCACGTCCCTGCTTTTGGCCACCCAAGCTTGACCTGTCGCGATCAACTCCACGTGGCGCTCTACCGATTGCACGTCATCCTCAGCGATCCAGGCTAAGCGGGGCAGTTGAAGAAAAGCCTTGCCTGACGCGCGCTCAATGTCTGGCAAAAACGGCGCGTCAGCATGCTGGGCAGTTTCAATGATAATCATTTTCTAGCCTGCAGCTCGATCCTATCGCCCCATAAAAGCTGAGGTAACAGGATCAGCGAAATAGCCTCAAAACGCTAAATCCTCTGACCTGCAACGTCAATGTTTCTGCGATCCTACGCCGATCTCGCACCAAAGAAAAAGGGGCTGCCATTCCTGGCAACCCCCTTTGAATTCCATACGAAGTTTTGACGTTTCGTATTAGCGCTTCGAGAACTGGAAGCTACGACGTGCCTTGGCACGGCCATATTTCTTACGCTCAACAGCGCGGCTGTCGCGGGTCAGGAAGCCAGCCTTTTTGACGACCGAGCGGAGCGCAGGCTCTTGCTTGGTCAGGGCCTGGCTGATGCCGTGCTTCACAGCGCCAGCTTGGCCCGAAAGGCCACCGCCCTTGACTGTTGCGATGACGTCATACTGGCCTTCGCGTTCGGCAATGCCGAAGGGCTGGTTGATGACGAGACGCAGCGTCGGACGTGCGAAATACACTTCCTGATCACGGCCATTGATCGTGATCTTGCCCGTGCCAGGCTTTACCCACACGCGGGCAACAGCGTCTTTACGACGGCCCGTGGCGTAGGAACGGCCCTGCGCGTCAACTTCACGTTCACGCAGCGGAGCGGGCGGAGCAGCTGGCGCGACAGGTGCTTCGGCAGCAGCTTCAACAGCTGGTGCAGCAGCAGCCGGGGCAGCGGCAGTGTTGGTGAGCTCACCCAGATCGGCGAGCGACTGACGGGTATCGGTGTCGGACATTATGCACCCACCTTGTTCTTGCGGTTCAGCGAGCCAACGTCGATGACATTGGGGTTCTGGGCGGCGTGCGGATGCTCCGTGCCCGAATAGAGGCGCAGGTTGCGCATCTGCTGACGGCCCAGCGGACCACGCGGGATCATGCGCTCAACAGCCTTTTCCAGAACGCGCTCCGGGAAGCGGCCTTCCAGAACCTTGCCAGCCGTGATGCCCTTAATCCCACCCGGATAGCCGGTGTGCTTGTAATAGACCTTCTGGCCCAGCTTGCGGCCGGTGAAGCGCACCTTGTCCGCATTGATGACGATGACATTGTCACCGCAATCCACGTGCGGGGTGAAGCTCGGCTTATGCTTGCCGCGCAGAATATTCGCGATGATCGTGGCAACGCGGCCAACAACGAGGCCTTCGGCGTCGATGATGTGCCACTGCTTTTCGACCTCTGCCGGTTTTGCCGGCTTGGTGATGCGGGTGAGCGCCTTCATAAAAGTGCGTCCTCTTGACGAAAAAACAAAAACGCGCCGCCCCAAAGGGCAGCGGCGATGGCGGCCCTTTTGCAGGTAGCAACATTTAAGTCAAGGATTCGCGGGGTTCTTGAAACGGGTAAAATAATACCGGTTAACTTATGGGGCGGCGGCCAAGGATGTGCATGCCCCACACAGTTGCGGCCACAACCAGTGCCCCAACCGCCTGATGCAGCACGGCCAGCGTGATGTTGACGTGCGTCATAACTGTCGCGATGCCGAGCAGAATCTGGATGCCAAAGCTGCTGTGAATGGCAATTGAGACGGGGCGTGCGCCCACGGCCTTCACACGCCGGGCCAGCAGCACCAGCGCAATCACGGCCACCCATGCCCACCAGCGATGGACAAAGTGGATCACAAAGGGATCATTTGTCAGCACATGAAAGGCGCTGCCCTCAATGCTGGGTTGCGGCAGGAAAGTGCCCGTTGCGGCATTCATCAACGGCCAATCACTTGAAGCCAGGCCAGCATTCAGCCCTGCGGTATAGGCCCCAAAGAGAAGCTGGATGGCAAGCACAACGGCAACAGCAATGGAAAAGCCCGTCAGCCGCGCCGGCTGTGCCTTGGAGTCGCGCGCCAGCGCCTTTAAATCAAGCGCGGTCCAAACAAGGCCGGCCAAAATGAACAAGGCCGTCAGCAAATGGGTTGCGAGCCGATAATGGCTCACATCGGTCCGATCGACGAGGCCAGAGGCCACCATCCACCAGCCAATTGTGCCCTGCAGCCCGCCCAAAGCCAAAAGCGCGACCAGCCGTGGCGCATAGCCTTGGGGAATAGCGCGCTTCACCGCGAACCACAGCAGCGGCAGCGCAAAGGCCAAACCAATAACGCGGCCCAGCAAGCGATGGACCCATTCCCAAAAGAAGATGAACTTAAAATCCGCGAGACTCATGCCCTGATTGATCAACTGATATTCAGGGATTTGCTGATATTTGCGGAATGCCTCTTGCCAATCCGCCTCCGTCAGCGGGGGGATGGTGCCGGTAATGGGCTTCCATTCCGTGATAGACAGGCCAGATTCAGTAAGCCGGGTAATCCCGCCTACAATAACCATCAGGAAAACAAGGCTAGCAACGGCCAAGAGCCAGTTCGCGAGCGCATTGGGGCGGGCAAGAGGCTGAGTCATGGCGCGCCTATAGGCCCATGGCTCTGCGCCGCAAAGCCCCTCCTTGGGTGAGGGAATGGCTCTCAAGTCCCGGCGGCATTGGCGTTGAATGTTATATTGTATCTTTCATCAGAATCAGGCATAGCGGCGCGGTGATCAAAGGATTCGCCTTGCCACTTGACCGCGACCAGCTTGACCGCCTTGCCATTGGGCTGTCCAGCCTATGCGTGGCGCATTGTGTGGTCTCCTCCATTGTCTTGGCGGTTATGGCATCGGCAGGCGGCGTTCTTCTCCACCCGCTGATCCATGAAGTCGGTTTGGTCTTGGCGATCATCTTGGGCCTGATTGGTCTTGGCCGGGGCGCGATGACGCATGGCGCACGCTTGCCAGCCGGGCTGGGCCTTGCTGGGCTTGGCGTTATGGCTTTTGCGCTTTCCCAGCCGCATGATGGCCGCGAGGCGCTGTTCACCATTTTGGGGGCCAGCCTGTTGGCGCTGGGCCATTATCTCAACCGCCGCGCCCTCGCCTAATTTCTTCGCCCAAGCAAAGGGGCCGCTTGCGATCCGCCCCGTGTCGACATAATCTGGCGCCATGGGCCAGCACCGCCATCATCATGATTTACCAGCCGGGGATGACCTGATTGATGCCGCGCGCAACGCCATGGCACGATCTGGCGAACAATGGACGGCCATGCGCGCCAGCGTGTTTGGCGCGTTAATCAGCTTTGATAAGCCAGCCTCAGCCTATGATATTGCTGAAGCTGTCTCGCAGGCACAGGGCCGCCGCGTGGCAGCAAACAGCGTGTACCGTATTTTGGACCTGTTTGTTTCGGCCAATGTCGCAACCCGCGTGGAAAGCGCCAACGCCTATCTTGCCAATGCCCACCCCAATTGTGCGCATGACTGTATTTTTTTGGTCTGTGATGATTGCGGGGCCACAACGCATATTGATGACGATCAAATTACCGCCAGTGTCCGTGCGGCCGCGCGCAAGGCCGGGTTTGAGCCCAAACGCCCCGTTGTCGAAGTGCGGGGCAGCTGCCCTGAATGCCAATAATAAAGTGGTGTGATCAGCGGCCGGCCGGCAAGGGCAATTGACCCCAAACACGCTGGCCACCCACCCAAGTTTCCAACACTTTGGCTGCGCGCAGTGCCTCTGGCGTGGCCGTCAGCGGATCCACATCAATCAGAATAAAATCCGCCCAAAGGCCGGGCGCCAGCCGACCAATGCGGTTTTCGGCAAAGCTGGCATGGGCCGCTTGCGTGGTGAAGCCCGCCAAGGCATCAGCACGCGTCACCCGTTCTTCAGGCCGCCAGCCGCCCAGCGGCGCGCCAGTGGCATCTTGCCGCGTAAAGGCAGTTGCCAACCCCGCAAAAGGATCGGGGCTTTCAACAGGCGTGTCAGACCCAAAGGCCAATCGCACACCGGCCAATTGCATTGAATGCCAGGCATAGGCCCCTGTCAGCCGATTGGGCCCCAGCCGGGCCTCAGCCATCAACCGATCACTGGTTTGATGCACAGGCTGCATAGAGGCAATCACCCCCAATTGGGCAAAGCGGGGAATATCTGCGGCGTCCACAATCTGGGCATGTTCAATGCGCCAGCGCCGGTCACCGCCATAGCTCTCCCGCAGATCGGCAATGGCGTTTAAAACTTGGGCATTGGCGGCATCACCAATGGCGTGGATGGCCAGTTGAAAGCCATCCATTGCGGCCCGGCTCATCAAATTGCGCAGCTTGGCATCATCCAAAAACTGCAGCCCCTGTTCGCCCGGCTTGTCGGCATAAGGATGTTTCAGCCACGCCCCGCGTGACCCCAAAGCGCCATCGGCATACAGCTTTACGCCGGCCATGCGCAGCTTATCGTCATACAGCCAAGGCGTTGGTTCGCCCGCAGTAATTTGGGCCATTGGCTCAATGCTGGCGGAATAGCTGAAAATCCTGAGGCGCAACCAATTTCCATCGCCCGCGCGCCGAAAGCTAAGCCAATCCTCAACGCTCGTGCCCATATCGGCAATGGCTGTAATGCCCAGCGAGAGCAGCCGGTCTTGCGCCATAGCCAGAGCGAGATCGCGGTCCTTTGCAACAGGCGGCGGGACGTGCGCTTCAATCAAGCGGCTGGCTGCATCCACAAACACGCCGCTGGGCTTGCCATCCACCATCTGAATTTGCCCACCAGATGGGCTTTTGGTGGCCGGGCCAATGCCTGCCGCAGCCATCGCCGCGCTATTTGCCCAGCCGGCATGGCCATCAACGCGCGCCAGCCAGACAGGCCGATCCGCAACAGCGGCATCCAATTCTGCTGCCGTGGGGAAGCGCCCAAGCCCCCAGCTTTCCTGGTTCCAGCCACGGCCTAAAATCCATTTTCGGTTGGGATTGGCGCGGGCATAGGCCGCAATTTTTGCCTGGGCCTCGGCAAGACTGCGTGTGTCGGACAAATCCAGCGTCAATTGCTGAAAGCCCAGCTCCATGACATGGCCATGCGCATCAATCAGGCCGGGCAGCAACACCTTGCCTTGCGCATCTAAACGCGCATCAAATGTTTCGGGCGGCGCATTTTTCTTGGGCTTTTTCCGCTGAGCGCGGTCAGCCTGTGCCTCAGGCCCAGGAATTAGCCGAACAACTTTGCCATCTCGGCCAATGACGAGCCCCGTAAAACGGACCACCTCGCCCCGTGCATTGAGTGTGACGCCACGAACATTTTCAACCAGCGTATCGGCGGCCGCAGGCGCCGCGATAAGCGCGGCGAGCACATATGCAAGAAGCCGCTTCATTTCGCCTTTAGTCGACGGATCAGGGCGCTGGTATCCTGACGGCCACCGCCCATTTCCTGCACTTCCGCATAAAATTGGTCGATCAAAGCTGCGAGCGGCAAGGTCGCGCCATTGGCCCGCGCTTCTTCCAAGGCAAGGCCCAAATCTTTGCGCATCCAATCCACAGCAAAGCCAAAGTCAAACTCGTCGCGGGCCATAGTTTCCCAACGATTGAGCATTTGCCAGCTGGAGGCCGCGCCGCCCGAAATGGAGTCGAACACCTTGTCGAGATCCAGCCCGGCGGCCTGCGCAAAGCGCATAGCCTCTGACAGGCTTTGGATAATGCCGGCAAAGGTGATTTGATTGACCATCTTGGTTGTCTGGCCAGCACCCGATGGGCCGACATGGACAATTTTTTTGGAATAGGCCTGCATAAATGGTGTGGCCGCAGCAATGGCGTCATCTCGGCCACCGCACATCAGCGTGAGCGTGCCTTGTTCTGCGCCAATTTGCCCACCGGTAACGGGCGCATCGACAACCATAACGCCAGAGCCCTTGGCTTCCACGGCCAATTGGCGGGCAATGCGCGCCGAAACTGTGGTGTGATCAACAAAGACACTGCCCGACTTCATCGTACGGAAGGCGCCATCCCGCCCCATTGTCACAGCTGCCAAATCTTCATCCGTGCCAACACAGCTAATCACGGCTTCCACGCCATCTGCCGCTTCGGCAGGCGAGGCAGCAACGCGCCCGCCATGCGCCGCAACCCAAGCCTCTGCCTTGGCGCGTGTGCGATTATAGACAGTCAATTCACGCCCTGCACGGGCCAGATGCCGGGCCATTGGGCCGCCCATGACCCCAAGGCCGATAAATGCCAGTTTTGCCATGCGCCCTCCTTACGCAGAGAAAGCGTTCTGCGCCAGCCCATCGCCGTTCGCTTCTGTCGGATAAAGCCCTTTGAACCGACATGCGTTTCTTTTCGCGCCATCCTGGGCTAAGCGCAGGCCATTATGGCAGACCAAGATATGCTTCCCGTCACCCTGGCTGATGTGCGCGCGGCGCATGACCGCATTCGCGAGTCGATTATCCGCACCCCCACATTGCGCAGCCAAACTTTGTCGCAACTCACGGGGGCCAATGTCTGGCTGAAGTTTGAAAACCTCCAGTTTACAGCGGCCTATAAGGAGCGCGGCGCGCTGAACCGCTTGCTGCAATTGGGCGATGCGGCGCTGAAGGCGGGTGTGATTGCCGCGTCCGCTGGCAATCACGCACAGGGCCTTGCCTATCATGGCAAGCGGTTGGGCGTGCCCGTAACCATTGTGATGCCCAAGCCCACCCCAATCGTCAAAGTGATGCAGACGCAAAGCCATGACGCGCGGGTCGTGCTGTTTGGCGAGACATATGACCAAGCCTATGCCCATGCGCGGGAATTGGAAAAGCGCGAGAATCTGACCTTCGTCCACCCATTTGACGAACCAGAGATTATTGCCGGCCAAGGCACGTTGGCGATCGAAATGCTGGACGATGCGCCTGACATTGATTGCTTTGTTGTCCCCATTGGCGGGGGCGGCCTGATTTCTGGCATTTCCACAGTCGCCCGCGCGCTCAAGCCCGAGGCGCAGATTATTGGTGTTCAGGCAGAGCTGTTCCCCAGCATGTATAATGTCTTCAAAGGAACGCAGCTGGACTGTGTCGGCGATACGCTGGCCGAAGGCATTGCGGTAAAATATCCCGGTGATCTGACGCGCCGCTTTGTGGCCGCGCAAGTCGATGACATCCAGCTGGTGGGCGAACGGCATTTGGAACAGGCTGTCAGCCTGTTGCTGCAAATTGAAAAAACAGTGGTGGAAGGCGCAGGGGCGGCCGGCCTTGCGGCGCTGCTCGCCAATCCAGATCGCTTCCGCGGCCGCAATGTTGGGATCGTTCTGTGCGGCGGCAATATTGATACGCGTCTTTTGGCAAATGTGCTGCTGCGCGATCTTGCCCGCTCAGGCCGTTTGGCGCGGGTCCGGTTGCGGTTGCAGGATCGGCCCGGTGCGCTTTTTGGTGTTTTTGGCATTTTCGCCAAGCTGGATGCCAATGTGCTGGAAATTTACCACCAGCGCGTCTTCACCAATTTGCCAGCTAAGGGTCTGATTACGGATATTGAATGTGAACTGCGCGATAGCGCCCATCTTGAGGCGTTGCTGACTGCCCTTGCCGAAGGCGGCTATGATGCGAGCCTTGTTGAACCGGATTGAGACGAATTTTAACCGAACTTGTCGGTAAATTCCCTTTTCACCGGGGCCATGAAGCGACATAAGTTGTGGCTCAGCCCGCCTGTGGCTTGGCGCGCTACAAAGGAAAGGGTGACTGCCCGGTGACGGCGCAATTTCGGTTCCCGCGTTTTTTTGTAACTAGCCCTGCCCCCTGCCCCTATCTGGCGGGCAAGCTGGAGCGCAAAGTTTTTACTGACTTATCTGGCCCGCACGCACCTGAGCTCAATGAAGCGCTCAGCAAAATTGGCTTTCGCCGCAGCCAAGCTGTCGCCTATCGGCCGAGCTGTGCAGAGTGTTCGGCCTGTGTGTCTGTGCGCGTCATCGCGCGGGAATTTCAGCCCAATGCTAGCCAAAAACGCTTGCTGAAAAAACATGCAGATCTGGAAGTCTCCGCCTGCCAGCCTTGGGGCACGGAAGAGCAATATCATCTGCTGCGACGCTATTTGATTGCGCGCCACCCCGGCGGCGGCATGTCGCAAATGGATGATATGGACTATGCAGATATGGTGGAAACCACACCCGTGGACACCAATATCATTGAATATCGCGAGCCAAGTGTGGATGGCAAGCTGGGTCGGCTGGTCGGGGCCTGCCTAACTGACCGACAAAGCGACGGCTTATCGATGATTTACAGCTTTTTTGAGCCGGATGATGCAGCACGGCCCGGTCTGGGCACTTTCATTATTTTAGACCATATTTTGCGGGCGGCAGACCATGGGCTGCCTTATGTCTATTTGGGCTATTGGATCGCGGGCTCGCCACGCATGGAATATAAAACGCGCTTCCAGCCGCTCGAGCGCCTGGGGCCAGAGGGGTGGGCCCGCTTTACGCCCGAAGCGGCGCATGAAATGGTCCACCCGCCAGAACTGGCGCGCGTCATGATCCCGGCGTGAGGCCCGAGATCAAACCCTAGATTAAACCGGCAAGCGGCGACGAGGGGTCAGCATACATGCGCCGCCCCATACGGCCCGCACGATAGGCCAGACGGCCAGATTCCACGGCCAGCTTCATCGCCCGCGCCATCACTATGGGGTCTTTCGCCTCGGCAATGGCCGTGTTCATCAAAACACCTTCACAGCCCAATTCCATGGCAACCGCCGCATCTGAGGCTGTGCCGACGCCAGCATCCACGAGCACGGGCACTTTTGCCCCTTCCACAATCAGGCGAATGGTGACGCGATTTTGAATCCCCAAGCCCGAGCCAATGGGCGCGCCCAAGGGCATGATGGCAACGGCGCCAGCCTCTTCCAACTGCTTGGCGGCAATGGGGTCATCCACACAATAGACCATGGGCTTAAAGCCCTCTTTGACTAATGTTTCCGTGGCTTTCAGCGTTTCGCGCATATCGGGGTAAAGCGTACGTGCCTCGCCCAGCACTTCGAGCTTCACCAAATCCCAGCCGCCAGCCTCGCGCGCCAGGCGCAGCGTGCGGACTGCGTCATCCGCTGTAAAACAGCCTGCGGTATTGGGCAGATAGGTATATTTCTTGGGATCAATAAAATCGGTGAGCATCGGCGCCTTGGGATCCGACACATTGACCCGGCGGACGGCCACTGTGATGATTTCTGCGCCAGAGGCTTCCAGCGCGGCGGCATTCTGGGCGAAATCCTTATATTTGCCCGTGCCAACAATCAGCCGTGACTGGAACGTCCGGCCCGCGACGGACCAGCTATCCTGATCAGCGCCGCCGCCCACAAAATGAACAATCTCAAGCGCATCGCCATCAGCAATGGCAATATCTGCCAGTGTAGAGCGCGGCACAATTTCCAAATTGCGCTCAACAGCAACCTTAGCCGGATCCAGACCAATTTCCGCGACCAATTGCGCGATTGTGATGCCGGGGGCCACCTGACGTGGCTCACCATTCAAGTGGATGGAAATCATCGAGATGGTCCGTTCCTTTGCCTTTTGCCGTCGGCCCATATAGGGGAGGGATTGAAGGTCGCAACCGGAACCCGATAGGGAGTAAGGCTCCATGGCGGAAAAGCCTGTCATTTATGTGCTGAACGGACCCAATTTGAATCTGCTGGGCACGCGTGAGCCTGAGATTTACGGATCCGATACGCTGGATGATATTGCGGGGCGTCTGGAAGATCAGGCGCAGGGATTGGGTGTTCTGGTGGATGTCCGCCAATCCAATCATGAAGGCCATTTGGTCGATTGGCTGCACGAAGCACAAGCCATGAACGCAAAAGCGGTGATTTTGAACGCTGGCGCCTACACGCACAGTTCCATTGCGCTTTATGATGCCATTAAGGCGATCCGCACGCCCGTCATCGAAGTGCATTTGTCTAACCCACACCGGCGTGAGGCGTTTCGCCACAAAAGCTATGTGGGTGAGGCTGCCCTAGGCACCATCGCCGGCTTTGGTGCGCAAAGCTATACACTCGCGCTGGACGTAGCGGCAAAGCTCTGACAAAGGGCCAAACTAATTCTGATTTGGGGGTCAAATGGCTGAGAGAACGGGAAATATGCAGGTAGATGTGAAACTGGTCCGGCAGTTGGCCGAATTGCTGAACGATACGAGCATGACCGAAATCGAAGTCGAAACGGAAGAGTGCAAGATCCGCGTTGCCCGCACGGTGCAAGCCGCTGCGGTGAACTACGCGCCGCCCCCCGTGGCCGCACCCGCTCCAGCGGCGGCAGCAACCCCGGCCGCACCGGCAGCAGCCCCGGCTGATCATCCCGGCGCGGTAAAATCCCCCATGGTCGGCACGGCCTATCTTGCGGCCTCGCCGGAGGCCGCGCCTTTTGTAAATGTCGGCGATAGCGTCAAAGAAGGCGATACGCTGATCATCATTGAAGCGATGAAGGTCATGAACCCCATTGTCGCGCCGCGCGGGGGCAAGGTGACACACTTGCTTGTCGCCAATGGCCAGCCGGTCGAGTTTGACCAGCCGCTCGCCGTAATCGAGTAAAGCGCCCACCGGCACACAGGGGATAGGTGATGACCATCGAGAAACTGTTGATCGCCAATCGCGGCGAGATTGCGCTGCGCATCCATCGTGCCGCGCACGAAATGGGCATCAAGACTGTCGCGGTGCATTCCACCGCTGACGCCGATGCCATGCATGTCCGCTTGGCCGATGAGGCCATCTGCATTGGCCCGCCCGCGGCCAAAGACAGCTATCTCAACATCCCCGCCATCATTTCCGCGGCTGAAATTTCAGGCGCCGATGCCATTCACCCCGGCTATGGCTTTTTGTCAGAAAACGCGCGCTTTGCCGAGATTATCGAAGAACATAAGCTGATCTTCGTCGGGCCAAAGCCCGAGCATATTCGCACCATGGGCGATAAGGTGATGGCCAAGAAAACGGCCGGCGCATTGGGCCTACCGCTTGTCCCTGGCTCAGACGGCGCAATTGACGATGTGGAGGAGGCGAAGCGCCTCGCCCGTGATGTGGGCTATCCCGTCATCATCAAAGCTGCCTCGGGCGGCGGTGGCCGCGGCATGAAAGTCGTCTGGAGCGAAGAGGAACTCGAAACCCAGATGCAGCAAGCCGGAACCGAAGCCAAAGCGGCATTCGGCGATGCGACCGTTTATCTGGAAAAATATCTGGGCAACCCGCGTCACATTGAATTTCAGGTGTTTGGCGATGGCAATGGCAATGCCATTCATTTGGGGGAGCGCGATTGCTCTTTGCAGCGCCGCCACCAAAAGGTTTTGGAAGAAGCCCCTTCGCCTGTCATTTCCTCAGAAGAACGTGCGCGCATGGGCGGCATTGTTGCCAAAGCCATGGCCGATATGGGCTATCGCGGCGCTGGCACGATTGAATTCCTATGGGAAAATGGCGAGTTTTATTTCATCGAAATGAACACGCGCATTCAGGTGGAACATCCCGTCACTGAAATGATTACGGGGTTTGACTTGGTGCGTGAGCAGATCCGCGTGGCGGAGGGCAAGCCATTGTCCGTCCGTCAGGAGGATCTGGAATTCCGTGGCCATGCCATTGAATGCCGCATCAATGCCGAAGACCCACGGACCTTTGCCCCCTCACCCGGGCAGATCAAGGCCTATCACCCAGCAGGGGGCATGCATGTGCGCGTCGATAGCGGGCTTTATGCCGGCTATAAAATCCCGCCTTATTACGACAGCATGATTGCCAAGCTGATTGTCTATGGCCGGACGCGTGAAAGCTGCATGATGCGGATGCGCCGGGCGCTGGAAGAAATGGTAATTGATGGGGTGAAGACCAATATCCCACTGCACCAAGATTTGCTGGCGCAAGGCGACGTCATTGATGGCAATTATAGCATCAAATGGCTGGAAGACTGGCTGGCCAGCGAAGCCGCGAAAAGCTGAATCCCAATTTGGGACAGATGGCGACGCGTCTGAAAAAAATTTGTCGAAATTGGATGGAATTGCGTTTTCGCGCCTAAAATAGGTGTCCTTTGGGCCTGCTGGGGCAGAATTTTGATCAGTGAGACCGCGACTCGGGCAACGAGACTCCGCCCGTTGTGGCCCCATTTTTCTCGCCCCGCGCTGGCCGAACATCTGTGTCTGGCCGCACCTTAGTTCGACAAAAAAGGGCGCTGGCTTTTCGCCAGCACCCCCAGTTTTTAGATATGCTTGAATGGCTTATCAGGGCTGGGCCCAGCGTTCGCCGATCAGCCACTTCCAGAAATTCCACTTCGTATGAGCCGGAATTTTGCTCTTCTTCATGATGGGTCCCTTCTGTGTAGACGCCGCTTCGCAGGCGCCAAGGGAATTTTGTAATAATCCGCCATCTCTCGCAAGATGGTTAACCCGACCTTAGCGGCGTTCAGGCAGCGCGGGCGGCCGCGCTTTCCATAAACGCCACAAAGTCCGCTTGGGGCACAGGGCGCGAGATATAATAGCCTTGTGCCTTATCGCAGCCCATGCGGCGGAGCATATCAAACGTATCTTTGGTCTCGACGCCTTCAGCAACAACCGAATGGCCAAGCGAATGCGCCAGCTTAATTGTTGCGCTGACGAGCAGCCGATCAGCTCGGTTGCGATCCATGGTTGCGACAAAGCTACGGTCAATTTTCAACTCTTGCGGCTGAATTTTGCGCAGATATTCAAGCGTGCTGTATCCCGTGCCGTAATCATCAATCGAAACTGTCACGCCTAGGTCCGCAAGGGCCGACAAGGCCGACAGCATATCCGCTTCACTTTGCACAGCGGCGGACTCAGTGATTTCTAACGTCAGGTTCTTTGGCGCCACTTTGTGACGGATCAGAAGAAGCGCAAGTTTTTCGGCAAAGTCTGTGCGACTAAACATCTGAGCGGAAAGGTTGACGGCCATGTCAAAATCTGGCCCCATCTTGGCCGCGAGCGCCAAAGCCTGATCGAGGACAAAATAGGTGAGCTTATCAATCCGGCCACTCGCTTCTGCCACGGGGATGAATTCATCTGGCGCAATTGGACCGCGCTGTGGATGCGACCAGCGTGCCAGTGCCTCTGCACCGGACACACGGCCCGCTGCCGGATCATATTTTGCCTGATAGGCCACCCAAACTTCACCATGATCAATGGCTGCATCCAATTGGCCCAGCAGCGACATTTTCCATTCCGCTTCATCTTGCGGGGCAGCATCATGCACTTTCCAACGCAGGCCAGCTTTGGCAGCTTCGCTGGCCGCCACAAGCGCGTTGGCAAAGCGTTCTTGTGGATCATGAGAGCTGCTATCATCCAGACCACAGGCAAGCGTTAGATCCACCTGACGTCCCTCGACCACTAAAGGCATTCGGAACAAGTTATGCAGTGCCTCTAAATGCTCGGCCAGCTGGGTTGGGCTGCGCGCGGCACTGATCCAGCAGAATACGCCTTGATCGCCATGGAAAAGTAACTCAACCCCAGCCCCTTGGAAACGCTGCACAATCTGCGCCACGAGCTTGTCCTCACAACGGGACAGGGCAGCTGCTAATGCAGGATAGTTTCGGATATGCAGGGCCAACACAATATCTTTATCGGCCAACTGATAATCCCGTAGGGCGAGCAAATTGGGCAGGCCCGACAGCTGGTTGGTTAACTCGCCGCCGCGGCGATAGCTGCGCCACAGCCGAGCCAGCACAATTGTGCTCGTCAAGACAAGCGCTGGCGCGATATCGACATAGATGCGCTGCAATTCAAAAAATGATGGGATGATGAGGTAGGCTAGACCAGCCATCACAGTCGCGCCAATTGCTGTCCGCCGCCGGCGAAACCAGATGAGCCAGCTCGAGAGAAATCCGATGATCAGCGCAGGCATGGGGCCAATATGGCGTTGTGCTCCCTCCATCAGCGTCGCTGCGGACATGGCGTGCCCCATGACAAATCGAGCTGATCCAACCCGAGGCAGCAACACTTCATTGCGCGAGGACGAAATAAGAACCTGCCGCCCCTTAAGCTGATCATTCGCGCGCCCGGCCAGCACATCTGTGGCCGACACTTGAGGAATGCTTTCGGGCCGGATTGAATAATCAACATAATCGTCAAGGCCGCGATTTTTAGGTTGGCCTGCCAGCGCGGCTGCCATGGAGGGTAGCTCATGACCATCCACCAGCACGCTATTTTCGATCGTCAGCAAATAGCCCATATAGCTGATAGGAAATGAACTTATAGCAACTTGGGCGTGTGCGCTCAGCTGACGATCAGGCCATTTCAGTTTCCGCTCCGACCCCGCACGGTCAATTTCATAACTCGCTGCAATAATCGGACGTTGGGGCAGCGCATCAAAAGCGCGCGCCAATGCTGCTGTGCCTGCATCGTCTTGGTTGGGGACAAAAACATGCTCAAACGCCATGCGTTTTGCCCCAGCACGGTCGATAGCAGTGACCAGATTGGCGATATCCTTGCGCTCCCAAGGCCATTCGCCAAAACGGTTGATGGACGCATTGTCGACCAAGACAATGGCGAGTTTTGGCTTTGCGTCCTGCAGAAAGAGCCCACTGCGTGAGAGACGGGACAGATGGTCGAGAGGCTGTAAGCCCTCAGCCAGCGTCAAGACAAGCACCAAGAGGCTTGCCCAGATAAAGACGCGGTTTTTGCGATCGATGGCGCGGTGCCAAAATGTGATGATAGCTTGTTGCACGGACAACCTCGTTTTGCGTGAGGCCCTGCTTGTGTCAGAAAATGGTTAATTTCCCGCTTCGGCACAGATTTGGCCGCGGCGAAACCTGCCTCAACCCCGTGGTCGATCAGCAAGCTTTGAGAAATATTGAACATTTATCCATGGCCCTGGTCGCCTAGGCGCTTGCAAAGGGCAGGCCTGTTCGGGCATTTGAAAGCGGCAAGGGTGTTTCGCCGCGCAAAAGGGTCTGTTTTATGTCCTCTCCACTGCCTAGTGTATCAGCTCTCATCGCGCTTTTGGCGACGAGCATGGCTGTGGCCCAGCAAACTCCTGCCCCCCTGCCCAATTCTGCGCCCGTGCCAGCAACACCAGCAGCTTCAGCCCCTGCTGCGCAGACAACTGAAACCGCGCCTCCGGCAGACGCAGTGCCTGCGCCTTATTGGACACAAGACGACGCGACCCAGTTGCTGAATGCCATTCAATCCATTGGGAAAAAGGGATTAATCCCTTCAGATTATGAGCCCGCAGCTTTGAAAGCGGCCATTGCCGCTGGTGAAGGCGAAGCTCTGAATAGTCTGGCAACACGCTTGTTCACTGCGCTCGCCATGGATTTGCGCGATGGGCGCACGCCCATTTCAGCCCGGGGCGAATGGTATGTGAACGACACCGATTCGCAGACGTTGCCACTGGATATTGCTCTGGCCGTCGCGCTGGAAAGCCATGATATTGCTAGCGCTCTGGCCCGGCTAGAACCCAAGCATCCCGATTATGCAACGCTAAAAGCAGAGCTCGCACGCACGCCAGCTGCGGCTACAACACGCATTGCCCTGCTGCGGACGAATCTCGATCGCTGGCGTTGGCTGCCGCAATCGCTGGGCGTCAAGCATGTGCTCGCCAATGTGCCGGAATATATGGTGCGCGTGAACACCTATGGCCGCAATATTGCCTCCTACCGGATCATTGTCGGCAAGTTTGATACGCAAACGCCCATGCTCTCCTCGTCTGCAACGGGCATCGTCGTGCATCCGCCATGGGTCTTGCCGCAAAGTATCATTCGGCAAGAAGTTGGCCCACTTATTGCGCGTGACCCGGCAACTGCGCGGGCGCGAGGCTATGTTTGGACGGGGACGGGCAAGTCCCTATCCGTTGTGCAAAAGCCCGGGCCGATGGCTGCTTTGGGCCAGTTGAAGATTGATATGCCAAATCCGCATGCCATCTTCCTGCATGACACGCCGAATAAGACGCTGTTTGCCAATAATCCGCGTGCCTATAGCCATGGCTGTTTGCGGACCGAACGCGCCTTTGAATTGGGCATTTTGTTGAGCCTGCTGCAATCTGGCGAGCGCTTGGATGATGATGCCGCGCGCGAGCGGATTGCCACAAATCTGGTCGATCTGATCCGCGCTGGCGACACCGCCAAAGCACCATTTAAAGAGTCTATTCCGGTTTTTATTGGCTATTTTACGGTTGCCACTGCGGGCGGCGCCGCGCTGCAGACTTTTCCGGATTTGTACAAGCGCGATGCCGCTGTCATTGCCAGCTTTGCTAAGAAGCGCAGTGACCTGATGGCACCCCCGAAAACGGCTGCGGCAACCATAAGCCCAGCAAGCTGATCGACAATCCATGAACGGAGCGCTGGCGCTGCTGGACGGCAAGTCTAGCAGGAGACTGGTATTTTTGTTGCGACTCTGTTATACTCTATCCCGACAGCGGGGTTAACCCGCACCGAATGGAGCGTCCCAGCCCCTCATCTCTCGCGCAGGGTGCCGCAGCGGCGGCCCTTCTGCTTTGGTCGGGAGTGGCGGACGTATCGGTTAGAAAGGTCGCAAATTATGTCCAACGCGCTTGAGTTCGTCGTCGGCGACTATGTAGTCTATCCCAAGCATGGCGTCGGCCGGGTGATTGAGCTGCAAAGCTCCGAAATCGCCGGCATGAAGCTGGAACTTTATGTTCTGCGCTTTGAAAAGGAGAAAATGACTCTCCGGGTTCCGACCAATAAGGCGGAAAGCGTCGGTATGCGCAAACTCTCGTCTGACAAGCAGATGAGCGAAGCGCTCGCCACATTGAAGGGCAAGCCCAAGGTGAAGCGCACCATGTGGTCACGCCGCGCGCAGGAATATGAAGCCAAGATCAATTCAGGCGATCTGGTCTCGATTGCGGAAGTGGTCCGCGACCTGTTTCGCCCTGAAGATGCGCCCGAGCAAAGCTATTCAGAACGCCAGATTTTTGAAGGCGCGACCAGCCGTCTCGCGCGCGAATTGGCCGCCATGGAACAGACCGATGAAAAGGCGGCAGCCGCCAAGATCATCGACATTCTGAAAAAGGCAGCGCCTCAATATCATAAGGCAAGCGAAGCGGCCTGATCAGCCCTTTGCCATATGCACATGAAAAGGGCGGCCTGCGTGCCGCCCTTTTTCTTAAGGCCGCCGCCGCCTTAAATAAGCGCGAGCGACGCCAATTCGCGCACGAGAGGGGCTGGCAGATCATCATTATGCGCCCCCAGATCACCCAATAAATCTTCGGGTGCATCTGCGCCTTCCAAATAGCGCCAGCCTTGGTGCGCGCGGCGCGGCTGCGGGCGAACAGGAATGACTTTGGCCTCCAGCACAATATCAATCCGGCCGTCGGCTGTTGAATCAAACCGCTTGATGGACGCACGCCCGACAAGCTGATGGCGAATAATCCAATAGAGCGCGCCACCCCCGAGAATTTCGGCATGCCGCTTGGGCAGGAACCGCGTTGTCATCCGCACCTCGCCTTGGATCGCACGAGCAGCGACGCGGTCTACCAAATCCTCAAGCGAGGTCGCGCCAAAGGCAACCTTCGTTAGATGGAGCGGCATTAGCCTGCGAGGCCGACAAGTGCGGCGAGCCCCAAAAAGCTGAAAAAGCCCATCACATCCGTCATCATCGTTACAAAGACAGCAGAGGAGACGGCTGGGTCAACATCCAGCCGGTCGAGCGTAACCGGCACAAGGATCCCCGAAAGCCCCGCAACCAAATTATTGATAACCATGGCCGCCCCCATAACGGCACCCAACATGGGGTTGTCAAAAAGCAGCGCCACGGCAGTCCCAATTAACAGGCCCAGCGCCAAGCCATTGGTCAGCGCGATCCGCAATTCACGCCCAATCATCCGCACTGTGTTAGAACTGGTCAGCTCATTCGTGGCAATCGCGCGGACCACCACAGCCAGCGTCTGCGTGCCCGCATTGCCGCCCATGCCCGACACAATGGGCATCAGCACCGCGAGCAGCGCGAATTTTGCAATTTCGCCTTGGAACATGCCCACGACGCTCGCCGCAATAATTGCCGTGCCCAAATTGACGACCAGCCATGTCAGGCGCGTCCGCACGGTCAGCAGTATCGGCTCGTTAATATCGCCTTCGCCGGCGCCGGAGAGTTTGAGGATATCCTCGCTGGCTTCTTCCTGAATGATGTGGACGACATCGTCGACCGTAATCATCCCGACCAACCGGCCCGAAGGATCCACAACAGCCGCCGAGATAAGGCCATATTTTTGAAAGCGCAGTGCGACTTCTTCCTGATCCATATCGACAGGGATCAGGGTTTGTTCGCGCTTCATAACATCGGTCATCAGCACGCCGCGCGGCGTGCGCAACACCCAGCTCAAATGGCAGGTGCCAACGGGGTGGTGCTGCGGATCAACGACGAACACTTCCCAAAAATCAGTCGTCAGATCCTGATTTTCCCGCAGATAATCAATGACCTGACCGACAGACCAATGTTCCGGCACGGCAATCAGCTCGCGCTGCATCAAGCGGCCAGCCGATTCCTCTGGATAGGACAGCGCCTCTTCAATCGCGGCGCGATCATCCGGCGCCAGCGCGCGCAGCACCGCCCGCTGATCATCCTCTTCCATATCCTCGATGATGGCGACGGCATCATCGGTATCGAGTTCAGCTGCAATATCTGCAACTTGCTCAGGCGCGAGGCTGTCAATCAGCTCTTCGCGCACATATTCATTCATCTCCGCGATCACATCGGCGTCGATCAGGTCCGACAGGGCGCGCACCAGATCATGCCGGTCATCTGCCGGGGTCTGCTCAATCAAGTCTGCAATATCAGCCGGGTGCAGCGGGGCGACCAGCGTGCGGGCGCCGCTATCATCGCCGGCCTCAACAGCGGCCAACACATCGCGCACAAATTCGCGCTTCAGATGGTCATCTTCGTCAAGCTGGGTTTCCACCACCGGGTCGATGGTGCGGGTGATGTCGGTTTCGCTCATCGTCCCTCCTCGCCGGTTGGTTGCAGTCTCGCGCTGGTTACGCGCCCCAACATCGGATGACAAGCTTTGGCTTTCATCCCAGCCTTATCACGCTAAACTGGTGGCATGACACAGCAATATCGCCTCTCCGTGCTGGACCAATCCCCCATTGAAGAGGGGCTAACCGCCGCTGACGCCTTGGCCAACACGCTGGATCTGGCACGCACCTGTGATGCCGCCGGGTTTCACCGTTATTGGCTGGCCGAACATCATGCCTCGCCGGGGCTAGCGGGCTGTGCGCCTGAGGCCTTGATTGGCCCAGTAGCGCTGGCCACCCAGCGCATCCGCGTGGGGTCTGGCGGGATCATGCTGCCGCATTATTCCCCCTTTAAGGTGGCCGAGACATTCAAAATGCTGGCGGCCCTTGCCCCGGGACGAATTGATTTGGGGCTGGGCCGTGCGCCCGGGTCAGACCAGCGGACAGCCTATGCCTTGCAGCGCGATCGCAGCCGCCGCATGCCCGTGGATGATTTTCCGAACAATCTGGCAGAAACACTGGCCTATTTGGGCGATGGCCTGCCTGGAGATCACCCCTTTGCTGTGCTGCGCGATACCCTGCCCAGTGGCGGCGGCGCGATTGAGCCTTGGCTGTTGGGCTCCTCGCTTGACAGTGCCATTTGGGCAGCCGAGGTGGGCCTGCCTTATTGTATTGCCGATTTCATCAATTCAGATGGCTTGCCCCAAGCCGAGCATTATCGCCGGAATTTCAAGCCATCCCGCTGGCTCGACAAGCCTTATGTGATGGTTGCCACCTGGGCGATTGCCGCGCCAAGCCGGGAAGAGGCAGAGCTGCTGTCATTGCCCGCGCGGATGATGTTTCATCATTTGGTGCGTGGCGAGCTGATCCCCGTGCCAAGCGTCGCCAAGGCGCAAAGCTGGGCCGCGCAGCAAGGGGATGCCCCTGTGCGCAATCGCCGCACCACCTTAGGCAGCCCTAGCGACGTGCGCGCCGCACTTGACCAAGTGGCGTCCGACTATGGCGCGGAGGAGATGATGCTCGTCAACATCATGCCCAATCATGCAGCCCGACGGCGCAGCTATGAATTGGTCGCAGCGGAATATGGGCTGGCATCGCTGGCCCAAGCCGCGTAGGGCGACCTCTTTCCAATCAGACAGAAAGAAGTCTTATGGCCGATACTCTGACCTTTACGCTCGACACGGGCGATGTCGTCATTCAGCTCCGCCCTGATCTGGCCCCGGGCCATGTCGCGCGGATCAGCGAATTGGCGCAAGAAGGCTTTTATGATGGCGTGGTGTTCCACCGCGTGATTGATGGCTTCATGGCGCAAGGCGGTGATCCAACCGGCACTGGCATGGGCGGATCAGAAAAGCCGGATTTGAAGGCCGAGTTTAATGATGAGCCGCACGTCCGCGGCACTTGCTCTATGGCGCGCGCGATGAACCCCAATAGCGCGAACAGCCAGTTCTTCATTTGCTTTCAAGACTGCCACTTCCTCGACGGCCAATATACCGTTTGGGGCCAAGTGATTTCGGGCATGGAACATGTGGATGCGCTGCCAAAGGGCGAGCCGCCCGCCAAGCCGGGCAAGATCGTGAAAGCGACGGTCGCCTAATCGTTTTGATATAGGGTCACCAGCCAGTCGCGGAACAACCGCACTGGCTGGAGATCCAATGCGCGCGGCCGGCAGGCAAACCAATAGCTATAGGGGCTGCGCACCTCGATATCGGCGAACATCCGGACCAGCCGTTCATCCCCATAATCCGACAGAAGATTTTGGTGCAGAAAGGCAATGCCCAGGCCCTGCGCTGCGGCTTCGAGCATCAACTGACCGGAATCATAATAATCAATTGCCGCTGGCTCTAAATCAGGCATGCCAACAGCTGCACGCCACACATCAAATGTGTCTTCTAAATCCCGGTGAATCATCACCGTCATTTCGCGCACCTGCTCAGGCCGGGTAATGGCATGGGGGCCTTGCACCAGCCGCCGGGCACCAACAGTGTAGATATTGTCCCGGTAAATCCGCACGCCATACAGCGCCGAATCAAGCGTGCCTGCCAAAGCAATTGCGCAATCAATGCCATCCCCCAGACGCGTGAGCGAATGGGCCGCGGTGTCCAAATCAATATGCAGCTTGGGATGGATTTTGCGGAGCTGCGGCAAATGCGGAATCAGGCGTTGGGATGCAAAAAGCGAAGGCACACCCAGCCGCAGACGCATAACATGGTCACGCGATGTCATTGTCTCAATCGCATTCGCCAATGTTTCAATGGGTTGGGCAACTAACCCCATCAATTCTTCGCCATCTTCATTCAGGCGAATGGATTGGTGCCCCCGCTCAAAAAGCGGGCGGCCGACAAAGCTTTCCAGCGTCTGGATTCGCCGGCTCAGCGCGGGGGAAGACAGCGACAAGTCTTCCGCGGCAGCCTTAATGGACCCCAGACGGGCAACTTGAACAAAAGCCTCAATGGCAGCAAGCGAAGGTAATCGGCGCATTGGAGGAGTTTAGGCTACAGTTGCAAAACTTGCAATCACGATTTGTTATTTCGCACTTGCACAAAAACGTGCTGCACCGCAAATAGATCCTGCCTTTCAGGCATCCTCTCCTATACAAACTTTTATAGGCCGGCCCTTTGGGACCGGCCTTTTTTTTGGTTTTTTTGACGAGGATCAGGTCAGCTATGCTGATCAAGCGTCGCGGGCACTGGCCGCATTATGGTCAATAGGCTTGATCCGCGCTGCAACATAAACGACCAGCAGCGCCAAAATTCCCGCGGACAGATAATAGGGCAATGGCCCCCAAATTTCATATAAGCCCACGCCAATGGAAGGCCCCAAAACAAAGGATGCGCCATTGACGGAAGTGACGCGCCCGGCAACTGCGCCTTGCAGCTTGCGATCCACAGCCAAGGACGCCCCGGCCGTAAAGGCAGGCCGAGTAAAGCCAAAGCCAATACACGCCAGCGCATAGGCCGTTGCAATGCCATAAAGGCTAGAGGCAATACCTGTGGCGGCACAGCCAAAAGCGGCGAGCACAAGGCCCAATATCACCATGCGGCGCGGCTCGAGATTGAACAGGGGGATCAACCCCCATTGCACCAGCAAGGCAGCCGCAGCGCCAATCATCAGCACAATGCCAATGGCCTCTTGCGAATGCGCAAGTGGCAGTTGGAGCCGATCAATCACCAAAAAGCCGACCGCTTGGCCGGTCATTGCCTGTGCATGGCCCATGACAAGACCCAAAAGCATCCACGGCCAAATCCGCGGATCTTTCAGCGCGAGCGGCTTGCCCAAAGGGGCTGTTGCCGCCACCACACTGCCCCCCGTGGGCGCGCCCCCAATGGAGGGATAGCTAACGGCTGCGCCATGGCCGGCATCATCAGACGTATCGTCGCGCAGATACCGCCAGACGAAGAAGAGAACGACACTGCCAATAGCGGCAAAAACAAAAGCGGGGCCTGCCAGCCCGACGACAGGCATGCCCACCAGCCAAGGGGCCGCTGCTGGACCTAAAATTGTTCCAAGCCCAAAGGCCGACCCCAGCATCGTCAGCGCCTTAGTGCGATCCTTGCGGCTGGTGCGCAGCGCAACCATGGCCTGTGCCGCCGGCGGCGCAGCCGCGCCAAAAATGCCATAGAGCATTCGCGCCGCAATAAAGGCAATCATCGTCACCAGCGGGCCCAAAATGCCATGCAGGCCGAGCGAGAGGATCACGCCGCACAAGCCAACGGATGAGATAAAGCCAATCAGCCCCAGTATCACCATTTCGCGCCGCCCATCACGATCAGACCGGCGGGCCCAGCGCGGTGCCGTAAAGACCCAAATCGCCGCCGAGACCGAAAAGGCAGCGGCAATCACGCTATCAGGCACGCCAATTGTCCGGCCTAAAGTGGGCAGCACCGATTGCAGCGCCGTATTGCCCGCCCCCGTGATCAGCATCACAAGGAAGAGCATTGTAAAATCTCGATTATTGGCGCGCGGATCAGTCATTCTTCGTCCAGTCATAATGGCGCGAGATCAGCGCAACATCCAGTGTGTACGAGGAATACCAACGATCTCGCCCCGCATCGCGAACAGCCTTGTGCGTTGGATCATCCCGCCAGGCAGCCGCCGCAGCTTCATCTGTCCAATAGCTAACAGTCATGCCCATGCCATCGGGGCCCCGTGTGGACACCATGCCGCAATAGCCCGGCTGCTGCGCCGCGAGCGCCGCCATAGCAGCCGCCGCCGCCTGATAGCCCGCTTCATCCTCACCTGTGCGTACCGAGGCAAAGATAACAGCCACCTGCCCCACACGTGCCTTGTCCATATCTCTGCGATACCGATGGCGCGGCATGGGCGATACCCCTTTTATTTCAGCGCGCCGCGCGCGTGTTTTTCCTGCCCCGCATTTCCCGCGCATTGAGATGGAATGAGAATATTGGAACATCCCCCATGCGTCGTCTTCTGGGCATCGAGAGCCAAGCGCACTTAACGATTGCCTTGTTGGCCCCCAGTCGATAGCGGGCTGCCTCAATAAATTTGTCCAAAGGAAATGCGTGTGACTGCAGCCCAGATTGATGTCGTAGCGATTGGCAATGCGATTGTAGATATCATTGCGCCAGCACCAGATAGCCTGATTGTTGAGGAAGGCTTGACCAAGGGCGGAATGCAGCTGGTGGATGCACCGCGGGCGGATGCCCTGTATGCGCGCATGGGGGCGGCACATGAGGCCAGTGGCGGCTCTGCAGCCAACACTATTGCAGGCATGGCCGCCTTGGGCCGCAAATGCGGCTTTATTGGGCAAGTCGCCGATGACCAATTTGGCAAAGTCTTCTCGCACGACATTCGCGCCATTGGGGTGGACTTTACAACGCCGATGCGGGGCGAAGAGCCACCAACTGCACAATGCCTGATTTTTGTGACGCCTGATGGCCAGCGCACGATGAATACGTTTTTGGGCGCCTCGCAATTTTTGCCAGCCACAGCGTTGGACCGCACGATGATTGAAAAGGCAGCCGTCCTCTATCTTGAAGGCTATTTGTGGGACCCGGAAGAACCGCGTGCCGCCATGCGCGAAGCCATTGCCATTGCCCGCGCTGCCGGTCGTAAAGTGGCGTTCACGCTTTCTGACAATTTCGTGATTGATCGGCACGGCGATGATTTTCGCGCCTTGTTGACGGATGGGAAAATTGACATCCTCTTTGCCAATGATGGCGAAATTCGCACGCTGATGCAGACGGATGATTTTGAAGCTGCGGTGGCCGCGGCCGCCCCATTGGTGAAGACGCTGGTTGTCACGCGCAGTGAACATGGCGCGCTTGCCATATCGGGCGGCCAACGCTGTGATGTGCCTGCTGAACCCATTGCCAAAGTGGTCGACACCACCGGGGCGGGAGACTTGTTTGCCGCAGGCTTTTTGTCAGGTCAGGCAGAAGGACGTAGCCTTGCGGAATGCTTGACAATGGGGGCTGTGTGCGCAGCCGAAGTTATCTCGCATTATGGCCCACGACCCGAAGCCGATTTGAAGGCGCTGGTGGCCGCGCGGCTCGGCTAAATCATAACGAATGAGGGACAAAAAAAGGGGAGGCCTTGGCCTCCCCTTTTCTGTGTCTGAGGCTGTCGATCAGCGGATCGGCGGCACGCTGGACGGCGGCACATCGCTATCCACTTCATGCACTTCGACATGGCCAAGGCCAACATGGCTGCGCGACCGGCTGTAGAGGAAGTACACAACCAGACCAATGAGCGTCCAGCCAAGGAACATCACTTCGGTATAGCCTGACAGCTGGAAGAACAGGAACACACAGCCTGCAGCCGCCAGCGGGCAAATAACCCAGACCAAAGGCGTACGGAACGGGCGATGCCGTGTCGGATCCGTCCGCCGCAAAATCAACACGCCAATGGCCACTGTAAAGAAGGCAAAAAGCGTGCCCGAGTTGGAAATATCAGCCAGCTGACCCACCGGGAACAAGGCCGCAAACAGAGCGACAAAAGCGCCCGTGCACATGGTGACGACATGCGGCGTGCCAAAGCGCGGGTGCAAGCGCGAAAACACATTGGGCATCAGGCCATCACGCGCCATCACAAAGAAGATACGCGTCTGGCCGAACATCATCATGAGGATGACTGAGGGCAGCGCGATCCCAGCGGCCACAGCCACCAAATCCCCGGCCCAGCCATGGCCAATTTCACGCAGCACAAAGGCCAACGCATCATCGGATTGCGACAGGGCACCGCCCGGCTGCGCCCCAATGGTGCCAATCGCACCTGCTGCCACCAGCAGATAAATGGCAGTACAAATGCCAAGGCTGCCAATCAGGCCAATGGGAATATTGCGTTGCGGATTAATGGTTTCTTCAGCCGCAGTCGACACAGCATCAAAGCCGACATAGGCAAAGAAAATCGAGGCTGCTGCCGCGGCCACACCCACCGTCACCATGTTATTGGTAATGGGGTTCATGACTTCGTTGGCGAAAAAGCCATTGGGCATGAAGGGTGAGAAATTATCGCTCGTCATCGCCGGCAGAGCCAGTGCCATGAAGAGGAACAAGGCTGTGACTTTGATCGCCACCAGCACGGCGTTGAAGCGGGCACTTTCCTTCGTGCCAACAATCAGCAAGGCCATGCAGACCAGCCCAATGAACATGGCCGGCAAGTTGATCAGGCCAGCCGTTTCACCCGGACCCACGGGATCAAACGGGCCTTTGACGAAGGTATTCGGTATATCCACCTTGAATATCTCTTCGACCAAGCTGACCATATAGCCCGACCAGCCAACAGAGACAGCCGAGGCGGCAATGGCATATTCCAGCACCAGCGCCCAGCCGACAATCCAGGCGACAACTTCGCCAAAAGTGGCATAGCTATAAGTATAGGCTGAGCCGGAAACCGGGACCATCGCTGCCAATTCTGCATAGCACAAAGCGGCCAGCGCGCAGACGACAGCTGCAATGAGGAACGAGATCATCATGGCCGGGCCAGCTTTATCGGCTGCCGAGGCCGTCAGCACGAAAATGCCGGTGCCGATAATGGCCCCAATGCCCAGCATCGTCAGCTGCAGCGCCCCAAGCGTTCGCGTAAGAGCCTTTTTCTCGGCTGTTGCGAGAATCGCATCAAGCGGTTTGACGCGTTGAAACAACATGAACTTCTCCCAAGGATATGTCTTTGAGGCGCAACCTAAGGCCTAATCCGGCCCGCGCAACAAAATATCAGCGGGGAAGCATCGCCCCCATTTGTTTTCCGCCAAAAATATGCACATGCAGATGGGGAACCTCTTGATGGCCATGGCCGCCAATATTGGCCAAGAGCCGATATCCGGGGGCGGGGAGCCCCAATTCGCGGGCAACATGACCAACGGCCCGGATGAACCCAATAATTTCTGCTTCGCTGGCTTGGACCGAAAAATCATCCCAACTGACATAGCGACCCTTGGGGATCACGAGCACATGCACTGGCGCTTGCGGATTGATGTCATGAAAGGCGAGCGCCCAATCATCCTCATAAACTGTCTTATTGGGGATTTCGCCGCGCAAAATTTTGGCGAACACATTCTGGTCATCATAGGGGGCAAGCGCGTCAATTGGCACAGATCACTCCTTACGAGCAGCTTTTTCGGCAAGGCCCGACAGGCCTTCGCGCGCATCCAATTCTGCCAGCACATCCGCCAGCGCCACGCCGCGATCCGCCAGCAGAACCAGCAAGTGGAACAACAAATCCGCCGCTTCCCCCGCCAGAGCCTTATCATCCTCGCTCAGCGCGGCGATGATGGTTTCGGTTGCCTCTTCACCCAGTTTCTGCGCAATCTTCGCCCGGCCACGCGCTGTCAGCTTTGCGACATAGGATGTCGACGGGTCAGCCGCGCGGCGGGCGCGAATAGTTTGTTCAAGGCGAAAAAGCGTGTCGGACATGGCCTGTCTGTGCGCGGCAGCCCGCTCGGCGTCAAGCCTTGGCGCGTCTCAGCCAGTCACGGGGTGGCGCACCGCAAGGCCCGCGGCCGCCAGCGCGCGATGTGCATCCCCAATGGTCGCGTCGCCAAAATGGAAGATAGAGGCGGCCAGAACGGCACTGGCATGGCCATCGCGCACACCCGCGACCAGATGGTCCAAATGGCCCACGCCGCCCGATGCAATCACGGGCACGGATACAGAATCCGCAATGGTGCGTGTTAGGTCCAGATCATACCCGTCGCGCGTGCCATCCCGATCCATCGAGGTGACCAAAATTTCCCCAGCGCCCAGCTCTGCCAGTCGCACGGCATGGGCCACTGCATCAATGCCAGTCGCCCGCCGCCCGCCATGCGTGAAGACTTCCCAATGATCGCCACTGCGCCGGGCATCGACACTGGCAACCACGCATTGGCTGCCAAATCGGCCCGCAATGTCTGCGACCAGTTCGGGCCGGGTGACCGCAGCGGAATTGACAGCCACTTTATCTGCACCGGCCAAAAGCAGCGCACGTGCATCCTCTGCCGAGCGCACACCCCCGCCCACTGTCAGCGGCATGAAGCAGACTTCCGCCGTGCGCGCCACGACATCAAGGATCGTATCGCGGCCTTCATGGCTGGCCGTAATGTCAAGGAAGCACAGCTCATCCGCGCCTGCCGCATCATAGGCCCGCGCCGCTTCAACGGGATCGCCCGCATCAATCAGGTCAACAAAATTGACGCCCTTCACAACGCGGCCATTGGCCACGTCCAAACAAGGAATAACGCGGACACGCACGCTCATTGCGCCGCAACTTTCAGCGCCTCGGCCAAATCCAACCGCCCATCATAAAGCGCCCGGCCCGTAATCACGCCTTCCACGCCATCAGCCACACAGGGTTTCAGGGCATGAATATCGGCCATGTCGGCAACGCCGCCTGAAGCAATGACGGGAATGTCGGTCGCCCGTGCGAGCGCGACTGTCGCCTCGACATTACACCCTTTCAGCAGACCATCGCGGCCGACATCCGTAAACAGCAAAGCGGCCACGCCCGCATCTTCAAAGCGGCGGGCCAAATCCACCACGGCCATATCCGATGTTTCGGCCCAGCCATCGGTGGCGACAAAGCCATCGCGCGCATCGACAGCCACGACAATTTGCCCCGTCAAAGCCTTGGCCGCTGCCTTCACAAAATCTGGGTCCTTCAGGGCCGCCGTGCCAATCACAATCCGCGCAACACCAAGGCTTGTCCAATGCTCGACTGACGCCATATTCCGAATGCCGCCGCCCAATTGCACGCGGCCCGGAAAGGCGCGGACAATAGCTTCAACAGCGCTGGCATTCACGGCATGGCCCGCAAAGCTGCCATCCAGATCGACAACGTGGAGATGGGTTGCCCCCGCCTGCGCAAAAAGCTTGGCTTGGGCGGCGGGATCATCGCCATAGATCGTGGCCCGATCCATATCGCCTTCAGCCAGCCGCACGACTTGGCCGCCCTTCAGGTCAATTGCGGGGAAGATGATCAAGGGCTTGCTTTGGCTCATGGCTGCCAGTCCAAAAAGCGCGACAAAAGGGCAATGCCATAACGCTGGCTTTTTTCCGGGTGGAATTGCACGCCGGCAAAATTATCACGGCCAATGGCCGCAACAATTGACCCGCCATGATCCGTTTTCGCCAGCACATCTGCACCTTCAAAGGCATAGCTATGGAGAAAATAGGCTTCGCCCGTCTGGAGCAAGGGATGTTGGGTTGTGGGCACCACATCATTCCAGCCCATATGCGGAACCTTCAATGCCGCGTCGGCGGGGGTGATTTTGCGCACCGTGCCGGCAATCCAACCCAGCCCTTGGTGGCGGCCATGTTCTTCCCCCGCCTCGGCCATGAGCTGCATACCAACACAAATCCCCAAAAAGGGCTGACCCTGTGTGATAACACGGTCATTGAGCGCATCGACCATACCGTCAATCGCCGTCAAAGCCGTCATACAATGGGCGAATGCGCCAACACCTGGCAAGACAATGCGATCCGCACGGCGCACAGCATCTGGATCAGCGGTCACACAAACATCAGCAGCGCCAGCCGCTTTCAGTGCATTCCTGACCGACTGGAGGTTTCCCGCGCCATAATCGATCAGCGCCAGGCTCACAGCATCCCCTTGGTCGAGGGGATGGCATCTGCCTTGCGCACGTCAATTTCCACTGCCACCCGCAGCGCTCGCGCAAGCGCCTTGAAGCAGCTTTCCACAATATGGTGGTTGTTGCTGCCATAGAGGTTTTCGACATGCAGCGTGATGCCTGCGGCTTGAGCAAAGCTGTGGAACCAATGCTCAATCAGCTCAGTATCCCATTCGCCCAACCGCGGCGTGCCAAAGTCCGCCTTAAAGACGAGCCACGGCCGACCTGAAATATCCAGCGCACAGCGCGTCAGCGTTTCATCCATCGGCGCATAGGCATGGCCATAGCGCGTAATGCCCTTTTTATCGCCCAGCGCCTTCAGCACAGCCTCGCCAATGGCAATGCCCGTATCTTCCGTCGTGTGGTGCTGGTCGACATGCAAATCACCGACTGTTTTGACCTTCAGGTCAATCAACGAATGGCGCGAGAGTTGCTCCAGCATATGGTCCAAAAAGCCAATGCCCGTCGAGACTTGGTAAAGCCCCGTGCCATCTAAGTTCAACTCAACCTCAATCGAGGTCTCGCTGGTCTTGCGCTGAATCGTCGCGGTCCGCATGGGCCAAGGCCTATAGCGCCCCTGTGCGTGCGCGCAACCGCTTGACCACAGGTTCCCAAGCGTCCAACGTCCTTTTCATTATGACAGACGATATGCCCGACAGCCTGATTCCCTATGATGACATTGTGCAGGAGGCCCTGCGCGCCGTGGTGGGGCGGGTGCTAAGTGGCATCCAATCTAACCTCGATTTGCCGGGCGCCCATCATTTTTACATCACTTTCAAAACCTCGGCGCCAGGCGTGATCATCCCCGATCATCTGCGCCAGCGCTTCCCTGACGAGATGACAGTCGTGCTCCAGAATAAATTCTGGGACTTGAATGTGGATGACCATGGCTTTGAAGTGGGCCTGACTTTTAGCCAAGTGCCAACCAAGCTGGTCATCCCCTTTGATGCCATTACGGCCTTTGTGGATCCGGCTGTGGAATTTGCGCTGCACTTCCAGGTTAATTTCGACGAAGATGATGTGCCAGAGCATGGCGAGGCTGAAAATGATGGCCCACGCGCCTTGCCCATTGAAGATGGGTCCAATGTCGTCACCGTGGATTTTGGCCGCAAGAAATGAGCGACGAGCGGACCGAGAGCGATAGCTTCGGTCCCATCGCTGTTCCCGGCGATGCCTATTGGGGCGCGCAAACGCAGCGCAGCCTCCAAAATTTTCCGTTCGGCTCAAGCGAGCGGATGCCGATCGCCATCATTCACGCGCTGGCGCTGATCAAACAGGCTGCAGCGCGTGTGAACCGCCGCCATGGCCTATCCGCCGAGATTGCGGAGGCCATTGAGCACGCGGCAAGCGACGTCATCGCGGGCAGGCTGGACAATCAATTCCCCTTGGTCATCTGGCAGACAGGCTCTGGCACGCAGACCAATATGAATGTCAATGAAGTGATTGCCGGGCGGGCCAATGAACTGCTGACAGGCACGCGCGGTGGCAAGGCGCCTGTCCATCCCAATGACCATGTCAATAAAGGCCAATCTTCCAACGATGCCTTTCCAACCGCGCTGCACATTGCCGCCTCCACTGCGGTGCGGCAGAAATTGCTGCCCGCGCTGACGCAGTTGCAATCTGCGCTTGAAGGCAAGGCGCGCGACTGGGCAGACATTATCAAAATTGGCCGCACCCATTTGCAAGACGCAACGCCCCTCACTTTGGGGCAAGAATTTTCAGCCTATGCGCATCAACTCTATCGCTGCGGACGGCGCATTGAACCTGCGGTGACAGCAGGAACAGATCGGCTGGCCATTGGCGGCACTGCTGTGGGGACGGGCCTAAATGCACCGCCGGGTTTTGCCGAAGCTATGTGTGTCGAAATTGCCGCACTGACCGGCCAGCCCTTTGCCCCGGCGCAAAACCCCTTTGAGGCCCTCGCATCGCAAGATGCGCTGGTCCACCTATCAGGGACGCTCAATACTCTTGCTGTCGCATTGACCAAGATTGCCAATGACATTCGCTTGCTGGGCTCTGGCCCGCGCGCTGGCCTTGGCGAATTACATTTGCCCGAAAACGAACCCGGCAGTTCCATCATGCCCGGCAAGGTGAACCCGACACAGGCCGAGATGCTGACCATGGTGGCAGCCCAAATCATGGGCCATCATCACGCGATCAGCATTGGCGGGATGCAGGGGCATTTGGAGCTGAATGTGTTTAAGCCCATGATTGGCGCCAACATCCTGCGGTCGATTGACTTGCTGGCAACAGGCATGACAAGCTTTGCCACCCAGTGCATCAATGGGCTGGAACCAAATCGCACCCGCATTGCCGAGCTTGTCGAAAAATCACTAATGCTGGTGACTGCGCTCGCCCCCGAAATTGGCTATGACAAAGCCGCGCTCATTGCCAAACACGCGCACCAAAGCGGGCAGACGCTGCGCGAGGCCGCCTTAGAATTGGGTCTGATTTCTGCGGATCGCTTTGATGCCTTGGTGCGGCCAGAGCAGATGTTGGGCGCAAGTCATGCCAAGCTGGACCGGTCTGGCAATTGACGCGCGCAGCCTGTCGTTGCAAGAGCGGCCATGGCCCAGATTGATCCCAAAGACCCGCACAAGTTTAAGCGGCGTGGCATTCTCTTCATTGTGTCGTCGCCCTCGGGTGCCGGCAAGTCGACCATTTCGCGCAAGTTGCTGGCCTCAGATGCGGGCCTTGAAATGTCGGTCTCTGCGACCACCCGGCCACCGCGCCCCGGCGAAGTGGATGGCCAAGATTATCACTTTGTTGATGTTGAGCATTTCCGCCAAAAAGTTGCGGAGAATGAGTTTCTCGAATGGGCACACGTCTTTGGCAATCGCTATGGCACGCCGCGCGCGCCCGTGGAAAAGGCCTTGTCTGAGGGCCGCGATGTCCTGTTTGATATTGATTGGCAGGGCGCGCAGCAGCTGTACCAACAAGCCGGCGGCGATGTTGTTCGTGTCTTCATCTTCCCCCCTTCGCTGGAGGAATTGGAGCGGCGCTTGCGCGCACGCGGGACGGATAGCGAAGAGGTGATTGCCGGGCGCATGGCCCGCGCAACAGCCGAAATCAGCCACTGGGATGGCTATGATTATGTGCTGGTGAATGACGATGTGGAGCAGTGCTTCCAAAATGTGAAAGCCATTTTGGAGGCCGAGCGCCTCAAGCGCAGCCGCCAAACGGGGCTGATTGGATTTGTCCGCAGCCTTGGCAAATCTGGCCGGGACTAAGCTCTCACGGGGTTAAAGCAGCTCTAAAAACTGGCAGGCGGCCAGAAAATCCCGCTTGCGGGCATTGCGTGCGTCAAGCGCCCATTCATCTTCGCCCCATTGTTCTGCCTGCCACAGTTCATCGAGATGCGCGATGGCAAAGGCATCTTCGGGCAGCACAGCTTCTTCCAAGAGCGCAAGACCCACCACCAGCGAGCCGCTGATTGTCACCAGAGGGGACAGGGCGGCCAGCTGATGCGGGCTGGCTGAGGCCACGGCACCGCCTAAGCGCTGCACAGTGGCCATAGGTTGCGGCTGGTGCATGATGCCGGTGACCAGCGTAAAATCGACATCATATTGCTCGCGCGCCCAATCCAGCAATGGATCCCAGCGTTCATGCTGGCGGGCAATTAAGTCTGGCGGGCCATCGGCACGATAGCAGAGCAATTCGGTCTCGCCATATTGGGCAAGGCTGGCCGCAAAGGCCGCCTGCTCGGGCGCCACGCGATCAATGGCGGCATTGGCAAGGCCCGTCAGAGGCATGTCTTGCGGGCGAATTTCTTCGCCTTGCGCCGCCCATTCCGCAGCAACTGCCTCTGCCAAGGCGGGCGTTGGCATGACCAAAGGCACACGCGCAGGGGTGCGAACGGGGCGCCCATCCAACAGCACGCCGCCAGCATCATTGGTCGTCACGCTTTTGTAAAAGCGCTTCATTCATCCCCCGTGCGCCAGCGGCGCTTCAACACAATCGGCAGGCCATAAAAGCCGCCAACTCCGGCAAAGAACAAGGCATAGCCCAAAAAGGGTTTGGCCTCAGGCAACAGCTTGCCCGCGATATTGGCAATGCCCACAAAGACCAGCGCAACAGATGCAAAGCGGGCTAGATTCATCAGCGCAAAACGCTTGGCGGCGATGTCGTCAGAAGGGCTCATGCCAGTGCCTCCATTAAAAAATCTGGGTGGTCCGTCACATGATAGGCGCCTGCCGCCCATAGGTCTTCCACTGGGTGATAGCCCCAGCTGACCCCCAGCGCTCGCGCGCCTGCGGCCACGCCCATTGCCATATCAAAGCTGGTGTCGCCAATCATCACTGTTGTGTGGGGGGCAGACCCGGCTTCGGCCATGGCCTGTTCAACCATGGAAGGGTGCGGCTTGGAGGGGTGCCGGTCCGCAGTTTGCAGCGTGATAAATCGATCTCGCAGCCCATGGTGGCGCAAGCATAAATCCAACCCGCGGTCAGACTTGCCTGTCGCCACACCCAATAGCCAGCCCTCTGCCTCCAGCGCATCCAACGCCGCGGCAATGCCGTCAAAAAGCGGCTCTTCGACAAGGCCACGCCCGCGCATCCGCTGAAAGGCTGTTTTATAATCTTCTGCCAATTGCACGTGCAGATCATGCGGCGCATCTGGCAGCAGGGCCTGCATGGCAGGCAACAGGCTCAACCCCACAATGGCCTTTGTGGCCGCCCGCGTCGGCGGGACCAGCCCTGCGCGCTCAAACGCCGCATTGACGCACAGGATGATATTCTGCTGGCTATCCACCAGTGTGCCATCACAATCAAACAGGGCAAGTTTGTTCATGCGGGCAATATCCGCATAAAATGGGCCAAGGCGGTTTTGCCCTCGGCTTCAAGCGCATCTGCCGTGCGCAGGCGGACATCTTCAGGCTTGTTCTGGCTCAGCTTGGCCGTGCCGCGCCACTGCGTGACGTGCAATTCAAACCCCCAAATGCCGGCGAGCAGCTTGTCAATCACTGCGGGATTTGCCTTTGCCCGCGTCCAGGGGCGTTTGGGCGCCAATCGCGCTTCTTCCTGTGCCGACAGGGCATCAATTTGGGCCAGCAAGGCCGCTTCATCAAGCCGCGCAATCTGGCCTTCAAATTCGGCCGCCACATAATTCCAAGTGGGGACTTGGTCCGGAATACCATAATGATCCGGGCTGACATAGCCGTCGGGGCCAGTGACGACGAGCAAAGCTGTTGCCCCGTCCAAATGCCGCGCCAAGGCATTGCTCCGCGCCAGATGGATGGCAAAGCTATTCTCTTGCGTCACCACAAAGGGGACGTGCGCAACGCGCGGCCCCTCAGGCGTTTGGGCAAAGAGGACACCAAAGCCAATGGTGTGGGCGAAATCTTGCAAAGCCGCACGATCTTCCCATCGAAAGGCGGGGCTGGGGTGCATCCTAGCTCCGTGGGCGCTTAGAGGGCGCCTTGTCGCGCTTGGCAGGACCTGTTGACCGCGCAGCGCCCCGCCCGCGACGCTCGCCTTTACGTTCCTTGCGGGCAGCCTTGGCCTTTTGGGCTTGGGCGCGCTTTTTGCCCTCGGGCGTTTCGCTGAACTTAATCTCATCCAAGGGCAACGCATCGCCATCCGCCAGATCAAAGCCCAAATCTTTCAGGCTTTCGGCAAAATGCTGGGGCAAGTCTGCCCGCACATCAATTTGCCCGCCATCGGGATGGTCGACGCGCATGCGGCGCGCGTGAAGGTGCATTTTGCGGCTAATCGTGCCCGTCAAAAAGGCCTCGCGCCCGCCATATTTGCCATCCCCTACAATGGGGTGGCCAATGGCGGCCATATGGACGCGCAATTGGTGGGTCCGCCCAGTCAGTGGCTGAAGCTCTACCCAAGCCGCATTATTCCCGGCCCGATCAATCACGCGATAGCGCGTGCGTGAGGGCGCCCCATTTTCTTCATCAACATGCATTTTCTCACCACCCGTGCCGGGCTGTTTGGAGAGTGGCAAGTCAATCATGCCATCTTCAATGGACGGCACGCCGACAATGATGGCCCAATAAATTTTGCGCGCGGTGCGGCTGGAAAAGCTTTTGGAAAAAGAGGCAGCGGCCCGCGATGTGCGCGCCACCAGCAACACGCCCGAAGTATCCTTGTCCAACCGGTGAACAAGCTTTGGCCGTTGGTCATGTTCAAACCACAGGCCATCCAACAAGCCATCGACATGTTCCGTCGTGCCTGTGCCGCCTTGTGTGGCAAGGCCCGGCGGTTTGTTCAAAACCAACGCGGCCTTGTCCTTATGAATCACCAGGCTTTCGGCAAAGGCAATCTGATCATCACTCAGGCGGGGCCGCTCTTTTTTGGGCTTGGCCGTGGCTGGTGCAACAGGATCTGCCGGGGGCACCCGAATTTGCTGGCCAGACTCAACCCGATCACCCGGGGTTGCCCGCTTGCCATCCACGCGCAACTGGCCCGTGCGCGCCCAGCGCGAGACAGTGTTAAAATTGGCATCAGGCAAATGCCGCTTGAACCAGCGGTCCAATCGAATGCCATCATCTTCGGCATCAACGGTGAACTGACGAACTTCTGTGCTCATGCGCGAGCCACTCCATAGCCAATGGCAAGCGCGAGAATTGATCCCGTTACAGAAGCAAGCGCATAGCCGATTGCCAGCGCCCATTGGCCCCGTGCAATCATGTTAAAGCCTTCCAAACTAAAGGCCGAAAATGTGGTGAAGCCGCCCAAAATCCCAACGCCTACAAAAAGACGGACGCCCTCAGACGCACTACCGCGCAGGACAAAAGCCGCCAGCACACCCATCAACAATCCGCCCAGCAGATTGACGAGAAATGTACCCATGGGCCAATCCCCGCGCAGCCCAAAGGCGTTGGCCGCCAAATAGCGGGCCGCAGCGCCCAGAGCGCCGCCCGTCATGACAAGAAAGATCGGTTGCATCATCTGTGCCTTAGCCGCATTGCACGCAGAAGAGAAGCACAGCCGCGCTCGAGCCCTGATTTACAGCCCAATCATACCTGATACGCAGGTCACACACTGCCCGCCCACATGCACATCCCCGCCCGAGATGCGGACATGAATTTCGCCATCCCGGCCAACCTCGCGGCCTTGCGAGGCCTGATAGCTTTGCCCATCTGCCAGCGTTCCGCGCAGCAGGCGATACGCCGCAACGGCTGCATTGCCACTGCCGCAGACAGGATCTTCCGCAATGCCGTCCGCAGGCGCAAAAGAGCGGACTTTGACGCCCTCTGGCCCAACTGCAAAGAGCGTGAGGCCCGTTGTGTGATGCGCACGATCATAATCAGCAAGGGCTGCCAAATCGGGCACCAGCTGAGCGAGCGCCTCAATCGAGGCGCATTCGCCAATCACCCAGCGTGGCCCGACATCGAGCAGCTTGGGTGCCGCAACAAGGAGGCCTGGCACGCCCAAGGCGGCCGTCAACTTATCAGCTTGAGGAGCATCTTGTTCCGCATAGCGCGGCAGACGAAAGGCCCGCATATCGCCCTCAATCGTCACATCGACCAAGCCAATCGCGCATTGCTGGACCAGCTTGCCCTGAACGGGCTGGGCAATCCCAGCCTCCAGCACGGCATGCGCGGTGCCCAAAGTGGGATGGCCCGCAAAGGGCAGCTCAGCGCGCGGCGTAAAGATGCGGACACGATAGCTGGCCGCTGCATCTTCCGGCGGGAGAACAAAAGTTGTTTCAGACAAATTGGTCCATTGGGCAATTTGCTGCATCTGATCTGTCGTCAGGCCTGCCCCATCAAGAATGACAGCCACAGGGTTGCCGAAAAAGGGGCGGCGCGTGAACACATCCACTTGTCGAAAAGCGCGCATCAGGATCTCCTCGGCCTGTCCACTAAAGGCAGATGAGCCTGCCGGCCAGCAAAAGCCAAAGTCTAACGTTGCTCGGAAATCAAAATCGTCCCGTTGGTCTTGCCATCTTGGGCTGAGGCAAACTCCATGCGAAAATTGCCGCCATTGCGCGTTTGGCCAATCAAACTTTCTCCAGCGGCCCGCACGGCGACCGCTTTTTCTTTAAAGGCTTGTTCAAACCAGCTTTTCACAGCTGCGGGAGAAGCCGGAGCCTGAAACACGATTTTAACCTTGGCGGCATCTGCGTTGCTTGCGCCATCGGCCACAACCGAGACAGTCGAAATTGTGGCGCCGGGAAACAGTTTTACCCCGTCTAAATCGAAATTGCTGTCTTTCAGCATGATTTTGGGCATGGCGATGGTTGCATCAACGCCCGGTAATTTAACTGCGAGCCGGCCCGTTTCGCTATCTGCCTTGATGCTCACCGGAGCGCCGCTTTCTGATTTGGCGGACACAGAAATATTCGTGCCCGGCGCATTGGTGGCCTCTGCATTTTGGCTGCTGGTATCGCAAGCAGACAGGCCTGCGAACAGGCTCAGCATCACAAAGGTTTTGACAGGCGCAGACATGACGGACTCCTCACTGTATTAGAACGATAATACAGTGAGGAGAAATGGCGGTCAAGCGCCGCGCGGGGCAATCTGCACCGGCAGGCCATCGCGCGGCTTGGGAATGGGCCAGGCCTGCCAAGCCGCACCACTGCCCGCAGGCAGCACAATGCGATGATCGCGCAGCATGTGCCACATCAGAATTTTCATCTGCATATAGGCGAAGTGCAGGCCAAGGCACATATGCGCGCCGCCGCCAAAGGGCACCCATGCATATTTGTGCCGCGCCTTCACCAGCTCTGGCGTAAAGCGCATGGGATCAAATTTGTCCGGCTCAGGCCAATGCTCTGGCATTTTGTGCGTAAAGGCCGGGCTAATGCCCACATAAGTGCCGGCTTTGAAATGATAGCCGCCAAAATCAAAATCTTTCACTGCACGGCGCGGAATAGAGGGCACGGGTGCCATTAAGCGCAGCGATTCCTTAAAGGCATAATCCGTGAGTACCAGATCATTCAGCCTATCATAGGGCAGATCATTGCCTGCAAGACCCAAGCCCAACATTTCATCGCGCAGTGTTTCTTGCCACTCTGGATTTTGGCCGAGCAGCATAACCATGGATGTCGCGGAGGACGTGATCGTGTCATGCGCTGCCATCATCAAAAAGTTCATGTGATCGATGATCTCATCGTCACTGAGCAAGCTGCCATCTTCATTGGTCGCCCGGCAGATTTGGCTGAACATATCTTGCGCGTCGGAGGCGCGGCGCTTGGGAACTTCTCGGCCAAAATATTCTTTCAGATAGGCGCGGCCTGCAACCCCCTTGGCCATTTTGGTGCCAGGAATGGGAATGCGCACCACGCCCACTGAAGCCTGGACCATATCGACAAAAGCTTGATTAATCCGGTCGGCCTCTGGGCCCCACGGGATCCCCAAAAAGGACGTAGCAGCTAAATCGAGCGTCAGGGCCTTAATGGCAGCATAAAATTCAAACTTCTTTCCCGACCAGTCTTTCAGGCGGCGGGCAATGCCGTCATTCAGCGCTTCGCAATAGAGCTTCATTGGCTCGGGCTTGAAGGCAACAGACAAGGTGCGGCGATGCACACGATGCTGCTCAAAATCCATGAGCATCAACCCGCGTGGGAAGAGCAAATTGAGAATGGGCCCCCAGCCCTGTTCCGACGAGAAGAGCTTGTCCCGATCAAACAGCACCAGCTCATTCGCTTCGGGGCCCAGCAACTGCACCGTGCGCCCGCCAAAGCTGCGGACACGATAAATCGGGCCATAGGTTGCGGCCATTTTGCGCGTAAAGGCATGGGGATCACGCAATTGCTGAAATGTCGTGCCAACCAGCGGCCAGCCATCTGTTCCGGGGATCTCGTCCGTGGCGGTGCGCGGCAGGCGCGGCAGCCAATGCGGATTGGCATCATGCGTATGAGCGTAAGCCATAATGTTCCTCAACACTTCCTCTCAGGGGCGCGACGCTTGCGATGGTCGCTGACAACTATGTGAATTAGGGAGGACAGGTCCGGCTTGCAATGGACCTATAAGAGGGTCAGGATCTTGATATGCGCAATATGATTTCTCTTTTAATTGGCTGTGTCGCGCTGGTGATGGTGGCCATTGCTTTCATTCCCTTTTTGGGCTGGGCCAATTGGCTCATCATTCCCTTGGCTATTCTTGGCCTGGGCATTGGGGCAACATCGGGCCAAAGCAGCGGGCGGACGCTGAACCTGATTGTGATTGTCATTGGCGTCTTGCGCCTGATGCTCGGCGGCGGCCTGTTCTAGCCCCGCCAGTCCCAAATTATTTGGCGAATCACTTCGGTCTGCCTAACCTTGCTCCACAAGCGAATTAGATGGGGGAATAGACACGATGGCATGGGGCAAAGGAACGGACGCGGCAATGGCCGCGCATGGCCGGTCTGTCATTGGCAATGATGTGTCCTTAACGGGCAATTTGTCTGCGGGTGGCGATGTTCTGATTGATGGTGAGCTGATTGGCGATGTGAGCTGTGCGAGCTTTGCCTTGGGCGCGTCGGGGCGCATCAAGGGCAATGTAACTGCGCAACGCGCCTCCATTGCCGGCACTGTTGAAGGCACAGTAGTTGCAACCGAGCTGGTCATTGAAAAATCAGCGCGTGTGCTGGGCGATGTGGCCTATGAAAGCATCTCAGTGGAAACGGGCGCGCGTGTCGATGGCCGTCTGTCACAAAAGTCAGCGCCGTCAAATGAATTGAAGTTGGTCAATAGCGGGCTGGAATAGACGCGCATCTGCGCCTAGAGCGCCTTTATGACTGATGTTTTGAACCAGATCCCAACGCTATCGCTTGCCGATCAGGCGCGCGACCCTGACGGCTTTGCCCAAGCAATTGGCAATAGCTTTCGTACCTTTGGCTTTGCCGTTGTGGCAGATCACGGCATTGATGCCGGGCTGATTGATCGGGCTTGGGATTTGACGCGGCAATTTTTTGCGCTGCCCGAAGAGGTGAAGCGCAGCTATTATTCCGCTGAGCTGTCGGGCCAGCGCGGCTATACGCCCTTTGGCACCGAAATTGCCAAAGATGCAACGCACGTCGATTTGAAGGAATTTTGGCATATCGGGCGCGATCTGCCCCCCGGCCATCGCTTTCGCGACCATATGCCCGATAATATCTGGCCCAAGGAACTGCCAGACTTTGAGCCGACCTTTCACCAAATGTATGCCGCGTTTGATGAGGCTGGCAACCGCCTGCTCTCGGCCATTGCGCGCTATTTGGGGCTGGCCCCCAATTGGTTTGATCCCGCCGTTGAAAATGGCAATTCGGTGATGCGCCTGCTGCATTATCCGCCCATTCCGGCGGATGCGCCGGGCATTCGCGCGGGCGCGCATGGTGACATCAACCTGATAACGCTGTTGCTGGGTGCCGAAGAAGGTGGCCTGCAATTGCTCACGCGCGAGGGGGAATGGCTGTCGATCACGCCGCCTGAGGGCGCGATGGTGATTAATGTGGGCGATATGCTGGAACGGCTGACCAACCACCATCTGCCGTCCACCATTCACCGCGTGTTGAACCCGCCGCCTGAGCGGCGGCATATTCCGCGCTATTCGATGCCCTTTTTCCTGCACCTCGCCTCAGATTTTCTGATTGAGACGCTGCCGGGCTGCATCAGCGCGGACACGCCCAATCTTTATCCTGAGCCAATCGCCGCCAATGATTTCTTGGTGCAGCGGCTAATTGAAATTGGCCTGAAAAAATAAGCGCGAACCCGCCCCAGTTAGGGGGCGGGTGTGAACTTCACGGCGCGGCAAAATGGCCCGAGACAGCCTTTCACCCGCAAGGTGCCATCGGGCTGCTTTTTAAGAGTGGAGCGATAGGTTTTGCCGGCGCGCGGATCATAAATCTGGCCTTCCCATTCATCTCCCGATTCTTTGAAACCGGACAGAAGAATAATCCCCTCAATTGGGCGATTGCGCAAAGCAGGGTCTGGATTATTAGCATCCACTGGCTTGCCGCCATTGGGCGCCGCTCGCAAAACTTTGGCAACTTTGCCACAGACCACGGGGCCGCATTGGCCGATTTGAACAATGCTGTCTTTTTCTTCCGTATACCAACGGCCCGATACAGATGTTGCAGCAAAGCTGGGGCTGGCTAAAGCCAGAAGGACAAGGCCGGTCAGCAAATGGCGCATCGACAACTCTCCCTAATTGAATTCGGTCTTGGCATAGGTGCCAATTGATGCAATGCTTAGGCCATGAAATGGAGAGCGATGCAAGCCGCCGCATGGTCCTTGTTGGCCGCGGCCCCCGCCTATGCTGGCACCCTGATGGTTGCCCCGGGCCCCGATGCGCAAGACCGGCTGCAAACGGCTTTGATTGACGCAAAACCCGGAGACATCGTTGAGATGGCAGCCGGCCGCTATGATTTGACGGATGGGCTCTCGCTGGATGTCGCCGGCGTCACGCTGCGTGGCGCTGGGCCAGACAAAACTGTGCTCAGCTTTGCCGGGCAAAAAGGCGCTGGCGAAGGGCTGCTCGTGACATCGGATGATGTGGTGCTGCGCGATTTTACGGTGGAAGATGCCCGCGGCGATGGCATCAAATCCAAAGGGGCAGACCGGATTGTCTATAAAAATATCCGAGTAGAATGGACAGGCGGTCCCAAGGAAAGCAATGGCGCCTATGGCCTTTACCCCGTGGAATCGCGCGATGTGCTGATTGATGGGGCGGTGGTGAAAGGTGCGTCAGATGCCGGCATTTATGTTGGCCAATCACGCAACATCATTGTCCGCAACTCAACTGCCATGTTCAATGTCGCCGGCATTGAAATTGAGAACAGCTATGATGCGGATGTCCATAGCAATCTGGCGACCCGCAACACGGGCGGAATCCTGATTTTTGATCTGCCCAATTTGCCGCAACAAGGTGGGCATAACATCCGCGTGTTCAACAATCGCGTGATTGCCAATGACACGCCCAATTTTGCGCCCAAAGGCAATATTGTTGCCAGTGTGCCAACAGGCACAGGCGTGATGGTCATGGCCAATCGCAACGTCCATGTTTTTGGCAATGATTTGGCCGATAATGGCACCACCAATGTCATGGTGGTCGCCTATCAATCCGCCTTTAACGATACCCAGTATAATCCGATGGCGCGAGATGTGCTTGTTGCGGGCAACCGCCATGGCCGTGCTGGCTTTGCGCCAGCCTTTCCCGGCGGGGCAGAACTGGCGCAAGCCATGGGCGGCAGCTTCCCCCCTGTTTTTTGGGATGGGGTCGGCGGCGTAGCAGCCAATGTCCATTTTAAGGACGCCGTGCCGGCTGTCTCGTTGAACCTCCCAGCCCAAGCGGCACCCGTCACGCAGGCCCGGCCAGCTCTGTACCAGCCGCCCACCACAGCTGCGCCATCAGCCCTGCCCAATATCCTCATGCCTGCCGCCATGGAGGCTGCAGCAAAGTGAAGCGTGCCGTGCTGCTGGCGGGGCTATCGCTGGCCTTAATCAGTGCCAGTCCGGCGGCGCGCATCAATGAGGCGCTGATCCTGAGTGACAGCCTGCCGCCCCGTCTTCAGGATTTTGGGCTGTTGGTGAACGGGCAAACCCCTGCACCTGGCGTTGTCCGCTATCATCTCAACACGCCTTTATTTTCTGATTATGCAGAAAAATTCCGGTTTCTCTATCTGCCACGCGGCCAAAAGGCTGAAGTGCAGGGCGATGGCCTTTTGAAGCTGCCTGTGGGCAGCGTGCTGATTAAAAGCTTTGGCTATCCGGCTGATTTTCGCACGCCGGACAAAAATATCCGCATCTTGGAAACACGCCTGCTCATCCACCGTGCCTCCGGCTGGGTGGCCCTGCCCTATGTGTGGAACGCGGATGGGACAGAGGCCGTGCTCAAACGCGCAGGCCAGCGCATGACAGTCAGCTGGACGCATTATGACGGGCAGACCCGCTCCATCAGCTATGCTGTGCCCAATGCCAACCAGTGCAAGGGCTGCCACGCGCTGGGCGATGCCATCACCCCCATTGGCCCCAAAGCGCGCAATTTGAACGATGGTCAGCAATTGCAGGCGCTCCGCCGCATTGGGCTTCTCGCCGGGCAGATGCGCGGGCTGCAGAAATTGCCCGTGTGGGACAATCCCAAAACCGGCAGCGTCCCGGCGCGCGCACGCGCCTATCTCGACATGAATTGTGGGCATTGCCACAACCCCAAAGGCCCAGCCGATACATCCGGCCTCTGGCTCAATTGGGAACAAGCAGCTGATACCAATTTGGGGTTGAACAAACGGCCCACCGCGGCAGGCCGGGGCAGTGCCGGTTTGGACTTTGCAATTGCCCCCGGCCACCCCGAGCAGTCTTACCTGCTTGCCCGCATGCAAAGCCTAGAGCCCGGCATTGCCATGCCCGAACTGGGCCGCGCCACCGAGCATGATGAGGGCGTGGCGCTGATCCGCCAATGGATCCGAGAGATGAAATGACAATCCGGCTTTATGATTATTGGCGCTCATCCGCAGCCTATCGAGTGCGCATCGCCCTGAATTTAAAGGGTGTGAATTATGAGTCTGTGCCAATTAGCTTGATTGATGGCGCGCAAAAGGCCGCTGAGTATAAAGCCAAAAACCCCCAAGGCTTTGTGCCCATGCTCGAGGTGGGCGATCTGCGCCTGACGCAAAGCCTTGCGATTATTGACTGGCTGGATGCCACCTATCCAAGCCCACGCTTTCTCCCCCAAGACGCAGGCGCGCGTGCGGCAGAGCTGGGCAAAGCCTTGCTGATTGCGGCCGACATTCACCCGATTAACAATCTGCGTATTCTCAAATATCTTCGCCATGAGCTGGGCCAGCCGCAAGAGGCTGTTGACGCATGGGCCCGGCATTGGATCAGCGAAGGTTTTGCCGCATTGGAACAACTGGCAGAGGCTGACCAGCCATTCCTCTCTGGCGCAGCGCCCGGCCTGGCTGATATCTGCCTCATTCCCCAAATGGCCAATGCCCGGCGCGTCAACACACCACTGGACGCTTTTCCCAAGCTGGTGGCCATTGACGCGCGCGCCTGTGCGCTCCCAGCTTTTGCAGCCGCCCATCCCGAGGCTGTAAAACCAGATTAACAAAGAGAGGATTGGGCCATGGCCATTACCGGACGCTGTTATTGCGGGGATGTGGAATTTGAGGCCCAAGGGCCGGGCTTTATGAAGTTTGAATGCTATTGCCGCGAGTGCCAATATATCTCAGGCGGCGGGCCCGTGATTGGCATGGCCGTTTTGAACGATGGCTTTGCCCTGACCAAAGGCGCTGTCACTGGATTTACACGGGATGATCTGCCCCATGCCGTCACGCGCGAGTTTTGCCCGCGCTGTGGCACGCATATGTTCACCCGCGCGCCCGGCCTGCCTCAAGCCATTATTCTGAAAATTGGCAGCCTCGATACTGCGGAGGATTTTGGGGGCGCTGAGTTCGCGGCCTTTTCTTGCGATGCGCAAGACTGGCACCGCTTGCCCAGCCACATCCCTGTGCATGATCGGTGGCCACAATAATTTTCCCGGACTCTGCTCTTTCCTGAGGCGCCCATGCCTGTCACAGGCAGGGGCATGACGATAAGATTCTCTTCCCGCGCCTTTTGGGGGCCTACCTTTGTTGCCACTGCCTTAGGGCTGCCAGCCAGTGCAGCCCACGCGCAGAGCACCGACATTATCGTGACGGGACGGGCCTTGGCTGTGCCCATGGGTGATGCGGCCTATGATATTGCGACTGTGGATCGGGATCGGATTATCGCCACGGCCTCGGGCCGCATTGAAGATGTGCTGCGCGATATAGCGGGCCTTGCCCAATTTCGCCGCAGTGATGCTCGGTCTGCCAATGCCACCAGCCAAGGGGCCACATTGCGCGGGCTAGGCGGCAATGCCTCAAGCCGGGCGTTGCTGGTGTTAGATGGCGTCCCGCAAAGCGACCCTTTTGGCGGCTGGATCACATGGCCCGCTTATGCGCCAGAACGGCTTGGCAGCGTGCGCGTCACTCGCGGGGGTGGCTCAGGCGCTTATGGCTCGGGCGCCCTTGCAGGCACAATTGAAATGGACAGCATTGCCGCGGCAGATGCGCCTGCTGGGCTGCAAGGCAGCCTTGCCTATGGCAGCCGCCACGCGTTGGATGCAACGGCGCTTGCCGCCACGCAATTGGGCGGCGGCTTTGGCTTTTTAAGTGCCAGCTTTGGGCGGGGGAATGGCTTTATTCCCATTATTGCCAGCCAGCGCGGCAGCGTGGACCGCCCCGCACCCTATCGACAAGCAAGCCTTGCGGCACGCGGTGTCGCGCCCTTGAGCGCGCTGACTGAGCTTCAAGCCTCGCTGATGGGCTTTATGGATCGGCGCGAGCGCGGCACGGCTTATTCTGAAAATGGCGGTGATGGGGCAGATGCCAGCCTGCGTTTGGTGCATCGCGGCCACTGGGGCGTGCAAGCCCTTGGCTATGTGCAACTGCGCAAATTTACGAGCAATGCGGTTTCGATTAATGCCACCCGGAGCCTCGCCACGCCCTCAGTCGCGCAATATAATGTGCCCTCAACGGGGCTTGGCGCGCGGCTGGAAGTGCGCCCGCCTGTGGCATCCCAAATTGAGCTGCGGCTTGGCGCAGATTGGCGACGCACCACAGGCGAAACCAATGAACTGTATAGCTATGTTAACGGCCTGCCGACGCGGCTGCGCGAGGCGGGCGGGCAGAGCGACACCGCAGGCCTGTTTGCAGAAGCATCTTCGACATGGGGAGATGTGACGCTGACAGGCGGCGCGCGTGCCGACCATTGGTGGATCCGCAATGGCCGGCTGATTGAAAGCCTGATCGGCGGCGCTCTCACCCGCAATGACCGGCCTGCCAACCGGCAAGATTGGGCCCCCACTGCACGCGCCGGCTTTGCATGGGAAACAGGGCCAGTCACGCTGCGGACGGCCGCCTATCTTGGCTGGCGATTGCCCACATTGAATGAACTCTACCGCCCGTTCCGCCTTGGAGCAGACGCAACAGCCGCCAATCCCAATCTGAAGCCAGAACGGATGCGTGGCGCAGAAATTGGGCTGGATGTGCAGCCAATGCCTCAGCTGAGGCTGCGTGCCACGGCCTTTACCAACCAACTGCGCGACGCCATTGGCAATGTTACACTCGCCACTGGGCCAGGCATCTTCCCCGGGGTTGGGCAAGTGACAGGCGCTTATCGGCAACGGCTGAATCTTGACGCCGTTGAGAGCAAGGGGCTTGAATTAGATGCACGCTATAAGGCGGGTGTTTGGACACTGTCTGCCAGCTATGCGTTCACCGATGCGCGCGTGCGCGCCACAGGCGCCGCCCGAGCCTTACAGGGTTTACGCCCGGCCCAAACGCCACGACATATGGCCAGCGCGACGCTTGGCTGGCGGACTGTATCGCTCACCACGCGCTATATATCTGCCCAGTTTGAAGATGATGCCAATAGCCGCCGCCTACGCGACGCTGTGACCATGGATGCACTGGCCAGCCTGCCGCTTAGCCCGCGCCTATCGCTCTTCGTGCGCGGCGAAAATCTGGCCAATGCGCGCGTGGAAACAGCCCTGAGCGCCACAGGCATTGTGGAACGCGCCACACCACGCACATTGTGGCTTGGCCTGCGGCTCAACTAATTGGAAAAAAGAGGGCCGACACGTTACCATGCCGGCCCAGTAAGGTTCGCAGGTGGAACCTGGGGAAGGAAGCCGCGCGCTGGGAGAGGAGGGTGCGGCAGCTTCCCAAACTTGTCAGGTGAACGTGCTTAGTAGTTGTAGGCGCGTTCCCCATGGCTGGAGAGATCAAGCCCTTCGCGTTCCGCATCTTCGCTGGGACGCAGACCGAAGATCTTGTCGAGCACGAAGAACAGCACCGCAGAGCCAAGCCCCGACCAGAGCAAGGTCAGAGCAACGGCCTTAATCTGCGTGACCAGCTGGCCCGCCATGTCATAGGTGCCGGCAACAGCTGGGAAGACAGTGTAATCAAGGAAGCCCTGACCACCCAGTGCAGGATCTGCGACAATGGCGGTACCAATGGCGCCGACAATGCCGCCCACGCAGTGCACGCCAAACACGTCGAGCGTGTCATCATATTTCAGCTTATTCTTCACCACGGCGACGAAGAGGTAGCAGATGGGCGATACCGCAAGGCCAAGCAGAATGGCCGTCATCGGCGCTGCAAAGCCCGAAGCTGGCGTAATGGCAACAAGCCCTGCAACTGCCCCTGTAACGGCACCCAGAAGCGATGGACGGCCATGGTGGATCTGCTCCACAATTGCCCAGCTGACAGCAGCTGCCGCGGTTGCGACAAAGGTGTTGAGGAAGGCAAGGGCTGCCAAGCCATTGGCTTCGAGGTTGGAGCCAGCGTTAAAGCCAAACCAGCCCACCCACAGCAACGAGGCGCCAATCATGGTCATTGTCAGCGAATGGGGCGGTGTTGCCTCGCGGCCATAGCCAATGCGCTTACCAATCATCAGACAGCCGACGAGCCCGGCGATGCCTGCATTGATGTGAACCACTGTGCCGCCCGCAAAGTCCAGCGCACCCATGCCCCAGAGCAGACCTGTATCAGTTGGCGTGTCGGGCAAGAAATCTGGGCCAGACCAGTACCAAACCATGTGCGCGATCGGGAAATAGACAATTGTCAGCCACGCCACGACAAAGAGCATCAGCGGCGTGAACTTAATCCGCTCGGCAAAGGCGCCCACAATCAGTGCAGGCGTGATGCAGGCAAAGGTCATCTGGAAGGCGATAAACGCATATTCCGGAATATAGACATTGTTCGAGAAAGTGGCGGCTAATGTTGTGGCATCGACGCCCTGCAAGAACAGCTTTGAGAACCCACCAATATAGGGAGAGCCGCTGGTGAAGGAGAGGCTATAGCCCCAGCTGACCCAAACCAGGGCCGCAATCGACACAATCATGAAGACCTGCATCAACAGGCTCAGCATATTCTTGGTCCGCACCAAGCCACCGTAAAACAGGGCAAGCGCTGGAATAGACATCAGCAAAACCAAGGCGGACGAAATCAACATCCATGTTGTGTCCCCCTTATCAACCATGCTGGCCATTTGTTCAGCGCTGGGCGCCTTAATTGGCCCTGTCTGGGCGAGCGCAGGGGCAGTGGCGAACAGTGTCGCGGCCCCGGCAATCCATGTTGTAAATTTGGTCATAAGTCCCCTGCTTGATCTTTAGAGTGCGACCGAGCCCGTCTCTCCCGTGCGGATGCGCACCGCAGCGCCGAGATCGAGCATGAAAATCTTACCGTCCCCAATGGAGCCAGTGTTGGCAGCTTGCTGAATGGCCTCAAGGGCGCGGTCGGCAACGGCATCGTCGCACGCGACTTCCACCTTCACCTTGGGCACCATGTTGGTGGAATATTCAGCACCACGATAAATTTCGGTCTGGCCCTTTTGGCGGCCAAAGCCTTTGACTTCGGTGATGGTCATGCCGGTGACGCCCAGCGCAGTGAGCGCCTCGCGGACATCGTCCAGCTTGAACGGTTTGATGATGGCGATGATCAGTTTCATTGGACCCCCTTGGACTTGGTCAATAAGGAGATCAGCAAAGCCCGTGCCAATTTGCCAAAACGAACGGAATTGCAGGGGTTTACAGGGAAGTTCGGCTCCGCATGGCCAGCCTGGGGCCATAAGGACTGCCTGATTTCGGGGCAGGATCGATGGATTGCCTAAAATTTAGGCAGCGCAAATGTGGCGCGTGCAACAAAAAAGGGCGGCCCCAATGGACCGCCCTCTTCTTAATCGCGAAAGTGCGAAGCTTACTTAACTTCGACCTGAGCGCCAGCGCCTTCGAGCTGAGCCTTGATCTTAGCAGCTTCGTCCTTGCTGACGCCTTCCTTCAGCGCCTTCGGAGCCGACTCAACCAGAGCCTTGGCTTCGGTCAGGCCGAGGCCGGTGATGGCGCGGACTTCCTTAATGACGGCAATCTTGTTGCCACCGTCACCAGCGAGGATGACGTCAAATTCAGACTGCTCTTCAGCAGCCGGTGCAGCAGCACCGCCAGCAGCCGGAGCGGCCACAGCAACAGCGGCCGCCGCCGAAACGCCCCACTTTTCTTCGAGAAGCTTAGCGAGTTCAGCAGCTTCCAGAACGGTCAGAGCCGAAAGGTCATCAACGATTTTGTTCAAATCAGCCATTTTAAGTCTCCAAATTGCGGGGTCTTGGCCCGCATGAGTTTCAATTGAGTGTCAAAATTAGGCGGCCTTGGCGCCATATGCGCCAAAGACACGCGCCAGCTGTGCAGCCGGTGCGCCAACAACCTGAGCAACCTTGGTCGCGGGTGCCTGTACAAGGCCCACGAGCTTGGCGCGCAGTTCATCAAGCGACGGCAGCGAAGCCAGAGCCTTCACACCATTTGCGTCCAGGACCTGAGAGCCCATTGCCCCGCCGACAATTTCAAGTTTGTCAGTGGTCTTGGCAAATTCGACGATGATCTTGGCAGCTGCGACCGGATCGATCGAGCTGCTAAGGGCCGTCGGACCGGTCAGCAGATCGCTGATACCGGCATAAGGCGTGTCCACAGAAGCAAGCTTGGCGAGACGGTTCTTAGCGACCTTATAGCTGGCCCCGGCCTCACGCATTTTCCCACGAAGCTCTGTCGACTGTGCAACAGTAAGCCCCAGGTTGCGAGTGACAACAACCACCCCAACCTCGTTGAAAACGCTCTTGAGTTCGGCGACAGCATCGGCCTTTTGAGCACGATCCATGCCATTCTCCTTCAACATTCGGCGTGCGGCCCATCCGCAAACCGGGTGGTTCTGCGCCCTTGCATTGCAAAGGCACACAACCAATTGTCCGTGGGGAATGGCAGTCTCTTTTGGAGACCAAAAAAATCCATGTCCCCGTCTAGGCAGGCAATTAAGAAGGGCAAAATCCCTTCACCTGCTGTCTCGGACGGTGGAACCGACACGAAGGCCGGCCCAGTCTTGCGGGGCCGCCTTTAGAGCAAGCCCCACAAAATTCAAAATCAGGCAGCGCCGATTTCGGCGATGTCGAGCTTGATGCCCGGGCCCATGGACGAGCTGATGGCAGCCTTGCGCAAATACTTGCCCTTGGCGCCCGACGGCTTTGCCTTGACGACAGCATCGACCAGCGCATCGAAATTGGCGCGCAGATCTTCTGCCGAGAACGACGCCTTACCAATGCCCGAGTGAATGATACCGGCCTTTTCGACGCGATATTCCACCTGGCCACCCTTGGCATCCTTCACAGCTTGGCCGACATTCGGCGTCACCGTGCCCAGCTTCGGGTTCGGCATCATGCCCTTTGGGCCGAGGATTTTGGCGACGCGGCCAACCATGCCCATCATGTCGGGCGTGGCAATGCAGCGGTCAAAATCAATATTGCCGTTCGTGATGGCGTCGATCAGATCTTCCGCACCCACCACGTCAGCACCAGCTGCGCGGGCTTCTTCAGCCTTGGCATCCTTGGCGAACACAGCGACACGCACTGTCTTACCCGTGCCCTTGGGCAGCGAGACAACGCCACGGACCATCTGGTCCGCGTGACGCGGATCAACGCCGAGGTTCAGCGCAACTTCAATTGTTTCGTCAAACTTGGCGGTCGCATGCTCTTTCACAAGCGCGATCGCTTCGCTGACGCCATAAAGCTTTTCGCTATCAATTGCAGCGGCGAGCTTCTTTGCTTTTTTGCTCTGGAACGCCATGGATTAACCCTCCACCACTTCGAGGCCCATCGAACGGGCAGAGCCTTCGATGATGCGCGTTGCTGCGTCGATATCAGTTGCGTTCAGATCCTTCATCTTGGTCTGGGCAATTTCCGACAGCTTCGAACGGGCGATGGTCCCGATGACCGACTTGCCAGGTTCCTTCGAACCCTTGTCCAGCTTGGCAGCCTTTTTGATCAAGAAGGTCGCCGGCGGCGTCTTGGTGACGAACGAGAAGCTGCGATCCGCATAAACGGTGATGACCGTCGGGATTGGCATATTCTTTTCGAGATCGCTCGTCGCTGCGTTGAACGCCTTACAGAATTCCATGATGTTCACACCGCGCTGACCCAGAGCCGGGCCAATTGGCGGTGAGGGATTGGCGGCGCCCGCAGGCACCTGGAGCTTGATATAGCCCTCAATCTTCTTAGCCATTGTTTCTCACTCTCTTTCAAGTTTAGCGGTTCAAACGGGGCAAGCCCCTCCCGCGGATGCACGCCTAAAAGGCGTTACTTCATGCGCTCGACCTGTTCGAACTCGAGTTCGACAGGCGTCGGACGCCCAAAGATGGATACAGACACCTTGACGCGGCCCTTGTCGAAATCCAACTCTTCGACAAGACCATTGAAGCTTGCAAACGGGCCTTCGAGCACCTTGACCTGATCGCCAATTTCGTAATCGACGCGGACTTGCTGCTTGGGTGCTGCGGCTGCTTCTTCCTTGGTGTTCAAAATGCGTGCGGCTTCGGCTTCGCTAATCGCTTGTGGCTTGCCGCTTGAACCCAGAAAGCCCGTGACTTTCGGTTGGTTCTTGATGAGGTGATAGACATCATCCGTCATCTTCAGCTTCGCGAGCACATAGCCGGGGAAGAATTTGCGTTCGGACTGAACTTTCTTGCCACGGCGAATCTCAGTGACGGTTTCCGTCGGGACTTCCACAGCATCCACCAGCGCTTCAAGGCCAAGGCGTTCCGCGTCCGCAAGAATGGCGTCGCGAACCTTGTTCTCAAAGCCCGAATAGGCGTGAATGATGTACCAGCGTGACATGCCTGTTCTTTTCTATTCGTCAGGAAGCGAGCGCGAGCAGCGACTTTACGATCCAGCTGAACACCGAATCGACACCCAGGAAGAACAAGCCGAGAATTGACGTCATGATGATCACCATCACAACTGTCATCCCGGTTTCACGGCTGGTCGGCCAAGCAACTTTCGCTGTTTCGGCCCGGACTTGCCGGATAAATTCACCTGGGCTGGTCTTTGCCATAAACCCGTTTTCCATCCTAAAATCGGTTTTCCGCCAACAGGTCCGCCGCCGGAAAATCCGGCCAAATCGAAAACCCTGATGTCGGGATGGGTCGCCTTTAGGCAGCTTTGCGCGAAAACGCAAGCGTTGCGTGGGGTTCAACCGTGCAAGATGTCGGCGCAAAAGCGCGGCCGAGTCGCGCATCTGGCAGGAGTGGAGGGACTCGAACCCACGGCCCTCGGTTTTGGAGACCGATGCTCTACCAACTGAGCTACACTCCTATGGCCAGGCGGCGCGCATAGCGAAGGCGAAGCGCGGGCGCAAGCAGCGCGTGGCCTGCACCTTTAAGCGCGACCCGACCTTGCACCTTTTTGCGTGGCCGTCAGCTTTGGTGAGGCAGGTGCCAGAGGGTGCGGCACATCGGCTGCATTTATCCGCCCCGTGACATAACCACCCTGCATGAAGCGACAACCAAGGCTCAGCGCAAGGCGGAATTCAGCTTCCGACTCAATACCCTGCACAATGGGCGTAATGCCAAGATTCTCTGCCAGCGTAACAATTGCGCGCAGACGTGCGGCACTTTCCCGGTCTTTGCGCACGGCTGCACCAATCAGCTTTGGGTGGATCCGAACTGTGGCAAAGGGGGATTGGCTCAAATGCCCCAAAGCAGATGCGCCAGTGCCAAATTCTCCCAGCGAGAGTCGAACGCCCAGTTTATGCAACGCCACCAGCGCGGCGCGCCCAGCAGATCCTGTGCGCTGCAATGTTGATTCTGCAATATCAATGGTCAGCCGCTCCGCAGCCAGCCCAGCTTGGCCCAAGGCTTGGACCAGGGAAGGAACCAGGCTGGCGTCCGTCATTTGTTCGGGCACCAGCGACAGAAACAGGCCTGTATCCGCCCGCCAATCGGCCAGCCTTGTCCACGCTGTGCGCAACGCCCAAAGGCCCATGGGCACAATCAAACCACTTTCGCGGGCAATGGGAAGAAATTTTTCGGGCGGCACTTGGCCCAGATCTGCGCTGGACCATTGGACCATCGCTTCGACATGCGCGACCCGATTGGCCTGCGCATCAAAAATGGGCAGATAGCCCAGCTGAAATTCGCGTTTGGCGAGGGCTGTTTGCAGCGCAATCTGCATCAACCGCCGGGCCTCTGCATCGGCCTCAAATTGATGCTCATAGCGCCGCACCCGACCGCCGCCGCTGCTTTTGGATTGATACAGTGCCAAGTCGGCAGACCGGACCAACATATCCGCCGTCCGCCCATCCCGCGGGGCGGTTGCAATACCAACACTGGCGCCAATCACCAGTCGATGACGATCCACATCATAGGGCTGAGACAAGCTTTCCACAATTTGACGTGCAAATGTCTCAAGCCGGTCCGGCTGGCTGGAATCGCGCACAACCACGGCAAATTCATCGCCCCCCAATCGTCCGCACAAGGCCTGTTCACTGGCCAAGGCGCGCAACCGCTCTGCCACTTGAGCAAGGAGGCGGTCGCCCACTGGATGGCCCAAACTGTCGTTCACCGATTTGAAGCGATCGAGATCAATCATCAAAAATGCTGGCCGGGGGCCGCCTGCCAAACAGGCGCGCATCGCATGGTCCAGCGCTTCCATCAGATGCGCCCGGTTGGGCAGGCTGGTCAGTGTGTCAAACCGCGCCATACGGCTGATCCGATCGACAGACCGGTGCGCCTCGGTCACGTCTGACCCAACACCGCGGAAACCCAGAAATCGGCCTGTGTCATCAAAGCGCGGATAGGCTGACATTTCCCACCAATGGGTTTCACCGGCGATGTCGACTGGCAGCATCAGGCTGGCAAAACGCTCGCGGGTGCGCAGCCGATCCGCCAATATCCGCAAATTTTCTGAGACTTCCCCTGCGTCCCAGGCTTTGCCTGCCAATAAGGGCAACAGCGGCTGGCCCTCTAATTCATGGGCTGGACGCTGCAACAAATCTGCCAAGCGCTTGGGCACCTTGGTCAATTGCCGGGCAGAGTCCGTTTCCCAAATCCAATCTCCACCTGTCTCATCACAATCCCGCATCAGCAGGCCCAACAGGGCCCGCTTTTCCGTCAAGGCAAGATGCGCGGCTTGGCGCAAAATCAGGCTTCGGCTTTGCGTCACGCAACTCCACAACATAGCCAGTGAAAAGGCAGCAGTGGTCATCGCAAGCAGGCCAAAGCCATGCGCCAGCATCATCACACAAAGGCTCATCCCCAGCAGCAGCACGCAGCTGGCCAAAGCCAAGGGCAGCGCTGCCAAAGTGACTGTCAGTCCCGCCATCAACGCGGTCAGCGTTGCCCAAATGCCCATGACTTGCATCAACGGGGCCCCAAGCCCAAAGATGAGAGGCACCAACGCCCAGGCCATTGTGCTGAAGGCCCCTAATCGGGTTTCCTGCCGCAAGATATGCGGAGCCTGTTCGGCAAGAGGTTGGAGCATAGCAACTCGCGCCAGCAAGCTGAGCACGGAAGGGGCCAGCGTCACCAGCAGCCATAGAAGCAAACTGGGCTGGAGGAGGTGCCCGTCTAATAGAAAAACAAGCAAGATCGCGCACAGGCTTTGCACGCCAAAGCGCATCGGCGCCATCTGGCGCAGCACATCCAATTGAAATGCCCAAAGGCCAGGCGCAACTCTGCCGCCAGCATCGTCCTGCCCAAAAACAAGAGCCCAGTCTGTATCCGCAGATAGGCGCGCCCAAAAAGGCTGTTGGCTGAGCTTTGTCTCAGGCATGGGGGAAGAGGCAGCGTCCATCACACACTGCCTCTAACCCGCCAAATGTTAGAGATCCGTAAGCAACTGCCCCAGTTTTTTATAGACCGCCCGGCGCGCGGCCCAGCCCGGCTTGGGCCGCAAGTGAATAAGGCTTAGGCTGCGAGTGAATAAGGCTGGATTTCACCCGATAGATACAGACGGCGCGCCTTGGCTCGGCTCAACTTGCCAGAGCTGGTTCGCGGCAAGGACCGCGGGGGAACAAGTTCCACGACGCAGTTCATACCCGTAATGGCGCGCACTTTTTCACGAATGGCATCGCGCAATTTGGTACGCTCATCTTCGTCAATGGTGCGGCAATGGACCAAAACAGCTGGGGCCTCTTCGCCACCCGGCGTCGTCACTGAAAATGCGGCAATATCGCCCTGTTTGAAGCCGGGCAGCTGCTCAACTGCCCATTCAATATCTTGCGGCCAATGGTTTTTGCCATTGATGATGATCATGTCTTTGGCGCGGCCAACAATATAGAGATAGCCGTCTGACATATAGCCCATATCGCCGGTGTTGAGCCAGCCATCCTTCAGGCAGGCCTCGGTCGATTCTGGATCGCGATAATAGCTGTGCATGACAGAGGGGCCTGCTGTCCAAACCTCGCCAATTTGCCGCTCGGGCAGCGCGCGGCCATCTTCGGCGCGGATCTCAACCTGCATATCGCGGCATGGTTTGCCGCAATTGACAATGGCGCGGAACCGCTGTGGCCGATCCCCGGGCCATTCCTCACCCGACAATTCGGATTCTTCAACCAGCTCCACCCGAATGCCTTCGCCCGGCGGCATAATTGTGACAGCCAGCGTCGCCTCCGCCAGCCCATAGCTGGGCAAAAAGGCACTCGCCTTAAAACCGGCCTGATGAAAGGCAGCAACAAAGGACTGCATAACATCGGGGCGGATCATATCCGCGCCATTGCCCGCAATGCGCCAACCCGACAGGTCAAAGCGTTCTGACACTTGAGTCTGGCTGGAGATGCGCCGGGCGCAAATATCATAACCAAAGGTCGGCGAATAGCTGATCGAGCTGTCGCCAGCGCGCGTATTGCGCGTCACCAAATCCAGCCAGGCAAGCGGACGGCGAGCAAAGTCTTCGGTCTTCATATAGTCCGCCGAGACTTGATTGGCGACCACGGACAAGAAACAGCCCACCAGCCCCATATCATGATACCAAGGCAGCCAAGAAACGCAGCGATCCTGCTCATTGACTTCCATGCCATGGCTGTGCGCGGCCAAATTGTTGAGCAGCGCGTGGTGCGTCACGGCCACGCCATGCGGAAAGCGCGTCGAGCCGCTGGAATATTGAAGATAGGCAATATCTTCCGGCTTTGCGTCCGGCAGCGACACCGGATTGGCTGGGCGCGCGATGAAGCTTTCCCAGCTAATGGGTTCTGCCCCCACACTGCGCGCGGCATCCGGCGCCATGGTTTCAAGGCTTTCCGGATAGAAAAGATAGGTGGGCTCTGCGCTTTGCATCTGGACCGACAATTGGTCGACATAAGAATCGCGGCCACCAAAGCTGGTCGGCAAAGGCAGGGGCACGGGCCAAGCGCCTGCATAGACAGTGCCAAAGAAAAGCGCTGCAAATTCAGGCGATGTCTCGGCAATTAGGGCAATCCGATCGCCCGGGGCAACGCCTGCCGCAATCAGCCGATAGGCCATGGCAAGCGCATCTTCGCGCAGTTCAGAAAAGGGATAGGGCCGGGCCAACGCGCCACGGGGATCATGAAAATTCAACCCCCGCTGGCCACGGGCGGCATAATCCAGCGCCTCGCCCAGCGTTCCAAAATCCGAAAAACGGCGCGGCAGATTATCCCGCGTGGCAGTGGCGACAAGCGCCGGGGCCGGTCGGTCAAGATTATCCCGCACGGTGAAACCCCCAAAACCATAGGGCGCCCAGTGAAACAGGCGCCAGATTGAACCAGTCAATAGGCGCACACCAATGGCGCATCCTATTTGCGAAGATTTCCATTCGCTCGCGACTATGGCACAATTTGGGCCGGGACAAGACTATGAAACGCATGCGTGAGCGAAAGCCGCTAAATACCGCGGATTTGCGGCAAATTACCCTGACTTATGTTGGGCGCTTTGCCACGTCCCAAAGCAAGCTCGCCAGCTATTTGATGCGCAAAATACGGGAACGGGGCTGGGAAGATGGCGTATCGGCAGACCTCGCAGTGACCCAATTGGTGGCTGATATGGCGCGTGCGCGCTTTGTGGATGATCGCGCTTATGCTGAAATGAAGGCACAAGGCCTGGCGCGTCGCGGCTATGGCGCGCGGCGCGTGCGCCATGCCCTAGACAGTGCCGGAATTGCACCAGATATTCGCGCAGATTTGACAGAGATGAGCCCTGAAGACGCTGAGGCGGCGGCCTTGGCCTATGCCCGACGCCGGCGACTAGGGCCTTTTTCCAGCCAGCCGCAGGATCAGCGCCAGCGCGAGCGCGCACTTGCCGCGCTGTTGCGCGCCGGGCATGATTATGCAACGGCGCGACGGATTCTTGATTTGGCACCAGAACTTGGCCACAATAGCGAGTCTGAGGCAGACAGCTGAGGATCAAACAAAGCTTGTCGGGTCATGCCTCTGGCGCGACACGGGCTGGGGAATCTGCCAAGGGGTGTGAGGCCGAGTATATGGTTGAATTGGCTATTATGATGTTTGTTAAAGGGCGCCGTTGATGACAGAGACGCCTGCTCCACTTGCTCAAAACCCTGCTGTGGAACCACGCTTGGTGGATGGCCAAGTGAAATGGTTTGATGCCACACGCGGCTTTGGCTTCATGGTCCCCGATGATAGCGAAATCGGCGATGTTCTAATTCATTTCAGCATTTTGCGTGAACATGGCCGCCGCACATTGCCCGAAGGGGCCCGCATTTCCTGTCATGTGGAATTGGGCGCGCGCGGCCTGCAGGCCGTGAAGCTGCTCTCCTATGATTTGTCGACTGCCATTGTGCAGGAAGCTGATTATCACGCCGTGCCAAAGCGGACGCGAGAATTGCCGCCGGAACAAATCGAAGCGGCAGGGCCTTTTGAGCCTGTCTTTGTGAAATGGTTTAACCGCCCCAAAGGCTATGGCTTTTTGGTCCGCAGTGCCGATCAGGCTGATGTGTTTGTGCATATGGAAACATTGCGCCGCGCCGGGATTGCCGATGTGCAGCCTGAAGATCCGCTGGAAGCGCGGCTGGTAAAAAGCGATCGTGGGTATCTGGCCATTGAAGTTCGTGCCGGATGAAAATCCTATGGCGGGCTGCCTGTGCGGCGCTTTTTTTGATGCCCATTGCCTGTCAGGCCAAACAGGCGCCAACTCTGGCCCCCAGCGGATTGGCTCAATTGCCGCTTCGGATCACAACGGCTGGAGGCAAAGTCCATAGCTTTACCGTTGAAGTGGCGGCCACCGAGGCACAGCAAGCCCGTGGATTGATGTTCCGCAGTTCACTTGCGCCAGATGCTGGCATGATTTTCCCGATGCGGCCGCCCCGTATGGCAAGCTTTTGGATGAAGAATACATTCATCTCGCTGGATATTATCTTCGTGCGCGCCAATGGCAGCATTGCGCGCATTGCTGCAAATACTCAGCCCTTTTCGTTAGACCCAATTGAGTCTGGCGAGCCTGTGGCGGCTGTTTTGGAAATTGCTGGGGGCCGCGCCGCAGCGCTGGGCATTCGCGAAGGGGATCGGGTTGTTCTGAATCCGTAACCTGCAACATTGCATCGCGCGGCTGAACGCAGTAACGGCCGATCCATGGGCGTTTTCAAGAACATTTTCACATGGTGGGAAGGCCAAACCTTCGGCACCTGGCTCCACACCCGGACTCGCGGCGTACGCGTTGGCGAAGATGCGGATGGCAATGTCTATTATCAGGCACGCAAGCCAGAGCCGTCTGGCTATTATCGCCGCTGGGTAACCTATAAGGGCAATAATGATGCCAGCCGCATTCCGCCTGAATGGTCGGGCTGGCTGCACAATACACATGATGCCGTGCCTGGGGATGGCCTTGCTGAGCCCCATGCATGGGAAGCGGACCCTCTGCCCAATTTGACAGGCACGCCCTTGGCTTATCGCCCCAAAGGTGCACTCGAATCAGGCGGAAAGCGGGCCGCGGCCACGGGTGATTATGAGGCGTGGAGCCCCGACGCGGCGTGAAACGCATCCTTGCCTCGGCAGGCCTGTTGATCGTGGGCGGGGCCGCGGCATGGCAGGCGGCTCGTGCCTTGCAGGACGTGCCAGCGCCAACCCCTCCCGTTGAGGCACAAGCCGCCCCAGCCGAAGCCCCAACTGACGCCGAGGCGAACGCGCCCAAGCGTGCGCCAACGCCACCCTTGTCTACCAACCCCACCGCAACGCCTATGGCAGAGCGCGTGGCCACGCTGGGCGTGTTGAACAAGCGCAATGGCTTGTCCCGCGACCTGACCCTGAAGCCGGGCAAGGCTGTGCGACTGGGTGATTTGGTCGTGCGCTTGCGCGCCTGTGAAGAAACTGCCCCTTGGGAGCCAGAAAAATGGACGGGGGCCTTTGTTCAAGTCATCACGCGGGAAAGCGGCACGCGCTGGCGCAAAATTTTTTCAGGCTGGCTGTATAAAGAAAGCCCCTCAATCAACTTGGTACAGCATCCCATTTATGATGTGTGGGTTAAGGCCTGCAAAATGCGCCATGCAGATGTTGGCCCGGGGACAATTGTGGCACGCGGTGGGGATATGGCCGGCGGCTCTGGCAAGGCATCTAATGCCGAAAAGTCTCCCGAAGCCGCTCCTGAGGCCCCGGTGGCGGATAGCGCCTCGTCTAACAATCCTGAATAACGGGCCTTGCTGATTTCCACGGCCCCCAGCGAACGCAAATGCGGGGTCTGAAACTGGCAATCGAGCAATGTGAACCCGCCTGCCCGCAAGCGCGCCACCAAATGCGCGAAGGCGACTTTGGAGGCATCAGTTGCCCGGCTGAACATGCTTTCTCCAAAAAAGGCCCGGCCAAGCGAAATGCCATAAAGGCCGCCAACAAGCTCTCCCTCCAACCATGTTTCAATCGAATGGGCATGACCAAGGGCGTGGAGGCGCAACACGGCCTCTTCAATCTGGCGATTGATCCACGTGCCCGGCCTATCCGGGGCGGGGGCTGCGCAGCCAAGAAGAATTTGGTGAAAGGCGCGATTATAACTTGTCTCGAACCGCTCGGAGCGGATCGTTTTGCGCAGCGAGCGCGACAGGTGAAACCCCTCAAGCGGTAAAATGGCCCGTTTATTAGGCTCGACCCAATAGACATCCGGCGCGTCACGATCATCTGCCATCGGAAAGACGCCCAAGGCATACGCCTTCAGCAGCAGGTCCGGGCTGATTGGCGCACCCATCAGCGCGTTAGGGCGTTGCCGCCAACGGCAAATCGGCCAGCCAGCGTTTCACATCCTCGGCGCTTTGATCTGGGATTTCCTCCATTGGGATATGGCCAACTTTGGGATAGATAATCAGCTGCGACGTGGGCAGCGCTTTATGGAACCAATGGGCGGCCGCCACGGGAATCAAATTGTCTTCCTGCCCCCACATAATCAACACGGGCACTTTAATTGCTGCCAAGCGCGCAGGGGTGGCAGCGCGGTTCTGGCCCATCTGCGCAAAGCGCGCCAGGGTGGCCGCGCGATTGCCCGGATAGCGGTTCAACTCCCAATAGCGGTCAACCATTTGGGGCGTTGCAAAGCCCGGATCATAGACGCTGGTTTTCAGGCTGGCCTCAAACATGGATCGCGGCGTGATGACTTCCGCCAGCGCGCGCACCCCAGGCATGCGCGCGATGCGAAAACCAATTGGCATGTTGCGCGACTTGGCACTTGGCGCACCTGCGGCATCCACGAGCACAAGCGCGTCCACCTTTTCAGGGTGCGACAAAGCGTAATTCCAACTGACACCCCCGCCCATTGAGTTGCCGGCCAGAATGGCGTGCGGCACGCCGAGCTGCTGCATGACCTGATCCACCACATCGACATAGCTCTCCATGTCGTACCGGCCATTGGGGTTGGTGCCAGTTAGCCCATGGCCCGGCAAATCCAGTGTAATGATGCGATATTGGCTTTGCAGCCGCGTGACCCAAGGCTCCCATGTGTGCAGCGAGGCATTTGAGCCGTGAATCAAAACCAAGGCCCGGCCGTTGCGCACGCCCTGATCGCGGACATGGACTGTCAGCCCGGGAGAGAGCGTCAAAAAGCGTGACGCCGCACTGCCATATTTGGCGCGCATGGCCGTGGCATCCGTATCTGGCGTATAGCCAAGTGCCACAGCACCCGTGACCAATGCCGCCAAAATGATAAGTGCCCATTTCAGAATACGCATGCCAACCTCCCCCCTATTCTTTGCCGGTTTCCAACTGCCTTATAGGATTTCGCGAACCACCTCTTGCGGACGGCACAAACGCACGCCCTTATCTGTGCGCACCAAGGGCCGCTCAATCAGAATCGGTTCGCGCGCCATGGCATCCAAAATCGTCTCAGCATCTGCCTCCAACAGGCCCAATTCTTCTGCGGGCGAGCCACGCGTGCGCAACCCCTGACGTGGCGTCAGGCCGGCATCGGCATAGAGTTGCGCCAAAGTCTCCCGGCTGGGCGGAGCCTTGAGATATTCCACCACCTCAAGGTCGACACCCGGTGTTTCGCGCAGAATGTCCAGCGTCTTGCGTGATGTGCCGCAATTGGGGTTATGCCAGATTGTCGCTTTCATCTCAGTCTCCCTTTTGCCTTGCCTAGCGTATTTTTGACTGCATGAAAATTATCGATCTACCGCTTGCAATTGCGACTGATTATCAATAACGATCTTTCCAGTCGTGATTGAGAATCAGTCGCAATAGATTTCACAAGGGCATCCAAATGCGTCTTTTGCTGGCAAGCACTGCATTGGCCTTTAGCTGGGCAAGCCCCGCTATGGCCGCAGAAGCTGAAGATGCAGGCTCTGTCATCATTGTGACGGGCCAGTTGGATGGTTATCGCGCGGTTTCAACCACCAGCGGCACCAAAACAGATACGCCCATTCTTGATGTCCCGCAGTCAATTTCAGTCGTCACCGAAAAGCAGCTGCGCGACGAAGCCATTTTAAGCGTGGCTGACCTTGTCCGCCATGTGCCGGGCGCCTCTGCGGGGCAGGGCGAGGGCCATCGCGATCAAGTGACGTTGCGCGGCAATGCCTCAACGGCTGATTTTTTTGTCGATGGCCTGCGCGATGATGCTCAATATTATCGCAGTTTCTATAATATTGAGCAGGTTGAAGTGCACAAAGGCCCCAATGCCATGATCTTTGGCCGCGGCGGCGGCGGCGGAATTATCAACCGCGTGACCAAAAGCGCAATGGCCGGTGAGAACGAGAGCAGCGCCCTAGCCTCGCTGAACAGCTTTGCCAGCTGGTACGGCAGTGTGGACAGCAATTTAGCCCTAGGAGACGCAGCCGCCGTTCGGATCAACGGCTTTTACGAAGGCCTCGACAATCATCGTGATGCCTTTTCGGGCCATCGCTATGCGGTAAACCCCGTTATGGGCGCAGAATTGGGCCGCGCGCGCGTGCAACTGGGCTATGAATATGTGCGCGATAGTCGCGTGGTGGATCGCGGTGTGCCATCACAAAATGGGACCCCGCTGAAAAACTATCGCGATCTCTTCTTTGGTGTCCGCGGCGTGAATGAAGCTGATATCACTGCCCATATTTTGCGCCTGCGCGCGGAGACAGAGCTCACTGACACTCTGAAGGCAGATGTCAGCGCCCTTTATGCCAATTACGACAAAATCTATTCCAATGCCTATCCAGCCACCGCCTTGGTCAATGGCCAATTGGGCATTGAAGCCTATCGCGACCCAACGCAGCGTGAAAACCTGATCGCGCAAGCCAATTTGCAGTGGAAAGTAAACACCGGAGGGGTCGACCACCTCATCCTGATTGGCGCAGAGCGGACCAATCAGGATACAGAAAATGAGCGGATTAACGGCTTTTTCAGCGCAACTCAGCCCAATGCAGCCAATCGGCGGACGATGATCACTTTCACGCAGCCGCTGGTGATCCTCAAGCCCTATTTCATTGCTGGTGCCGCTGCGAACGGCAACCGCAAAGTCGCCAGCACGCTGCGGCAAACATCCGCCTATGTGCAAGACCAAATGAGCTTTGGCGATCAGGTGAACCTCATTATTGGCCTGCGATATGATCGCTTTGATCTAAGGCTGACCAATAGCTTCAACCAAGACCGTTTTGCGCGCGTGGATGATCTGTGGTCTCCCCGCGCCGGCCTCGTCTTCAAGCCTGCTAAAAATGCCTCGCTGTATGTCAGCTATACCAAGAGCTATCTGCCGCAATCCGGCGATCAGTTCACCTCGCTGGATGCCACGACAGCCGCGCTCGAGCCGGAAGCCTTTCATAATTATGAGCTTGGCGCCAAATGGGACATCCGCCCAAATTTAAGCGCGGCAGCTGCCATCTACCAATTGGACCGGACGAATACGCGCGCGACTGGTCCTGTGCCCGGTACACTTGTTCTCACAGGGGCGCAGCGGACCCGCGGGGCAGAAATATCCGTCGTCGGCCATGTGACCAAGGCTTGGGAAATGGCCTTTGGCTATGGCTATACAGATGCCAGTATTCGATCAACAACCACAGCCGCCCCTGCTGGCCGCCGCGTCGCACAAGTACCGCGCCATCAACTGAGCCTGTGGAATCGCTATGATTTGACGCGCAGCTTTGGGCTGGGCCTTGGGCTTTCGCATCAATCCCGCTCGTACACGACCATCAGCAACGCCGTTGCTCTGCCTGCTTATACACGCGTGGATGCGGCCGCCTTTTTCAAAATTCGCCGTGGACTCGAAGCGCAAATCAACATCGAAAATGTGACGAATGCCGCCTATTTTCCGACCGCGCATACGGACAATAATATTACAACAGGCGCGCCGCGAAATGCGCGGCTGACTTTGGTCGCCAAGTTCTAATTACCGCGCAAACCGCGCGCTTCGCCGTGTTGGGCTCGACTTTATCCACAGGGGCTGAGTATAACCCCTGTTATGGAAAAGATCCTGTCCTCAAAGATTGGTCGGCGTGAGCTTTTGGCTGGATCAATTGCGACTGCAGCGGCAGCCCTGCTCCCCGCGCGGGCAATGGCGGCACCTACAGACGCCCGGCTGCTGGACATTGCACGACGCCAATTAGAGCGGATGGATAGCTATATCTGGGTCCGCGATGTGGTGGGCTTGGCTGATTTTTCTATGCCCTCATCAGAAGAGCGTTTCTTCATCGTCAACATGGTCTCAGGCGATGTCCGCCGTTACTATGTCACCCATGGTCGCGGGTCTGACCCCGAGCATGATGGCTGGTTGAAAGCCTTTTCCAATCAATATGGGTCAAACGCGACCTCGCGTGGGGCCTATCTCACGCGCAATTATTATGATGGTAAGCATGGCCTATCCATGCGGCTGACGGGGCTTGAGCCAGATAATAATAATGCGGAAAGCCGCGCCATTGTGGTCCATGGCGCGGATTATGCGAACCCAAATCTGATCCGCACCATGGGCAAATTGGGCCGGAGCGAAGGCTGTTTTGCCTTTCCGCAGGATAATCTTGTAGAAGTGATTGCGCGCATGGGGCCCGGCCGCATGATCTTTGCTGATCGGCTGGAAAACCCCAACTTAGCCTAAGCGGCTGCGCGCTTCTTACCCTTAATCGAACAAGCTCGAGACTGAGCTTTCGTCCGCAATGCGCTTAATTGCCTCACCCAAAAGCGGGGCAATTGTGAGATGCCGGATCTTCTGAGCACCCTTAGTGGCTTCAGACGCACCAATCGAATCCGTGACAACCAGTTCCAAAAGCGAAGAGCCCTCAACGCGCGCAACTGCCCCACCTGACAACACGCCATGCGTGCAATAGGCAACGACATCTTCGGCACCCGCCGCTTTTAGCGCCGCCGCCGCATTGCACAGCGTACCCGCCGAATCGACAATATCGTCAATCAGGATGCAGAAGCGCCCTTCGACATCGCCAATGATGTTCATCACTTCGGATTCACCCGCGCGCTCGCGGCGCTTGTCGACAATGGCGAGCGGGGCATTATCAAGCCGCTTGGCGAGCGCGCGCGCACGAACCACGCCACCCACATCGGGCGATACAACCATGATATTCCGATCACCAAAGCGCGCCAGAATATCAGCTGACATGACTGGGGCGCCAAAGAGATTATCAGTCGGGATATCAAAAAAGCCCTGAATCTGACCGGCGTGCAAATCAACGGACAGCACGCGATTGGCCCCGGCAGTTGTAATCAAATTAGCGACCAGCTTGGCCGAAATCGGCGTGCGCGGGCCGGGCTTACGATCTTGCCGGGCATAGCCAAAATAGGGCAGCACCGCCGTGATCCGCTTGGCCGACGCGCGGCGCAGCGCGTCACAGATGATCAGCAATTCCATCAAATTATCATTGGCGGGATAGCTGGTCGATTGAATGACGAAGACATCTTCGCCGCGGACATTTTCCTGAATCTCAACGAAGACTTCTTCATCAGCAAAGCGACGCACACTCGCCTTGGTCAGCGGGAGATCACAATAATCGGCAATTGCCTGTGCCAATTGCGTGTTGGAATTGCCGGTGATGAGTTTCATGAATCGGTCCCCGCCCTGAAAGGATGACGCCCCTTAAAGCGCAGGACCGGTTGGGGAAAGAGGGTTATTCCTTTTGCGCCAATGAGGCAGGCCATATTGCCCTATTGCCCATAGGCTTCACCTGCTTTTGGACAGCAGTGATTGCGGTTGTGCGCCCGTCCCAATAGAGAGGGCGCATGACCGAGCGTCTTCATATTGTTCTTGCCCAGCTAAACCAGCGTGTCGGCGATCTTGTCGGCAATGCCGATGCCATGCTTGCGCGGCGGGCAGAGGCGGCGGCCATGGGGGCAGATCTGATTGCATTTCCGGAAATGCAGTTGATTGGCTATCCCGCTGAAGACTTGATTGAAAAGCCAGCTCTGGCGGCACGTGCGGCAGAGCAATTGGCGCGAATGGCAGCGGCAACGGCCGATGGCGGGCCAGCGATGCTGGTCGGCACACTCCACAAGGATGACGCAGGCACGCTCTACAACGCCTATTCCCTGCTTGATCAGGGCAAAGTTGCGGCCATTCGTCTCAAGCATGAATTACCCAATTATGGCACTTTTGATGAGAAGCGGTATTTCCGCCCGGGCCCTATGCCCGACCCAATTTCCTTTCGGGGCGCGAAAATTGGCCTGCCCATTTGCGAAGATGTCTGGTGGCCGCACGTCTGTGCGCATCTGAAAACCCAAGGAGCAGATTTCTTCATTGTGCCCAATGGCAGCCCTTATGAAATTGATAAGGATGACTATCGCGCCGCCAAGGTGGCTGGTGCACGCGTTGCCGAAACAGGCCTTGGTTTTGCCTATTTAAATCGCGTCGGGGGCCAAGATGAACTGGTCTTTGATGGCGCGTCTTTCGTGCTCAATCCCGATGGGCATTTGGTCCACCAACTGGCCGATTGGGACGAAGAATTACGGCTGACTATTTGGGAGAAAAACTCGCAAGGCTGGCACTGCCTGCCCGGTGCGCTCACTGCGCTAGAGGCAAACCCCGGTGATGTCTGGCACGCGATGATGATTGGCCTGCGCGATTATGTGAACCGCAATGGGTTTCCTGGCGTGGTGCTGGGCATGTCGGGAGGGATTGATAGCGCGATTTGTGCCGCCATCGCAGTCGACGCTCTTGGGCCAGACCGGGTGTGGTGTGTGATGCTGCCCAGCCAATATACCAGCCACGAGAGTCTGGAAGATGCTGCACAAGCCGCCCAGATGCTGGGCTGCCGCCTTGATACGGTGCCAATCACCCCGGCAGTTGCGGCCTTTGGTGACATGCTTGGGGATTTATTTGCGGATAAGCCTGTGGATATCACCGAGGAAAATCTGCAATCGCGCATTCGCGGCGTGACGCTGATGGCGCTGTCTAACAATTTTGGCCATATGCTGATGACGACGGGCAATAAGAGCGAAATGTCTGTCGGCTATGCAACCATTTATGGCGATATGGCAGGCGGCTATAACCCGATTAAAGACGCGTATAAAATGACTGTCTTTGCCCTTGCCCGTTGGCGCAATGCGCATAAGCCGCGACTGGGCCTCGGCCCCGACGGTCCAGTCATGCCTGACCGGATTATCACCAAGCCACCCAGTGCTGAACTGCGCCCTGACCAAAAAGATTCAGACTCGCTGCCCGATTATCCCATTCTCGATGCCATCCTCGCCGCCTTGGTCGAGGAAGAGGCTTCGGTGGATGACATTGCCGCCCGCGGCTTTGACCGCGCAGTTGTTGCGCGTATTGAGCGGCTGCTGAACTTGGCTGAATATAAGCGCCGCCAAGCCCCGCCCGGTGTGAAGCTTGGCAAACGCAATTTTGGCCGCGACCGCCGCTATCCCATCACCAATGCCTTTAGAACGGCCTAAATTTTCATGACCATTATCACGCGCTTCGCACCTTCGCCCACGGGCAATCTGCACATTGGCAATGTCCGCACGGCACTCCACAATTGGCTTTGGGCTAAGAAAAATGGCGGCCAGTTTTTGCTGCGCATTGACGACACAGACCTTGAGCGGTCGCGCGAAGAATATGTCGATGGGCTGCAACAGGACTTGCGCTGGCTGGGCCTGAATTGGGATGGCATGGCCCGCCAATCCGCGCGCTTTGCATTGTATGAAGCGCGCTTTGAAGAGTTGAAGGCCAAGGGCCGTGTTTATGCCTGTTATGAAACGCCCGAAGAGCTGGAGCTGCGCCGCAAGGTGCTGCTGGGCCGGGGCCTGCCGCCTGTTTATGAACGCAAAGACGCCGATGCCCCGGTGCCCGAAGGCCGCACCCCGCATTGGCGGTTTAAGCTGGATCATGACACGCCCATTGGCTGGACCGATATGATCCGAGGCGAGCAACAATTTGATCCCAAATTACTGTCAGACCCCGTGATCCGCCGGGCCGATGGCAGCTGGCTCTATATGCTGCCTTCCGCCATTGATGATATTGATATGGGCGTGACGCATGTGGTGCGCGGCGAAGACCATGTGACCAATACGGCCACGCAAATTCAGATGTTTGAGGCCATGGGCGCACCCGCCCCGCATTTTGCGCATGAAGCGCTGCTGACGGGTAGCGAAGGTAAATTATCGAAACGGCTCGGCTCCTTAGGCATGGCCGAATTGCGCGATCAGGGCATTGAGCCGATGGCGATCCTCGCGCTGCTCGCGCGGCTGGGCACCAGCCAGCCCGTCGAACCCGTCACAGAGACCGCCCCGTTAATTGCGGGTATTGATTTTGGACATTTTGGCCGCGCGCCAGCGCGCTTTGACGAAGCTGAATTGGCCCAGCTGAATGCCAAGATTTTGCACCAGACGGACTTTGCTGCTGTCGCAGATCGCCTGCCGCAAGGCATGGATGAAGCCGGGTGGACTGCCATTCGGCCCAATATTGAAAAGCTGGCCGATGCGGAAAGCTGGTGGTCGGTGGCCACGGGCGATGTCGTGGCCAGCGTGGCTACTGAAGATCAAGACTATCTGCAGGCAGCCATTGCCGTGGCCCAAACGCTCGACTGGTCAGCCGACCCTTGGCACGGCCTAACCAATGCGCTCAAGGATCAAACAGGGCGAAAGGGCAAGCCGCTCTTCCTGCCGCTGCGCCAGGCCTTAACGGGGCAAGACCATGGGCCGGATATGAAGGCGCTTCTCCCCATTATTGGCAAAGACCGCGCCTTGGCGCGACTAGAAGCTGCCCGCCGCTAAGAGTGCGCGGCATTTGAGCTAGCCTAGCTGGGCTAGCGCATTTGAGATCAAAGGCCTATCTTGCAGCCATGCGCGTCTTTCCTCGTCCCGTCAGTCCCAAAGCCGCATGGCGTGATCTCATCGCCTATTTGCGGTCACGCCAGCGCCATAAAATTGGGCTGGCACTGCTATCCATTTGCATTCCCCTGTTCTTCATCGCGCTATTTTATATTGACCAAGTGCCGATGGAATATCGGCCCCCCAAGATCATTTATGTCGAAAAGCTAGACCCCAAGCGCAGCGATGCCGACATTATCGCCCAGCAGAAAATTGATAAGCAGAAGCGCGATGCCGAAGAGGCGGAGCGCCAGCGCATTTTGGAAGAAAACCGACGTCCATTCAAAGAACTGGACAAGAAGCTGGATGACTGGGGCCTGTGACGGGCACGGCTGACCGACGCTATATGGCAGCCGCCATTGCGCTGTCTGAACGGGGCCGGACACAGACGGGCACCAACCCCAATGTGGGATGCCTAATTGTCCGCGATGGGCACATTGTTGGACGCGGGTGGACCCAAGCGGGCGGGCGCCCCCATGCAGAGGCAATGGCGCTTGCGCAAGCGGGCCAGGCCGCCAGGGGGGCAACAGCTTATGTCACGCTGGAGCCCTGCGCGCATGAAAGTGCACGTGGCCCGTGTTGTGCCGATAGCCTAATTGCAGCGGGCCTTGCCCGCGTGGTGATTGGGCTGACTGATCCTGACCCGCGGACCAATGGCGCGGGCATTGCACGCCTGCAGGCAGCGGGCCTGAGTGTCGAAGCTGGGCTGGGTGCCGAAGCAGCACGACAGGCCATGGCAGGCTGGCTGATGCAGCACCATCAGGGTCGCCCGCTGGTAACACTGAAGCTCGCCACATCGCTTGACGGCTGCATCGCACTGGCGCGAGGCGAGAGCCAATGGATCACCAGCGCAGCGGCCCGTGCGCACAGCCATTTAGAACGATCCCGCCAGACGATGATTCTTGTCGGCCGCGGCACGCTGGACGCAGATTCTCCGCGCCTTGATGTCCGGCTAGCCGGGCTAGAGACCCGTTCACCAGCGCGTGCGGTGCTGACGCATGGCAGCGCCCCACAAGGCTGGCTGGCACTGCGCGCGCCCGAGCAGATTATGACTCTGACTGGCGTCCAATATCTGATGGTCGAAGGCGGGGCAGAGACTGCCGCCGCCTTTTTGAAAGCTGGGCTGGTAGATCGGCTGCTCCTCTATCGCGCGCCGATTTTAATTGGGCACGGCAAAGCCTGTTTGGCAGATATTGGCCTGCACCATTTGCCCGATGCGCATGGCCAATGGCGGCAGATTGACAGCCGCCCGCTTGGCAAGGACCAGTTTGAGCTTTACGAGCGAGCCTGAAAAGAGGCGCATCATGTTTACTGGCATTATCACAGATATTGGCACGATCACCAAAGTGGATCAGCGCGGCGACCTGCGGCTGGTCATTCGCTGTGGCTATGACATGGCAGGTGTGGACTTGGGCGCCTCAATTGCGTGTTCGGGCGTCTGCCTGACAGTGGTTGACAAAGGCACTGATTGGTTTGCCATTGATGCGTCTGCTGAGACAATTTCCAAGACGGCGTCTGGCATGTGGACCGAAGGCCGCCGCCTCAATTTGGAACGCGCGCTGAAAATTGGCGATGAACTGGGCGGCCATATTGTGACTGGCCATGTCGATGGCATTGGCACAGTGACAGCCGTGACGCCCGAAGGCGATTCACACCGCGTCATGATCACCATTGGTGCCGGCATCGCGCCTTTCATCGCCGCCAAAGGGTCCGTCACAGTGGATGGCGTCTCATTGACGGTCAACAGCGTCGCAGACAATGCGGATGGCAGTGCGACCTTTGGCCTCAATATCATTCCGCATACTTGGTCAGTAACCGCATTGGGTGACCTGGCGACGGGCCAAGCTGTCAATATCGAAATTGATGTGCTCGCGCGGTATTTGGCGCGGATGCAAGAGCGGTTCAGCACGCTCCCGCACGGCTAAAGCGGCGGCGCGGCAACCAGCGTCTGAAATGTAAAAGCTTCGGCTGTGGGGCCATGCGCGGCCAGATGGGCGATCTTGGCCATGCCTTCGCTAAGTGTTGGGATATGGCCCGCCGGTACCCACCAGAGCGCCATGAAAAACTCCATCTTGTGGAACCAGTCACGCCGGCGGCGCATGACCGCCAGATGGTCAGGCTGTTCATAAACAAAGGCCCGCAGCGCTGCCACATCCGTCCAGACCGACATATTGGCAATGAGGTTGGGGTCCGTTGCGTCGGGCACAAGGTCTGTCGCGTCTCCGCCCGCGCCCACCAACCGCCAGACAAAGCCGGGGGCCGCATCGGCCATCGCATTGACATGATCCAGTGCGGCCATGAAATCGGCATTGGCGGGATCATCTTGTGGCGCAATGAAACGCGCGACATTGATCTGCGCCAAATGCCACGACATTAGGCGAGCGCTTCAGCAATTAGCTTGCGGCTATTCTCAATCCCATACAGCGCAATGAAGCTGCCCATGCGCGGCCCCGCGCTGGAGCCGAGCAAGGTCTCATACAGCGCCTTGAACCAATCGCGCAGATTTTCAAAACCGCCCGTCTTGCCAATTTCATAGACAATATTCTGAATGTCTTCCGCGCCCGTATCGGGGGCAAGGCCCGCCAGTTCGGCATCGAGCCGCTGAAGGGCTGCGACTTCGACACCCTCTGGTTTGCGGCGCTTAAGTGTTGGCGCAATGAAATCACGATTATAGGCCAAAGCCAAATTAATCAGGTTCGCCAATTCCGGGTGCGTTGCCGCACTCGCATCGGGCACATAATTCGTCAGATAGGCCCAAACTTGCGGTGCAGTTGCGTGTTCGCCCATCACGCCCACCAAGTTCAGCAACAAGCCAAAGCTGACGGGCGGAACATCTGCGGGCACTTGGCCATTATGAATATGGTGCACAGGGTTGCCGAGCTGCTGCTCCACCGCTTGCCCCGCATAATTGCCGCGGAATTGGAAATATTCATCCACGGCCCTTGGAATGACACCCATATGGAGCTGCTTGGCACTTTTGGGCTCACGATAGGCGTAAAAGGCGAGGCTTTCCTGCGTGCCATAGGCCAGCCATTGTTCAAGGCTGAGGCCATTGCCCTTGGACTTGGAGATTTTCTCTCCCTTTTCATCCAAGAACATTTCGTAGATCAGCCCTTCCGGCTTGCGGCCGCCCAACACCTGCGCAATTTTGCCAGATTGGATGCCGCTATCAGTCAGATCCTTGCCGTACATTTCATAATCGACGCCGAGCGCGACCCAGCGCATCGCCCAGTCGACCTTCCATTGCAGCTTAGCTTTGCCGCCGAGGACGGACTGCGTGACCATCTCCCCCTCATCCTCAAAGCGGACAAGGCCTGCCTCTGCATCAACCACCTCAACGGGCACTTGCAGAACAATGCCAGACTTCTCGCTGATCGGCAGGATTGGCGAATAGGTGGCAGCACGCTCCTTGCGGAGGGTGGGCAGCATGATGTCGAGAATGGCTTGATTGCAGCGCAGAACATTTTTCAGCGCCTCATCAAAATGGCCGCCTTCATAGCGCGTGGTGGACGAGATAAAATCATAGTCAAAGCCAAAGCGATCCAAGAATTCGCGCAGCATGGCATTATTGTGATGCGCGAAACTTTCAAACTTCTCGAACGGATCGGGAATGCGCGACAGGGGCTTGCCCAAATGTTCCGCAAGCATTGCTTGATTGGGCACATTGTCCGGCACTTTGCGCAGGCCATCCATATCATCGGAAAAGGCGATGAGCTGGGTTGGCATATCCGTCAGCGCTTCAAAGGCGCGGCGGACCATGGTCGTGCGCAGCACTTCGTTAAACGTGCCAATATGCGGCAGGCCGGAGGGACCATAGCCCGTTTCAAAAATCACCGGACCATTGGCCTTGGGCGAAGAATACCGTTTCAGCACCTTGCGCGCCTCTTCAAAGGGCCAAGCCTTGGAAACCATCGCTGCGTCGCGCAAATTGCTCACCGTCAGTTGCTCTTTCATCTCTGTTGGGCCAATCCGGGCCTGTGCCCCGACCTTTATCTGCCCCTTTGCCCTATCCTGCGCTTCATGCAAGCCATGGCGGCATCTGGATTGCCACGCCAGATGGCAAAACGCGCGGGGTAAGCCGCGGCGAAGCCATTTCTCTGACGGCGGAAACGCCTGTTATCATGCTCAACGCCCCGCTGGTGGGGGCGCGGCTGGGCTATGGCGAGTTATCGGGACTCGATCTGCTGGAGTTATTTGCCTTTGTGCACCCAGCGCAGTTCATGGTGCCAACCATTAAGGGTTTGGTTTCGGCACTGGATATTCAGCCCCACCCCTCCCCTGAAGGGGAGGGGCTTACCGAAGATCAAGTACCTGCTTTTCTCCAGCAAGCGGCCCTTAAACTGCTCGACACCCTCTCCAGGGATTGGCCGGAGCGCGAGGGGGCGTGGACATCTGCGCAAGCGCTGGCGCGGCTGCGCTGGCCATGGTCGCCGCTGATTGCTGAGCGGTTGACCGCGCCTGTACAAAATGAGCGCTGGCTATTTTCCCGCCTGCCCGAATGGGACGAAGCTGCCCCACGCCCTGCGCCTCGGCCGATTGCGCTGAGCGAAGCTGAAGTGCTGACGCGGCTGGGGCAAGTGACTGGCACCAGTGCCGAAGACCGGCCCGGGCAGAAGGCCTATGCAGCAGCAGCGGCCAAAGCCTTTTTGCCACGCGCCGCCGCCGACACGCCGAGGCTGTTATTGGCCGAAGCGGGGACTGGCATTGGCAAAACCTTAGGCTATCTCGCCCCCGCCTCTTTATGGGCCGAACAGGCAGGCGGGCCGGTGTGGATTTCCACCTATACCAAGGCGCTGCAACGCCAGCTAACGGCAGAGACGGCGCGTATTTATGGCAGTGAAGCCGCCGCCAAGGGCAAAGTCGTCATTCGCAAGGGGCGCGAAAATTATCTCTGCCTATTGAATTTGGAAGACGCGCTGCAAGGCGGCTTTGCCGGACGGGCGGCTATATTGGCGCAATTGGTGGCGCGCTGGGCCGCCTATAGCCGCGATGGCGATATGGTAGGCGGCGATTTGCCCGGCTGGTTGCCCACGTTGTTCCGCCGCAATGGCTCTACCGCGCTGACGGATCGGCGCGGCGAATGCGTTTATGCGGGCTGCCCGCATTATCGGAAATGTTTTATCGAGCGCGCCACCCGCGCGTCAGCCGAAGCGGATCTGGTGGTGGCCAATCACGCACTGGTGATGGTGAATGCCGCGCGCGGCCGCGAAGAGGCAAACTGCCCGACTCGCTTTGTTTTTGATGAAGGCCATCACCTGTTTGACGCAGCCGATACGATGTTTGCGGCCGCGCTGACAGGGCAAGAGGCCATTGAACTGCGGCGCTGGATTATTGGCCCTGAAGGCAAGTCACGTGGGCGCAGGCGCGGCCTCGCTGCGCGGCTGGGCGATGTGGCCAGCTATGATGCCGAAGGCTCGGCCGCGATTGGTGCCGCCGCCCATGCAGCGGCCGCTCTGCCCAGCGATGGCTGGCTGCAACGCATAGCTGAAGGCGCGCCTTTCGGACCAATGGAAGCCATGTTTGCTGAAATCCGCGGGCTGGTTTTCGCCCGCTCCACGGATGAGGATGCAGGCTATGGGCTGGAGACAGAGGCAGCCCAATTGGACGGCGCATTGCTGACGGCTGTCGAGCCTGCATGCAAGGCACTGGAAGCTATTCTGCGCCCGCTGATTGCGCTGGGGCGGCGATTGGATGCCGTGGTCAGCGAAGGGCCGGATTGGCTGGATGGGCAGGCGCGCGCGCGCGTGGAAGGGGCGCTGTCTAGCCTCAGCTGGCGCACAGATACGCTGGCCGCATGGCTCAGTATGCTCGCACGGCTCGGCGGCCCGGCGGACCCTGATTTTGTCGATTGGCTGGCCGTAGAACGCATTGAGGGCCGCGAAGTGGATATTGGCCTCAGGCGCCATTGGCTCGACCCCACCCGACCTTTTGCCGCGACAGTGTTAAAGCCCGCGCATGGCGCGCTCATCACGTCGGCCACGCTGAAAGGCAATGAAGGCTGGGATGTGGCGGAGGCGCGCACGGGCACCCGCCATGTCGACGCGCCGCTCCAGCATTTTGAAGCGATAAGCCCCTTTGACTATGCCAATCAGTCCGAAGTGTTGATTGTCACTGATGTGAAGCGCGGTGATGTGCCACAGCTTGCCAATGCTTATGCCCAGTTAATGACGGCTGCTGGCGGTGGGACGCTGGGGCTCTTCACGGCCATTCGTCGTCTGCGGGCCGTTCATGCGCGTATTGCCGACCGCTTGGCGCGCGAAGGGCTGCCACTTTATGCCCAGCATGTTGACCCCATTGATACAGGAACGCTGGTGGACATTTTCCGCGATGATCCACGCGCCAGCCTGATTGGCACGGATGCATTGCGCGATGGCGTGGATGTGCCGGGCGATTCCTTGCGGCTGGTGATTATGGAAGGCGTGCCCTGGCCCAAGCCCACAGTGCTGCACGCCGCACGCAAGGCAGCTGGCGGCGGCACAGCTTATGAAGACCGGCTGATCCGGGCGCGGCTCGCCCAAGCCTTTGGTCGGTTGATCCGGCGCCAGGGCGATAAAGGCGTGTTTGTGCTTTTATCTTCTGCTGTGCCGACACGGCTGCTCAGCGCCTTTCCGCCGGGCACGCCCATACGCCGCGTGACACTGGATGAAGCCGTGCAGGTTTTGCAAAATCCACAATCCCCGCTTCCCAGCGCGGCCGCTTTGCCGCATGAAGAGGCACAATGAAGACGCTCACTCTCTTTCGCCACGCCAAATCTGGCTGGGATGCGCCCGTGGACCGGGATTTTGACCGGCCGATCAACGCACGCGGCACCAAAGGTGCTCGGCTGATTGGTAAATATCTGGCGAGCAAAGGCTGGCGCTTTGACTATGTGATTTCCTCCCCCGCTGTGCGCTGCACCGAAACGCTGGACGTGCTGTGGGAAGGCTATGGCGAAATCCTCCACCCCAATTGGGACCGGCGGATTTATTTGGCCTCAGGCGCGACCTTGCTGGATGTGGTGCAGGACCTGCCTGACAGCGTCTCTTCTGTGTTGATGTGCGGGCATAATCCCGGGCTGGAAGATTTGATTTTAATGCTGGTGCCCGATCAAAAAGGCGATGCTTTGCGCGATGCCGTGGAAGACAAATTCCCAACGGCGGCAGTGGCCGAGCTGCAATTTGATATTGACCATTGGGCCGATGCCAACACCAACAAGGCGCGCTTCACGCGCCTCATCCGCCCGCGCGATTTGGACCCGAACCTAGGCCCAGCGATGGACCGGCCGGGGGATTAATTCGGCGCGACGCACCGGACCGACACCAATAGCGGTTTTTGAAGGCTTGCGCGGCTGCGCTAACGCGTCAATAGTCGCGGTTGGAGCCGCCACGCACGGCTCTGGGGCCTAGTAACCCCGAGCTTACCGGTTGGGCTGCCCGTCGTAGCCCGCGCATCCTTGACCCTATGGTCGGGGAGCCTGTGGCGTATGTCCAAGGCTTTCCAGCCCAAAGGTCATAGGGGCCGGGTAAGCTCGGTTTACTAACTCCCCGATCACCAAGGTCATGAGCATGTCAGGCGGGGGCGCCCGCCCGGACATTGGAGTGGGGAGCGTACTATGCCCGACAATCAATGCATTGAGGTGATTGGCCTATTTGGCTTTATGCCCTGTTTTGGCGTGCATATTTTATTGGCAGACGAAGGGCGGTTTTACATCGCCCATATCCCAGAGACGGCGCATCTTTATGTGGGCTATCGCGTGGCTGTCACGGGCAGGCGACAGGGCCTTCACGTGCTGGAGATTGACAGCATCTCGCCGCTCAAATCGCGGCCGTGACGGGCCTTAACCCCGCTCTGCCGCCAGAGCGACTTTCAAGCGATCCCGAATCAAAACAAGATCGGGAATATAGCTGGGCACGGGCGCAGCCGGTGGGGCTGGCGCGGCCACTGGCGGTGCAGGCGGCGCAATGGGTGTGGCCACCTGATTATGCGCGGGAATGGGAATGGCCGGCTCTGCCATGGGTTCTGGCGAGGACATTTTGGCCGAGAGCAGCTTTTGCACGCCCTTGACTGTATAGCCTTCGACATTGAGCAACTGGTGAATGCGGCGCACCAGCGCCACATCTTCCGGCCGATAATAACGGCGATTGCCCGCGCGCGTCAGCGGCTTGAGCTTGGGAAAACGCGTTTCCCAATAGCGCAAGATATGCTGGGGCACGCCCAATTCGGCAGATAGCTCTCCGATGGTGAGAAACGCACCGGGTGCCTTATCAGCCATTCCCAAATCTCCTTACCATCAGCCGCCCGTTGCGATGCGATCGCGCATGGTGTTGCTGGCCCTAAAGGTCAGCACCCGGCGCGGTGCAATCGGAACTTCGACGCCTGTTTTGGGATTGCGGCCCACACGTTCGCCTTTATCGCGCAGCAGAAAACTTCCGAACCCGGAAATCTTCACATTTTCCCCGCGTGATAGGGCTGAACACATATGGTCCAGAATCGATTCGACAAGCTTTGAGGACTCAGCCTTGGATAGGCCCACATTTCTGTGAAGAGACTCAGCAAGATCGGCTCGTGTTAAAGTGCCATCTCCCGCCATTACGCAACTCCCTCTTCTTTGACTGGTTGGGAAGCCCGTTCTTATCGAATTGGCAGGGAAGGTCAATTGTGCCTAACGTCTCAATAGCGGACGACAGCAGCACCCCAGGTGAAGCCACCCCCCATGGCCTCAAGCACCAAGAGCTGGCCGCGCTGGATGCGTCCATCGCGCACCGCTGTATCAAGCGCGAGCGGCACAGACGCCGCAGAGGTGTTGGCGTGCTGATCCACTGTCACCACAATTTGATCAGCCGACAGGCCAAGCTTACGCGCTGTGGCATCCAAAATACGGGCATTCGCCTGATGCGGGACCACCCAATCAACATCAGCAGCGCTCAGCCCGCTGGACCCGAGAACTTCGGTCATCACAGTTGCCAAATTGACAACGGCATGGCGAAACACCTCTGACCCCTTCATCCGGATATGGCCGACCGTGCCTGTGGTCGAGGGGCCGCCATCAACATAGAGCAGCTCATTATGCCGGCCATCCGCATGAAGTTTGGTCGACAAAATACCAGTTTCGCCCTCTTGGCCTTCGAGCACGACAGCCCCTGCGCCATCGCCAAAAAGCACGCAGGTTGTGCGATCTTCCCAATCCAAGATACGGCTAAAGGTCTCAGCGCCAATCACAATCGCACGGCGGGCCGCACCTGTGCGGATCATCGAATCCGCGACCGAAAGCGCATAGAGAAAGCCCGAGCAAACCGCTGCGACATCAAAGGCAACGCAATCATTGATGCCGAGCAGGGCCTGAATTTTGGTGGCGCTGGCCGGAAAGGTTTGATCGGGCGTGGCTGTAGCTAAAATGATCAGATCAACTGTGTCAGCCGGAATGCCTGCCGCCTCAAGCGCATGGCGCGCGGCCTGCGCGCCAAGTGTGGCTGTTGTCTCGCCTTCGCCCGCAATATGGCGGAAGCGAATGCCCGTGCGCGCGACGATCCACTCATCCGAGGTATCGACTCGCTGGGCCAGTTCATCATTGGAAACACGCTTTTTGGGGAGCGCAGAGCCCGTACCCAAAATGACGGAACGAAATGTCACTGGCTGTCCGCTTCCTGGGCATCCGCCTTAATACAGGCCAAATCTTCAGTAATGCGCTGCGTGATATTGGCTTCAACAAGCTTGGCCGCAACGCCAATGGCATTGGCGACACCCTTGGGGCTGGCACTGCCATGGCTTTTCACCACCACACCATTCAGCCCGAGAAAGACGGCGCCATTATGATTATCTGGATCCAGATGGTGGCGCATCAATTCAGTTGCGGGGCGCGAAATGAGGAACCCAAATTTTGAGCGAATAGAGCTGGTAAAGGCGCGGCGCAGCAGATCCGTCACGAAACGGGCGGTTCCTTCCATCGTCTTCAACGAAATATTGCCCGAAAACCCATCGCAAACAACAACATCGGTTAAGCCACGGGCGATCTTGTCGCCTTCAATAAAGCCGCCAAATGTCATGGGCAAATGCGCTGCTTCCCGCAAAAGGGCTGCAGCGTCCCGAATTTCATCCGTGCCTTTTTGATCTTCCGTGCCAATATTGAGCAAAGCGACACGCGGCTCGGCAATGCCCAAGGCAATGCGCGAATAGGCCGCGCCCATGATCGCAAATTCAACGAGATTGCGGGCGTCGCATTCGGTGTTCGCCCCCAGATCGAGCATGACGAAATCATTTTCACCAAGGCTGGGCAGCAGCGCGGCAAGCGCGGGCCGATCAATGCCGGGCATAGTGCGCAAAGCCAGCTTGGCCATTGCCATTAAGGCGCCTGTATTGCCAGCCGACACAGCGGCACCCGCGCGCCCCTGCTTCACCGCATCAATGGCAAGGCCCATGCTGGTGGTGCGGGCACGACGAATGGCCTGGCTGGGCTTTTCGTTGCCTTCAATGGTTTCCGGCGCGTCGATAATATCAACGGCGGCCCGTAAATTGGGATGATCGTTCAGCGCGGCGGCAATGGCAGCGGCGTTGCCCACCAAATCAAAGCTAAGCCGCGGCCGCTGTTGGCGTGCCATGGCGACGCCGGCCAGCATGACTGCCAGCCCTTCATCGCCACCCATGGCATCAATTGCGAGTCGCGGCGCTTCGGCCACCAGCAAGTCCCCCGGTTCAGACGCGGGGATCAGTCAGCCGCGGCGACGACTTCACGGCCGTTATAATGGCCACAGGCCTGGCACAAATTGTGCGGAAGCTTCAGTTCGCCGCAATTCGGGCATTCCTGAAACGTGGTCGCGGTCAGCGCGTGGTGGCTGCGACGCATGTTCCGACGCGACGGCGAGGTTTTTCTCTTAGGGACGGCCATTTCGGCACCTTATTCAATTGAGTGATCACAAATCCCCACCGGTCTGAACGAAACGGTATACACCGAATCCCCGGACCATCGGGCGAAGGCGCGCGTATAGCCAAAATTCCCGCCGTTGCAAGCGCATCCGGCCCGTGGCAGGACAGCCGAGCCCAAGCAAGGGCCAAATCAGAGGGGATGAGCATCATGATTTTACCTGTGACAATGAGCTTTGCGGGTGTGGCCGCGATTGTAAACTTTTGGCTGGCCCTGCGCGTGGGGCAAGTGCGCCATAGCCAGAATGTCTCGATTGGCGATGGCGGCAACGAAGCTGTGATCCGCCGGATGCGCGCCCATAGCAACTATATTGAATCGGCCCCCTTTGTGCTGATTTTAATTGGCGTGATTGAACTGGCGCACAGCGGCAGCGCTGCGCCAACCTGGCTCTGGGCGGTCAGCAGCCTCTATTTCCTGGGGCGCGTGGCCCATGGTGTGGGCATGGATGGCGGTCGTTTGGGCCGGGGCCGGACAATTGGCACCTTGACGACCATGTTAACGCTGCTGGGCTTAGGCCTTTATGCCATTGCAACGCCGCATCTCGCCGCTGGAACGACCGAGACGCCAACCACGTTGGACTTGCAGTCAGCTGAACCTGTGACCAATGGCTAAGCCTGCCACGGCTTAGAATATACCAAGGCCAAGGCCCGCAGCCAGCGTTGCACCGAGCGCGCGGCAGCGGGCCAAATCTTTTTCAGCCAGATGCTTGGGCGCAAGAACGGCCTCAGGCGTTTGGGCATGGGTGCAGATGATCAGCGGATCGGCCACCAGCTTCATCCGCCAGCCAGTGACAATGCGTGCCATTTGCCGTGCCGCATTTTCCCCATCAGACCCGGCACAAATCATAGCAGCATAAGGCCGGCCCTCAATGGCCCCAAGCAGGGGATAATAGGCCCGATCAAAAAAGGCCTTCATGACCCCCGACATGGCCCCCAGATTTTCAGGGCAAGCAAAAAGAACGGCTTGAGCCGATAAGACATGGTGAGGGCCAGCCTCTGCGGCGCGGCACAGCTGGACTGTGACCCCAGGTTCTGCCGCCGCGCCCTCGGCCGCTGCCTGGGCCATGGCCTGAGTTCCACCCGTCAAAGAGTCATAGAGAATAAGCAGATGCGGCATAGCGCCACTTATGCACCGCGCAGGCACGCTGCGCCAGAGGCAGAGGTAACACTTATTGGATGAGGACAAGACTATGGGTGATGGAACAGATCGACTGCGCCTGCCGTTGCTGACGGCGGGACAAGCCCAAAAAGAAGTGACGCATAATGAAGCGCTGCTGCTGTTGGACCTGCTGGTTCAAGCCAGCGTGCAATCAGCCGGCCTCACCAGTCCCCCCGCAACGCCACAATTGGGCCAATGCTGGGTGGTTGGGCGAGGGGCCATCGGCGCATGGCAGGGGCAGGATGATGCGATTGCGGGCTGGAGGGCAGCGGGCTGGCGCTTTGCGCCTGCCATGGAGGGCCTCACATTGTGGGTGACCACAAAAGGGCGCTCCGTTCGCTTCACAGCTGGGCAGTGGACCGTGGCCCTTGAGGTCAGCGCCCTGCGAGTCGGAGGCCGACAAGTGGTCGGCGCACAGCAGCCAGCCATTGCACCACCCAGCGGAGGCGTTAACCCAGACATACAAGCCCGCCAAACCATTTCGGCAATAGTTTCAGCCCTTTCGGCGCATGGCCTAATTTCAAACTAAACTGGTGCAATGACAATCCGTATCGAGTGAGACTTTTGAGCAACAGTTTGTGGCATTGTTCGCTTGCGCCGCAGAAATCCATTGGGTAGAGCCATCGGGCTGTCCCAATTAGCAAGTAAGAAAGGGGATTTAGAATGCGTAAGCTCGCTCTTGTAGCGGTGCTCGCTTCGACCGTCCTGGCCACGCCCGCTGTTGCGCGCGACAAGGCCTGGTATGTGGGTGTCGAAGGCGGTGCCTCGATTGTAGAAGACCAAGATTTTGACCTTGCCGGTATTCAGGGCAATGCCAATGCCGACCTGAAAACGGGTTGGGATATCGACGGGATTGTCGGCTATGATTTTGGCGGATTCCGTCTTGAAGCCGAAGCTGGGTATAAGCGCGCCAAGCTTGACCAATGGACGTCACAGCTGACGACGCCAGCTGGCGCCTCTGGAACGGCAACCCCGGCCGGTACCTTTGCCAACGCATCGGGCCACGCCAGCAATTTGAGCTTTATGCTCAATGGCTTGCTTGATTTTGGTGAAGATGGAGGCCTGGGTGGCTATGTTGGCGCTGGCGCCGGCGTTGCCCGCACGCTTGCCAGCTATACGATTGACGCAAGCGGCCCGGACTTTCTGAATGACTCAGATACCGGATTTGCATGGCAGGTCATCGCAGGTGTTCGCACCCCGCTGAGCCGCAATGTCGACATTGGCCTGAAGTATCGATTCTTCAACCAGAACAAGTCTGATCTGGTGGATCGCATCGGTCGTTCGGCTGAAACGCGCTTCCGGTCGCACTCGGTGCTTGCAAGCTTGATCTTCAACTTTGGTGGTGAAGAAGCGGCTCCGCCGCCACCTCCCCCGCCACCGCCGCCCCCCCCTCCGCCGCCACCGCCGCCACCGCCAGTGGTGCAGAAGGTGTGCAGCCCTGGGCCGTACATTGTCTTCTTCGACTGGGATAAGTCGGACGTTACGGCAGAAGCAGCGTCGGTCCTCGACAATGCCGTTACAGCTTATGCTGATTGCGGCAGTGCGCAGGTCATGCTGGCGGGCCATGCCGACAAATCGGGCACACCCAAGTATAATCTGGGCCTGTCCGAGCGTCGGAACGCCTCTGTCCGCACTTATCTGGAAGGCAAGGGCATTCCGTCGGGCATCATCTCGACCAAGGCCTTTGGTGAAAGCGCACCGCGTGTCGACACGGCCGATGGTGTGCGTGAACTGCAGAACCGTCGCGTGGAAATCACCTACGGACCCGGTTCAGGCCAGTAAGCTGATTGACACATATAGGTGTCAAGGAATTGAGGGGTCAGTCATTCGACTGGCCCCTTTTTTCATATTAACCGAAAATTTCCTTATGAGGCGCAATGCGTAAAAACTGCGTTCTTCCAATGCGGATAAACTGGGTGGCTGAATGAAAATCACGATGATTGGCGCGGGCTATGTTGGCCTTGTATCGGGTGCCTGCTTTGCAGATTTTGGTCATGACGTGACGTGCGTGGATTTAGACCAGCGCAAAATTGACGCATTGCTGGCAGGCATCATGCCCATTTATGAGCCCGGGCTGGCAGATCTTGTCGCCGCAAATGTAACTGCAAGCCGCCTGACCTTTACAACAGATTTGAAGGCCGGCGTGGCAGGGGCAGAGGCCGTCTTCATTGCTGTTGGCACCCCATCGCGCCGCGGCGATGGCCATGCAGATTTAAGCTATGTCTATCAGGCCACGCGCGACATTGCCGCCGCGCTGACGGGCCCGGTGGTCGTCGTGAACAAATCTACGGTGCCCGTGGGCACGGGCGATGAGGTGGAGCGCATTTTGCGCGAGGCCGCCCCTGACGCCCAAATTGCCGTTGTGTCTAACCCAGAATTTCTCCGCGAGGGGGCTGCCATTAATGACTTTAAGCGGCCGGACCGCATTGTCATTGGCACGTCTGACGATTGGGCGCGCGCCGTGATGCAGGAAGTTTACCGCCCGCTCTATCTCAATCAGGCGCCCCTTGTTTTTACCGCCCGCCGAACAGCAGAGCTGATCAAATATGCTGCCAATGCCTTTTTGGCGACCAAGATTACCTTCATCAACGAGATGGCTGATTTGTGCGAAGCCGTGGGGGCCGATGTGCAAGATGTGGCGCGCGGCATTGGCTTGGATAACCGGATTGGCGGCAAGTTCCTTCATGCAGGGCCGGGCTATGGCGGCTCGTGTTTCCCCAAAGATACACTGGCTCTGTTAAAAACTGCCGAAGACCATGATGTGCCCTGCCGCATTGTCGAAGCTGTGGTGCAAGTGAATGATAGCCGCAAGCGCGCCATGGGCCGCAAAATCCTTCAGGCCATGGGCAATAATGTCCGCGGCAAAACCGTGGGGCTATTGGGCGTGACCTTTAAGCCCAATACAGATGATATGCGCGATGCGCCCTCGCTTGCCATTGTGCAGGCGCTGCAAGACGCGGGCGTGAACGTCGTGGCCTATGATCCTGAAGGGATGGAGGCTGCCAAGCCGCTGATGCCCGGCGTCGAATTTCGGTCTGACCCTTATGCCGTTGCGCAAGGCGCGGATGCGCTGGCGCTGGTGACAGAATGGAATGCTTTTCGTGCGCTCGACTTGGGCCGAATTGCCAGCGCGATGCGTACACCTGTGTTAGTTGATTTGCGCAATATCTATCAGCCCGAAGAGGTCCGCCGCCAAGGCTTTCACTATAGCTCAGTTGGCCGGCCCTAAGGGGTTTCTAAAGGCCGCGATAGGCGCGTAACCAGGCCACAAAGTCTGGAATGCCAACATCAATTGGTGTTGTGGGGACAAAGCCGAGGTCTGCAGTTGACGCACTAATATCGGCAAAAGTTTCCAGCACATCGCCAGGCTGGAGCGGTTGATAATCCACCTCTGCCCGGCGCCCACAGGCGGATTCAATCAGGCTGATAACACGCGTCAATTCTTCTGCCTGATGATTGCCAAGGTTAAGGATGCGGTGTGGCGCGACGCTGCCGCCTGATTTTGCCAGCCCGTCATCCACAACAGGGCGATCAATGGCTGCAACAATGCCCGCAACAATATCGTCAATATGCGTAAAGTCTCGCCGCATCTGGCCTTGGTTATAGACGGTGATGGACTGTCCACTCAGAATCTTTTCAGCAAAGATCCAGATCGCCATATCTGGTCGTCCCCAGCGCCCATAGACCGTGAAAAAGCGCAAGCCCGTTAGAGGAATGCGATAGAGATGGGCGTAGCTTTCGCTCATCAATTCATTGGCTTTTTTGGTGGCTGCATAAAGCGAGATGGGATGATCAACCCGATCGCTGACGCGCAACGGCAGGGCCTGCGCATTGCCATAGACCGAAGAGGACGAGGCATAGATCATCTGGCGCACGCCCCGCTCACGGGCAAGCTCTAAGAGGTTGAGATGGCCGACCAAATTTGACTGGGCATAGGCTCTGGGATTGATCAGCGAATAGCGCACGCCCGCCTGCGCGCCCAAATGGACAATCGTGTCCACGTCCACCGTGCGTAACGCGTCATTGAGCGCCTGCGGATCTGCAAAGTCGACGTGGTGAAACACAAAATTGGGATGGGCAATATCAGCCAGCCGATCGCGCTTAAGCTGAACGTCATAATAATCGTTCAAATTATCAAGGCCAACAACATGATCGCCGCGCGCCAGCACCTGTCGGGCAACATGCGCGCCAATAAAACCTGCCGCGCCAGTAATGATGATTGCCATATATGCCTCCCGGCTGAAATCTGCGCCGCTTTAATCCGCGTAAACCATAGACTGTCTTGAGCTTACACAAAATTCGGACAATGCTGACCTAACCAACTCGTGTTAACGGAGTCTGATATGCGTCGTTTAATGTCCGTTGCCATCCTGCTGCCCATGAGCCTTGCAGGATGTGTGGGGCCCATGCAGTCTGGAATGACAGGCCGCGGCGCAAGTGCGGATCTGGTTGATGCCAATGGCCGGCCCGCTGGCCGCGCACTCATCACCCAATCGGCTGATGGACTTTGGATTGATGTGACTGCAACGGGTATCACACCGGGCGACCATGGCCTGCATGTTCATGCCGTGGGCCAATGCGAAGCGCCTGACTTCACCAGTGCTGGGCCGCACTGGAACCCCGGCGGGCATCAACATGGCCGGAAAAACCCCCAAGGCACTCATGCAGGTGACGCGCCGAATTTACGCGCGGACGCCTTTGGCAAAGGCCGTCTGAAAAGCTGGTTGGGCGCTGGCACAATCACCAATGGGCCAATGGCCTTGCTCGATGCCGATGGCGCAGCTGTTGTAGTTCATGCCGACCCAGATGATGAGATGACTGACCCCACTGGCAAAAGCGGTAAGCGCATTTTATGTGGCGTGTTGCGGGCGCGCTAAACAGCCTCGCCCGCAGCACGTGCCCGATCAATCAAGCTGGTTTCCAACGCGGGCATATGCCGCAGCGCAATGACCATCGCAATGAGGATGAGCGGCATAACCGCCAGCGTTCCCATCAGGGCAAAGCGCAAATCGCCGGTCACATCGCTGACCAATCCGACCAGATAGGGCCCAAGGCCAAGGCCTAATATAGTTGTGCCTAAGAAGAAAACGGCAGTTGCCGTGCCCCGCATCCGCGGCAAGACAAGGTCTTGAATGGTGGCCGCACATGGCCCAAGCCACATGATGTGAATGAAAATATTAATGCCTGCAAAGATATAAAAAGCGGACAGGCTCTCCACGGAATAGCTGGCATAAATGGTGACAGCAGAGCCCAAGGCCGCAATAATCATCACCAAGACGCGCCCGCCGGCATGGCGCTTGCGCAGCCAATCCCCAAAGACGCCGCCAAAGCTGGCGCCGAGCCCACCGCCAATGGCAGTAATCAGCCCAAGCGTCAGACCACTTTCCGCCCCCACGCCAAAGCTTTGTTTGGCATAGAGGAAAATGAAGGGCGAGAGGCCATAGCTGATATAGGACATGAGGCCGCCCGCAATGGTCAGCCCGATAAAGCCTGGATTGGCCATAAGCGCATAGCTGACAGGATCCCTTAGGCGGATCGTCTGAATCCAGCTGCCCACACAATAAATGCCAACGGCCAGCGCCACCCACTGGACCATATTGGTCGTGATGGCCAAGCTGCCAATCTGCCCCACTACGGCCCGCTTGGCAGGCGCCAACAAGCCATCAGTAAAGCTAATGATCAGCCCAGTGCCCACAACCAGCGCCACGAACAAGGCAATATTGCGCGTCAATGTGGCCCGGCCAGTTTCAAGGCGGGCAAAGCCACGCCAATTCCACGGCGGCAACATGGCTGCAAATTCTGCCATCACCGCGCGCATCGGGTTGGGCAGGCCGGGGGTTGGCATGCCATCAATGGCGCCGCGCACCGGCTCCCGCACGGTAAACCACATGAGAATGGCCAAAATGATGCCGGGAATGCCAAACGCCAAATAGGTCGCCTGCCAACCGGCAAGCCCCAAGGGCGCGGTTTCAGCCGTGTAATTGGCTTCCCAATATTTGATGACCTCGCCCCCGAAAATCAGCGAGGCGCCGCTGCCAATATAAATGCCGGCAGAATAGAGCGCGAGCACTGTCGCGCGGACCGATTTTGGGAAATAATCCTGCAACAACGAGTAAGAAGCTGGCGAGGCGCTGGCTTCCCCCACACCAACGCCAATCCGGGCAGAGCCCAATTGCCCAAAGGTGGATGTGAAGCCGGAAATCGCGGTCATGAACGACCAAAAGCCCAGCCCAATTGAAATGGTGCGCACGCGGTTCCAGCCATCGGCCAATTTGGCAAGCGGCAGGCCGAAGACAGCATAAAATAGGGCAAAGGCCGTGCCAAATAACAGCCCAATCTGCGCATCAGAGACACCCATATCCGCCTTAAGATATGGCGCGATGATGGTGACAACCTGCCGGTCCAAGAAGTTAAAAGCATAGATGATCATCAGCAGGACGAGAACATATGTTCTATATGCTTTGCCTGCGACCTGTTCCCCCGCCATGCGCACTCCTTGTCTTTGGGGTCTTGCTTGCCCCTCGTCTGATAAGATTACAGACAAGCCGTCACTTTCAAAGAGAAAAGCGCAGCAAATTTACCAAACGCGGGCGCTTTACCAATTTGTAAACTTGTGGCCGCAGATAATTGACCGGCGATTTGTCGTGTTTTGCTTGAAATTCCCTTGGGAACCACGATATTTTACACATACGGCTATTCCGCCGGCATAATTTTGGAGAGTCCTTCGATGGCTAACTGGTCTGATCCCCGCATGGTAGGCACCGCGCCGACCGTGGATCTCGGCACGCGCAGTGCCGCGTTTGACGCGGGCCTGCGGTCCTACATGCTGTCCGTTTACAATTACATGGCCTCAGGCGTGCTGCTGACGGGCATTGTTGCGCTGTTGTTCGCGTCGTCTGGCGCTGCACAGAACATCATGTTCGGCCCCGGTTTGCTGAAATGGGCCATCATCCTGTCACCGCTTGCGTTCATTCTTGTCATGAACTTTGGCCTCAACCGTATGTCCACCTTTGGCTTGCAGGCAAGCTTCTGGGGATTTGCAACGGCCATGGGCCTTTCCATGTCGACGATTTTCCTCGTCTACACGGGCGCCTCAATTGCACAGACCTTCTTTGCAACCGCCGCTGCCTTTTTGGGTCTTAGCCTTTATGGCTATACGACGAAAAAGGATCTGTCGGGCTTTGGCACCTTTTTGATTATGGGTGTTGTCGGCCTGTTGGTTGCCACGATTGTGAACATTTTCTTGCAGTCGGGCGCGATGCAGCTGGTCATTAGTGCGATTGGCGTTCTCGTGTTTGCGGGGCTGACGGCCTATGACACGCAGCGGATCAAATCGATGTACGCCTATGTGGCGGGCACGGACATGATTGGCAAAACGGCAATCATGGGCGCCTTGTCGCTCTATCTCGACTTTGTGAACATGTTCCAGTTCCTGCTGAGCTTCATGGGCCAGCGCGACTAAGGCTCTGACCTGAAAAGATAGGAAGGCCCGGGGCGCTGCCTCGGGCCTTTTTTATTGCGCCGCACCCTTATTTTTGCGCGATTTGCGTCCTATCTCTGCGGCTGAGGGGAGGGATTGCAACAGGAGTAGAGTATATGTCCGCAATCCTTTCAACATTGGGGCTGATGATGGCCAGCACCGCATCGGGGCATGGGGCCCATGGGGCCGCTAAGGCGAATTGTCCGGTCGCCACGCCTGCCGCCGTCGAAGCGCAATTTGCGCGTTTCAATGAAGCTTGGGCAACCAAGGACCCGGCAAAGGTCACTAGCCTGTTCACCAAGGATGCGGTGTTACTTGCCACTGTGTCCAACACACCGCGCACCACCCCAGCGGCCATCAACGATTATTTCGTCGGCTTTCTGAAGGGCAGCCCAGTGGGCACGATCAACAGCAGCACAGTCAAAATTGATTGCAACAGCGCGGCACGACTTGGCACTTGGACCGTCACCCTGACGGATCCCGCAACAGGCGCCAAGCGCGATGTAAAGGCGCGCTATTCCTTCATCTATCGTTATGTCGATGGCGATTGGAAGATTGACCATCTCCACAGCTCGGCCATGCCCGAGCCAACCAACTAAGCGCTGTGAACTGGAAAAAGGGGTGGCCGATGTCGCCCCTTTTTCCCCAGCCACTTACCGCAGCGTCTGGGCAAAGAGCTTAAGTGTCCGATCCCACGCCAAGCGCGCCGCCGCCGGATTATACCGTGCCACTGCCGTATCATTGTGAAAGGCGTGCTCGGTGCCCGAATAGTCAAATCGCTCAACAGCAACACCAGCTGCCTGTAGGCCCTGCACCCAGGCATCGGCCGTGCCATTTACGCGCGGATCATTGCCCGCATAATGAAGCTGGAGCCGTGCTTTGACGCGCGCGGCCAGAGCGGGATCCGGCGCTGGACCATAAAAGGCCGAGCCTACCGCAAGATCCTCGCCCGAAGCCACGGCCAGCCGATTGACCATTGCGCCACCCCAGCAAAAGCCAACCACGCCCACGCGGCCATTGGAACCAGAATAGCTTTTCAACGCCCGAATGGCCGCTGCGCCATCCGCAACAGCATGTGCCAAATCCAATTTGCCAATCATGGTGCGGGCTGCGTCTTCATCCCCCGGTGTGCCGCCTGCGCTGGTCAGAAAATCAGCTGCAAAGGCGATATATCCGGCAAGCGCCAAACGCCGTGCCACATCGCGAATATGATCATTCAGCCCGCGATTTTCATGCACAACTAGGACGACGCCGCGACGCCGCGCCTTGGCTGGCATCACCAAATAGCCGTTCAGCACTCGCCCCTCTGCTGCGGGCAGCGAGATCGTCTGCGCCGTGAGGCGAGACTCATCTGCGGCTACCTGCGCGGCCAAGGCCGCATTGGGCGCAATGGCGGCCAGCAGCGCCTCAGCCGCAACAACGCCCCCGGCCAGCGCCGTTAAATCGCGCATGAAAGCACGGCGATCATGATGCACGTGCGTGAATTGATCATAGAGCGCGATGGCGCGGGCGTGGAGATTATTTTGACTATGGGACACGTCGTTCTCAGCCCTTTTTTAAAAGGCCCTGTTCTCTCCCTCCCCTAGACGGGAAGGGCGAGAGGACAGAGCATCAGGCCTTTGCGCGCGCGCCAGCCTTGCCACCCTTTTTGCCCTTTTTGGGCGCGGCCGGCACAATCTCAAACGCCAAGCCATTGTCCTTCAACCGGACACTGACTTCACCGCCATTGACGAGCTTTCCAAAGAGCAGCTCTTCGGCCAGCGGCTGTTTGATCTTTTCTTGGATCAACCGGCTCATGGGACGCGCGCCATAAAGCTTGTCATAGCCACGCTCAGTCAGCCAATCCTTCGCGTCCTTATCCAGCTTGATATGAACATCACGGTCTGCCAGCTGCAGCTCCAGCTGCAAGATGAACTTATCAACCACGCGCGACACAACTTGCGGCGGCAGATAGCCAAAGGGCACAATGGCATCGAGCCGGTTGCGGAATTCAGGCGTGAACATTTTCTTCACGGCTTCATCCCCCGCATCTTCACGGCTGATATTGCCAAAGCCAATGCCTTCCTTCGCCATGTCCGATGCGCCGGCATTGGTCGTCATAATCAAAATGACATTGCGGAAATCCACAGTCTTGCCGTGATGATCAGTCAAGCGGCCATTATCCATTACCTGCAACAAGATGTTGAACAGGTCTGGATCCGCCTTTTCAATTTCATCGAGCAGCAGCACGCAATGCGGTTGCTGATCAATGGCATCTGTCAACAGGCCGCCCTGGTCATAGCCAACATAGCCGGGCGGTGCGCCAATCAACCGGCTGACAGAGTGACGCTCCATATATTCGGACATGTCAAAGCGTTGCAGCGGAATGCCTAGCAGGCTTGCCAATTGCCGCGCGACTTCTGTCTTGCCGACGCCCGTGGGGCCAGAGAAGAGATAATTGCCAATGGGCTTATCGGGATCACGCAGGCCTGCCCGGCTCAGCTTGATGGCACTCGACAAGACTTCAATGGCCATATCCTGCCCAAAGACGACGCGCTTCAAATCGGCTTCCAGCGTTTCCAATGTCTTCTTATCGTCGCTGGAGACAGACTTGGGTGGGATGCGCGCCATGGTTGCAATCACTTGCTCAATTTCCTTGGCCGTGATCGTCTTTTTCCGGCGATTAGGGGCAACCAGCATTTGCATCGCGCCCACCTCGTCAATCACGTCAATGGCCTTATCAGGCAGCTTTCGGTCATTGATATAGCGCGCTGACAATTCGACAGCCGACTTGATTGCCTCGGGCGTATATTTCACCTTGTGATGCTCTTCAAAAGCTGAGCGCAAACCGGCGAGGATTTTAATTGTATCTTCAATGCTCGGCTCATTCACATCAATCTTCTGGAAGCGACGCAGGAGCGCGCGATCCTTTTCAAAATGATTGCGGAATTCCTTATACGTTGTCGAGCCGATGCAGCGAATGACGCCCCCCGACAAAGCGGGCTTTAGCAAATTGGATGCATCCATCGCCCCGCCAGACGTTGCCCCGGCCCCAATGACGGTGTGAATTTCATCAATGAAGAGAATGGCATGAGGCAGCTTTTCTAGCTCATTCACCACAGCCTTCAGCCGCTCTTCAAAATCCCCACGATAGCGCGTGCCAGCCAATAGCGCGCCCATATCAAGCGAATAAATAACGGCTTCCTTCAGAACATCTGGCACATCGCCTTCGATGATCTTGCGGGCCAAGCCTTCGGCAATCGCCGTTTTGCCAACGCCCGGCTCCCCCACATAAAGCGGGTTATTCTTTGACCGGCGGCAGAGAATTTGGACCGTGCGGTCCACTTCTGGCCCACGGCCAATCAGCGGATCAACTTTGCCAATTTTCGCCTTTTCATTCAGATCAACGCAGAATTGCTTGAGCGCGGATTCCTGCTTGTTCTTGGCATCGCCCGATTGTTTTTTCTCTTCGCGGTCTTCCGCGCCTTCAGGCTTGCTGCTTTCGCTGGTCTCGCCCGCCTTACCCACGCCATGGCTGATATAGCTGACGGCATCGAGGCGGCTCATATCCTGTTGCTGGAGGAAATAAACGGCATAGCTTTCCCGCTCGGAAAACAGGGCAACAAGGACATTTGCCCCCGTCACTTCATCCCGGCCTGAAGATTGGACGTGAAGGATGGCGCGCTGGACAACGCGCTGAAACCCACTTGTGGGGGACGGATCTGATTCACCTTCCAGCCGCAGCGATTCCAGCTCAGTGTCCAGATAATGCGTGACCGCGTCTTTCAAATCGCCCGTATCGACGCCACAGGCAATCATCACTTTAGAAGCGTGGTCATCGTCAATCAGCGCCAGCAACAAATGCTCTAGCGTTGCATATTCATGCTTGCGGCTTGCCGCTGCCCCTAGGGCATTGTGCAGGGTCGCTTCCAGTTCACGGGCAAAAGACGGCATTCAAACGCTCCTTTTCAACCCTCATGTCGGGTGCCCAAGGCTTCATATCAAGCCCGGCCCCGGCCTCATTTGCGGAATAAGGCATCCGCACTTGCCCGGACATGAACGGCGCTTTTCAGCTTTTCCTGAATTCGGGCGATTTCCGACTCCAAAACAGCCCGGCGCATCTCCAATTCTTCGACGGACAAGGGGTCAAGGTCTTGTCGCGTCAAGAGAACCAGCGGGTCGCCCGGATTTTTGGCGAAAAGGTCGTCAAGATCCATGGCCACAGCGTCCCGCGAAACGGCGTGCAAGTCAAGCTAGGGCAATTACGCGATAAAGACTGTAAACCAGGGGGCTTCGTTGACCGGCCGGCAATTTCCCGCCTAAAAGTGCCAAAAATAGGGAGCCACAACATGCCGCCTGCCACGATGATCTGTATTGACCCTGACACGCATGGTGGGCCGGAGGTGCTTCAACCTGTCAGCCGCCCCATTCCCCAACCAGGTGCTGGCGAGGTGCTGATTAAAGTTGCCGCAGCTGGACTTAACCGGCCTGATATTTTGCAGCGCCGGGGCATGTATCCGCCTCCACCAGGCGCGCCCAGCATCCCCGGATTGGAAGTGGCCGGCGAAATTGTGGCCGTGGGGGCTGATCTGTCTTCCAAATGGATAGGGGACAAGGTGTGTGCGCTTGTCGCCGGTGGCGGCTATGCCGAATATTGCGTGGCGCCGTTGGGCCAATGCCTGCCCGTGCCCGAGGGCCTGTCTATGGCAGAAGCTGCAGCCCTGCCCGAAACGCTGTTTACAGTGTGGACCAATGTGTTTGAACGCGGCTTTGCCCGAGAGGGCGAAACCATTTTGGTTCATGGCGGAACAAGCGGCATTGGCACCATGGCCATTGCCCTGTGCAAGCTCTTTGGCCTGACAGTCATTGTGACCTGCGGATCAGATGAGAAATGCGCGGCGGCCAAAGCCTTGGGCGCAGACCATGCCATCAACTATGCCACGGACGATTTTGTCGAGGCAGTGAAAGCGGCCACGGGCGGCGCCGGCGTTGAGCTGGTGTTGGACATGGTGGGCGGCGATTATGTGCCGCGCAATCTGGCGTGCTTGAAAGAAGATGGCCGCCATGTGACGATTGCGGTGCAACGCGGCGTCACCGCCGAAATTAATATTGCTGCCCTCATGGTGCGCCGCTTGATGATGACTGGATCCACGCTGCGCGCCCGCCCAGTTAGCTTTAAAACGCACGTGACAGAGGAATTGCTGGCCCATGTCTGGCCGCTGGTGGCCGAGGGCAAGCTCCGCCCCGTCATGGATCAAAGCTTTCCATTGGCACAGGCAGCCGATGCCCATGCCCGCATGGAAGCCGGCGCCCATATCGGCAAAATTGTGCTGACACTCTAAGCCGCGCCTCCCCCCCTGCTTGGCAAAAGAAAGGGCCGGACAAGCGAACTTGCCCGGCCCGGGGAGGTGCAGCGTTTCCGCTGCCAGCTGAATAGCTGATACCTTAGAAGCTAATTGTCCCCGTTACGAAAATCTGACGCGGATTGCCGTAAAAGGCAGTCAACGTGCCTTCTTTGCCCAGCGCCGGGATCAACTGACCAGCCGGGTTGGTCAGCAAGGCCCCCGTTGTTGGGTTGGCGCCCATGAAGGTGTAGCCCGAGGTCTTATACTGCTTGTCCATCAGGTTCTTGCCGAACAGGCCAATCGTCCAACGCTTATCAGGTGCGGCATAGACCAGCGACGCATCGACCAGCTGATACGCGGGCTGATCGAGATAGGGGTTGGGGATTTCAAACTGATAGGTTGTGCTCTTCCACGACATGCCAACACTGGTTGTCAGCGTGCCGTCTGCCAATGGCGCGGTGTAGCTGGCCTGCGCATTGCCCGTCCATGCAGGCGTGTTCTGGACCTTGCGATAGGCAGCAACATCAGTCGGCTTGCTGGCAATATTGGTGATATATTCACGATATTTCGCATCAATATAGCCCAGCGAGCCTGACAGCGTCAGCCCGCCCAAGCGGAAACGGCCTTCGGCTTCCAGACCCTGCATCCGCGCCTTGCCAGCATTGGAGACAACGCCGCAGAAGCTGGGCAGGCCCGAGACAGTGCACGCAACTGAGCCTGGAATCTGCACATTGGTGTAATCCATGCGGAAGGCCGCGAAAGCCAGCGTCAACCGGCGGTCGAGCATCGCGGTTTTATAGCCGATTTCGTAAGAATTCACTTTTTCCGGCTTAAAGCTGAGGAAAGCGGAGACTTCGGCATCAGACAGCGTGCCATTTTTATCCAAATCGGGCGCATTGACGCCCGCGCCACGCGGATCGAAACCGCCGCCCTTAAAGCCTTGCGAGAAGGAGACATAGGCCGTCTGATCTTCACTCGGCTTAAAGCTCAGCGAGGCACGCGGTGTGAACTTCTTGTACACAGCGTTGCCCGCAAATTTGGTGCCGGGTGCGCCAAAGGCTGTGCCTGCACCACCAAAGACTGGCGAGCCGCCGCCCAGATAATTTTGCCGCAGAATATTCGCGGTGCGCTTATCCCATGTGTAACGACCACCGACAGACAGGCTGAACTGATCGCTCAGATCATAAGTGAAATCGGCAAAGCCGGCTGCTGTCTTGGTGCCAATATCCGCGCTGGTATAGGCCGTCAGACCCGCGAGCGTGGTGTAGAGGCGCACGTCAAATTGCGTCAGCGCAGAGGCATCAAGATAATAAGCGCCAATCAAACCGTTCAGGCGGCCCGCATCAATCAGCAGCTGGACTTCTTGGCTGGTCTGCGTGTTGGCATAAATGCCGGGCACGTCGACGTCAGACGCGGGCAGGGCATCAAAATCAATCGGGGATGCTGAGTCATCCTTGCGGTAAGACGAAATGGAGCGCAGCTTGAACATATCGTTCAGCTCGCCTTCCATAAATAGCGAGGCGCCCCACGCCTTTACATCTTGCGTGGGCGAGACAAGGCCGCCGCGCGTGTCATAGACATTGGACAGCACGGTCGCGCCGCTTTGCAGGCTGGCAATCAGGCGATGGCCGCCACGCTCATTAGAGCGGTCATGCGTGTAATCGCCTGCGACGCGCGCGAAGAAGCGGCTGCCATGCAGCTCCACTGTGCCGCGGCCGGCCCAAATATCCTTGTTATAATTTTCGCGGCCCGTGGTCAGATTGGTGCCAAAACCGCCACGCGACAGGCGGGCAACTGAGCCACCAACACGCACTGTGCCATCGCCAATGGGCGTGCTGGCCGAGACAATGCCGTCCCCTTGGTCATAGCTGCCATAGGTGGCCCGCAAGTTCAGATGCGCTTCATCATCCAGACGACGCGTCACATATTTTACCGCCCCACCCACAGTGTTGCGGCCATAAAGCGTGCCTTGTGGCCCACGCAGAACTTCAATCCGCTCAACATCATAAATGTCGAGCACGGCGGCCTGCGGGCGGTTGAGGTAAACATCGTCCAGATAAATACCCACGCCTTGTTCAAAGCCAGACACGGGGTCTTGCTGGCCAACGCCGCGGATAAAGGCCGTAAGCGTAGAGTTGGTCGCGCGGCTTGCCTCCAGCGTCACATTGGGGGCCTGTTCAGCAATAGAGGTAATATCAATGGCGCCCGTGCGGGCCAATTGGTCGCCCGAAATGGCGGTAATGGCAACGGGCACATCCAGCAGATTTTCTTCGCGGCGGCGCGCGGTGACCACAATAACATCATCGCTTGCGCTGGCCGCAGGGGCGGCCTCTTGCGCCAGAGCGGGGATAGTGGTGACTGCAAAAAAGGCGCTGGCAATGCATGAGGTGCGGGCAAGCAGGGCTGCGGTTCGCATAAAATCTCTCCCTTTAATGTCATCCCCCTCAGCGCCCCTGTGGCGCACTATGGTGATGATCCTTTTCGGGTTATATAAAAGTTGAACCAACTTTCAACTTCTGTTTATGAAGCGCAAAAGAGTTACCGCCTAAGGGTGGCAAGAAGGCAACACTTAGTGCCGCCGAGGAGAGTGAAGATGACCCCAACGCACGCGCCGCCCCCCGACCGCGCGCCCCGCACCGAGCGGGGTCGGCGTACGCAGCGCGCCATTCTGGACGCCGCTGCTGCCGAATTTGGGGAAAAGGGGTTTCACGATAGCTCGATTGTCTCAATCACGATCCGTGCCGGCGTCGCCTTGGGCAGTTTTTACACCTATTTTGAATCAAAAGAGGCGCTGTTCAAAGCCTTGGTCGCGGATATGAGCGGGCGGGTGCGCGCGCATGTCGCGCCTGCGTTGGCCCAAAGCCAAGGATCAGCCATTGCAGCAGAGCGTGCCGCGCTGCTCGCCTTTTTAAAATTCGCGCGCGAGCATAAAGAAATTTACCGCATCATTGATGAAGCAGAATTTGTGGCCCCTGAGGATTGGCGTACCCATTATTCCTCAACGGCTGCCCGCATTTTGGAACGGCTGCAATCCGCCTTTGCCAAGGGCGAAGTGGGCACCGCCCCCACGGAAGCCCATGCCTGGGCCATCATGGGGATGAACGTGTTCCTTGGCCTGCGCTTTGGCGTAATGGATGAAGATGCTGATTTAGAGGCTGTGGCCGCTGCAGCCAATGGCTTGTTGCACAGCGGCCTTCGCTAAAACCAAGCCCGGCTTAGTCCGCTGCATCCTGCAACCGCTTTGATCGGTTGCGAATAAGGCTCGGCGCAAAGCGCGCCAGCATGGCCAATTGCCGTGCCGTTTTGCCCACCAGCGTGTGCACCTTCTTGCCTTCCACGGCCTCCCATGCCGCTTCTGCAACCAACGACACGGGCGAAATTTCAAACCCTGCCTCTTGCAACCGCTCGCGCGGCGGACGGTTAGAGCCCGACGAAATACTGTCGAGAATGGGCGTATCAATAAAGCTGGGCATCAGGCTGCGCACGCGAATGCCCTGCGGGGCCCATTCAATATCCAAAGCCTCAGTCAGCCCGCGCACGCCAAATTTAGTGGCGGCATAAACGGCCAAACTGCCAGCTCCATAAAGCCCCGCTGCTGAACAGGTGTTGAGCAAACACGAGCCGGGAGTCTGAGCAAGATAGGGGTAGGCAGCCTCGGCCCCGCGCACGACACCCTTTAAATTCACATCGAGCATCAGATCATGATCTTCAGGCGTCACCTGCTCAAAGGGGCCGCCTTTGCCAATGCCCGCATTGTTGAACATAACATCCAAACGACCGCCTGAGGCTTTCCAAAAGCCTTCGAGCGCGGCCTTCCACTGTGCGCCATCGCGCACATCAAGGTCATAAAGCGCGCTTTGGCCTTTGGGCAGCTGCGCTACTGTTTCTTCCATGCCTTTGCGATTGATATCCGCTAGGCCAACAAACCAGCCTTTATTGGCAAAGTGGATGGCAACGGCACGGCCAATGCCCGATGCCCCCCCTGTTACAAAAATCGCCTTGCGCGCGGCCATTTCATATCCTCTCTTTTGTCTCTATGTTCGCTTCCTAGACCAAGCATGTTGGCCGCGCCAATGCGAAAAAATGGGATTGAAGCGAAGGCGATGACGCTGGAGACAGATTTATTGGCTGCCTTGCGCGGCATTGCCCCCCACCCGGCGGCACGCGGACTAATGGATGATGCGGCTGTTTTGGGCGATCTGGTCCTGACGCATGACATGATTGTCGAAGGCGTGCATTTTCTGCCCACTGACCCGCCCGCGGATATTGCGTGGAAGCTGGTGGCAGTTAACTTGTCAGATCTAGCTGCCAAAGGCGCCGTGCCGCTGGGCGTGCTGACAGGCACCGGGCTGACACAAGATAGCAGCTGGAACGCAGCCTTTGTGGAAGGGCTGGGCGCGGCACTGGCCGCACTCAATGTGCCGTTGCTGGGGGGGGATACCGTTGCCATGCCCGCCGGCGCGCCGCGCACTTTGGGCCTTACGGCCATTGGCCGGGCAACAGGGCCTGTGCCTTCGCGCAGCGGCGGCGATGTGGGCGATGGGCTGTATGTTGCAGGCACAATTGGCGATGCTGGGCTGGGGCTGGCCATTGCCATGGGGCGCATGGCCGGCCCGTCTGATTTGGTAACGGCCTATCGCCGCCCCCGCCCCTTGCTGGACATGGGCCAAGCCTTGGCCGGCCAAGTGACGGCCATGATGGATGTGTCTGACGGGCTGTTGATTGATGCGCTACGCCTAGCCGAAGCCAGCGGTGCTGGTGTCGCCATTGATTTAGATGCCATTCCTATGTCGGATGCAGCCCGTAGCCTCGGTGAGGACAGGGCGGCGCGCCTGCGCGCGGCAACGGCGGGGGATGATTATGCCCTGCTCTTCACCTCTGCCCTGCCCCTACGCCATTTGCCCCAGCGCCCGCACCGCATTGGCCAGCTGGTCCGCCAGCCAGGGCTGCACCTGCACGACAGCACCGGGCCGGTACCCCTGCCTGACCAATTGGGCTGGCTGCATCAGGGCTAGTCTCCAATGGGGATCGCCTGCACCGGGCTTGCAAAGCCCTGAATCAGCCTGCATACCCTGCCGCGGTCCCGTGCACATGACCAGGTAGAGAGGTCAGGCCGGGTCGTTGAACCAGTATGGGAAGGGGGATAACCCTGATGATTGTTCAATTGGCAATTGCTTTTGGTCTGCTGGCCATCGTGTACGGTTTCGTCACGAGCCGGCAAGTCCTCGGCGCTTCTGCCGGCAATGAAAAAATGCAAGAAATTGCAGGCGCAATTCAGGAAGGCGCACAAGCCTATCTGGGTCGCCAATATCGCACGATCGCCATGGTTGGCGTGGTGGTCGCGGCACTCGTCTTTTATTTTCTGGGCGCTGTCTCAGCCGCAGGCTTCCTGATTGGGGCCGTGCTGTCCGGCGTTGCAGGCTATATCGGGATGAACATCTCGGTCCGCTCCAACGTCCGCACGGCAGCTGCTGCGCAAACCGGGCTGCAAGCGGGCCTGACCATGGCTTTCCGCGCTGGCGCAATTACGGGCATGCTCGTCGCTGGCCTGGCGCTGCTCGCCATTGCAGTGTTCTTCTATTATCTCGTGTTCATGGCTGGCCATGCGCCGGATGATCGCATTGTGGTCGATGCGCTGGTGGCTTTGGCCTTTGGGGCCTCGCTGATTTCCATCTTTGCCCGTTTGGGCGGTGGGATTTTCACCAAGGCCGCAGATGTGGGCGCTGACTTGGTTGGCAAGGTCGAAGCGGGCATTCCCGAAGATGATCCTCGCAACCCGGCCGTGATTGCCGACAATGTGGGCGACAATGTGGGCGACTGCGCCGGCATGGCCGCTGACTTGTTTGAAACCTATGTGGTGACTGTGGGCGCAACCATGGTGCTCATCGCGCTGCTCGTCAAAGGCGCCGGCGATATGCTGTTGCCGCTGATGAGCCTGCCGTTGCTGATTGGCGGCGTGTGCGTGGTCACCTCAATCATTGGTACCTATTTCGTCCGTCTGGGCAGCTCAAACAGCATCATGGGCGCGATGTACAAGGGCTTTCTTGTCACAGCGCTTCTGTCCATTCCCGCCATTTGGTGGGCCACGAATTATTCGCTGGGCAGCATGGACCAAGTGATTGGCGCCAATGTGGATGGCACCGGCGGCTTTACGGGCCAGACGCTCTTTTACTGCGCGTTGCTTGGCCTTGTGGTCACCGGCCTGATTGTGTGGATTACGGAATATTATACGGGCACCAATTATCGCCCAGTCCGCTCGATTGCGAAGGCGTCTGAAACGGGCCATGGCACCAACGTTATTCAGGGTCTGGCGATCAGCCTTGAAGCAACAGCCTTGCCCACCATCGTCATCTGCGTGGGCATTGTGGTGGCACACCAATTGGCAGGCCTGATCGGCATTGCCTTTGCTGCCACGGCAATGCTGGCGCTGGCTGGTATGGTCGTTGCGCTTGATGCCTATGGCCCCGTGACGGACAATGCCGGTGGCATTGCCGAAATGGCCGGTCTGGATGACTCGGTTCGTGAAAAGACCGATGCTCTGGACGCTGTGGGCAACACCACCAAGGCTGTGACCAAGGGCTATGCCATTGGCTCGGCCGGTCTGGCAGCACTTGTGCTGTTTGCCGCTTATACGACAGACCTCAAGACGTTCTTCCCGGATCTCACCGTCGATTTCAGCCTTGAAAATCCCTATGTCATTGTCGGCCTGCTCTTGGGGGCGTTGCTCCCCTATTTGTTCGGCGCAATGGGGATGACAGCTGTGGGCCGTGCCGCGGGCGACGTGGTGAAGGATGTGCGCGATCAGTTCGCCAATGATAAGGGCATTATGAAGGGCACAAGCCGCCCCAATTATGCCCGCACGGTGGACCTCGTGACCAAGGCCGCAATTAAGGAAATGGTCATCCCATCCTTGCTGCCCGTCCTTGCACCAATTGTGGTCTATTTCCTCATCACCGCTGTTGCCGGCCAAGCCAATGGCTTTGCTGCACTCGGTGCGCTTCTTCTCGGCGTGATTGTGGGCGGCCTGTTCGTCGCCCTCTCAATGACGTCGGGCGGCGGCGCGTGGGACAATGCCAAGAAATATATTGAAGATGGCAATCACGGCGGCAAGGGCAGCGAAGCCCATAAGGCGGCCGTGACCGGCGATACTGTGGGGGATCCCTATAAGGACACCGCAGGCCCCGCCGTGAACCCAATGATCAAGATCACCAACATTGTGGCCCTGCTGCTTCTGGCAGCGCTCTACCACGCCGCAATGTAAGATCGCTGATCTTTAGAGAAATCACTGCCCCGTCCGGCCACGCGCCGGGCGGGGTTTTCTTTTGTCCTCGTCATGCAGACCTGGGTTCAGCATCCACGAACACGGACCGCGTCAGACGATGTGCGCGTGCATCCGGCATTGGCCTCAATGGATCCTGAAACAAGTTCAGGATGACGATGGGGGTTCCGGAGGGCGGGAGGGTTCTGGAGAAGGATGAGGGGCCGCAATGACGCCCCTTACCCCCGCCACCATAAGAACCTTCCCTTTTCGTCAATTGCAGTTTAAGGACGCGGCCAACCTCATTTTTGTTGGACCAAGGATTTGCATGGCTAAGGAAGAACTTCTCGAGATGCGCGGCACGGTGGTGGAACTGCTGCCCAATGCGATGTTCCGCGTAAAGCTTGAGAATGATCACGAAATCCTGGGCCATACTGCCGGCAAAATGCGCAAGAATCGCATCCGCGTGTTGGTGGGGGATGATGTTCTGGTGGAACTCACCCCTTATGATCTGACCAAGGGCCGGATCACCTATCGCTTTAAGTGACGCGGCCGGGCTGCGCCCCGTGACAGTCACGCCCCCTCGTTTCATTTTGGCCTCTGCCTCGCCCCGGCGGCTGGATCTGCTTGCCCGGCTGGGCGTGGTGCCCGATGCAGTGGACCCAGCCGAGTGTGATGAAACGCCCCGCCCTCAAGAAGCGCCTTTGGCCTATGCCCGGCGGATCGCGGCGGAAAAAGCAGCTGTGGTTGCCGCGCGCCACCCCGGCGCTGTCATTCTGGCCGCAGACACAGTGGTGGCCGCGGGCCGCCGGATTTTGGGCAAGGCCGAGACGGAAGCGGACGTTGCTGCCTGCCTGACCCTGTTGTCAGGCCGCCGCCACCGCGTCCATTCTGCCGTAACCGTGGTTGATGCCACGGGCCAAGCACGCCACCGCCTCTCGACCACCATCTTGGCCTTTACGCGCCTTAGCCCGGCAGAGATTGCGGCTTATGCCGCAGGCAGCGAAGGGCTGGGCAAAGCAGGTGGCTATGCCGTGCAAGGCGTGGCCGAGGCCTTTGTCCGCACGCTGATGGGATCACATTCAGGCGTGATGGGCCTGCCTTTGTTTGAAACCCGCGCCTTGTTGCGCGCGGCGGGGGTTTTACGACTGTGAGCCGCACGCTGGTCTGGGATGCGGCCCCCGGCGAAACGCGCTGCCTGTTGCTGGAGCATGGGGCGCCTGTTGAACTCCATCTTCTCCGCAGCGTGGCAGAACCGCAGCGCGCCCGCGCAGGCAGCCAGCACCACGCCCGGCTGGTCTCGCGCCTGGGCAATGGGCGCGGCCTGATTAAGCTGGACAGCGGGGAAGAAGCACTGCTCCACCCCGTGCCGCAAATGGCCGAAGGCGCGGCCCTCAGCGTCATCATCACGCGCGAAAGCCTGCCCGAACCCGGCCAATGGAAGCGCGCCTTGGCCCGGCCAGCAGATGGGGATGCGCCGCCGCCGCTGGCAGGCCTGCCTGCGCATCTGGCTGAGGTGGACGAAGTCATCTGCCCCGCGCCGCTGACGCTGCCGCCCGAGTTGGCGCATATCCCACACCGGATCGATATGGCGCTGGTGGCCGATGCTGATATTGACGTGCTGGTTGAGGCGGCGCGCACTGGCCTTATCGATTTTCCCGGTGGTACGCTGTCTATTGAGCGCACCCGCGCCATGACCATGATTGATGTTGATGGCAGTCTGGCCCCCTTGGCGCTCAACTGTGCAGCCGCCGCTGCCATTGGCCGGGCGCTCCGCCTCTTTCAGATCACTGGGCCCATTGGTATTGATTTTGTGGGCATGGCGAGCAAAGCAGACCGACAGGCCGTGGATGCTGCGCTGGGCGCGGCGCTGGCGCCTTTGGGCCCTTTAGAGCGCACCGCGCTCAATGGATTTGGCTTTGCCCAAATCATCCGCCCGCGCACGGGCCCTTGCGTGCCAGAACAGCTGTGTGGGACCACGCCGGGCCGCTTATCTGTCGAAAGCCAGGCACTGGCCCTGCTGCGGGAGGCCGCCCGCTCAACAGGCATTGGCCCGCGCACGCTGACCGCCCGGCCTGTTGTGATTGATTTGCTGCGCCGCTGGACGGATGTGGTGGCCGAGGTTGAGCGATGGACGGGCGTCCCGTTAAATCTGGTTTCCGATGCCGGCGTTCAAGGCTATGGGCATGTCCATGTCACTCCAGCCTGATGTTAAGCCCGCGCTCTGCCCCTTATGCCGCAAACCCGCGGCTGTAGAGCATCTGCCTTTCTGCTCACGCGGCTGCAAAGACCGTGATTTATTGAATTGGCTGGGCGAAAGCTATCGCATGCCTGCGCGCGTCGACGATGATGAACAGGATTCAGGGCTGGACAGCACCGCCCAAGGATGATTATAGGCGCGCCTTCCAACACGCAGGTTCGCCTTGCAGGATGCCCAGGTAGCTCAGTTGGTAGAGCAGCGGATTGAAAATCCGCGTGTCGGCGGTTCGATTCCGTCCCTGGGCACCATTTTTTCCTTGTTTTTCAATGGTTTGCGCGATCTGACCGTTCGCGAAAAAAGTAATATACATAGTAATATACTGCGGTATATTACTTTTGATGCTACCCGACGCTCCCAAACCCGATCCCGCCGAAACGTCCAAATTTCGTGTCATTAAGATCAAAAAGGGTCTGGCGGTATACAAGCAGTCGCGGAGTCCTTTCTGGTATGTCCGCTGCTATATGCCCTTTGGCGGTCGCTATAATCAGGTGATCAGCACCAAGACCGACAGCGAACGCGAAGCACGTAAGATCGCTGAAGACTTTTATATTGAGTGTGCGGTCAAAAAACGTGCGCTCGGCGGCGACCTTCCATCAGGATCGAAAGCGGCAAAGGATCTGCGCTATTCGTTCTCTGCGGTGGCGGACGAGTTTCTAGAAGACCGTAAGCGTTATGCGGGGACGAACCCCAAGCACCTCCGCAACTATCACGATATGCGGAAACTCATCCACGCGAAGAATGGTCTGAAAGCGTTCTTCGCCAAGCGCGATATCAGCACCATCGTGACCGCCGATGTCAGAGACTATATGGTCTTTGCAGAAGAGCAGAGTTTGAAGGGGGCGCTATCAGCAAGCACCCGATCCAAGCACCTCATCACCCTCAACCTGGTGATGAAGTCTGCTTATGAGAAAGGTTTGATCGCAACCCTGCCGTTGATGCCGAAACAACGGGTAGTCGATAATCCACGTCCGTGGTTCGACAATAAGGAATATCGTCGCCTCTGGGCGAAAGCGCTGCGTATCTCAAAGAACGCGGAAAAGGCAGGCGATCACGACAAGGCAAAACGGTTCGCTGAGGTTCACGACTTCATCGTCTTTATGGTGAACACGTTCTTGCGCCCGAGTGAATGGGCGAACTTGCGTCATCGCCACATCAAGGTTCATTCATCGGGCGAGACGCCACACCTTGAGATCACCGTGTCGGACGGGAAGACCAAACCGCGGGTCGTTTACTCGATGCCGACTGCCGTTGAGGTTTATCAGCGGATGAAGAAGCGGACGGGACAAGAGCGCGACAACTACCTGTTCAAGACCCAGTATTTTAACCGCAAGACAGCGCTCTCAAAAATGCGGTTGGACTTTGAGACCGTGCTGAAGGCAGCGGACCTGGAGACCGATGGGTTCGGCAAGAAGCGCACGATGTATTCGCTGAGACACTCGGCGATTATGTTCCGTCTGCTAATGGGCGATAACGTCGACTATCAAACGCTGGTTAAGAACGCTGGGACCAGCATCGACCAGTTACATCGGTTCTATGCGTCACACCTAGATCCGCGAATGAACCTGGGGAACCTTCAGAGTTTTAAGGCGAAGGGGTAGAGTATGGCGTCAAGCGATGGAATTGATCAGCGCCAAAATCGGAACCAACGCCTCCGCGGCGCCTCAGATGTTGACTGAGATTCAATGTCGTCTTTGCCTTCATTATAGAGTTCGCGCTTTAAAGTCGCGAGAATCTCATCCGGTTTGATTTTCAACGCTTGGCAGACTGCTTTCGTGAATCCTAGAACCAACGTTCTGCTTGGGATCTCAGAGAAACGCCCTTCCTCTATGCGCGTCAAATATCGCGCGGAAACACGAGTTTTCTCAGACAACTTTTCCAACGACCAACGCCGAGACTCTCGAGCGCGCTTCAAACGCAGACCTATCTCGAGTAGTGCTGGAACGCATTCAATATCATCGTTTTTCGCCAAAACTTAAATCCCCAACGCGCCACCTCACACCTCAGCGGGGAATCTGCTAACGCAAGTAAAGTCAGTGGCAAGCAACTTCGCTCATTTTGAGCAGCGCTAAATTGGGAGACAGTTGTGAACGAGAAGCGGCATTAACCGGCGGTCTTATTGAGAAAGTCTCTCAGTTCGCGCGATTTACCGACCAAGAATGCTCTAAACTCCGCGTGGGAATCTGCTTGCCCAATCTTGACGGGATATGCGTACCCCCTCTTCGATCGAGTTAGGAACCCTCGTTCGACCAAACTTTCCAACTTTCGTCGAGCAGTTTCTCGTGACATTCCAAGATTTAGATGAACACTTTTCAACGTGGCGGGCGTTAAAAAACTCTCCGGCACTGGATGCTCTTCGGTTCCGTAGTTCTGAATAATAAAAGGGTCTTTTATCAGATCCCGATAACATTCAGTTAATACAAATGAGATAATAGAGATTTCCTGTACTGACAGATCGTATTTTTTCACGGCAAAAACTAGAAACTCACTGACAAATTTTATAAGTAATGTCGATATGTAGCGTGAGGTCGGATTTACTTCCGTCATATTTTTGACTGCTGCCGACATAATGAGTGTCCGTTCCGAAAACACAGTCTCGCCTTCGCATCATCGTCCTAACCCCAATGACGCTTAAAGGATAGACCTTCGATAAATCGGATTCTCGATCTTCGCGCGGCGCTGATTCCAAATGTGTGACAACGCTGGGACCAGCATCGACTAGTTACATCGGTTCTATGCGTCGCGCCTCGACCCAAGAATGAACCTTGGAAACCTTCAGAGTTTTAAGGCGAAGGGGTAGGGGGCGCAGACCGATTTGGGAGGGGGGGATAAAACGGTCTGCGCCTGTCAACGTTGTGAGAGAGTGCCGATGACGTAAAAGGGATATCGCAACCATTCGGCAGCAAATAGGTCCCCTTAAGATTGATGACCCAAAGTTTAGGGGTTCATGTGTTGGCATTGAACCGACAAAATGATCAGAGTTTACGACCCAATTTCCACTCTGCCAGTCGTCGCTCGAAGTTGACGGTTGGGAAACGCAGGATTTCAAAAACAAACAATCCATGGATCACCATCGCGATGCCGAGAGCGCCAAGAACCAACAGCAGTTTTTCGGTTGGACCCTCCTTATAAATCAGAAATCCAGCGACGATGAGTGTCACGATTGCGCCGAGAATGTATTCGGTCACCCGCTTGGCATAAAGCATCGCGCTCTTCTCATCTTCAGCAACGGCAGGTTCTTTTTCAGGCGAATTCATATCTAACTCCCAAGGTTGGAACGATTGGAAGTCGACCTCAAAGATGGCAGCGAGTGACTTGGCGGTTTCCAGACTTGGTTTTGCACCACGCTCAAGACGTTGGATGGTTCTGATGCTCAAACCTGAAATTTCAGAGAGTTGGTCTTGCGTCCAACCCCTTTGAAGTCTCAATTTCCGAACAATCATTCCGCATCTCCTGATCGACGCAACGACCATCGATCGTTTCTGCCAAAGACGCCACGTCACGAACACGCCAGCAACCTGACACGGTTATGACAGATTTGTTCTGGCACAAAAGGATGCCTATACTTTTAATTGCGCGGCATCCTTTAACGCATATAGAACTTAGTCGTGGGTGCGGGCAAGTTTGGATCAGAATACGATCGACAGAGGGAGGGCATTTTATGAAATTCGTCCGGCAGTTTTCCATCCGCAGTTTGATCGCAGCGCTAGTGATAATCAGCGCTCCAGTCCAAGCATTCGCGCAGTCATCCACAAAGCGCTCCTCTTGCGATATGTCTTTGGATCAACAGGTTTCGATTATACGCGGTCTTTATGGGCAACTTCTGGGCGTTGACGCTATGTCCGTTCAGGTAAGTCTCAAGGAGGCAGATCTCTATCGCAAACCCATTTCAGACGAATGGTCGCCAGCACTTGGCGAAGCGTTCGTAAATGCTCTGGACTGGTCTCATTCAAGAGGATCGTGCTGGACCTTTTCAACGGTCCAGGATGTAATCGACTTTGCAGCGGCGACCCGTAATGCTCTGTTTAACGAGGACTCTGGTTTGTCCTCTCAACCGTTTGATGGGGCATTCATGTTGGTTGTCGCGTCGACCAAGAGCATGGATGAAGCAGTTTCGATCGCCAACCGCCTCGAAGCAACGCTGACTAAGGCAGATTTTCCTGGGCGAGTTACAACTCTGAATTCGCTGAACGGTTGGATTTCTGTAACCGCAGGAATGTACTCTCAACAGGGATGCAAAGACAAAGTGCTGGAACTTGCAGGACAGGGTTTGATTAAACGCGACGCCTATTGTGCGCCAATCGCACGGTTCGACCCCATGAATTGGACATCATGATTAGTTAAGTCGAATTCTAGATCCGCCACAACGACACACAGCGGCGAAATTGGGGTGTGGCGGGTTGCCTATAGGAAAGAGAAGAGATGCTTAGGCGTCTCGGAACATAACGATACACCCTTTGCCATACTGCGCCTCCAACATCGCCCGAGCAATGTCAGACCGTTCCGCCTGAAAGTGCACTCTAGTGACCGCACCGTTAGGCAAACGCACATCCGCGACGTAGTTCCTCATCAGACCTTCTCCTATTTGAAATCAGAGTTAACGGTTATGTTCTACCCCGCAAAACTGCTCGAAACCTGCCGCCCCTGCGCATCGTAAACGTAAATGTTATTCCCCCGTCGAACGCTGACCGTGCTCGACGTGTATCCCTTCAACCCATCATCAGGTCCGTTGCCCGCGAACACGGCGCATAGTTGGCGCTGGTTAGGTCCATAGACATAAACCTGACTGCCTCGCTGAACCGCTGTGACGATTTCGGTCACTTCTTTAGATTCTCGGTTTTGTTATGTTGCGAGTCGTGCTGATCGTGCTCTCGGTCTGATTGGTCCGCCCACATACGCTCGAAGTCAGAATTGCTTCGCTGAGTATACCCCAGCGCTCCAGACGTTAAGTTTGCGCACGATGACGTGGCGAGCAACAACATTAGACCGACAACCCGAGACCGCATCCCCCTGAACCCCTCTGTCTCTGTTCTTGAATACGATGCTATTAACCAGGCATTTAGGCAAGCGAAGAGATTGGTCTAAAACCTCCTTCGATCCGCTCTATTCGACGCTAATTCCAACCGATTTAGTGTCCGTCGTCAGAACATTTGGCACTGATGGCTGCGTAAATTAGTGGAGCCTTGGCCTCATCTATTGGGTTGATATTAGGCGGCGATCTTGCGGTGTTGCAAGCGCCGATATTCGATAGTCTGTC